>Ga0208189_1000187_pt1 | contig 39098 bp, 31 predicted proteins | sample June2015DPH_10_5_FD_184702 | JGI IMG/M metagenome (GOLD analysis project Ga0208189, IMG submission 184702) | Peatland microbial communities from SPRUCE experiment site at the Marcell Experimental Forest, Minnesota, USA - June2015DPH_10_40... | ecosystem: Environmental > Terrestrial > Soil >... | reverse complement strand
ATTCTGAGCGTCTCCCTGTTCGAGAAAATCCCCTTGATTCAAGTGCTTACGCAAACCGCTCTGAAACCCGAGGCACCCGATGTCGCTAAACAATTGCAAATGTTCACCTTTTAACCGGACACTACTGATCGGTTACCAGTTGTAAGTTTGAAGTCGGGGCAAGAGAAAAGTGCGTGGGTGTGTTGCGGGCGGTGCGGAGAAGAGAAGCCCAAGGCCCAAACCCGCAAAACGAGGGTGAGGCGTCCGAGCCGGTGAAGCGAAGAGAGGTTTCTCTCCCGCTTTGCGGGATCGAAGTGAGGGAGGAGCCGTCCGTAGCGGTTTGCATGCGGCGAGCGGGAAAGGGTTCACAGAGGAGCCCTGCGCGCGAATGTACGTGCGGTGAAGCTAGTCCGCGGAATGAAAGAAGCGGAGTGATTGGGTTCGGTGAGACTGAGAATCCAGGGACGATTGCCATCGTCGATGTGGGTTATTTCCATGCCGATTTGCTCTTCGGTACGGAAATGCACCACTGCATTATTAGACCCCGAAATCACCCTCTATGTGCCCGAAACTTTGTAGCTTCTGGTAAACATGGTAATCGGATATTTGAAGTCCTGGTACGGCAACTGTCCGATTACGCGACTGGGAGTTAGCCCCGCTACTGAGGCTGAGTGCTGGTTACAACGTGATCTCCCAGCATCTATTCGGCTGGCATATTCGTTGTGTCGAGGGCAGGAGAAGCATATGATATGTCCAAATCGGAAATTCCGATTGGCTATGCGACAACCGTGAGAGACGCGAGGAAGGCCAGCGTGGTGCTCGTCGTCTTCGACTTAGAGAAGGCCGTCCGCGTTTGCTAGGCGGTGGGTCTTATCCCCGAGTTTCCAGGAGTTGGAGCTAGGGCAACTGGAGAGAAAGGATTGAGGTCATGCATCAACTGATCTTGGTTCTGATTATCCTGGCAGCAGTGCTCTTTGTGATCGCTGCCCTTACGCGGGTCTTCAAGTTTCAGATCATGGGCCATGAGCCGACGATTTGGTGGCGCGGCTCAGTGGGATTGTTGGCCTTCAGCATCGCGTTGATACTCTGGCAAATCCTTCAGCACCTGTGACGCGCTGAAGGTACCACCCAATAGACGAGGTGAACAAGCGGCCCCGTTCGCCTCCGCAACTACTTCCGCGGGACGACGTGCCCGTAAGAGGCAAGGGGGAAGAGTTTTCTCGCGTCAAACCGGATATTTCGGGAAAGTCGGCTTCCGCCGCGGCAGCGGCGCGTAGGGCAGCCAAAAACTCCTTGAGGATCGGCATGAAAATTCACACACAACGCCAGTTCGTTCCTGAATTACTTACGGTGCTAGTCTGTCTTGCGGGCGCGGCCGGATTCTTGGCGCGCCCCTCTGGAGGTGCTGCCGTGTCGTTGGAATTGAAGAGTCCCGATTTCACCGCCGGTGGAAATATTCCGAAACAATTCACCTGCGAAGGTGCGAATATTTCACCCGCGTTCAAATGGAACGCTCCGCCTGCTGCCACTGAGAGTTTCGTTTTGATCGCCGACGATCCCGACGCTCCGGTGGGAACCTGGGTGCATTGGGTGATCTTTGACCTGCCCGCGAATCTGCGCGCCCTCCCGCAAAATGTCCCGAAGAACGAGCAATCGGCTGACGGTTGGCGCCAGGGCCGCAATGACTTTGGGAAAATCGGTTATGGCGGGCCCTGTCCGCCGCCCGGCAAACCCCATCGCTACTTCTTCAAGCTCTACGCCCTTGATGCCAAGCTGAATCTTATGCCCGGCGCTACAAAAAAAGACGTCGAACGGGCCATGCAAGGCCACATACTGGCCCAGGGCGAATACATCGGCCGCTTCTCGCGTTGACAATCTTTCCCGGAGGACGCCACGCATATTGCGCTCCTCCCAGTAAAGTTTTCCAGGGGAAAGGTTGCCGTTTGGACATGCCGCCTTTTTGCCGTCTCTGAGTCTCCATCGCCCGCCCAGTGTCGTCCGCACCGAACAATCAAACGCGGTAACCGTGGATTTGAGTTGATGTCTGGTTACTCTATGCCACCCTCCAGGGCCGACCCGGCACGCAACAGGGCCCACACCTCATATAAAGGATGTGGGCCTTTGCGTTTCTGGTGATCTCCTATATGAAAAAGGAGGTTGCACAACTGCTCATCCGATTTTACGAGTTTAGCAGTGTGTCAATTGCCTTTCATTGCCCTCCCATTTAGAGTGGGCGCGGGACATCCGATTTAAGAGTGCCGAGTACATCGAAATCCCTTCCATTGTTCTTACATTGAACGATGGAAAAAGAGGGGCACGTACGGGCAATGACGGCCATGTAAGTTATTGTAAACACTTACAAGTACTTTGTTTTCAGTACTCTAAATCAGTTTCGTAATCGGCAGGTCGAGAGTTCAACTCTCTCCCTTGGCTCCACTCATTACTTTGTTGTCCCCCCTGCAACTCCTTAGTTCCAAAATCTTCTCTGCCGTCAAGGAGCCGGATTCAAGGCTTGTATCTTCTACGCGCTCTGCATGGCTCGATTCACCATGGCCTGCGCTTCTCTTACGATTTCGTTCAAATGCGCTTGGCTTATAAAGCTCTCCGCGTAAATCTTGTAGATGTTTTCCGTCCCCGAAGGACGCGCCGCGAACCAACCGCTCGTCGCCGTAACCTTCAGCCCGCCGATGGCTGCGTTGTTTCCCGGAGCGCGCGTCAGCTTCGCCGTGATCGGCTCGCCGGCGAGCGTCGCATCCTTCACGGCCTCCGGTGAAAGCTGCAGCAGCTTGGCTTTTTCTTGCGGCGTGGCCGCTGCATCAATTCGCGTATATAACGGTGTACCGAACTCCGCGGTCATTACGCGATAGTGCTCGCCTGGATCCTTTCCGGTTCGTGCTGTGATCTCCGCTGCCAGCAGGCACATGATCGGCCCATCTTTGTCGGTCGTCCAAACAGTACCGTTTCGCCGCAGAAAGCTTGCCCCGGCGCTCTCTTCGCCGCCAAAGCAGCAAGAACCATCGAAGAGACCCGGAGCGAACCACTTGAAGCCCACGGGTACTTCAAGCAATTTGCGGCCCTGCTTCTGCACCACGCGATCAATCATGCTGCTGCTCACCAGAGTTTTTCCCACAACCGCGTCGGCCGGCCAGTCCGGCCGGTGCGTCAGCAAATATTGGATCGCCACCGCGAGATAGTGATTCGGATTCATCAGCCCCGCCGAAGGCGTGACAATCCCGTGCCGGTCCGCATCGGGATCATTTCCAAACGCGACGCGAAACTTGTCTTTCAGCTTCACAAGGCCCGCCATGGCGTACGGGCTCGAACAATCCATGCGAATTTCGCCGTCATGATCCACCGTCATGAAGGAAAACGTAGGGTCGATCTTCGGGTTCACAAGCGTAATCTCAAGCCGGTAAATGGAATTGATCGGCTCCCAATACGGCTCCGCAGCCCCGCCCAGGGGATCCACGCCCAACTTCAGATTCGCAGCGCGAATGGCCTCCATGTCGATCACGTTCCCAAGATCCTTCACGTATGGCAGGACGAAATCATCCTGATGCGTTGTAGCTGCTGTCAGCGCCGTGGCATACGCAACACGCTGCACCCCGGCATTGCCCGCCCGCAGCAGCTCATTCGCGCGCGTCTCCACCCATTTTGTGATGTGCGTGTCCGCCGGGCCGCCATTCGGCGGGTTGTACTTGAATCCTCCGTCCCGTGGAGGGTTGTGCGAAGGCGTGATGACGATGCCATCCGCCAGATGTTCCTTTCGTTCGCGGTTGTAAACCAAAATCGCGCGGGAAATCACCGGCGTTGGCGTAACGCCGTCGTTTTGCTGAATCACCGTTTCCGCCCGGTTTGCCGCCAGCACTTCGAGGGCGGTGCGTTGCGCGGGCCCCGAGAGGGCGTGCGTGTCCTTGCCCATAAAAAGTGGTCCATCGATACCGTGCGCCCGGCGATAGTCGCAGATCGCCTGGGTGATCGCCAGGATATGTGCTTCCGTGAACGTGCCCTTCAGCGAGCTGCCGCGGTGGCCGCTGGTTCCAAAGCTGACGAGTTGCTGCGGATCGCTGCGGTCCGGCCGGCGCTCGTAGTAGCTCCGCTCCAGTTGCGCAAGATCTACCAGCAATTCCTTGGGCGCGGGAAGTCCCGCAAGTGGCGAGAGATGCGTCTTGTCATCCGCTTCATTCGAAAAAGCCGGTAGTTGTGACATTTGGTCTGGCCTCAGCAACGACAATAAAGTGATACCACCGCTCGCCCGGGAATCCAATCTTTCCTTAAGCTGCGCCAGGATTTTCGCCCAGAATTCATCCTCCAGAGATGTGACCACTCTCCCGGAGACGGAGTATCATAACGGGTCGAGTATTCCCTCAGGGAACGAAACTGGACCGGCCAATCGCTTCTCTGGCGCACGCGATCGCCATGCCTGCTGACTCTGCTCGCTCCCGGGCAGTCTTTACCCTGAGAGAAGGGTACCCGAATGAAGTGCGAATCACCGGCAACTTTCGCCCTCAGGCCGGCAAACGAGGAACACCATGGCAGACCGTCTCCCCACGAATCCTAGCGTGCCAGTTGAAGATGACCGCACGGGCTCGAGCGTCGAAACCCTGAAACGCGCCGTCCTCAATAATCTGTTTTATGTCGTAGGGCGCGATGCCGAACACGCCAGCCCGATTGACTACTACATGGCCGTCGCCTACTCCGTCCGCGACCGCATCCTTGCACGTTACATGCACACAATTCACACCTACATGGACAGCGCCGTTCGTGCCGCTAGCTACCTCTCTGCGGAATTCCTGATGGGGCCGCAATTGGCCAACAATCTCCTCTGTCTCGGCCTTGAAGCGCCATTCCGCCAAGCCATCAAGGAACTGGGGTTGGATCTGGATCTGCTAATTAAACAGGAAGCCGAACCGGGACTCGGCAATGGGGGCTTGGGACGCCTCGCTGCCTGTTTCCTCGATTCCATGGCGACTTTGGGCATTCCCTCAACCGGCTATGGCATCCGCTATGAGTACGGCATCTTCGACCAGAAAATCCAGGACGGCTGGCAGGTTGAATATACCGACCATTGGTTGCGCAACGGCAATCCCTGGGAATTGCGCAGGACGCGACTTGCCGTTGAGGTGGGCTTTCATGGCCGGACCGAACAATGGACCGATGCCGAAGGCCGCCTCCGCGTTCGCTGGATTCCACAGACGGTGGTGAAGGGCATACCCTACGACACGCCCATCGTGGGTTATCGCTCCGGCCTCGCCAACATTCTGCGCTTGTGGCGCTCCGAAGCGCGGGAATCCTTCTATTTCGAGCGCTTCAATAGCGGCGATTACGGCGGCGCGGTCGCGGAAAAAGTGTTTGCCGAAAATATCACCAAAGTTCTCTATCCTAATGACGAGGATTTCCGCGGCAAGGAATTGCGCCTGCAGCAGCAGTACTTCTTCACCTCTTGCTCGCTTCAGGACATGATCCGAAGGCACTTGCGCAGAGGGCAGAAGCTCGAGAGTTTTCACGAACTATGGGCCATTCAGCTCAACGATACTCACCCCTCCATCGGCGTTGCCGAGCTGATGCGCCTCCTTCTCGACGAACATGGCATGAACTGGGAGCAGGCCTGGAACATCACCTCGCAGACCTTCAGCTACACGAATCACACGCTCTTGCCCGAGGCGCTGGAGCGCTGGCCGCTTCCTTTGTTCGCCTCGCTTCTGCCACGTCATCTGGAAATCATCTACGAAATAAACGCTCGCTTCCTGTCGGAAGTGTGCCAGCGCTTCCCGAACGACGAAGCCAGGGCCGCGCGGATGTCCCTTATTGACGAATGCGGCGAAAAGTATATCCGCATGGCCCATCTCGCCTGTGTGGGCAGTCATAAGATTAATGGTGTCGCCGAAATCCACACTCAACTGCTGAAGAACGAATTGCTTCACGACTTCGCCGAACTCTGGCCGGACAAGATCGTCAACGTAACCAATGGCGTGACTCCGCGGCGTTGGCTCGCCGTCAGCAATCCCGAGCAATCCCAACTCATGACCAGCAAGATCGGCGACTCCTGGATCGATCACCTGGAGGAGCTGAAGCGCCTGGAAGCCTTCGCGGACGATGCTGCCTTTCGCGTGGAGTGGCAGAAGGTCCAGCGCGCCGTGAAGGTCCGGCTGTCCCGCTTCATCTTGCAGCAGACTGGGGTTTCCGTTGACCCCGACTCTATGTTCGACGCCCAGGTGAAGCGCATTCACGAGTACAAGCGCCAGCACCTGAATGTTCTCCATATCCTCACTCTCTATCAGCGCCTGAAGAGCAATCTCAACGTTGAAATCACTCCGCGCACGTTCATCTTTGGCGGCAAAGCTGCTCCTGGCTATCGCATGGCCAAGCTCATCATCAAACTGATCAATTCAGTGGGCGACGTCATCAATCAGGATCCCGATGTGAAAGACCGCCTCAAAGTCGTCTTTCTGCCCGGATACGACGTGACCTTCGGACAGTTGGTTTATCCTGCGGCCGACCTGAGCGAACAAATCTCCACGGCAGGCACGGAGGCGTCGGGCACCGGGAACATGAAGTTCGCCATGAACGGGGCGCTCACCATCGCCACGCTCGACGGCGCCAACGTCGAGATTCGCGAAGCCGTCGGCGCGGAGAATTTCTTTCTTTTTGGACTCACCGTGGAGCAAGTTCGCGCTACTTGGGCCGCCGGCTATGATCCCCGCCACTTTTATGAAACGATTCCCGCTCTGCGCAGCGTGATTGATGCGCTTTACTCCGGCCAGTTCTCCCTCGGAGACCGCGAACTCTTCCATCCGCTGCTCGATTCGCTCCTCTATCAAGACTCTTATCTCCTTTTTGCGGACTATGAGTTCTACATCCACTGTCACGATCAGGTCGCCGAGGCTTACCGGGATCAGGAAGCCTGGGCCAGGATGTCCATCCTCAATGCGGTGCGTATGGGAACCTTCTCATCTGACCGTGCCATCGATGAGTATTGCCGCAAAATTTGGGGCATCCACCACCTCTCAGCGCCAATGGTGCAGAGCGCCTGACACCCTGCATCGTCCTGACTGCCCCGCATCGGCACAGGCCAACCCCGGAAGTCCGCTCCCTGAATTTTTAGGTTGTCAGCGGGAGAATAAAGTGGCATCGTCTCCCCTCCGGGGGAGTGTCCCCCCTGGCGGACCAGGTTCAACAAGCTTGCAGGTTGGCGTTCCCCTTGTTTTTTGGTGTCAAGGTGCCCGGCGGACGGACAAACACAAAGCACGGCATGAATTCCTCGTGTGGGAAGTGCGCTTTCCATTCAGAGTTGCTCCTCAAGCTGCAAATGGAGAGCAACCCGCAAGCGCTCGGCTTGGTGCGCGCGGCTATCGAACGCGCCACGCAGGTTCTACATTTTCACGAAGAGGAGTCTCGCGCCATTGTGCGCTCTGTGGATGAGGCCCTCGCCAATGTCATACGTCACGCCTACCGGGGGAAATCCGGCTGCCCCATTGAAGTGACCTGTCGCCACTTGCACGGCACCCAGAACGGCGCGTGCGTCAGCGGGATCGAAATTGTTTTGCGGGATTCCGGAGTACCGGCCGATCCCGCGAAAATGAAGGGCCGTCCCCTCGAGGAGATTCGCCCCGGCGGGTTGGGGCTTCATTTCATGAGGCAAAGCATGGACGAAGTTGAATTCAGCCGCAAAAAAGGCAAGAATCAGCTTCGTTTGGTGAAGTACATGGCTCCGGCTGCTCCCGCAATAGCGCCGGAAGGAGAATAGACTGTGCAGATCGCCGCGCGTGCCATAAAAGGTTGGACGATCCTGGACCTCTCGGGTGATATCGACTTGGCACACTCGCCCGCCATGCGCAAGGCCTTGCTTGGCGAAATCAAAGAGAAGCGCACTCCCAGAGTTTTCCTGAACCTCAAGAATGTCCGCTATATCGACAGCTCCGGTATCGCCTCTCTTGTCGAAGGTCTGAAAGCCTCCCGCGATCTGGGATCCCGCCTGATCCTGTATGGTCTGAACAAAACCGTCCGCGAAGTGATGCAACTCTCGCGCCTGCAAAAGATCTTTGAGATCTATGAAGACGAGGAGCAAGCGCTCGCTTCCTAGATGCCCATAAGAGTTCTCCCGCAAAGGTAGAGTGGCCCAGTGGAATTTGCGCGAAAAGTCGGCGCTGCCGTTATTAATGCTCTCTCGTATCTCGGCTCCCTGGCCGCGCTGGCCGGACGTGCCGCTTTTGCCGCTTTCATAGGCCCTTTTCTCGGCAGGCCGGTTCGTTTCCAGAGCGCGGTCGAGCAAGCCATGGAAGCGGGTGTGCGCGCGTTGCCGATCCTTTCTCTCATTACATTTTTCATCGGCTTGATCCTGGCGTTGCAGAGCGCCTACGAACTAAAGAGGTTCGGCGCGCTGAACTATGTCGCCAGTGCCGTGGCCATCTCCATGTCGCGCGAACTCGGCCCGCTCATCACCGCCATCGTCGTGATTGGACGTTCGGGTTCGGCCTTCGCCGCCGAAATCGGCACCATGAAAGTTTCCGAGGAAATTGACGCGCTGGAGACCATGGCCATCGATCCCGTCCACTTCCTGGTCACCCCGAAGTTCATTGCCATGGTTTTTATGTTGCCTTGCCTGACCATCTGGGCCAACTCCATGGGTATTCTAGGGGGATCTCTGTTCGGAGTCCTGCAGGCGGACTTCACCTGGACCCGCTATATCCACGCCTCGCTCGAAGCATTGTTTCTCCGTGACGTCGTCACGGGCCTCATCAAGAGCTTCATGTTCGGCGTCACCATCACGGCGGTGGGTTGCCTTGAAGGGCTGTCCACGGGCGGCGGCGCGGAGCAGGTCGGCCGCTCCACAACCCGCGCCGTCGTCGTCTCCATCTTCCTGGTGATCCTCGTCGATCTGGTGTTCACGACCTTGTTCTTCTTCCTGGGAGCGCACTGACACATATGCCCGGAATCGCGGACCCAACTCGCCCCAGCGTGTCGTTGGATGGACCGATGATTTCCCTGCGGGAGGTCCGCGTCAGCTATACCGGCAGGGAAATCCTGCACGGCATCACGTTCGACGTCCAGCGCGGCGAAACGCTCGTCATCCTCGGTGGTTCGGGCTCCGGCAAGAGCACGCTGCTGCGGACGCTCGTCGGCCTCGAAAAACCCAGCTCCGGCGAAGTCTGGATTGCGGGAAAGAATTTTTCCGCCATTTCCGAGACGGAACGCGACGATATCCGCAAGAAAATTGGCATGTCCTTCCAGGGTGGCGCGCTTTTTGGCTCCATGACCGTCGGCGAAAACGTCGCCCTCCCTTTGCGTGAGCACACCAAGCTCGAAGAATCCACCATCGACATCATGGTTCGCCTCAAACTCGACCAGGTCGGCCTTTCCGGGTATGAACAGTACATGCCGTCGCAACTCAGCGGCGGCATGAAGAAGCGCGCCGCGGTGGCGCGTGCCCTGGCCATGGATCCGGAGATTCTTTTCTTCGATGAGCCGTCCGCGGGCCTCGACCCCATCATTGCCGCTGGCATCGATCAACTCATTCTGGATTTGAAACAGGCGTTCCGCATGACCATCATCGTGGTCACGCACGAACTGGCCAGCGCCTTTCTGATCGCCGACCGCATGGTCCTGATTAACAAAGGAGATGTGGTGGCGATGGGCACCGTGAAGGAAATGCAGAATAGCACGCATCCCCGGGTTCGCCAGTTTATGGATCGTGTCCCAGAACCCGCCGTGGCCCAGGAACTCGATTATCTGCAGATGTTGACGGAGCAGCAGCCCAGACAGGGGTCGCCGTCTCCGGGGAAGAGCAGGTAGAGATGGAAGCAAAACGCGAGCAAGCCTTTGTTGGATTCTTCGTGCTGATTGCCGCCGCGCTGTTGATCTTTACGGTCTTCGGCGTCACCGGCGCCTTTCAGGGCGCCGCGAAGACGTTTCACTCCAAATTCCCCAACGCCGCGGGACTGGAACCCGGCGCCTCCGTGCACTACGCCGGAGGCCAGAAGGTTGGCCGCGTTGAAAAAATGCAGATTGATCCCGGCGATCCTTCTCTCATCGATATGACCTTTAGTGTTAAAAGCGATCTGCCCGTGAAGACCGACAGCAAAGTAGCCATCCTGAGCTACAGCCCCTTGGGCGATAACCACCTGGAGATTCTGCCTGGCACCCCCAATGCCTCTCTCGCTCATTCCGGCGCACTCTTGGCCTCTAAGCCCTATCTCGGCTTCAATGATCTGGCGGAGCAAATCAACAAGCTGACGCCCCAAGCCCAGGAACTCCTCACCAATCTTAATGACCGCATTAAACAACTGAACACCACGATCACCCGCGTAAACGACTTGCTCAACGATCAGAATCGCCAGAACATTTCCGCGAGTCTCGCCGATCTTCACGGGATGCTCAACGAGGATCGCCCGGTTGTCCGGTCGGCCTTGAAGAATGTGAATGTCGCCAGCGAGAAGATCTCGCCTCTCCTCGATCAGTTGCACAAAACGATCGATCAGGCCAACGAAACCCTGAAGCATGCGGATGGCATGATCGGGGAAAATCGCGAAGAGGTGCGCGCCTCGGTCGCCAAACTCCATGAATCTCTGAACAATGTCACGGACATCACCCGGCGCCTCGATCAGATGCTGGACGTCAATTCCGAAAACATTGATGAAATCCTCGAGAACCTCCGCCATATCACGGAGAACATGAGAGAATTTTCCGACATCATCAAGACCCAGCCTTCCTCGCTAATCCATTCCGGCAGTCCACGCCAGCATGTACCGGGAGAACATCCATGAGATACACTCCGCGCAGGCTTGAAAATCAAACTTACTTCGCGCCAGTCCCCGGAGAAGGAGCCCGGTGGATGCGTTTTCCCCTGGCTCTTGTGGGGTTCGCGCTGCTGCTAGCCGGGTGCGGCCACATGCAGCCCGTCAAGTACTACGAGATCTCCTATCCCGCGGTTGGTCCGCTCAAGCAAGAGCCGCTGAACGCCACACTTCTGGTGCGCGCCTTTTCCACGTCTCATCTTTATCGTGAAGATCGCATTGTCTATGGCTCTGATTCTGAGCAGATGGGCACGTATCAGAATGAGCGCTGGAGCGAGCCTCCCGCCGAAATGCTGCAGAATGCCCTCGTGCGCGAATTGCGCTCTACGGGCCGGTTTCGCACCGTGACCGCCCTCCGCAGCGATTCCAACGGGGATTTTCTTCTCACCGGCCATCTCTACGATTTCAAGGAAGTGTCCGGCAATGGCATCGTCGCCCGGATCAGCTTCGACGCCGAGCTGCGCGATCTGAAAGCCGGAAAAACCGTTTGGACGTACACCTATAATCACGACGAGCCCAGCAACGGTAAGGGCGTTGCCGCTGTCGTTGCCGCAATGGACCGCAATGTCCAACACAGCGCTCAAGAAGTGGAAGCGGGCATCCAGCAGGCGCTGGTGGCTTATCCCATGAAGTGAGGGCCTCTACCTTCATGTATGCCTATAAGGGCTTTTTCTGCCCTGGGACGCCAGCTTGCTTGCCGTTTTGCAGTGTTCATATCGTATTCAAATACTCGCGCTAAGGTACTCCCAGCGCAAATACTGCAGTTGCGATCTTTCTCTCCAGGCCAGCCGCGAAGGCCGCGTCAGCTCCGCCAGTACTTGCTCTGTAGGCATCAACTAGACTCAAATGGAACTACACTCTATCTCGGGAGCCATCACCCATGTCGCCATCTGCTCAAAGCAAGGAATCTGCCGCTCCGCCGGCCAGCCCATCGTCGGCCGCCCCTGCCAAGCCTGCTTTCGACTTCCTGGACCTCCGGGCACAGTTTGCCGCCATTCAGGAAGAAGTAATGGCCGCGGTCACGCGGGTCTTTGAAAGCCAGTATTTTATCCTTGGACCGGAGGTGGAGCTCCTCGAAGAGAAAGTGGCCGCGAAGCTGGGCGCCAAGTTCGCCGTCGGATGTGCCTCGGGCACTGACGCCCTCATTCTCTCCCTGATGGCCGCTGGCATTGGTCCCGGCGATGAGGTCATCACCTCGCCCTTCAGCTTTATTGCTACCGCTGGTTCCATCGCCCACGTGGGCGCCAAGCCCGTCTTCGTGGACATTGATCCGGCCACCTTCAACATCAATCCCGCCCTGATCGCCGCTGCCATCACTCCAAAGACACGCGCCATCATGCCCGTACACCTCTTTGGATTGCCCGCCGAGCTCGATCCCATCCTGGAAATCGCCCGGGCAAAAGGCCTCCTGGTGATCGAAGACGCCGCGCAGGCCATCGGCTCCCGCTACAACGATCGCTTCATCGGCACGTTTGGCGATTTCGGCTGCTTCAGCTTCTTCCCCTCGAAAAACCTCGGCGGTGCAGGCGACGGTGGCCTGATTACCACGAACGACCCGGCCAAGGCGGAGCGCCTCCGCATGCTTCGCGGCCATGGCAGCAAGAAGAAGTACCACCACGACATCCTCGGCACCAATAGCCGCCTGGACGCCTTGCAAGCCGCCGTGCTGCGTGTGAAACTCCCCCACCTCGATTCCTGGGCTGCCGGTCGCCAGAATCGCGCCGAGCGCTACCGCAAGCTCTTTGAAGAGACGAATCTGACCTCCTTCGTCACGTATCCACCGCGGCCTCCGGCAAACTTCCACCACGTCTATAATCAGTTCACCATCCGCGTGCCGCTTCGCGACGATTTAAGGGAATCTCTCCGCATCGCGGGCATCCCCACCGAAATCTACTACCCGCTCTGCCTTCACCTTCAGCCCGCTTTTCAATATCTTGGCTATAAGACGGACGCCCTGCCTGTTGCGGAGAAAACCAGCAGGGAAGTACTCTCCCTGCCCGTCTTCCCTGAACTCAAGGACGCCCAGCAGGATCTTGCCGTGCAATCCATCGCGGCCTTCCGCGCGGCTCAGGGAGCTGCCTGAAATGGGACGATAGCCTCCGGAGCGCCCCACATCGATTCTGCTCACAGCGACGGGCACCGCTCACGAGGGATTTTCGTGGCAGGCGTCGATTATTTTTATAGGCGCCTCCCGCAGGAACTCCAAGCGGCCGCGTCGCGCTGAATACTTAATCACCCGCTGTTGTATTTCGCATCAGCCCGATTTCCTCTGCCATCCTCCTTGTTTTCTTTGAGTTAGCCAAACACGTTGCATCGAACACGATCTTGCCCGCTGCAAATCTCAGCGGTGCACGCTCGGTTTTTCATCGAGCATTCCTTGCTTGTTTCTCATGATCGGTACGATCTCTTTTGTTCTGAGCAACTTGGCATGATCGCTCAGAATTCCTTCACATTGGCAGATCAGTTGCTTTCACAGAGTCTGGAGTTAGGACACACCCTAGGAACCCCGGAGGCGGGCCATGACAGTCATTCTGATGCTTGCAATGTTCGCGATCTTCCTCACCATCGACTATCTGAGGAAGCGCAAAGAAGTGCCACACACTGCAGAGGGAAGAGATGAATCGGCGGCACTTTCGCCGCATATGCTGCCCAGCTTTGTAGCTGGCTTTGAATTGCCGGATAATCGGCGCTATCACCCAGGCCACACTTGGGCATTGCAGGAAAGCCCCACCCTGGTTCGCGTGGGAATCGATGATTTTGGCGCGCGGCTTGCCGGAAAGCTCGACGGGCTGGTTCTCCCAAAGCGCGGCCAATGGCTGCGGCAAGGCCAGAAATTCGCCACCATTATCCGCGACGGCCAGCGCACCGATCTGGTTTCTCCGATCGAAGGCGAAGTCACCAACGTCAATGAAGCCCTTCTCGGCAATACTTCCCTGGCCAACAGGGACCCCTATGGAGAGGGTTGGTTCGTTTCCGTGCTCTCCCCTGATCTGCAGATCAGCTTCCGCAACCTCCTCAACGGCAGCCTGGCCCGCAAGTGGATGGCGGATGCCGCCAGCCGCCTGCAGGTTCGCATGCCGGCTCTCGCCGGTGTCGTTGCCCAAGACGGTGGCCCAGCCGTCCACGATCTGACCGCGCAAATGCCCACAGAAAAGTGGGGCGAAATCACCCGCGAGTTCTTCCTGACCTAATGTCCTAGTGAACCCCAACCAAGGCCCCGGTCGAACGAGGATCGGGGCCTTGGCGTTCTTGCACATTTGGTGTAGTCATCAAGGTTGGCAGCTGAAATAATCCGCACGCCTACGTGACGCAGGTCACGCCTTAGAGTGCCGGAACTCACAGGAATCCATCCCCACCTCCCCTATATTCATCTTGGGTCAGCGAATGCGCAGAAGGATTCATCGCTGACGAGGTCACCCCTGCTGAACTTGTCTACAGTTCTCGAACATCGCTTTGCGTCGTCTGACCCAGATGTTCGGATGACCATCCGCCAGTCCATGGGGCCTCGCGCGGCGCTTGGTCGAACCCCAAGTGTCGATCTGAGCCACCTATGAAATTACTATTACAGTCTCCGGTCTCCTCCTGTAGGTCACACTGCGGGGCATAGGTTGCCACAGGGAGCGTTTATGAGCAAAGGTATCCTCTACGATGCGACTCTGTGTATCGGTTGCAAGCTCTGCGAAAAGGGATGCGCGGAGCGTAACGGCCTCCCCTACGACGACGACGTTGCCGCTGAACAGAAGCAGTCAGCACACAAACTCACCGTCGTACTCACAAAGAACGATAAGTTCATGCGCCGTCTCTGCATGAACTGTCAGGATCCGAGCTGTGCTTCTGTCTGCCCCGTCGGCGCGCTCCGCAAAACATCCGAAGGACCCGTAACATACGATGCTTCCCGGTGCATGGGGTGCCGCTACTGCATGTTGGCGTGTCCGTTCTCTGTTCCGAAGTACGAATGGGACAAGCCGTTGCCGCTGGTCCGAAAGTGCGACATGTGCTTCGACCGCGTTGCGCGTGGACTGCAAACCGCCTGCGCCGAAGCGTGCCCCACCGGCGCGACAAAGTTTGGCAACAGAGAGGATCTGCTTTCTGATGCAAAAGACCGCATCGCCAAGACTCCTGAAAACTATGTGAATCATATATTCGGCCTGAACGAAGTCGGGGGAACTTCGGTCTTGCTGCTCTCCAGCATTCCGTTCGAGGAGTTCGGCTATAGAGCCGACCTCAGTGGCGAAGCGCTCCCTTTGCTGACGTATCGTGTTCTTTCCCACATCCCGGATCTTGTGACCATTGGCGGTGTAGCGCTCGGAGGCTTGTGGTGGCTTACGAATCGCAAGAATGAAGTGGCCCGCGAGGAACAGGGAGATAAAGGCGGAACGCCCGGAGGAGCAAACGAATATGCAAAAACCTAATATCACCTTCTGGCGGGTCGTGCTGGTATTGATCCTCCTTCTGGGGGCCTATGCGACAATGGTGCGGTTCACTCGAGGCCTGGGGGCTTCGACGAATCTCAGTGACGCATTCCCTTGGGGGCTGTGGGTTGGTTTTGACGTCATGTGCGGCGTAATGCTGGCCGCCGGCGGGTTCACCTTGACCGCGGCTGTGTACATCCTTAACCTCCGTGAATTCAAGCCAATCATTCGGCCCACGGTCCTGACCGCTTTTCTGGGATACCTACTTGTTGTCGTCGCGCTGTTGTTTGACCTCGGTCGCGGCTACCGTATTTGGCACCCCCTGGTAATGTGGAATCCCCGCTCTGTGATGTTCGAGGTCGCCTGGTGTGTCACGCTATACTCCACCGTCCTCGCACTGGAATTCTCATCTGTTGTGTTCGAGCGGTTGCGATTCCCCAAGCTCCTTCGCCTGCAGAAAATGATTGTCATTCCGCTGGTCATAGCAGGCGTGATGCTTTCCACGCTCCATCAATCTTCACTGGGGAGCCTCTATCTGATCGTTCCGAACAAGCTCTACCCTCTCTGGTATACCCCGCTCTTGCCGGTTCTGTTCTTTCTATCGGCGCTCTGCGTGGGCTTAGCTATGACCATCTTCGAGTCCTCGATGAGTGCCAGGCACTTTGGAAAACAGTTGGAAATGCCGCTTCTGCGCCAGTTGGGGAGAATGCTTCTGGTTGCCCTGGGAGTGTATACGGTAGTCCGATTTCAGGATCTGCTGCACCGTGGCGCATTGCATCTCTTGCAGTGGAGAAGTCCCGAAACACCCCTCTTCGTTCTGGAAATGCTGCTCTGTTCGTTTGCTCCGATTTGCCTCCTGCTGATTCCCAAAGTGCGAAAGGACGCAGACGGTCTCTATCTGAGTTCAGTGCTCTGCTTGCTCGGTTTCGTGACGAACCGCTTGAATATTGCTATCACCGGGATGGAACGCTCTGCGGGCCAGCAATATTTTCCGAAGTGGACGGAAATTTCCATCACCTTGGCCATCATTGCTTCCGGGTTCCTGGTATTTGCGTTGGCGGTGAAGTACCTGCCGATCTTCGACAGGGTGGCGTCCCACCAGCCGGTGGCAGAGCCGGAAACCGCCGGGGGCAAGCTTCCGGAGCTTTCCCATGTCGAATCCTGAAGACAGATCGGGCCTATCGTACCTGTGGAAGAGTATTACGGGCAGCCTCAGTTCCAAGCTGCTCCTGCTGCTCGTTTCTTCGATGGCCCTCGTCTTCGGAGTGCTGGGCTACCTGAATATTCAGTTGCACCGTAAGCATCTGGAGCGTGATGCCCTCGCGGATGCCGCGCGCACCAGCAGCGTCATCAAGCGCAACACCTCCTACTACATGCTGCGCAATCAGCGCGACGGCCTCTATCACATCATCACCGAAATGGCCGATGAGCCCGGCATGGTCCGCATCCGCATCATTAACGATCAGGGCCGCATCAGCTTTTCCTCCGATACTTCGGAGATGTACAAGTACGTGGACCAGAGCATGAAGGCCCACGACGCCACCGTGCCCGGGGGCACGCTTCGCATTTCCGACGCCAAGCAGAGCTTCCGCACCTACCGGCTCCCCAATGGCGAGCGCGCGCTTGGCGTCATCGACCCCATTGAAAATGCTCCCGCCTGCAGCAATGCCGAATGCCACGCCCATCCCGCCGAGGTGAAGGTCCTTGGCGTCCTCGATACCAACATCTCCCTGGCCAGCAGCGAACAGAACGTCGCCGAAAGCACCCGCCAGGTGCTGCTCTACACCATTCTCGCGGTCTTCGGCGTCGCTATCCTCAGTGTCGGCTTTGTGCGCCGCATGCTTCAGGGGCCGCTCACCGCCCTTACGGAAGGCACCAAGCGCATCGGTTCGGGCGACCTGGGCTACCAGATCAAGATCCCGTCGCACGGTGAACTAGAGGACCTAGCCACTTCCTTCAACACCATGAGCTCGCAGCTCCGGGCGGCTCACCAGGAAATCAACGCCTGGGCGCGAACTCTGGAAGCACGCGTGGAAGAGAAAACGCGCCAGCTCAAGGGCGCTCAGGACGAAATGTTGCGTGTGGAGCGCATGGCTTCCATCGGCAAGCTCGCCGCCGTCGTCGCCCACGAAATCAATAATCCGCTCGCCGGCATTCTCACCTACGCCAAATTGCTCAAGAAGCGTCTTTCTCGCGATGCTGCCACACAAATAGAAAACCAAAAAGAAAATATCGAAATGCTCGACCTCGTCGAAACCGAAAGCCGCCGCTGCGGCGAAATCGTCAAGAATCTCATGACCTTTGCGCGCCCCACCTCCTTGAGCAGCGAGCCAGCCGACTTGAACGCCGTCATTGATCGCTGCATCCGCCTTGTCCAGCACCAGTTGGAGCTGAAGAACATCGAACTCCACCTCAATCTTGCTCCGAATCTTCCAAACGTCCGCTGCGATCCCGGTCAAATCGAGCAAGTTATCCTGGCTCTCGTTATGAATGCCATTGACGCGCTTCCGAATGGCGGAAACCTGACCCTGAACTCGCACCGGCTGCCGGGTACCGGCAACATCCAGATTGAAGTCCGGGACGACGGCGTCGGCATGCCTCCAGACGTCCTTGCAAATATGTTTGAACCCTTCTTTACGACCAAAGAGCACGGGCGCGGTCTTGGCCTCGGTCTGGCCATTAGCCGCAACATCGTGGATCGCCACGCCGGCAAAATCGAAGTGGCTTCAGAGCCTGGCCGTGGTACTTCCTTCACGATCACGCTGCCTGTGCATTCCAATGTCGTGTTGAACAATGGCTCCGCGGTTGTCGCGGGGTGAGGAGCAACTATTATGGCCAAGAAGGCGAATTTGCTCGTTGTCGATGACGAACTAATTGTGCGCGACTCTCTCGATAAGTGGTTTCGCGAGGAAGGCTACGACGTCGCCGTGGCCGAGAGTGCCCAGGATGCCCTCACCAAAATGGCCGCGAAGCGCTTTGACTTGGCGCTCGTCGATATTAAGATGCCCGGCACCGATGGCGTCGAGCTGCAGCGCCGCATGCGCGAGATCGACCCTGAAATGCTCGTGATCATCATGACCGGCTACGCCAGCGTGGAGACCGCCATCGCAGCCCTCAAGAATGGCGCCTACGATTATGTCTCCAAGCCCTTTGACCCGGACGACATCGCTCACAGTGTCCACAACGCCCTTTCCCACAAGCGTGCCGAACAGGAGAACGTCCGCCTGCGCGAAACCGTTGCTTCCGTGGTTCGTCCCCAGGAAATCGTCGGACAAAGCGCCGCGATGGTCCGCGTCTTTGAAGCCATCCAGACGGTTGGCCCCACCGACGCCACCGTTCTGATCACCGGCGAAAGCGGCACCGGCAAAGAACTCTGTGCCCGCGCGATCCATGCGGCCAGCCCCCGCCACTACAATCCGCTCGTGGTGATCCATTGCGGCGCTCTGGCCGAAACGCTCCTCGAAAGCGAGCTTTTCGGCCATGAAAAAGGCGCGTTTACCGGTGCTCAGTACCGCAAGAAGGGCAGCTTTGAAGTTGCTGAAGGCGGCTCCGTCTTCCTCGATGAGATCGGCGACATCAGCTTGAAGACCCAGACCGATCTATTGCGTGTTCTCCAGGAACGCGAAATCACCCGCGTCGGCAGCACGCATCCCATCCAGGTTGACTTCCGCTGCATCGCGGCCACCAACAAGAAACTCGATCAGCTCATCGAAGAAGGCCGCTTCCGCCCCGATCTCTTCTACCGTCTGAATGTCTTTCAGATCCAACTGCCGGCGTTGCGCGATCGCAAAGGCGACATCCCGATTCTGGTTGAACACTTTGTCCGCAAGTTTTCCGCATCCATGAACAAGCGCATCAATCGTGTCTCGCCGGCCGCCATGGCCCTCCTGGACCGTTACCAGTGGCCCGGCAACGTCCGCGAACTTGAAAATGCTGTCGAACGCGCCATGGTTGTCGCGCAGGAGCCTGAAATTCGCGAAGAAGACCTCGCTTTGCGCCTGCCCCTCGCCGAACATCAGCCCCGTACTCTGGAAGACATCGAGCGCGCCCACATCCTCGCCGTTCTCGAAGATTGCAAGGGCAACCAGACCATCGCCGCCGAAATCCTCGATATCGATCGCGTCACCTTGCACAACAAGCTCAAGAAGTATGGTTGGAAGCGGGTCACTGCGGACGCCCTGTGAACCTCATTCAGCTACTCCCGTTCGGCCCCGCCGCCGTGGAGACGCTGTCGGAACTTCGCGCGGGACTCGAGCGCGAATTCGCTGTTCCCTGCGAAATTCTTCCGCCGGAGCCGGAACCCGCCTTTGCTTTCAATCTCACCCGGCAACAGTTCTCTTCGACCGAAATCCTGGCCGCCATGCTGAAGCGCAACACTCCCGCGAAGTGGCGCCTCCTCGGCGTTACCCCTCTGGACCTCTACATCCCTATCCTCACTTTTGTTTTTGGGGAAGCCCAATTACCCGGCACCTGCGCGGTAGTTTCCTCTCATCGCCTGAGCCAGGAATTTTATGGCTTGCCTGCGGATCCCAAACTGCAGCACGAGCGTCTCCTCAAGGAAGCCGTCCACGAACTCGGCCATACCCTCAACATTTCGCACTGTGAAGACTACCAGTGCGCCATGGCTCCTTCTCACGGTGTGGAATGGATTGACCTGAAAACCAGCCGCTTCTGCGGCACTTGCCGCACTCTTGTCCCCGCCCGCAGCATGCTCAACGCTTCCAGATAACGGCTCGCAGCAAACCACTCCGTCGAACCGGCTCTCACCCGCAGCTCAGGCGGCAACTTCTTTCACGTTCTTGCGCGGCACGATCTTCCGCACCACCACGTACAGCATCGGAATGAACAGCAAATTCAGCGTCGTCGCCGCGATCATTCCTCCGAAGACCGTTGTGCCTACCGAAACACGCCCCGCCGCGCCGGCGCCTTCCGCAATCACCAGCGGCACAACGCCGAGAATGAAGGCCATGGAAGTCATCAGGATAGGCCGCAGCCGGATGCGCGCCGCTTCCACAGCCGCGTCCAGTGTCGAGAGGCCCTTCTCCTGCAACTGCTCCGCAAATTCCACGATTAGAATGGCATTTTTGCTCGCCAGTCCAATCAACATCACCAGCCCGATCTGGCAGTACACGTCATTCGTCAGGCCGCGTGTCCATAAGCCGCCAAGTGCTCCCAGGAGGGCGCCCGGAACGCCGAGAAGCACGATGAACGGCAGCACGTAGCTTTCATATTGTGCCGCGAGTGTCAGGTACACGAAGACCAGCCCCAGCCCGAATAAGATCGCCGCTTTTCCCCCGGATTCGATTTCCTCCAGCGACAACCCGCTCCATTCATACTTCATGCCCTGAGGAAGTACTTTTCTGGAAAGCTCGGCCATGGCCGCAATGCCCGCACCGGAGCTGAGTCCCGCTGCCGCCGACCCGTCAATTTCCGCCGAACGGAACAGGTTGAAGTGCGAAATCACCTGCGGATTGGTTGTCTGTTCGATTTGCACCACATTGTCCAGCGGAACCATCTTGCCGGTGTTGGATTTGAGGTAGTACGTGCGAATGTCCTTCGCGTCCGAACGAAACTGCTGATCCGCCTGCAGATAAACGCGATAAGAGCGATTGTTGAAATCGAAATCGTTCACGTACACCGAACCCATGAACACCTGAAGCGCATCGGTAATCTGGCTCAGCGGCACTTGCAGGCTCTTGGCCTTTTCGCGGTCAATTCTTACAAGGTATTGCGGGTCGTTGGCGGTGAAGCTGGTAAACAGCCCCGTGACCTTTCCGCTCTTATTGCCTTCGGCCACCAGTTGATTGGCGGTGTTTGCGATGGTCTGCAGGGAATTGCGTCCCAGGTCCTCCAGTTGATAAGCGAAACCGCCGAACGTTCCCAGGCCTTGCACCGCGGGCGGATTGAAGGGCACGATGATTCCGCCCGGTATGCCCAGCAGCGGGCCGCGGACTTTGTTCAGGATGGCGAAGGACGTGTGTTCTTTACCCTTGCGCTCGCGGAATGCTTTCAGATTTACGAAGATGATCGCTTTATTGGGAGCGTTGCCGGAAAAGCCAAACCCCACCACAGTGAATGCGCCGTCAATTTCGGGCACATGGGAAAGCAGATCCTCAGCTTTGGCACAGACGTCACGCGTGTATTGCAAGGAAGCGCCCTGAGGTGTTTGGACCGCCACCATGAGATAACCCTGATCATCCTCCGGAAGAAATCCCTGAGGAATTGTCCGGTAGAGCCAGAAGGCCAGGGCCAGGGTTGCGGCGAATGCCAGGAGGGAAACGTAGCGCAGCCGCAGCACCCCATGAAGCGTCGCCGTATAGAGCCGCGAGCCGGCGTCAAAGAGCTTATTGAACCAAACGAAGAAGATGCTTTGCGCTCGCTCGCGATGATGTCCCAGGAAGATCGCGGAAAGGGCGGGAGTGAGGGTGAGGGCATTGAACGCCGAGATGGAAACGGAAAACGCGATGGTCAGCGCGAATTGCCGGAACAGAATGCCCGTTGTTCCCGGGAACAATGCCACGGGAATGAAGACGGACACGAGCACCAGCGAAGTTGCCATCACCGCGCCGGCCACCTCTTTCATCGCCACGCTCGCGGCATTGTGCGGCTCCGTGATGCCCTCCAAGATGTGCCGCTCCACGTTTTCGATAACCACGATCGCGTCGTCCACCACCAGGCCAGTGGCCAGGGTGATGCCGAACAGTGTCAGTGTGTTGATGGAAAAACCAAGCACCTTTACGAAGATAAAGGTGCCGATCAGCGATACGGGAATCGTGACCGCGGGAATGATCGTGCTCCGCCATTCCTGGAGGAACAGGTACATCACCAGCAGCACCAGCAGGATGGCCTCGAGCAGCGTGATCAGCACATCGCGGATGGATTCGCCAATCACTGTCGTTGTGTCGAAGGCCACGGCGGATTTCAAGCCTGGAGGAAAGCTCTTCGAGAGTTCATCGAGTTCGGCCTTGGCCGCGCGGTCCACGTCCAGCGCGTTCGCACCCGGCAATTGCGTGACGCCGATGCCCACGGCGTCGTGGCCGTTGAAACGCAACAGCGAACCGTAATCTTCCGCGCCCAATTCCGCCCGGCCCACGTCTTTCACGCGCACCAGCGTGCCGTCCGTCCCGGTTTTCAAAATGATATTTTCAAATTCGGAGGCTTCGGTGAGGCGTCCAATGGCGCGCACGCTGATCTGATAGGCCTGGCCGTTTTCCGTCGGGGGCTGTCCCACTTGCCCCGCCGCGACCTGCACGTTCTGCTCTTCGAGCGCGTTCACGACATCCGTGGCCGTCAAGCCACGCTCGGCCAGGCGCGCCGGGTCCAGCCACAGCCGCATGGCATATTTTCGCTCGCCAAAAATGAAGACGTCGCCGACACCTTTGACGCGCTTCATCGCGTCGCGCACATAGACGTCCAGGTAGTTGCTCATGAACAGGCTGTCATACTGCCCGTTCAGCGAATACACTCCCGCGCCAAAGACAAACCCCGAAGACTGTTTCGTAATGATGATGCCGGTATTTTTTACGGCGTTTGGCAGACGGCCTTGTGCCTGGCTGACGCGGTTCTGGACGTCCACGGAGGCCAGGTCCACGTCGCGCGTCACGTCGAAGGTCACGGTGATCTGGCTGGTGCCGTCATTCCCGCTGGTGGAAGTGATGTACTTCATCCCGGGACTGCCGTTGATGGCTTGTTCCAAGGGGATGGTCACGGCGGATTCCACGGCTTGCGCGTTGGCACCGATATAGTTGCTGCTAACGACGACTTGCGGGGGCGCCAGATTTGGAAATTGGGCAACCGGAAGATTGGGAAGCGAGATGGCCCCGCCGAGAATAATCAGCAGCGCACAAACGGTGGCGAATACGGGACGCCGGATGAAGAAATCAACAAACAACGGTCTGCTCCGCCTTTCTTCTCAACCATGCTGATTTTTGCGATTTTCCAGGGAGCTAGCGGCCTTTTGTTCCCGGCGATGCTTCGCTGCCCGCCTCTTTGCCGCCCCCCTGCAATAACTCCGTGACCGGCGCTCCGTCCTGCAGGAATTGCGTGCCGGACACGATCACGTGATCCCCCGGCTTCAGGCCTTCCAGCACGGGGTAGCTATTTCCGGTGATTTCCCCCAGTTTCAGCAATCGCTGGCGTGCCACCGTCCCTTTTTCTTCCTTCATGGCCACGAATGCAAAGAACTGTCCATTAATCCGTTGCACCGCCAATACCGGCACCACCGGCTCTTCCCGATTTCCCCAAGTAATCCTGGCCCGCACCTGCTGGGCAATGCGCAAGTTTGCTTTCGCGTTGCCCACTGCCGCCTTGGCCAGCACGGTCTGCGTATCGGGATCGACTTGCGGCGAAACGAAGGTGACTTCTGTCTCTGTTCGCACTGCTCCGCTCTCATCCAACAGTTTCACCGGCAGGCCCAGCCGCAGCTCCTTCGCCCGCGAAGCCGGCACATACAAATACGCCTCCAACGCCCCCGGTTCATCCACCGTCGTAAGCAGCGTCGAGACCGTCACGCGGTCACCGACGCGGACGGGAATATCCCCCACGATGCCGTCCATCGGCGCACTCACCCGGTAATAGCGCAGCTCCACTCTCTGTTGCTGTACCTGCTGTTCCAGGGATTTTAGTTGCGCCACCGCGGAGTCGTAATTCGTTTGCGCGTTGTCAAAATCCATCTTGCTGATGACCCCGGCTTCCAACAGCTTCTGCGCCCGCCCCAGGTTCACCTTCGCCAGCTTTACCGCGGCTTCCTGCGAAGCGCGCGCCGCATCCTGGCTGCTGACCGTGGCCTCCTGCTTCATCGGGTCAATCTGCAGAAGCGCGTCTCCCGTCTTCACGCGATCGCCCGATTTCACGTCAATGCTCGTGACATGCCCCTCTACCTGCGGGTTTATCGTTGCCGAGTGCCGCGATTTCAGGATCGCCAGGTATTCCGTCGTGTCCGCGATCTTTTCCGGCACGACAGGCAGAACCTGCACGGGCATTGCTGGCGGAGCTCCGCCTGCCGCGTCACCGGCGCTCGACTTCTGCCCGCATCCGTTCAAAAGCGCGCAGACCAGCAGCGCCCCGGCCAGAGTATTCACCCCAGACCATGGCCTTCTGCCGCCCGAAGCGGTCAACTGTCGTAGGACGAGTGTGCGCATGGGTTTAAGAACCCCTTATAGTACGACAACCGAAGCTGAATCTGCATCGGAAAATACAAATCAACCATTAGACGCAGCTACGCGCCTTACGGGTAGAGGAGGGAACTTCAGTACATATCGCTGGCATCGATCTTTTTACCGCTCAAGCCCAGTTGCAGAACTTCGATGTCTTCCGGACGGTCAAATATTTTGCCGGGGAACAGCCGCTTGATAATCACGCGCAGACCGCCAAACGCGATTCCCACGCCGGTAGCGAACCCTAGAAATAACCCGGTGAACAGGAAAATCTTCACCATTATCACCACCATCGGCGGGTCCGTTGCCGTGTGGCGGGGCTCATTCCAGGTCACGTCCGTCTCGTAATTCACCTCATCCCGAATGGCTTGGGCGTGCATCGCCGACGTGGGCTCGAACACCAGTGACAGCAGGGAAGCCTTGCGCTCCACCGTCACTCCGGCCTGCTTGGCGGCGGCAGAGAGCGTCTGTTCCAAGTGGTGCAGGTGCTGTTCGGCCAGTTGCGGCGTGGGATATTCCAGCAGCAGAAGCACTCCGCTGCCATACTCCCCTTGGTACCTGGCCAGCATCGCTTCCACGCCCGACTGAAAGCCCACATGGTCCGCCAAATCAGCGTATGCTCGCTGACCCAGCGAAGCCATTGCCGCGCGGAATCCCACCGGTCCCAATGCGTATCTCTCTGTGCCGAACACCCGCCATTTCACCGGCAAGTAGCTCTTCAAGGGTGGAAACGGCGTCTTATCCGCTTTGGCCGCGAGCGCGTTCCGGAGCGTTCGCAAGTCTTCCAGCGGTATTTCCATGGAGGAGGACATCCCTTGCATCACGAGGTTGCCGATCAAAAACAATCCGGCGCCACTCGCGATCGTATCTTCCACGGTGCCAGGCTTGCTCACCCGGGGATCGAGCAAAGCCGTGTGTAGCTCGTAGGCACCGCTGGGGTCACCAAGCACCCAAAGACGAACAGACCAGCTCTGATCGCCATTCTTGTAAGCGCGATTCTCGACTCGGACCAGCCCGGCTTCGTGAAGGATGTGTCCATCCAGGCTGGAGCTGATCCAGTCGGCAGGAAGTTCTTTGAGGCTGTAGTTCTTCGCGGGCCCATCTGCTAGCCACGGACCAATCTGGTCCGGCAACAGCGCAGGCTCCGCCGCGGCTCCCGCCGAAGCGAGCAAGCCCAGCAATATCAGTGCGTAGAATATCCTCCGCATGACAACCTATCCTTTAGATGCCACTAGGCTACTTCTGGTTCCTGGATTGTTCAACCGCGGGGATGACCGCTGGCCGGTTTGGCTTGCCGGAGAAGTTTCCCGCCATGCTGTTCAGGCTTTCCAGGTAGGCGGCCACTCCCTGATACAGCCCTTCCGCAACCCGCTGCCGGTGTTCCGGCTTCTTCAGAAGCTGTTCGTCCGAAGGGTTGCTCAGGAACGATATCTCCGTCAGGATCGACGGCATATCCGCCCCAATCAACACCACAAACGGAGCCTTGCGCACGCCGCGATTCTTTACCGGTCTGGCCGTCTTCTGGATTCTCCTCGACAGAGAGTCCTGCACATCCTCGGCCAGTTCCTTCGATTCGTCGATCTTTTCCGTGCGCGCTATCTGCTTCACCACGTCTTCCAGGTCGTGAATGCTCTCCTGGGAAACCGCATTCTCCCGCGCCGCTACGGCCATCGCTTCCGGCGATCCCCTCAGGTTCAGGTAATACGTCTCCACTCCCCGCGCCCCATGATCCGGGCTGGAATTCGCGTGAATCGAAATGAACAGGTCGGACTTGGCCTCGTTGGCGATATGCGTCCGCTCTTCCAGCGGAATAAATGTGTCGTCCGAGCGTGTGTACACGATGTCCGCACCGGGCAGCTTCTGTTGGATGATCTTCCCCAGCCGCAACGCCACATCCAGGCACAAGTCCTTCTCCATTAGCCCGGTCGGCCCGATGGTCCCCGTATCATGCCCGCCATGCCCGGCGTCAATCACGATTCGTCCAATCTTTAACCCCAGCGTGCGCGTCAGCGTTGATTGCCCATCTCGTGTCGGTTGCGGTGCCGTCGCGGGTTGCACCAGGTCCGGCTTCGCGCTGCCCTTGGCAGTCTTCGTGCGCGTCAACTTGCCGGCGGACGGTTCGGGTAACGCCGCTGCTGGTGCAGCCACAGGTGCAGGCACCACTTGAGCGACTACGGTGGTCGTCGCCGGCGGCTTCACTGCTGCCCCACTGCGCCCTCCCGCATCGTCCACCGCGGAACCTGTCTTGGTTGTCCGCACCGCAGGAGCGGGGTCGCCCCCACTATCCTTCAGGCTCGTTTTCCCATTGCCATTCGCCTTAGCCGTCTCCAGCGCTTCCGGCTTCGCCCCACGGCTTGTGCTGTACAGCTCGATCACCAGGCGCGTCGGCTTTTTCAGCAGGGAAGCCGCGTAGTCCTGTACGCCATTCACGTCCAGAACCACCCGCACCACACCTGCCTGGTTTTGCGCCACGCGCACCTTGCTCAGCAGATTTCCGCTCACCTGCACATTGCCCCTCGCCACATTCGGGCTAAGCCGTGCCGCGTGCAGATCGAAATAGATGCGGTCCGGATTCGTAATCCGCCCGGACACGTACTGCACGGAATCCTCCAGCTCGATCAGCACTTCGGTGCTGTCCGGCGTTACGCTCGTCTTGATTCGCTGTACCCGCGGCACTTCCACGGATTTCGCGCGCTCTCCGCCGCTTGTCGCTTTGCGGGCCGCAGGCTTGGCCGCTTCGCTCTTCAGCGCAGCCACGGATACGGCTGCCGGCGAATTTGCCGGGGCACTGTTCTTCGCCGTCAGATCGCCCGCCTCGGCGTTCCGCATCAGCGCCAGTTCCGCCAGCGCTTCCTGCACCTCTCGCTTGTGCGTCGAGCGCGGAAACTTTTTCTGGAAATCCTGGAAGCTCTTCGTCGCCGCGGCGGAATCGCCCAATTGAGCCTTCTGCAGTTGCGCCGCGCGCAGCATCGCATCCTGCAGGTACTTGCTTGTGGGGTATTCGCGAATCAGGAAGCCGTAGGAATCCACCGCCGCCTGGTAGTAGCTGCGCCCGAAGTGGTCGCCCATCTCGGTGTTCAGTTCGCCCACGGCAAACAGCGCGTCGGGCACTTCCGTGGCGTGCGGCGTAATCAGGTACACTCGGCGGTAACTTGACGCCACCTGCTTGTATTCGGCTAGCGTGCGCTTCTCGGGAGCCTTGGCATTCAGCGCCGAGCGTTGCTCCTCGGCCTTTGTAAATTGTGTGCCCGCTGCTTCTCGTTTCACGCTGCTATGGGTTGTCGCAGCCGTGGCGGGGCAGGGAATCGCGCTCCAGCCAAGCAGGGCAAAACCCAGCGAAGCGCCGGCGAAAAGCTTGTGGAAACTTTTTTGCCCCAGGCTCATCCGTGTCTTGCTTCCCCCAAACCGCACGGCCCGCAGTGCTTCATTCGTTCGAGAAAATAATCCGCCCGTTGGCGTCCACTTCGCGGTGGATAGGGTTGGCCCGCTCATACATGTTGTCGAGGCGTCCCGAGCCCGGCCGGTAATACGCATCCTGCACCCGCTGCACGTAATTCCGCGTTTCCCGGTACGACGGAATCCCGTGGGCTCGATCCACCGCTCCTTCTCCCGCATTGTACGCCGCCAGGGCCAGGTCCAGGTTGCCGTTGTATCGTTCCAACAACCTCTTCAAGTAGCGCACCCCGGCATCCACATTCTGCTTCGGGTTAAACGCGTCGTTCGCTCCAAATCGCTGCGCTGTCGTCGGAATCAACTGCATCAAACCCATAGCCCCCTTCCGCGACATCGCTCCCGCGTTCCAATTCGATTCCGTTTCGATCACCGCTCGTACTAGCGCGGGATCCACGTGATGGCGTTCCGCTGCCTCGCGAACCAGCGCTTCCACGCCGTCCCGGTTGATGTTCATCGCCGGACGGTTCCGGCCCGTGAACGAAACCTCACCCGGCAAGTAAATCGCGTTCCGTGGCTTCGCGGATGCCAGTTTCACCAGCGCCGGCGGCTCCGCATTCACAAACAACCGCCGGCCGTCCGGGTTGGTCACCGTGGCGATCTGTGCCGCGCTTTGGCCTGCCGTTCCCAGCAGGACAATCGCAACCACAAAGAACACAAGGGCAATGCTCCGAATCATTGGATGTTGTGAACCGCGAATCGGCCTCGGGGAAGGCATAGGTATAACAATTCGTTTTCGTCTGCGGGCCCTCTTGATTCGCACTCGGGCCGGCAGCAAATTCATCCTGCGAAGCCTCGTCCGCAAACAAGTAGTGCGAAATGCGTCACTTGCGGGACACGCTTCTGGCGCTGTCTCGGATTATAGCAGCGCTTCTAGCAGGGAGGGTACGTTCTGCAGGGCATTTTTTAGCGCCGATGTGTCTTTTCCGCCAGCCTCGGCCAGATCGGGCCGGCCCCCTCCGGAGCCCCCCACCTGCTTCGCCAGCGCCTGTATCAGCTTGCCAGCATGGACTTTAGCGGTCAGGTCTTTGGTCACCCCCGCGATCAGCGCCACCTTGCCATCCTCAGGCATTCCTAATACGACCACGCCCGAGCCGAGCTTCTGCCGCAGCGAATCCACCAATTGCCGCAGACCGTCGCGATCCACATTGCCCACTTCGCCGCAGACCACCTTCACGCCCTTGATCGTCTTCGCCTGGGCAAACAGCTCATCCAACTGGTTGAGCGCCCCTTTGCGCTTCTGCGCTTCCAATTCCTTCTCCAGGTTCCGCGCAGTTTGCGTCAGCTTCTCCACCGACGCCAGCAGGGAATCCTCGCCCACGTTCAGCCGCCCGGCGAGTTCGCGCAGCGTGTTTGCCTGATGCTGGTAATGTTCCAGCGCGCCAATTCCCGTTACCGCTTCGATTCGCCGCACCCCGGCCGCCACGGACTCTTCGCTCACAATCTTCAGCACGCCGATGTCGCCAATGCGGTGCACGTGCGTTCCGCTGCACAATTCCTTCGAGTAGAACCCGCGCGGCGCACGCGGATCGGGAATCGTCACCACGCGCACATTGCTCTCCGGATATTTGTCGCCGAAAAACGCCAGCGCGCCGGAATTAAGCGCTTCTTCCAGCGACATCACGCCCGTTTCGATCTGCGTATTTACCCGGATTTCATCGTTCACCTGTTGCTCGATGTCGCGCAGCTCTTCCTGCCCCACCGGCGCAAAATGCGAAAAGTCGAAGCGCAAGCGCTCCGGCGCGTTCAGCGATCCGGCTTGCTTCACGTGTGTGCCCAGGATGTTTCGCAGCGCTGCGTGTACCAGGTGCGTCCCGCTATGATTGCGCATGATCCGCGCGCGCCGCTCCGCGTCCGCCACCACCGTCACGCGGTCCCCCACGCGCAGCGTTTCCTTCGCCGTCACTTTGTGCGCCACCAGCCCTGCCACTGGATAGAACGCACCGGTCACGTCGCCCAACTGCAACGATTCCGAGCTGTCGTAGAACGCGCCGGTGTCCGCCATCTGCCCGCCCGATTCCGCGTAAATCACCGTGCGGTCCAGCACCACCTCGCCCGATTCACCCGGTTTCAGTTCGCTCACGGAGCCGTTCTTCGTGATGATCGCCTCAATCCGGCAATCCTTTGTGCTCGTCTCAAAATAAAAGTCCGGCTCCGTCTTGAAAGTCTCCGCCAGCTTCGCATACGCCGGATTCGCCGCCTCCTTGTGCGTCCCCTTCCACGAAGCCCGCGCCCGCGTCCTCTGCTCTTGCATGGCCTTGTCAAACCCTGCTTCATCGAGCCGCACGCCCAGGTCCCGCGCGGCATCCACAATGAAATCCATCGGCAGGCCGTAGGTGTCGTAGAGGCGAAACGCCTTTTCACCAGGGTAGACGGCACCACGACCAACGGCCGCATCGAGTTGAGTTAGCTCTTCTGTGTTCAGATGCAGATCGGATCCAGCGGCAATATCACGGGAGGCACCAAGAGACAGTCGGTAATTGAGAATAGTTTCTTCAAGATCTCCTTCCAGCTTTCTGAGACCAATTTCCAGCGTTCGACTGAAACGTGTTTCCTCAGCGAGAACAATTTCCGGCACTCGCGCCGCGGCTGGTTCATGTAATTCAGGATACGCGCCTCCCATTTGGTCACGCACTGTTTGGACCATCTCAGAAAGAAATGGCCTCGTTGCTCCCAACAGTCGCCCGTGACGAATTGCCCGCCGCATGATCTTGCGCAGCACATAGCCGCGCCCCTCATTCGACGGCAATACGCCGTCAGTAAGCAGAAAGGTCGTGGCCCTTGCATGGTCCGCAATGACACGCAGCGAAGCGGCCGGACCCTTGTGCTCCTCGGTTTCTAGCTCTTTCTTCTCATCCACGCCGGTCAATTCCGCCGCGCGGTCAATTAGTGGAGTGAAGAAATCGGTGTCGTAATTTGAAATTACGCCCTGCAGCACCGCCGCAACCCGCTCCAGCCCCAGCCCGGTATCCACGCAGGGCTTCGGCAGCGGCGTCAGCTTTCCACTCGCATCCCGGTTGAACTGCATGAAAACCAGATTCCAAATCTCCACGTACCGCCCGCAATCGCAGGGGAACTTGCAATCCGTGTGGCCTTCGTCCGAAGCCTCCGGCCCCATGTCGAAATGCAATTCGCTGCACGGCCCGCACGGCCCCGTATCTCCCATGGCCCAGAAATTTGCCTTTAAGCCAGGTATCTCAAAGATGCGATCCTGCGGTACGCCCTGATTTACCCAGAAGACCTTTGCTTCGTGATCGGAAGCTAGTAGCTGACCCGGGGACACCTCGGTGACGCCGAACACGGTTACGTACAACCTGCTTGGATCGATCCCATACCACTCGGGCGAAGTGATCAACTCCCACGCGTACGCAATCGCATCCTTCTTGAAATAATCCCCAAACGAAAAATTCCCCAGCATTTCAAAGAACGTGTGATGCCGCTTCGTGAAGCCCACATTTTCCAGGTCGTTGTGCTTGCCCCCGGCGCGCACGCATTTCTGCGGCGACGTCGCCCGCGTGTACTCCCGCTTCTCCAGTCCCAGAAAAACATCCTTGAACTGGTTCATCCCCGCGTTTGTAAACAGCAGCGTCGGATCGCCATGCGGCACCAGCGAAGATGAACGCACGCGCCGGTGCCCTTTGCTCTCGAAAAATTGCAGGAATCTCTCGCGGATCTCGTCGCCCGTCAGCTTCTTCATTCCCTCGCCCACCATGTCACCCTTATCTCGCAAGCTCTGGCATTACCGCAGTCTTGCCCAACTCACATAGCCCCCGCCTTCCACCTGCCCTGACGCAGGAAAGGAGGCGGGTGCCCTGTTCAATTCTCTCCAATGTACCAAACATTTCATTATCGCAGAGCTACCGAGTGCCCAGCAATCGCACTTGCTTTGTGGGCAGCAGCTCCGCTACGCGCGTTGCGGTAGAATGACCGCAGCGCTTCCCCTAATCAATCGGGTAATCACAAGTGCAAAGACCAAGCTACGACCGAGGATATAACACATGCCGAAGCCAAGAAAAACCAAGAAGCTCCTCTCCGCGCAAGACTTCGCCGGAGAGGGCGAACCCTATACTGAAGTGGAAGTCACCATTTCCATCCGTATTCTCGGCAATGGAATCACTCGCTCGCGCCTGGCCGTGAATGTCCACCCCGACCCTGCGCTTAAGCATCTCGCCACGGAATCCCTGAAGGAAATGAAAATCGAGAACTATGGCTTGAACCGGGACCACGTATTCGGCGCATGCCTATCCGAAAACTTCAACGGCTGGGAAGACCTGGATAAGGATTACCCAAAGATTGACGAAAAATCCGGCAACAGCTTTGAAAACGGCTGCGCCAAGGCCATGAACGCCTACATCAAGACTTCGGTGAATTGGGCGTTGCAGCTGCACAGGAAGGGGATGGCCGAAGCCCTGTTGAACGACGCAAAGTTCTCCCGGAACGATCCCGTGCAGTAAGAGCGCACATTCGGCGCATCTCTGTTGCTGGAAGTCGGATTCCAGTTTCCGGACCCTGAAGCGATCAGCCTTGCCCTCGGGGCCCCTAGCGTCCTCTCCTCAATCCACTTCCTCGCTCCCCTCGGTTTCTGGCACTTCTTCCTTTGTCACGCGTTGTAGTTCCCGCCGAATCAGGTCGGAAGGGAAGCCAGCGGCCAGCAGAGAGCGGTACAGCGAAGCCATCTTCCGCTCGTCAATCTCTCCACGGAAAACACGCAGTTTCCTTGCAATCCTCTGCCGGATCACCGCCGCCGGGTCAGTCTCCTCGCTAGCATTCTTCAGCGCCACCTCAATGTGACGGTCCGGCACGCCCCGCGCCCGCAAATCCCGCGCAATGCGATACTCTCCCTGCTTGCGCGATTCTGTGCGGTGCCTCGTAAACTGCCGCGCATACCGCGCGTCGTCCAGCAGGTTTTCCCGCTTCAACCGTTCCACAACACGCTTGACCAGTTTTTCGTCTTCGCAACGCCGCGCCAGCGCCTTCTTCATCTCATGCACCGAATGCGCCCGCCGCATCAATGCCTTGATGGCTGCATCGTAAAGCTGCGCTTCCGTCTCGACTTGGCGTGGTTTCCCAAACACACGAAGAGCATAGAAGTAAGCGCAGGCTGAAACAAGCGCCGAGTTCCCCTGTCCAGCGGGCGAGATGTCTATGGCGCCTGCCATCGATTGATTCCGGAACAATAAGGTCGTGTTTGCATGACCCCCGCAGTGTGCGCCAGGTCACCCACCCTAATTTAGTCCGATATTACACTTTTCTCAGCGGACTGATTGAAAACACAGCGGTTTGCCTCTGTGCCTCTGTGGCACGCGAATTGCACTTCAACACTTTGGGAGATTAAGCACCATGGCCTACATCATTGTTGACACCTGCACGAAGGACGAACACTGTATCGAGACTTGCCCCGTCAATTGCATTCATCCCACCAAGGATGAGGCGGACTTTGCTACCGCCCCCCAGCTTTACGTCAATCCGGTGGAATGCATTGATTGCGGCGCTTGCGTCCCGGTTTGCCCCACCGGTTCCATCTTCGTTCTCGAAGAATTGCCGGAGGAGTACAAATCCTTCGTTGATAAGAACGCGGCGCACTTCAACTGAGCCGAGTTTCTGCCCTGCCCCGAGCTCACCGCCGCTGTGCGGTGAGCTCGTCTTTTTTTTGGCCAGTGCTTTGCTAGTCCTAATTTGGTTGGGTCTGCACCCCTCGCGCGTCCAGCCTACGAGGGGCAATCTATTCCGCGCACGTTGATTGGGAAAAACTACTTGCGGGAGAACCTCTCGAAGTCCGCCATCTGCGAAGCCATTTCCTCGCGCGCCGCGTCGGAGGCCGAGCGGATGCCCTGGATGCGCAGCTTGAATTCGTCGGGGTTGGATGCGCGTATCAGCGCTTCGTCCAGCGTGATGAGTTCCTTGCTATAAAGCTCGAACAGCGACTGGTCAAACGTCTGCATGCCGTATTGCGAAGTGCCCGCGGCGATGGCGTCGTGGATGAGCCGCGTCTTATCCGCATTGATGACGCAATCCCGGATGTACGCGGTGGCAATCATGACTTCCACTGCCGGCACGCGGCCCTTGTCGTCCGCGCGGCGCACCAGGCGCTGCGAAATCACGGCCTTTAACGTTGCGGCCATCTGCAAGCGAATCTGTTTCTGTTCCGGCGGCGGGAAGACCGCGATAATACGCTGAATCGTTTCCGTCGCATCCAAAGTGTGCAACGTCGAGAAAACCAGGTGGCCGGTTTCCGCGGCCAGCAGCGCCGTCGAGATCGTTTCCAGGTCGCGCATTTCGCCGACCAGAATCACGTCGGGGTCCTGGCGCAACCCGGCGCGCAATGCCGTGGAAAAGTTCGCCGTATCCACTTCCACTTCGCGCTGGTTGATGAAGCTGCGCTTGTCGCGGTGCAGGAACTCGATGGGGTCTTCAATCGTGATGATGTGATCGGAGCGGTTCGCGTTGATCCGGTCAATCATCGCCGCCAGCGTTGTGGACTTGCCGGAACCCGTCGTGCCGGTCACCAGCACCAGCCCGCGCTGCTCTTCGCATATCTTGGAAACGACTGATGGGAGATTCAGCTCTTCCACGGTACGAATTTTGGTGGGGATGACGCGCAAGACCATGCCAACGTTTCCGCGCTGCTGGAACACGTTCACACGGAATCTGCCCAGGCCCGCCACGCCGTACGCCATGTCCAACTCGGCCGTTTCCTTGAACTTCTGTTTTTGCCGGTTGGTCATCATGCTGAACGCCATCGAGAGCATCTCTTCCGGCGTCACGCGCGGCACGTCCGTCAGCGGGGTCAATAGGCCGTCCACGCGTAAATAAGGATGGTTGCCGACCTTCAAGTGCAAGTCGGAGGCTTTGTTCTCCACCGCGCGGCGAAGCAGATCGTCAATACTCAGAGCCATAAGCAGACACCCCGCAAGAACGCGCTTCCTGATCGAACGTAGCACCCGCCGCGCATGCCAACAAGGCAGCCGGGAAAGGGAGTTGCGCTCTAGTTACCTGAGCCTCCGGACAGGCAAAATTCCCCGTAGGGGCGCAGGACTCTTTACGCTGCTTGCCCAGAGCCTCGAAGGGAGTTGCGAAGGGCTGCGCCCCAAACGCTCAGACCTCAACCCTTGGGGGCTCCGATCATCATCAAACTCTCACTGGATTAGCCTGCTCAGAAATGCAGTGAAAAAACCCTATTCGACGATTCTCAAAAACGCGCGCACTCGAACCTACCTCTCCGTCTTCCGGAGGAACAGCGTATCGTACAACAACCCGGCCACGAATCCCCCGCCCAAAGGCCCCACCCAATATATTCCCTGATTCAGCCAGTGGTGCGAAGCCAGCGCCGGCCCGAATGCCCTGGCGGGGTTTAATGCTCCGCCCGTAAACGGCCCGGCAACCAGAATCCCCAGCGTAATCGTCAGGCCGATGCCAAATCCCCCGATCGCGCGGAACGCCCCACGCTCGTCTACCGCCGTCGCAAAAACCACCAGCACCAGGAAGAATGTCGTCACCGCTTCCAGCGCCAGGGCGCTCCAGGTCGGGAAATCACGCATCAGTTCCGGCGTGCCAAGCGCCACATTGCGCCAGGTTTCATCAGGGATGATCACCTTCAACAGAAACGCCGCAGCTACGGCTCCCAGCAGTTGCGCTCCCCAATACGCCAGCGTATCCAGCGTGGAAAGCCGCTTGGTCACCCAAAACCCAATCGTTATCGCGGGATTGAAGTGCCCTCCGGAAATATGTCCGAGCGCCGAAACCATGATGGCCATCGCCAGGCCCTGCACCAGCGCAATCGCCGGCAATCCCAGCCCGCCTGTGCTTCGCAAGTGCCAATCGACGCACACGGCGCCGGCGCCGAAAAAGATCAGCGCAAACGTTCCAAGAAATTCCGCAGTCAGTTTTTGTGTGAGGTTGTACATCGCACGCCCTCCGGAGCACAGCCTTGAGTACAACGCGATGCCAACGATTCTAGCCGGAAAGCGCAGCCCGCGCCAGAAAGGATGAAGCGAATTAGTTTACGAGATTTTGGTAGGGGGCAGCACGGCTGCACCCCATCTTGGCAAGATCTCAATACTTTGCAGAATTCTTACCGCGTAGCCACCACCGGCGCATTCACCGGCGTCAGCCAGTTGTGCCGGTCCGCTTTCCTTCCGCTGGTCAGCGCGAAGAACTCCTCTTGGATGCGCAGCGTGACCGGACCCGCCACCCCTTTGCCGATGGTGATGCGGTCAATCGAACGCAGCGGCGTGACTTCTGCGGCCGTTCCGACGAAGAAGACTTCCTCGGCGAGGTACAGCATCTCGCGCGGGATGTTCGCTTCCTTCACCGGAATATTCAAGTCCGCGGCGAGCTTAATGATGGAATCGCGCGTGATTCCGGGCAGAATGCTTGCGGCCACGGGCGGCGTTAGCAGCGTTCCGTCCAGCACCAGGAAAATGTTCATGCCGGAACCTTCGCTGACGTGCCCGCTGGCGTCCAGCGCGATGCCTTCGGCAAAGCCATTGATTTCGGCTTCCATGTGAATGAGCTGGGAGTTCATGTAATTGCACGCCGCCTTGGACATGGCCGGCAGCGTATTGGGCGCCATGCGCGTCCAGGAGCTGACGCAGACATCCACACCCTTGGCCAGCGCTTCGGCACCCAGATAAGCGCCCCAGCGCCAGCACGCCATGTACACCTCGACGACCGAGTGCAGCGGGTTCACACCCACTTCGCCGTAACCCCGCAGCACGATGGGCCGCACGTAGCAAGCATCGAGCTTGTTGAGGCGCACCAGTTCGATGGCGACGCTAGAAAGTTCCTCGGCGGTGTAAGGAAACTCCATGCGGTAAATCTTCGCGGAGTTAATCAGCCGCTGCATGTGTTCGTGCAGGCGGAACAGCGCAGGGCCTTGTTTTGTGTCGTAGCAGCGCAGGCCGTCAAAGACGGCAGAGCCATAGCTGACAACGTGGGAAAGGACGTGAATCTTCGCGTCGTCCCAGTTGATCCATTTTCCGTTGTGCCAGATTTTGTCGGTCTTCTGCACCGGCATGGTTTGCCTCCCTGGCTGAATCGATTTCAGCAGTTCGCAAGTTCAGAATATGCCACGGGTGCGGGAGCGTCAATGAAAACGCCCTGCTATAAACGAAAATTCGCAACCATTTTGGCGTGCTCTTTTTTCGCGTTGCGGCCAAATTGGCGGAGTTAGCGATTATCGGCCGGGGGCGCGTTTTCCGTCGGCCTGCCTTCCATCATGTAGGCCGCGGTCGCGAGAAGCTTCCCGTTGTGATTTTCCCAAATGCCCAGGAGAACGAAGGGCAGAATCGTGGCCACCGCCCAGAGCTTGGCGTTGCGCGGTAGCTTGGCTTCCGGCTCCCAACGGAAAAGCTGCGAAGAGATGAAGGCGGCCAAAACCGCCCACGCGAGCAGAGAGACCACCACGGTGCCGAGAGAATACAAGTGAGCATCGGCTAGCATCGCCCGCTGCAAGCCATAGACGAAATAGGTTGCAGGCAGGAAGAGCCCTACGCGCTGAACCATGTGCGGGAGCACAGCCAGTGGGACTGTCGCTCCAGAGAGAAAGATCAGGGCGAACCAGAGAAGTTGGTTGATGATCTGCGTTTCCTGCGCGGTGTTGGTCACGCTGGCGACAACCAGGCCCATGGCTCCAAATGCGGTGATCCCTAGAATCACAAGTGCAAATACGCTGATCAGGTTGCCGAACGTGGTGACGTGATAGATGAATCGTGCGAGCAACAGCTCCAGGATTACCGTCGGCAGGATGAGCACATAGTTCGCCAGAATGCTGGACATAATCATGCTTGACGCAGCAATGGGCGCAAGTCGAAACCGGCGCAGGATTCCCTGTTCGCGCCAAGTGACCAACTGCATGCTGAGTCCCCAGAATGTCCCCATCACCGTAAAGGACAAGATCGCGCCCATCCAGTACCTGACAGCCCCCGGCTTGCCTTTGGCAAGGACTCCGGTGTAAAGAAAGAAAATCGCCATCGGCATGACCAGGCTGAAAAAGAGAAATGTTTTATTTCGCAGGGTGATGCGAATGCGCATTGCCGCAAGCGTGAGTATCGTTTTCAATCTCGCAGCCTCCTTCCGGTCAGCTCGATGAACACGTCTTCCAGCGAGGGCGTGGCAATTTCCAGGCTCACCAGTTCGTTGCCCTGCGCTTCCAGATATTTCACCAGCGCCACGATGGCCGGAGCGGTCCGCTGACAATGGAGCACGTAGGCACCGTCCACTTCCAGCGCGTCGGCAACTCCCTCGAGTTGCTTCAGTGCTTCCTTCGCCGCGGGTTTGGCCAGCCGCACCTCCAAGCGCGTCGTGTCACCGGAGCGCTGCTTCAATTCCCGCGGCGTGCCCGAAGCAATCAACTTGCCATGGTCAATGATGGCCACGCGGTCGCACAGCTTCTCCGCCTCTTCAATGTAGTGCGTGGTCAGGACGATGGTCTTCTTTTCGCGCTTCAGCTCTTCGATGATCCCGTAAATCTCGCGACGCACCTGCGGGTCCAATCCCGCTGTCGGCTCATCCAGAAACAGCACTCGCGGATCGTTCACCAGCGCCATCGCCAGCGCCAGCCTCTGTTTTTGCCCGCCGGAAAGCTGGTTGTAAAACGAATGCCGCTTCTCTTCGAGCCCAAACCTCTTCAGCAAATCATCGGGATTCCGCGTGCGTTTGTAGAAGCTGGCAAACAGCCGGATCGCCTCGCTCACGCGCAGTTTGTCGGGAAGGGAAGTAGCCTGCAGCACTGCGCCAATCTCATTCTTCAATTCGTTGGGATTCTTTTGTGGATCTAGCCCGCAAACCGTGGCCCGCCCGCCGTCGGCCACGCGCAAACCCTCCAGCACTTCGATGGTGCTGGTCTTTCCGGCGCCGTTCGGGCCCAGCAGGCCAAACACTTCGCCCTCTTCCACGCTGAAGCTGACGCCGCGCACGGCTTCCACTTCGCCGTAGCGTTTCACAAGATTTTCGACCTGCAGAACGGGGTTCGCCATGGTTAAGAATCCTCTATGGTACCCCAGGTTGGCAGGGCAGTTCTAAGTTATAAGTTGCCAGTTTTAAGTTTAAGAAAATATTGAGGAAAAGGAGAAGAGGTGCAGAGTTCAAGAATGTCGGCGCGCCGACAATATAATTAATCATATAGTATATAGTTAACATGGCGGAAGAAAACAAAAGAGTTATGGGAGAACGCATTTTGCGGTGTGCGGTCGGGTGGATTCCTGACATTTTAGCCCAGGGGGATGCCTGACACTTCCTGGTCGATCTGACCGTGCGTATGGGCTGTCGGGGAAGGGGACGCGTCCCCTTCCCCGACAGTGGTGTCGGAT
>Ga0208189_1000179_pt1 | contig 39995 bp, 39 predicted proteins | sample June2015DPH_10_5_FD_184702 | JGI IMG/M metagenome (GOLD analysis project Ga0208189, IMG submission 184702) | Peatland microbial communities from SPRUCE experiment site at the Marcell Experimental Forest, Minnesota, USA - June2015DPH_10_40... | ecosystem: Environmental > Terrestrial > Soil >... | reverse complement strand
CTACTGCCTCCCAAAGCGCCTGCGGCGATGATATTCAGAGCCAAAAATCGCCTGCGGCGATGATGATGACTCACTCTCCAAGACCGGCCTGTGTGCAAATTTCTACGTTTCTACGTGATTGCCGACATCTCCGAACTGCTTCACCCGGACGACCTGTCAGAGGCGCTCGAGTCCTATGCAGTGATGAAAGCGGGGGTTCGAAGTGGTACTCCCGCGATCTGTCAAGTCACCGAGGAACGTTTACGTCACAAGGACGGATCGTGGCGTATTCTTGAAGTCATCGCCAAGGTTCTTGATACTCCATCGGGAGCGGGAGTTGTGCTCAACTCCCGCGACATCACCGAGCGCAAGCGGACGGAAGAGGCGCTACGGTCGTCGGAAGAACTCTATCGGGTGCTTTTCGAGCGCAACGTGGCGGGCATTGGGCAGATGTCTCTGGATGGCCGCATCCTCGACTGCAATGGGGCCTTCGCCCGGATTTTCGGGTACGCCTCCCGGGATGAGCTCTTAAGCCGGCGAGTCTCAGACCTCTGGTTCGATCCGGCAGAGCGAGAGGCCCTTGTCGCTCGAATCCAGGGCGAGGTAGCTCTCAGCAACGTTGAGCTGCGCCTGCGGCGCAAAGACGGTCAGGCCGTCTGGGTCTTGGAAAACCTGTCCATGGTGAAGCGGGGCGAGGGTCAGGACCCTATTATTGAGGCCACGGTCGTCGACATCACCGAGCGTCGGCGGGCAGAGGAGGCGCTGAAGAAAAGCACTCAGCTTTTGAGGGATACTGGAGAAATGGCCAAAGTCGGAGGTTGGGAGCTTGACCTCTCGACCAAGGAGGTCTCATGGACGGAAGAGGTCGGTCGGATCCACGGAGTCGGGCCGGGATATGAGCCGACGCTGGAAGAAGCCCTGAATTTCTATGCGCCCGAATCCAGGCCAGCTTTAGAGGAAGCATTGAAGAAAGCTGCGGAAACGGGCGAACCTCACGATCTCGAATCCCTTTTCATTCCTTCAGGCAGCAAAGATAAGATCTGGGTGCGTTCGCTTGGAAGGGCTGTCATTAGCGGCGGTAAAATAGTAAAACTTGCTGGGACATTTCAGAATATTGATAAATATAAACGGGCGGAGGAGGCGCTGCGGGAGAGCGAGCAATTCAATCGCGAAGTTATCGCCAATGTCCAAGAAGGGGTTGCCGTCTATGACCGCGAATTCCGCTACCAACTCTGGAACCGCTTCATGGAAGAACTAACCGGGGTGCCCGCTTCGCAGGTTTTGGGCAAGCACGCATTTGACCTCTTCCCGCACCTACGAGAGCAAAAGTTGGATCTGATGATCCGTCGGGCCCTTGCGGGGGAGATTGTGGACACCCCCGACACGCCCTTCCGCGTGCCTACCACAGGCAAGTTCGGCTGGGTCTCCAACACTTATGGCCCGCACTTTGGCGCCCGCGGAGAAATCATCGGGGTCATCGGCACCATTCGTGATATCACCGAGCGCAGGCGGACGGAGGAGGCGCTGCGGGATTCGGAGAAGCAGTCTCGAACACTCTTTGAGAGTGCCAACGACGCGATCCTCATCTTCGAACCGGAAAACGAAATCATTTTGGATGCCAACAAGAAAGCATGTGAAGCGTACGGGTTTTCGAAGGAACAACTGGTCGGGACGAGTCTGAAGAAGCTCACCAAAGACGTACCTCGGGGAGAACGGCAAATCGCAGAAATTCTCCGGGACGGCAGCTACTTGAACTTTGAGACCGTCCACAGCAACAAGGACGGAAGTCCGATAGATATCTTGGCCAGTTCCTCAGTGATCGACCATGGCGGGCAGAGAGCTATTCTGGCTATCCTGCGAGATATCACCGAGCGCAAGCGGACGGAGGAAGCCCTGCGCAACCTGTCGGGCCGTTTGCTTCGCTTGCAAGACGAAGAGCGACGACGTATTGCGCGCGAACTGCACGATACTACGGCCCAAAGCCTGGCGGGCCTGGCAATCAACCTCAGCGTGGTGAAAGATTCGGCACCGAACCTGAGTCTCAGAGCAAGCGCCTGCCTTTCCGAGAGCCTTGAGCTGGCCGAGCAATGTTCGCGGGAGATCCGGACCCTTTCCTACTTGTTGCACCCGCCTCTGGTCGATGAAGCCGGGCTGGCCCCCGCCCTACAATGGTACACGGCAGGCTTTGCCCAGAGGAGTGGGATAGAAGTTCATGAAGACGTGTCACCCGAGTTCGGCCGACTGCCCAGCGATCTCGAGTTGACGCTCTACCGGATTGTTCAGGAGGCTTTAACGAACGTCCACCGCCACTCCGGAAGCAAGACAGCCCGCATCTGGCTGCAGCGCCGGCCCAAGGAGATCGTCCTGACGGTTGCGGATGAAGGACACGGGTTCCCCTCGGCCGCGCTGGGGATAGCTGGCCCGGAAGGCGCAGACATCGGCGTGGGTATCCCTGGGATGCGGGAAAGGCTGAGGCAACTCGGGGGCCGGCTGCATATCCAGACCGGTAGCCGAGGAACCACCTTGACGGCAATTCTTCCCCTCGGGCAGGTGACCAATGGGCAAATTACGCTTCCTTTTGGTGGATGATCATGACGTGGTTCGTCGCGGCCTGCGGTCCCTCGTGGAAGCACAGGCAGGGTGGGAGGTGTGCGGAGAGAGGCAGCAACCGGGCGCGAAGCAGTAGAGAAGGCAGGGAGGCTCAGGCCCAACGTTGTCATTATGGACATCACCATGCCGGAACTGAATGGCCTGGAAGCCACGCGCCAGATCCGCAAAGCAGTTCCTGAGACGCAGGTGCTGGTTCTCACGGTGCACGAGTCCGAGGAGCTCTTGGCCGAAGTGCTCAGGGCAGGGGCCCACGGGTGCATGCTTAAATCGGACGCCGGGCGCGAGTTGGTAAGCGCCATAGAAGCTCTAACCCGAGGTAAACCGTTCTTCACATCCAAGGTCGCAGGAATCCTGCTCAGTCGTCAGGTGGGACACGCCTGGAGCAGCGACACCATCGATTTCGCTGGACCCCACCTGTCTGCGCGCGAGCGCGAGGTCATCCAACTGCTGGCAGAGGGGAAGAGCAACAAGGAGGTTGCCACCCTCCTCAACCTCAGCGTCAAGACGGTACAAACCCATCGCGCCAACATCATGCGCAAACTAAACTTGCATTCTCTCGGCCAGTTGATCCACTACGCCATCCGCAATGGCATTATCGCCTGCTAGCCAGGGCCTTCGGATATTAAGTCTACAGTATCTTCTAGTGAATACTAAGTATTATACCCTATTGACGCAGCCGCTAACGACGGCTTATGCTAACGCCTCCTCGAACGCATAGGCAGAGGCGAAGCGACGGTGCCGACCATGCCGCAATCCTTCTCAGGGTTGGTTCGCTCCTCGGGAGAGACGCAGGCGGTTTGCCGCCTAATTACGAGGGTTGGGTTTAGCCGGCATCCGGTGGTGATCATGGGTGAAAGCGGCACGGGTAAGGAACTGGCCGCCCGCGCTATCCGCGCCGAAGGTTCAAGGCGCGATCGGCCCTTTGTGCCCGTGGACTGTGGGGCGCCGGCGCCCACACTGGTCGAAAGCGAGCGGTTCGGCATTGAAGGGGGTCTTATCAAAGGATGAGCGATGGAACAAGGTCAGACAGAGCACTGCTGAGGGAAGCATTCGCACTCCTGCTCGGACTTCGTTCACGGCCTGACTCACGGAAACTGTTGGGCCAGGCAGTAAGCCTCCTGCACATACTGGAGCACCAGGGGGAGTCAGGAGGGCTCCCCGTGGTGGTGTCCGTCCAAGTGATGCGCCTCAGGAAGTATTAGGCCTGCTTGCACGTCGCCGCCCGGGCGGGATTACACACCTATCGGCTGCCGCTCACGGCAGGACCGGGGGCGTCCATGCCATGGGCCGCCAGCCCGTCGATGTGGAGATTCGCCGCCACCCTTCGGTCATTCACTCGGCTGCGGAACTGAGCTACTCACGGGCGCGGGCGCGGCCACCGATTGACCCGCGCGGAGTTTAGCCATATCCCGCTGCAACTCCGTCGCCAAATCTTCGAGGATGCGCAACTTTTCGCTGCGGCGTTTCAAGGTTGATTCCAGTTTGGCGACCTGTTTCCGCAGCTTGTTGTTATCCCTGCGCAACAGGATCAGGCTTTCGCCCGGCTGCGGTAAAGTAATCTTCCCGCCCGGTCCCGGCTGGCCGGTCGGCAACGGCGCCACGTGGGCTTGCGTTTCCTTGATGAGCGTTTCCAGTTCCTTCCGTTCCGCACCCGCCGGGCAGAGTTGTCGGAGCGCCAGCAGGCGCGCCAAGTCCGGCCGGTTACGGCCCCGCTCCCAGTGTTGCACCGCCCCCTTGGTGGCATTCAGCAGCCGCGCCAGACCCTCCTGGCTGACCTCTAACCGCTGTCGAACCTTTTTAACTACTTTCGCGGCATTCATTTCTTCCATAAGAGCCACTCCTCCCCTTTTCAAAAAAAGCTTGACATTTGCGATCGTGATAGGCTACACTACACTGGCCTTGCGAGAGTAGCCGATTCCTCTCCGTGGGCTACACTTGAAGGCACAGTCTCCGCCCTTGGGCCCTGGGGGAACGGCCCCCCGGCGCCCGGCGGCGGCTTCCCAGGCGGGCCTGGGCATTGAACCATCCCGGCCCGCTCCCGCGCACTTCCCTGGTGTTTCCCTCAAATTCATTGGGGCGCGGGCCGGGGCTTGGTCACCATGTTTACTCTTTGCCATGCTACTCATTCGTAACAGAGACCTCACACCCGCCCGCTCCGGGCGCGCTGCGCCACTTGAATTCGACCTCTAGCCAGCTTCATGCGCGGCGTTCCTGCGACCCACTAGCCTCGTACCCTCAGAGTTCCTCTCCTCCCTTTTATCGGAAGGTTGGAGCGCGGACTTGAAGCAAAGTGGCCTACGCCGCTCGGTACCTTACTCGGCTACTCAAAACTTAGCCTACCTCCCGTGCCGTATTGAAAGCCATGTTAGCATATTTCGCTTTCTTGTGGGAGAGATTGTTTCGAAAAAAACCTCCGCCCGCGAGACCCCCAGACTCTCTTCCCCTCACCAAATTATCAGCAAGTTTGCGGCCACATGCCAGACCTCTTATCAAGGAGCATTCCCATGCTGTTTGAAAGCCATCACGAAGCTGCAAATGTGTTTCGGCCTGACCTTGGCGCCCCACCGCCGGCGCCACTACAACGAGGATCGGGCAGACTTCATCGTGCTGCGGCCGGAGGTCGACCGCCGCTCGAACCTCGTGCTTCGTTGCGAACCCATCCAGGAGCGCTGCGCCGGGAACTCTTCCTGCCCCGCTGCTGCCAGAAGGGCTGCGTTTTTCCGGCCCAACGGGGCGGTGACGGCGAGTGCGCGTATCACCGCCGCCAGTCCCTCGAGCCCGGTTGTTTTCAGTCCCAGCAACCCTCGTTTTTGCTTCTGGACCAAGCCAGATTCGGCCTGCCGGACACCGAGCCCGACGATGGGCGCGTCAGGGATCGGCATCGGCTAGCAGAGGAACGCGTGCAGTTCATGCTGGGGGATGCAGCCTGATGAAATGCGTGCACTCGCTAAGGGAAATGCAGGGTAAGCCTTCGCGCTTGGCTTTCGCCTGTCGACGGTGAACTTTGTTGGAGGAATTGTTTCGCCATGGAGCCCTACACCGTTCGAACTCCAATTCCAGCCCTCAGGGGGCAGAATTCCAAACCGGCGTCTGCTCTCTTGCCCATGCTCACTCCCACCAACGCTTGGCGCCTCCTCTGCCGGCGCACGGGCGGCTCCATCTCGCGCACCACGTTCTACCGGTGGATCAACTCCGGCAGAGTAGGTGCGATACGGATGGGAAATCGCTTCCTCATCCCTTTGCCCATGCTCGAAGAAGTTATCCAGAAATGTCTGGACGGTGAACGGGTTTGATAGAGGCATGAGGCAGCAGGTAGCGCGCACGCGTCATGCAGGTCCGCAGTTCGTTCAAGAATGCCGAGCGAAGGCCGCCCGACAGGTCGGGGCGCTACGCTTGCTGGGGCTTGGGGCTTTTCTTCTGACTTCTGGATTCTGTTTTCCTGTGATGTCCTTATATGCGACGTAGGGCCGGTCCCGCCTTGCGGGACCGGCCTGGCCGCCCCAAGGGGTGGCCCTACTTGCAGTTTTCCTGTTCCCTTCCTATCCAACAAAACACTTTCACTCGCCGGTGGTTTCTGGCAGACTGTGCGCCTGTAGATTTTGTAGGGTTTGCAGTTTTCAAAGGAGGTCTTATCTATCATGAAGAATTACTCGTTCACTCGGCGTGAGTTCATGCAGTGGGGTGCGGGCGCCGCCGCGGCGGGGGTGGCCGCCAAAGTCACCCTGCTGGAGCCCCAACGGTTGTGGGCGTCGCCTGGTCCCGTGGCGCCTTCGGACACCGTCCGGTTCGGCATCATCGGCACGGGCATCGAGGGCTGTACTCTCCTGCAATCGAGCTTATCGGTACCGGGCGTGGAATGTGTGGCTGCTGCGGACTTATACGATAGCCGGCATATTGCAGCCAAAGAAGCTCTGAAAGGGAAGAACATCGAAACCACACGTGATTACCGGCGAATTCTGGATCGCAAGGATATTGACGCGGTATTGGTGGCGACTCCGGACCACTGGCATCGCAAGGCGGTGACGGAGGCGGTCGAGGCGGGGAAGGACGTTTACTGCGAAAAACCCATGTCGCACAGTGTCGAGGACGGGCTGGCCATGATCGAGGCTGTGCAGAAGCACGACCGCATCCTTCAGGTCGGCAGCCAGCGCGTCAGCTCGATTCTCTACGCCAAGGCGAAGGAGATCTGGGGTTCCGGCAAGCTGGGGGAAGTGGATACCATCGAGGCGGCGTGGGATAGGAACACCGACAGCGGCGCCTGGGTATATCCAATTCCGCCGGACGCCAGCGAGCAGACCATCGATTGGAACACTTGGCTTGACGGCGCACCCCAGCGCCCCTTCAATCCGACGCGCTTCTTCCGCTGGCGCTGCTACAAGGATTACGGGGCCGGCTTGGCAGGCGACCTGTTCGTTCACCTGCTCTCCGGTATTCACGTTGTGACCGGCGCCAATACGCCTCCCCAGCGCGCGCTTTCCACCGGCGGGCTGTACTACTACAAAGATGGCCGTGAGTTTCCGGACCTTCTCTGGACCATGTACGATTATCCGCACTTCCAGGTAGTGCTGCGCTGCAACCATAACAACAATTACCAGGGTGAGTTTTTCGGCTTCTACGGGAAGAAAGGCACCATGCTCATCAATGGTTCCACTCTCACTTTCAAGCCGCAAGCGCCCTCAGCTCAGCCCGAGGACTATTCGATCTTTGGATGGCCGGAGAAACTGCGTAAAGAGTACCTGGATAAATGGCGCAAGGAGCATCCCGAGCCGCCGCCGGGACAATTCAAGATCGAAGAGGAGGATGAGGTCTACACTCCGCCACCGCAATACAGCGACATGGCTGACCACGAGGCGAACTTCTTCCACGCCGTGAGGACACGCCAGCCGGTCGTCGAGAACGAGGTGTTTGGAAACAACACCGCTCTCGGCTGCCACATGGCGAATTACTCCTATTTCAACAAGACGGCGGCCGTCTGGGATTCGAGGGCGAAGAGGATTACCTCGTAGCAGTGGCCCTCCTCGGCCCTTGGGAACCGCGCAGGAAGGACCATCAAAAGTCAGGCAAAAAAATTCGGGCCCCTTAACGGGGGCCCGAAGTGAAGAAGAGGAATTTGGTCCCGCCATGGTCAAGTCGTGAAGCCCTGGGGGCAAGGCCTTCTCGACGAAGATCCGATGCTCTGACGGGACTCACTTATCATTTAATGCCGGAGGCCTTGAGTAGTCCAATCGATTCTCTTTATGGTTATCATTAAAGAATCGTTGCAACGCGAGCGGCAACACGGTTCGGACATTTTGAGACAAATGGATAGAAACCCCGCTTGGCCCTTGGGGCAGGGAAGACTGAATGCGATAATTTTCGGGGAAACGGATGACTGATTTGATTCGATTGAAATGTCATGCCTACTGAAGCAAATAGAGGGTCCTCCAAGTCATCGGGCGCGAACAAGGAATTGAAGACGGAGGAGCTTCTGGGCCGCCTGGCAGACCGTGAGGTTGAAGCGCTGGAGAGCTTGTACGAGGACCTCGCCCCCAAGCTGATGGGGCTACTCATGCGCATTTTATCCGCGAGGTCCGATGCCGAGAGCGCGTTGCAAGAGGTTTTTGTGCGACTGTGGAAGGAAGCGCCTGGTATTGCCCAAACCAAGGGGAGTTTGGCTGCTTGGCTTGTGCTTACGGCGCGGCACATCGCCTTGAAGCGTCTTCGCGCCCAGCGGACAGTCGGGGCTCGACCTACCCAAAGTCGCCACGGGCAGGGTCGTACGAAAGAGGAGAAGGCGGCGGGCAAGTCAGCCGTTTCAGCACGCAAAGAGGACAAACCACGGGAGCGCCGTTCAACCAAGGGCGACTCGGAGACGTCGCCATTCCTCGCCGCGACTCCTCAGGTCTGGATGCCGCGTGCGGAGGACATAGCCTTGGTTGATACTCGGATGGGCCTGCTTCAAAGAGCTTTCAACCAAATGCCCAAGCCGCAACGCCACGCGCTGGAGCTTGCGCTTTTCGGTGGGTATACCGAATCAGAAATCGCTGAGCAGCTCGGCGAGCCCCTGGGCAAGGTGAACGCGGGGTTGCGCGCGGCCTTTACCTTCCTGAGGCACCGCCAACACGCGGTGTTGGGAACTTGGACTGCCGACATCTAGAGGACGTTTACGAATTGTTCCTGCTCGGGGCGCTCTCGGATGAGGGCTCGCTGGAACTGCGCGAGCACCTCACCCAGGGTTGCGAGCATTGCCTGGAGAGAGTTAAGGAAGCCGCTCGGACGGTCTATCTGCTCAGCCTCTCTGCCCGGCCCGTCTCGCCCGGCCCGAAGGCCAAGGCTGACCTCCTTCGCCTGCTCCTCAAGAAGTAGACGCGACAGGTGTCAGGTTCCTAGTAGCAAGCGATGGCAGATTCGCAACAACTGACGACTGACAACTGACTACTGACTACTGACCACTTCGTTATGGAGCTGTCCAGCAAACCAGGTTTGCGTCGAGAACTGGGGCTGATCCAGGCCACGTCTCTGGCCATCACGGACATGGTGGGGATCGGTCCCTACATCACCATTCCCCTCTTCCTAGCCACGATGGGCGGGCCACAGGCGATGCTTGGCTGGTTGGTGGGAGCGCTCCTGGCGTTCTGCGACGGCCTGGTCTGGGCGGAACTGGGCGCGGCGATGCCCAAGGCGGGTGGGAGTTACAACTATCTTCGCGAAGCCTACGGAGCGCGCAGCGCGGGACGCTGGTTCTCGTTCCTGATGGTCTGGCAGATTATGTTTTCTGCGCCACTCTCGGTGGCCAGCGGCAGCATCGGCTTTGCGAACTATCTCCATTACCTCTTGCCAGGCCTGTCGCCAGGGGGCGTGCGCATTGTCGCCGCGATTTTTCCGCTGATCCTGGTCGCGCTGCTTTACCGGCGCATCGGCGCCCTCGGAAACATTTCGGTGGTCCTGGTGGGTGGCGTGATTCTGGGGTGCTTTTGGATCATCTTTTCCGGGCTGCCTCACTTGAGTGCTAGGCGCCTGCTGGATTTCCCCCCTGGCGCGTTTCACCTGAACTTGATCTTTTGGGTGGGGCTCGGCCATGCCACGCTTTATGCGCTCTACGATTACTTCGGCTATTACAACGTTTGTTACCTTGCCGAAGAAATCCGCAATCCGGGCCGCGTGATTCCGCGTGCCATCATGTTTTCCATCCTGGCGGTGGGAACCCTGTACGTGCTGATGACCGCCTCCTTCCTCAGTGTGATCCCCTGGCGGGATGCCATTCACAGCCCCTTCATTGCCTCTGTCTATATCGCGACACTCCAGGGCGCAGCCGCAGGCAAAGTGATGACGGGCCTGCTGCTCTGGATTGCCTTTTCTTCGGTTTTCTCGCTGCTCCTGGGATATTCCCGCATCCCCTACGCAGCGGCGATGGACGGGAACTTCTTCCGCGTCTTCGCGCGGCTTCATCCCAAAGGCCAATTCCCTTATGTCTCGCTCATCACCTTGGGAATTGTGGCCTCCATCTTCAGCCTCGGCCATCTGAGTGAGGTCATCGGAAGCCTGGTCGCCACGCGCGTGCTGATCCAGTACTTACCCCAGACCGTGGGTTTCTTCTTGCTCCGGTTCAAATCTCCCGAACTCCCGCGCCCCTTCCGCATGTGGTTCTATCCCCTGCCCGGAATCATCTCGCTTTTTGGTTGGGTCTACGTGTTGGGAACTGCGGCGAGGAAGTCACTGATTTTCGCTTTTGCAGTTTTTGCGGTCGGCAGTGCGGCGTACTTTGTTCGGGCGCGGATGAAGCATGAATGGCCGTTCACTCTTCCTATCAGGAGCTGAAGGATGACTGGCCTCAACCAAGGGAGTGGAAGGCCATGCGTGTGCCACCTGCGGCTAGGAGGGTGTGGCGGCCAGAGATAACATAGCCCCCAGGGGGCGAGATTTCCATTTTTACCTTTCTTCTCATTTTTCTTGCAGGGTTCTGCCTTAGCGGCAGATTATCCAATGTGTTTCAATGGGTTAGAACTATAGTTGGAGATATTCGAATAATCAAATATGTGTAGCATTTTGCCACATTGCGGGCGTCGCGCCCTTTATGATAGGCTATATATCTAGCTCCTCTTCGCGCTCGGGCGGATTTCCAACCACTGAGGACCGCAGAGCTTGGTTCTGCGGCAGCCGGCGGCAGACCATTTGAATTGAGAAACGCATTCGAGACGTGGTAAATCAAATTACTTCATTGCCGGCGGATGAGTATCGATGCCCGCCAGACCTCCGATAACATTGACCAGTGAAGAATCTGTAGGCACAACGATTTTGGAATTGTTGGTGAGCGATGTTTCTACCGCCTGTAGTTGCCGAAGCAGTTGGGCATTACCTTTGAAATAAAGGTCGGCCGCTTCATTCACGAGCTTAATTGCCTGAGCTTCACCATCAGCCACCAGTACCTTGGCCTGCTTCTGACCTTCAGCTTGCAGGATTGCGGCCTGCCTTTGTCCCTCAGCCACCTTGATAGCAGCGCGTCTTTCGCCGTCTGCCTGAGTTTCACGAGCCGTCGCAAAGTCAATCGCAGCAATCTTTTCGTTACTGGCTTTAACCACTTTGTTCATTGTCTCTTGAACGTCAGCAGGAGGATTGATTTCCTTAAGTTCGGTACGGACAATCTCAAGCCCCCAGCTCTTGGTCTCCGTGGAAAGGTTATTATACAGTGCGCTATTGATTTTGCCGCGCTCGCTGTTGGCATCTTTTAATGTCATAGTACCGATGATGTTTCTTAGTGTTGTTCGCGCCAGAGCCACGATCTGCAGCATATAGTTGAACACATTATACTGGGATGCTTTGACATCCTCTTCATCAGAACGTACTTTAAAGTAAACCTGGGCATCAACCTGGGCATTCAGACTATCGCTGGTGATAATCTCTTGCAGTCCGGCATCGATCATATTTTCTGTAATATTTACGCGAACCAGGTGCTCGATAAACGGGATCAGAAAGATAATACCCGGGTTAGCAAAACGGTTGTATCTGCCAAGCCGTTCGATTAAACCTCGACTGGTCGGCCTGACCGTACGAATGGATTTTCCTAGCAGCCAGATAACAAGGATTGCAGCAAGGACTATGATAGAGATAGCGGTACCTGACATGGTAAACTCCCTCCTATTGAAGTATTTCTTTGGTCTCTATTGATCGCTGTTTATCAGGATTTCCATTTTGGCATCCTGAACCCCAGCAGTATACGCCCACCGGCTCGTGCGCAACCGCAATTCCGCACCCCAGGCGCCAGACGGCGAGTGTCAATGCCGCAGCCATGCCAGCAAGCGCCTGACCTGTTCCTCGGACATTCTTCTGCCTTTGCGCCCGATTATTCCGAAAACCGAGTTTTTCCGCGTTCCGAATAGTCTGTTCAAAACCGCGACAAACCCGGGAGCCAATTGTCGAATCCTCTCTTCGGAAAGAAACTCGCTTTCGTTCCTGTCGCCGATGACGTAGTAGGGCTTAATCTCATCGAATCTGTTCTTGTGGTAGCCGCCGTCAAATCGGCTGTAACGCCCGTGTGCGTCAACAATGATGTTCCCGTTGGGAACCTTGTTCCCCATGCGTTTGTGGCGAAGGTCAGGGCAGCAGAACGCTTCCACGTGTGTGATCCTCTCTCGCACCTTGAAATAGCCATAGACCATCTGCGGCAATTCTGAGGCTTTCGCTAAGACGAAGAAAATGTAATCCCCTGCCTTTATGACTCGCCTGAAATCCGTGCGGCAAATGCCCCAAGTTGGAGGCGGTCTCCAGAAATGAGGGTCATTGTCCAGCCACCCCACACCGCCGCCGCACTTGTTGCGATTGACCGTGGTGAACACACCCGAAATGTAGATACGTCCTTCCATTATCTTGTTACGAGCGAGGTAGTGGGCACCTGATTTGCAGGCCCGCGGTTCGAAGAGGGATCACCGTCAAAAGCCGCGGACCTTCAGAAGCAGGTACGCGCTACGCTTGCTTCGGGCACTCTATCCGGCTCACGCCGCTCGGGGCGGAGCTGGAGCGCCTGCCGGCTTCGCCAGGGTGTTGGAAATAGAGCTGAGGTAGCGAGACTCCTCCTGGATCTGGAGTGAGATCGCGTGGAGTTGCGTTTGAATGTGGCGCAGGTTGGAATCTATGGAATAGAGTTTAAGGGGAGCCAAGATAAGGGCAATAACGATTATTATGAGCAAGATTGCACCAAGGATCACCCAGAGTCCTGCAAAAACTTCCATGTGTCACCTCACCAATTTAGGGATTTCATGCGGCGGCCGGGTGGCGGCAAGGATCTATATTCCGCTTCCGAATCAATCGTCGCGCGCCCTGATGATAGGGCCAAGGCCGATTTGGGTCAAGTGGGCCGCTCAGTTCCAAGCCGTCGAGTCGCTCCGGGTCGTTCCATCCCATGCTGTAATCCACAAATACTTTACAAGGCTCAAGTTTCAACCTGGTGTTTTTGCGCCGGCTGGCGCAGTGTGTGGGCCACCCGCGGGTCCTACCCGTTCTTCGTCCACTCGTAGGTATGAGCTTTGACGGCGCGGTAATTCTCGTCCAGGGCTGGTTCCAGCAGGAGGATGGCGGCGATGCGGCGGGCCATCTCCTGCACCCAGCGAACCTCATCTTTGGTTATCGGACGGCCCAGCAAGCGCTCCTCGCGATAGGAGAGCCATTTCTTGATGACCTGGTAGCCGCCGATGGTGTACTCCCAAACCCGGAGCGGGATGTTCTTCCAGTAGGCCACGTCGTTCAGGTACACGTCGCAGGTGCGGTCGCCGAGCATTATGTCGCGTTCCTCGGGAGTGTAGTCGCGTTCTATGAGTCGGCCCTTGCCGGGCATAGTGACGCCGCCTTTGCCCGCGTGGCCCCAGCCGGCAGTCACGCCGAGGTCCTTGCTTTCGTCGAGTGGCTTTCCGTCCACGCGCGTGGGCAGCCCGATCTTTTGTAAGGGCGAACGGCGTTCGCCCTCTGGAGGCATGTCATGCGCCCCTACATCGAATGGCGTCTCCGTGTCGAGCAACGTGGCGATCTCCCGGCCCAGCGCCGCCGAAGCCAGCAGCAATTCCTTCGAGTCCGGCAGCGGAATGCGCGGCCAGTCTTGACGGATGCCGTCAGCGTTTTCGGCGAGGTAAGCTGGCGAACAGCCGATCGCCAAGGCGTGTAGCCAAATCAGCGGGGCACTCTCACCACAATCCATTTCGAGTTGGTCCAGATACTTGCGAGCACGTGGTGATAGATTGGCGACGAGCTTCGCGTCAGCCGGTCCAGCGAGGAGCCCACCCTGTTTGCCCGTCTTAGCGTCGGAACGTTCGGCTGATAACCACACCGGGATGAAGTAGGCGTCTGTGTGTAGCACGTGCTGGTCCGCGATGTGCCGACTAAAGAAGAAAGCAGCCCCATCGGGTGTCTTCGGCGCATGGCAGCGAGCCAACAAGAAGAGGTTTCCGGGCCACGCATTGTCCAGCAGTTCGGGGCGAACGCGGTTCCACAGGTTGCCCACCCTCTCGATATAGGCCCAACGTAGATCAAACGGTTTGAACCAGAAGGGCACTACGTGGTCCTCAGTAAATCCGCTTGCGGTCTGAAGTCGCTGGCGGGTAGCTCTTGCGTTGAACGAAGCGGCGTCGGTTGCCAAGCCCCGATGGAGCCGGGCAATTTCCTCGAAGGGTACGGCGGGATCATAGTACGCCCTCATCCGTCGAGATATTTCGGCCTGGGAGACATCGTGGGTTCCCTGCATACGATTGTCGTTTAGCCCTAACATCGGCGTAATGCTACAGAGACTAGCGACGTCCGGCCACTTGCCGTAACTCGTTGCGACGCTGGCGGGGCGGAACGAAAACCTATCCACCTTTTGGGGGTTCGCAGCGACGTATGATTGCTCGAAGTCCTGAGAGCTTAGGCTTTCCAATAGGTCCGCGCGCTTCGTGACGCCCCAGAAGTGCCGGAATTTGACCGACGGTGTGCCAATTCGCTCAGCCCGCCTCACCATCAGTGCGACCGCCGTCCCTACGCGAATGCCTTGCCGGTTGTACTCTGTTGAAAAGACGCTGGGGTCGGGATTTCCTTCAGGGGTGAGCTTGCCCGTTTCGCGGCTGTCTCCATTCATACAGTCGAACCAGAGCCGGTCGAATTCTGTCAGGAACCGCTTACGCATCACGACAAAGGAAGGATCGCTCAAGTACGAGAAATTCGAGATATAGCATACGATTCCTTTGCCGGTTTTCTCAGCAACCCTTCTTTCGGCGAGCCGGAAGAATCTCACGTACAGATCGTCAAGATAGTTCTTCGTGATGCCCCAATCCTTCAAACCCCTTTTGTAGGGCTCAAGCAGTCCTTGCTCCTCTAATGGACTCACACCAGCGAAGCCGTTGTAGGGCGGATTGCCAAGAATCACCAGAATGGGCGCTTCGCGCTTGACGTGCTCGGCGGCGTCGCGCTCCTCTTCCAGTTCGGGAAACATCAGCTTAGTCTTTGGCACCCTTGGTGGTTCCCAACCCGTGAGGGAATTGGTCAGGTAAACAGCGACCCGATCATGGCCCTTGTCGGAAAGGGGGACGCCGAGCTTCTGCAAAAGCAGCCCCAGTTGAAGGTGCGAAACCACGAAAGGAGCGGGGAGAATCTCGAAGCCGAAAACGCGCTTCTGCGCCGCTTCTTTCAAGTCGCTGGCGGTGAGGCCGTTTTCACCACGTTCCTTGAGGGTTCGATGAATGCGGTCGAGAACTTCAACGAGATAAGAGCCTGTGCCGCAGCAAGGGTCGAGGACGTAGACGTTCTTATCGGCAAGGCCGAGCGGTAAGCCCAATTCCTGGCGCAGTACGGTATCGACGCGCTCCACCATGTACTTCACAATCTCGGGCGGCGTGTACCAGACACCGAGTTGCTTCCGCAGTTCGGGGTCGAACGCTTGAAGGAACGGCTCGTAAAAGTACTGCACCGCGTGGCTTTCCTCGAAGTTGCTGAAGAACGAGGCGCGGTCCACGCGGTTCAGCACACCGCCCGTCCAATCGAGCACCTCGGACAACTTGAGCGCGTCAAGCTGGTGGGGATCGGCGACCAGCGAGAACAGACGCGAGATCATGGGAACGCGCAGCGACCAGGCCGTGAGTCGCCAGTCGAACCGCTTTCGGGATGTGGGCGGATTGTGGCGGGACCAGAGCACCCAGGCAGAGAAAATCCCATAGAAAAGGGTCTGGACGAGGCTGGAGCGGAAGAAGTGCTCGCCCCTGTCGCCCTCGAACTTGAGGCCCAGGGCTTCTTCGAGCGCGGCGCGGACCGCCGCCAGGGCCGAAAGCTCGACGTCACGGATGCCGGCCAGGGCATCGCGGGCATAGGAGGCGAGGAACCAAGCCACATCCTCGGGCGCGGCGATGGGCGCGCCGTGGCGCATGACGCGCTGGAGGTACTCGACGAAGCGGTCATTCTGTTTCTCCGCCGTCGCGCGAGGCGTGGCCGCCGCCTGCCAAAAGGCTTTGTCGCTTTCCGCCAACCGGTAAGTTTCCAGAATCGCCGGGTTGCTCTCGGCATCTTGGCCCACCAGGACGAAGTCGCGATAGTTGGTGACGAGGACCTGGCGGTAGCGGTTCCAGTATTTGGTGACCTGTTTGGCCTCGGCGGTGACCCAGGCGTCATCTTTAGTGGGCTTCACCTCAATCGCGCCCCGCGCCGGAAGCTGGCCTGGAAGGGGCTCGGCGTCCGAAAGGTGCTCGAACTGGTCAGCCGTGAAAAGGCCGCCGTCCGGTTTGCCGGCGCCGCGGTTCGCGAGTTGCAGGACGCACTTGACCCTGGGCTTGAGTTTCTTGCCGACCTCGTTCAACAGGGCAGCAAGAGGATGATAGTAGGATTCTTCCTCAACTCCCGCGCCGGTGGAGCGAATGTCGCGAAGGTCCCGAAGGTAAGTTTCCAGTGGCGTCATCAATGAGAGATAGTTACCACAAGCGCCGGGTCGTGACAAGGGCATTCACCGGCGCTCAACATTTAATGCTTGCTGACGGACCAAGTGGCGGCGCCCCGATGAGATCGGGACAGGTCCCGCCGCCTCTACACCAGACTTGCGAACGGGCGAGATCCTTCTCCCGCCGTGCGGGATCAGGATGACAGCGTTGGGCGCTCAGGTATCTGCCGGAAGCCGCCTTGCCAAGAACATCCCCTCGTTATGGATAATCTGAATGTCGTGTCCATCGACTCGCGCGGAGAAACCCGCTTTGTCTCCAGGGATCGATTCTTCCATTCGTTTTCGAGTCTCCACATAGCGCTTTTGGCTTGGCTCCAGTCCGGCGCGCCGCATCCATTGATTGAAGGATCGCTGCCGTCGCCGGACTGATTGCCGCAGTACCTCCAGTCGACGCTCCTCGAACATGCTGAGGAAGGTGGTAAGGCGAAGAGAAAAGGTGTGGGAAGGGTCGCGGAGTCTTTCAATCTGATTGAAGAGCTCGAATTTCGAGTCGCTCTCCGGGGCAAGGGTATCGATAATTAGTAGCCGGCCCTGGGGTTTCGCTGCGCGTATCATTTCCTGGAGCACCGGTTCCGCCTTGGTTATATGGTGGAAAGCGAGTTGGCAGCTAACCAAATCGAAGCTGGTGTCAGGGAAGGGAATGCGTTCGGCATCGGCGCAGGCAAACAGGACGTTGGCGATTTGTTTTTCCGCCTGGAATTCGCGCGCCTGGCGGAGCATTTCGGGTGTCAAGTCGATGCCGCAGGCGAAACTCACACGCGGCGCGATCGCCAGAATAAACGCTCCCGGCCCGCAGGCGACGTCGAGAACAAGTTCCTGGGGTTGGGGCTTGGCAAATTCCACTTTTTCGGCCAGAACCTCGGGTGTATCACGCACCGTGAACTTGGCGAAGGCGTCGGCCGTCTTGGTGAATTGCTTTTGGACTGTTTCTTTATGCTTCTTGGACATAAAAGCTTTCAGCTTTCAGCTCTCAGCTATCAGTGAACTGCCTGCCGAAGGCTGACGGCTGATAGCTGACACAAAAGCATTCAGCTTTCAGCTCTCAGCTATCAGTGAACCGCCTGCTGAAGGCTGACGGCTGATAGCTGACACAAAAGCATTCAGCCTTCAGCTCTCAGCTATCAGCTATCTGCGAGCTGCGACGCAGGTCTTCATGGAATTCGGACTCTTCAGCTTACCAGAGTAACAAGGCGGCGCACAGTATCAAGGCGCAGGGGGAAGAACACAGGGCGCAGAGCGAGATTCCTCTCCCGCCACTGCGGGATCGGAATGACACCGCCGCGTGGGGTGATTTCAGGTGTCAGGGCGTCAGGACCGAGGGCTGGGGAGGTGTGAAAAAGTCGAAACAGCTCATCCCGTGAAGCGGGACCAAGGCACAGAGACGCGCAGAGTGGAACCGGCAATCGCAAATCAGAAATCGCAAATCACAAATCATAAAAATCACTCTTGTCATTTTTTCAAGTGGCGAGTAGGATGAGTTGGACATCCCACGAGGCGGTGGAGTCAGCTCAAGAATTGGAAGAGTTGCCGCAGTGCATTGTCGAACTTCGGAGCATCAGCAAGCGCTACGGGGTACATACGGCGCTTGAGGATTTCTCGCTGGAGGTGCGGCGGGGAGAATTCCTCACGCTGCTTGGTCCCAGCGGAAGCGGGAAGACGACTATCCTGCGACTGGTGGCGGGATTCGAGCAACCGCAAGGCGGGCAAATCCTAATCAACGGGCGGGACGCCTCTCCTCTGCCACCTTACCGCCGCAACGTGAACACCGTCTTCCAACACTACGCACTCTTCCCTCACTTGAATGTCTTCCGCAATGTGGCCTTCGGCCTCGAGCAGAAGAAGTTGCCGGCGGCGGAAATCCGCAAGCAAGTTCGTTCCATCCTCGAGATGGTCGAGCTCCCCGGAAAAGAGGACCGCTATCCACATCAACTGAGCGGGGGTGAGCGGCAACGCGTGGCACTGGCGCGGGCTCTCGTTCTCGAGCCTGCGGTGCTGCTGCTGGACGAGCCCTTGGGCGCGCTCGACCAGAAGCTCCGCCAGCAGATGCAAGTGGAACTGAAGCGCCTGCGCGAGCGCCTGGGGATCACCTTTATTTTCGTCACCCACGACCAGCAAGAGGCGCTCGTGATGTCGGACCGAATTGCCGTCATCAACCGTGGGCGCCTCGAGCAGGTGGGGCCGGTGGAGGAGACCTACGGCGCGCCCCTGACGCCCTTTGTAGCGGAATTCATGGGGGTAGAGAATTTCTTCAAAGTGCGTTGCCTCAGTCATTCCACTCAGGGTACGCGCTTCGAAACCGCGACCGGATTGATCCTCTGGTCGAGGAATTCGCTGGAATTGGGCCCAGGCCTTGCCGGCATGCTGGGTGTACGTTCTGAGGCCATGCGACTGACGCTGGGCCGCCCGCGACCCGGCAGCGAGGCCGTTAATATCGTGCCAGGCGAAGTTGTTGAGGCCATCTTCGAAGGTGGCAGCCGCCGCTGGACGGTTCAGATTGCGAGCGGCGAGCGGCTGGTCGTGCGAGGGGCCATGGCGGCGAACGCCCTTCCCCTCGAGCGGACTTCCCCAGGGGCCAAGGTTTACCTCTCTTGGGAGCCGGACCGAAGCTTGGTGTATCCTGTCAACGGCGCGAGCTCGCCGCCATCGCCGCCAATCGAAAACGCCTGATGAAGATGGCGCCTTTCCCACGCCTATATCCCTTGCTCGCTGAACAGGCAGACTTACTGTAACCAAATACCCTTTGTCTCCATCTCTTGTAGTGTCAGGCAAAGGGCAAACAAAGGCACAAATAAGGGGTGGAGCGTGCAACCTGAAACAAAGCACATTCGGCATGTTCTAAGAGACAAAAACTTGAGCCGCAGGGGATTTCTCACTGCTGCTTTTGCGATGGGGAGCGCATTGGCTCTGAGAAGGGTCGCAAGCGCTGCCCCTCCAGGAGCGGGGATTTCCCAGAGTAAAAGCAAACCCCGCTTGGTAACCCTGGTGGAATTCACCGCCTCCGGCAAGAGGGAAGGGAAGGTCATGGTTGAAAAAGTCGTGAAGACAGACGAAGAATGGAAGCAGATGCTCAATCCCGAGCAATTCGAGGTTACTCGAAAAAAGGGAACGGAGCGCGCTTTCACAGGCAAGTATTGGAACAATCACGAAAAGGGAATTTACCGGTGCGTTTGCTGTGACAACGCGGTTTTCAGTTCGGATACGAAATTCGAATCGGGAACGGGATGGCCGAGCTTCTGGGCCCCGATTGCCCCGGAAAACATCCGCACCGAGGGTGATTTGACGCTCGGCATGGTCCGAAGCGAGGTCCAGTGCAAGAAGTGCGATGCTCACTTTGGGCACGTGTTTGACGACGGCCCGCCTCCAACCCACCTCCGTTACTGCTTGAACTCTGCGGCTTTGAAATTCGTTAAAGCATAAGCTACAACCCCGGATTTCTCACCACGTTTGGACGCTCCTAGGGGACTGTCGGAAGGGCGGGTCCCGCAGGGCGGGACCCGCCGAAATGGCGGCTCCCGCCCTCTGTTGGTCCCGTGCCCCGCGCCGTCCCCCGAGCGCGGGACTGCGCGGGGCACGGGACACAGGAATAATCAGGAAGGCCTTGTAACGGCGGGTCCCGCCCTGCGGGACCCGCCCTTCCGGACCCGTGGTGAGAAATGCAGGCTAGTGTAATTGCCCCATCTGATAGCTGAGAACCGCGGACTGAATCTGGAAATCGTACTTCGCGCTGCTGTCGGCGATTTGGGCCTGGGTCAGATTCAGTTGCGCTTGGGAGAGTTCGACGATCGAGCTGAGCCCAAGTTTGTAACGCGCCTGCGCGAGGTCGAGCGCCAAGGTGGCCTCCTTCAGCAACTGGGCGGTGACGGCGAGACGCTGGTAGGCGGTACCGGCGTCGAGCCAGGCGGTTCGCACGTCGCGCGAGATACGGTCGGCAAGGTCGCGCATGCTTTGGTCCGCTGCTTTGGCGCGGAGGTTCGCTTCCTGGTGGCGGGCGGAGAAAAGGAACCCGTTAAAGATCGGAATATTCACATTGATGCCCGCCGCGGCGTAGCGGTCGCTGAGCGGAACCTGGTAAGCCGGGGTGAGACCCGCCGCGCCCGTCGCAGTGATGGTGGGCATCCACAAATCGCGTTCAGCGCGGGCATAACGCAGCGCAGCCTCGTGGCTGAAGCGCGCGCTGGAGAGATCCGGGCGATCCTGAAGGGCCTGCACGATCAAGTCGGTGGGGTCAGCGATTGGCGCGGGGGGCATCGGCTCCTCGGCGAGATCGAACGGTTGAGGATTGGCGAGTCCGAGGGCGTCGGCCAGTTCTGCGTAAGACGCCTTCTCGCCGTTTTGCGCTTGCACGAGCAGCAACTGTGCCTGCGCCAAGTCCACCTCGGCGAAGCTTACGTCCACCAGAGACCTCAGCTTGTTCTTTTCGAGTGTGGTGATCTGATCGGCAAGAATCCGGCGCGCTTTCACCGTTTCCTCAGCAACCTTGAGTACGGCTTGACCGCGCAGGACGCCGAAGTAGGCGCGATTGACGGCGAGCAGCACGTCCTGTGCGGTTTGCTGCGCGCTCTGGGAAGCGGCCTTCGCTCCCAAGCGTGCCGAGGCCACCAGGTTGGACGTGCGACCGAAGTCGGCAATAAGCTGGTTGATTTCCAGACCGTTCGAATAACGGTTGTAGATGGTCGGGTTGTTCAGGAAGCCTGCGGCGATGCGGCTGTCGGGTATTGCCCCTGCCCCTGTGAGACTTGCCGTGGCGGTGGGGTAATAGGCTGATTTCTCTTCGCGGGTGACTTGGTTGGCCGCTTCCGCCTCGAAGGTGGCGGCCTGCAACAAGGGATGGTTGCGCAGCGCCAGCGCCTCAGCGTCTTTCAAGGTGAGCTTTGGCGTTTGAGGGGGCGCAGCCAGAGTTGGAATTGTTGCCGCCAAACCCAGCGCGCAAGTCAACGCGCAGAGAATGACGGTGCGCTGAAATCCGAAACGTCTCATACCCCAACCTCCTTGGGTCCGCGGGCCGGGCTTGCCTGCCGCCGGCCGTACACCAGCAGATACGCGGCTGGAACAATGAAAATCGTGAGGATGACGGAGGCTATCAAGCCGCCAATGATGGCAAGAGCCAACGGAGCATACTGCTCGCTTCCCGTGCCCAGCTTGAGAGCCATGGGCAACATGCCGATGATGGTTGCCAGCGAAGTCATCAGGATGGGGCGCAAGCGCACCCGGCATGACGTAATCACGGCGTCCTCGACGGATCTGCCCTGTTCCTCCAGGCGGTGCGTGAACTCGACGATCAGGATGCTGTTGGACGCGGCAATGCCCACCAGCATCAGTACACCCATCAGCGACATCACATTGAGCGTGGTGTGCGTCACGGGAAGAATCACCAGCACCCCGATGAATCCCATGGGGATGGCCAGCATGATGAGGATGGGGTCTTTAAATGACCGGAATTGCGCCACCAGGATGAGATACAGAAGGACCACTGACAGCGAGAGCCTCAGGGCGAAACTGTGGAACGACTCGGTCATACCCTGCACCATCCCGCGCAGGTTCACCCGCACATTTCCGGGGAGGCTTGCCTTTCTCAAAATGCTTCGTATGGCGTCCGCGACCTTCCCGAGGGCCTCTCCGGCGGGGGTCACATAGACGTCCGTGATTCTTTGGATCTGGTAGTGGTCAACCTCCGTCGGGGTCTGGGTGCGGGTCAGATTCACTACGGCCCCGAGGGTGGTGGGCTCAGTTAATTTGGGCGCCCGCAGGGGGATATTCTTCAGATCCATGAAGTCGTGAATGGCAGGCCTGCCTGACTCAAAGTATTGAACGGTCAGAAAGTAGTCATTACCGGTTTTCCGGTCCACCCAGTAGTTGGGCGCGATCATTAAGTTCGAATTCAGTGCCGTGATGACATTGTCCACCACGTCCTTCTGACTCAGCCCCAGCTCCCCGGCATGCACGCGGTCCACATCCAACCGCAACGCCGGATAGTTCATGTCTTGCGGTATGTAAACCTCTCCCACACCGGGCAGATCCCGAATCTGCCTCGCCAAGTCCTGGGCGATGTCGTAGCTTTTCCCCAACTCGCTACTGCTGACCTGCACGTCGATGGGCGCCGGCATGCCCATATTCAAGATCGCGTCCACCATCGAGCCGCTTTGGAAAAACGTCCGAATCTCCGGATACTGCTTGCTGATCTCCTCCTGCACTTGCTGCATGTAATCGAAACTGCTGCGCCGGTGGTCATCCTGTAACTGCACTTGCACGGTGGCCGTGTAGGGCCCGGCGTTGGTGGTGTACAGAGAGGAGAAATCCGGCACCACGCCGATGTTGGAGACCACCAGCTTGAAATCCTGGGGATCAACGGTCTGCCGGATCAGGTTCTCCACCTTGGCGACGTACTGCTCGGTCACTTCAATGCGCGTGCCGGTGGGCGCCTTGAGGTTGATGGTGAATTGCCCGGCGTCCGTGCGCGGGAAGAAGGCCAAGCCCAGAAAGGGGTAGATGGCCAAGCTGGCCAAGAACACCCCCGCCAAAACCGCGACGGTGCGACCCGGCCGCACCAACGCCCGCCGCACCCAGTACTCGTAGAAATCCAGGAGCTTGTTGAACATCCGGTTAAACCTGGCATTGAACTTCTGCCCCCAGGACCAGGCATTGTAGGGGCCAGCGGCGCTGGCCCCAGGCCGAGCGCCGCTCGGCCCTACCCCGTGCCCTTCGGTATGCGGCGCCTGCTTGAGGTACCGCGAGCAGAACAGCGGAATCACCGTCATCGCTACGAAGTATGAGGCGAAGAGCGAAATGACCACCGCCAAGGCCAGCGCCGAAAAGAGGAATCTGCTCACGCCGTAGAGAAAGGTAACCGGGAAGAAGACGACCACGGTGGTAAGGGTTGCCGCCAACACAGCCAGGCTGACTTCATCACCCCCCACCTCTGCGGCGACCTGGGGCGAGGCGCCCCCCTCCAGGTGACGGTAGATGTTTTCGAGCGAGATCACGGAATTGTCGATCACCCGCGAAAAGGCCAGCGCCAGCCCTCCCAGAACCATCGTGTTCACGGTGCTGCCCATCAGGTTGAGCACCACAAAGGTTGCCAAGGCCGATAGAGGAATCGAAAGAAAGACAGCCGAGGTCGCCCGGAAGCTTCCGAGAAAAAGGAGGATCATGAGGCTGGTGAGAAGCAGCCCGAGGAGGCCTTCGTGCAGCAGAGTCTTGATGGCTTCTTTGACGAAGACGGATTGATCGAAGACCAGGCTGGCCGTCATCTGCTTGGGGATATCAAACAGGTGGCCGATCAGATTGCGGACTCCGTTCACCACCTCAATCGTGTTGGTATCGCCCCCTTGCTTCATGATGGGGATGTAACACGACCTCTGGCCGTCTACCCGCACAACGTTATACTGAATTTGATTGGCGTCTTCGGCCTTCCCCACGTCTCCCACCGTAACCCACGAGGTCCCCACCGTCTTGATGGGGATACTGTTCAAGTCCTTCACTTGGTTCACCAAGCTGTTGGAATAGACGTAGTAATCGTCGGGGCCGATCTTCACATCCCCGGCGGGCAGGATCAGGTTGGATTGGTTCACCGCGTCCACCACGTCCATGGGAGTCATCTGACGCGAAAAGAGCTTGTAGGGGTCCACGTACACCATGGCCTGCCGGTACTTGCCGCCAAACGGCGGCGGAATCTCTGCGCCTTTCACTACGGCAATCTGGTTGCGGATGGCGAACTGCGCGTAGTCGTGAAGCTGCGTTTCAGTGAGCCCCGGTCCTCTCACCGTCACCAAGCAAACCGGCAGGCTGGAGGCATCAAACTTCAGCACCACGGGCGGCAAGGTGCCGGGCGGCAAGCGCTTCAAGTCCGCGAGGGCGAGGTTCGAAAGTTCCGTCACGTCCGCGTCGGCGTTCGTCCCCGGCTGGAAATAGACCTTGATAATGCTCACCCCCAGCAACGAGCGCGATTCCATGTGATCGATACCGCTGGCCAGGGTGAAGAAGCGTTCGAGCGGGTTGGTGATGTCGATTTCGATATCCTGGGGAGGCATACCGGAGTAAAACGTGGCCACCACCACTTCCGGCAAATTAATGGGCGGGAAAAGGTCCACCGGCATGCGCGCCAGGCTGGTCACCCCGATGACCAGTAATATCAGGCAACAAACGATGATGAAATACGGATTGCGGATTGAAAATCGCGGCATATGCCTCCACCTTCAAACGGTCGCGCCAATCGTCGCTTGCTACTGCTGGCCTGCTCCGTGGAATTGCAGCATTTGGACCACTTGCGGACGCACTTCTTGGCCTGGCTTAAGGCCGCTGCGGTCGCTTACGATCACCGGTTCGCCTTCCGCGAGGCCCGAGACAACTTCCGCCTCAGTGGAGGTTTCGAGGCCCAACGCTATCACCCGATCCTCGACCTTGCCGGTAGGACTCACGACATAAACCGTGGTTTGCTCGCCCTCATGATTCACCGCCTCCAAGGGCACAGCTAGAACGTTATCTTTCGCTTCCAGGGTAAGTGTGGTCTCCGCATACATTCCCGGCATCAAAAGCCGGTCGCGGTTGGGAACGTCGACCTCGGTGTGCATGGTACGCGTGTCCGCCTGCACGTCCACGGAAAAGCGGGCCACTTTGCCTGGAAAAGACCGGTTTAGAGACGGCACATGGACATCGACGGGATCGTTCACTCGGATGTAGCGCACCGAGGATTCGGGAACGGGGATCACCAAACGAAACAGATCATCTTCGGATAACTTGACGAGGGGCATGGCCTGCGTGCTGGAGCTCGTGCCTGCCTGCATCAGGGTGCCCAGATTGGCGTAGCGTTGGGTCACCACGCCGGAGAACGGCGCCGTGATGCGCGCGTAGGCGAACAACGCTTGGTCGTGAATAAGCCTGGACTTACCCACCAGGAGCTGGCTCTGTGCGGCCTCGAGTCCTGACTCACCCGCGTCCACCTGAGACGCTGCCGCCAGGTCTTTGCCCTGTGCGTCATCAACTTCCTGTTGCGCCACCAAGCCTGGCTGGCTTTCGAAGACGCCATTCAAGCGGGTATATTCGAGGTGGAGAGCCCTGTACTGCGCCCGATAACGTTTCAGCTCGTGATCGGCGCGGGAAACTTCGTCCGTCGCGTTCTTGATGGCGGCTTGATCCACTTGTAGCTGCGCCTCGAGCTCCGGAATTTCCAGGGTTGCCATCAATTGACCCGTTTGCACGCGGCTGCCATAGTCGACGTACAAGTTTTTGACAAAACCTGACTCTTTCGCGTAGACGTCGATTTCCTGAAAGGGGACGAGCTCCGAGGAAAGCGTAATTTGCCGCTGAAGAGACTTCCGGGCTACTTTCGTCACCCCAACTGTTACGGCCGCCGGGGAGTCGACCTTGGCTCGAACCTTCCCACAGGAAGGGAGAAGCGCGACCCCCATGGCAGCCAAGCCGGCGATAGCCAGCGTCACCCATTTGCTCTTGGCCGATATTCGCTTGTTCATCGTTTCCACTGTTTTGCTCCATCGCGAATGGAATCCGAGTTAAAGTCGAGTAAATCCTTGAGCCCCCGGCTGAGTTCCTGAACCGTAGCTCCGGGCTTCTTCGACAAGTCGATCACTAGCTGCTTCTTCTCCATAATCTTGCTGGCCACAGCAGGGAGTTTGATTGCCATGTCTTGGGGAATGGTAATGATGCCGTGGCGGTCGCCGTGGATTAGATCGCCGGGTTGAATCTTCAGCCCGCCGACCTCCACCGGACCGCCAAACTCAACAATGTGGACATAGGCACGCGAGATGGCGAGCCGGCCGGCAAAGACCTGAAAGCCACTCGCTTCGATCCCGGGCAATTCGCGGGCGGCGCCGTTCGTTACGGCGCCCACACAACCCATCGATAACAAGATGTTCACGTGCACCTTGCCGAGGAAAGCCCCTGTCCCCGGGTGCTCATCAATATCCTGCATCACGACCACGCGCGGAGAGGGAAGGCTTGTGATGTGCTTCCACCAATCGGTGCGTTCAAGGTAGCGGCTTCCCACCATGGGTGGATCAGCCGATCGAATTTTGCAAGTTGCCGCATACCCAACCATGGGAGGGAAATTCTTGAACAGACATCGGAAGCCGGCAGTTGCGAACCCTTCATTTCGCAACCGGACACCGAAAGTTTCAATCGCATCAGATATTACGCACGTGTCGAAGGACCGGAGCTGGTTGATCTGGTCGGACGATAATGGAGTTTGCAAAATCTCTACCTCCTTGGTCTCTGTCGAACCGACGGAACGATGACTACGATGTCGTGAGAGATTGAGCGCTATCCGCTGGGCTGCTCACCGAATGGGTGAGGCGAAACAGGTGATGAACGCGAGAGGTTTACTCGAGGACGGGTGGTGACCGGAGGTGATGTTTCTGGAAGGTTTTAGGAAGAGGAAGGGGGAGCGTTTCTTCGTGGGGAACATAACGCGGGGGTGAGGTTTTGGTCTCCGCCACAACAACCTCGGCGGACTCAGCCGCATTGGTGACGGAACTTTCAAGCTGCTTCGATTCGGTCATGTGGCTGGCTTTGTAAGTGTGCCACGGCCCGCTGCAGGCTTGAAGACAAGGCCTCCTGGTGGCGGTCGAAAGAGCGACCACGCCAACCAGCAGGAACATGATGCTAGCCACAAAAACGCGCCCATAAGAGGCGATGATTCGCTTCATGCTTTCGTGGGAAAGTCCCAAAGGAACCCTTAGAATATCCAACATACTATAATGCCATCGGACTTGCCGCGTGGCAAGATGCTTCGGCGTGAAACCCTAACAATTAGCCCCACCTGGAAGACAGGCTCTCTCCCTCTAACCGTCCGAAGAACCTGCATTTGTTTTCGAAGCAAATCAAGCCGAAGAGGTTGCCTGGGGAGAGGTTCCAGAGGGGCGGGGTCTTGGCCCGCGCCGCTCCCCTCCAACCTGTCTGCTGCTCTTCCACTTCCTGAATCCCGCTCCTGAATCCCGAATCCTGGTCTGGCGCCTGGCACCCGCTCTACCCGTATGTGGTAGGTCGTAGGTGGTATTTGGGGGGGCCGCCTACCACCTGCGAGACACCACCTACGTCCTTTGTTTTCAGCAACATTCCCGCTTTATGCTAGTATCCGATTTGTTTTCATAGACATTCCCGCTTTGCCACCCAGTTTTCCACAGCGATCCTTTGTTTTCATAGACATTCCCGCGTCGTGCGTTAATTTTCAAAAAACTACTTTTCTCTTTCTCTGCCGAGAATGGACTTGCTGTCCGCCTGAGAAAAGGGAGTTTTTCGGGCTTTTGGCCCCGCTTGGGACACTCCAGAGAGTGCATTGGGGGATCAAGGTAGCATTGCAGCATAGCGTTCCCAGGAGGCCATGACCGCCTGCACGGCTTCAGCTTACTACACTAGCCTATCTTGTTCCGCTTGTCAAGAGACAGCGTGTGGCGCATACATTGGCTTTGATGTATGCGCCCCACGGACACGGGCAACATCTCCATCACCGCGTCCTATCCGTGGCCTGTTCTGGCTTCTTAACGGTCGCCGATATAAAATGCGTTGTCGGCGCCACCCGCGTATCGCATGGGAAGGTGAGAAAATGTAGCGGGCTCGTACCTGATGCCGTGGCATCTCACGACTTGTTCGTGAGCGCTTTTTCCACGGCTTCCGGGTTTCTATCAATCACCGTTAAGTAGGCGCGCACCGCGCTTTCTGGACGCCTGCGCCCTTGCTCCCATTCCTGGAGCGAGCGCGGGCTGACGGCATAGCGCCGTGAGAATTCCGCTTGCGACAGCCCCAGCTTGGACCGGATCGCCACCACGTCCACGTCCTCAGGCACCTCGACGTAGCGCATGGGAAGGGCGGTCCTCCCCTCCACGTGATCGACGACTTCCTTCATAGCGGCAATCAGACGCTTACCCATTTTGGAGTGCTTGGTCTTTGTCATTGGACACCCTTCAAACGATTTACCAGCTCCTTTAATTGCTGTTTGTCGGTCGGGGTCAAGTCTTCCTTCGCCGCTTTTGCATAGATGTCGAGGAAGTAGACCACATCGGCCGCTGACCGGTAAAAGTAGATCACTCGAACGCCGCCCCGTTTTCACTTTCCTTGGCGGCCCCACCGCGCTTTTCGAACCCCACCGGTACCTGCTACGACCGCGTGTATCTCAGGGGTTCCCGCAACGTGGAGTTCCATCGCGTTTCGCTCTTCCACGCGGAGGACCTTCCCTACCCGCTTCTCATACAGGCTGGTGTAGGCAATCGCCGCGCTCATTTTCTTATTATACGGCATTGACGGACCATGGTCAAGCAAGCGAAGGCCACCGTCTATGAGACCCGTAGTTATTCCTAAAGAACAACTGCCGGCTGGCCCCCCGACACGTCGCGGCGCCAGCCCGACCAAATGATTTTGCGGGCAGCCGCCGCGCGCAATTTCCGGAATCCTGCAAGCGCGGCGCTTAACTTTCCGTGGCGTCTTCTTTAGATTCGAAAGTATCATGGGTGAAACGGTAAAGGACGAGATCAACGAGCAATTGGACAAGCTGGATACCCCGCAACAGCGCCAGGTGCTGGAATTTGCGCGAGGCTTGGCCTCGCCGGCCGGCGTTTCGGGCGACAAACTGCTCCAATTTGCGGGGGCCATTGCTCCGGCCGACCTCGAAACCATCTCACGGGCCATCCTCGAAGGCTGTGAACACGTTGACCTGAATGCCTGGTAGAATACCTCTCGATACCAACATTGTAATTGCGCTCTTCGCGGGCGAGAAGCCGGTCCGCGAGCGACTGGCCGAATGCCCGGAGGTTTTCTTGCCCTCCACAGTTCTTGGAGAACTTTACTACGGCGTCCTGAAGTCCAGCCAGGCCGGCGCCAATTTCGCCCGGATCGAGGAACTGGCCGCTGCCGTGACCATCTTGCCCTGCGATGCCACCACCGCCCGGCTCTATGGAGAGATTAAAGCATCTTTGCGGTTGAAAGGCCGCCCCATACCCGAAAACGATATCTGGATTGCCGCCGTCGCACAGCAATACGGCCTGTCCTTGGCCACCCGGGATGAGCACTTTAACCACGTAGCAGGGCTCGCCGCGGAAGCGTGGTGACCGCGGGTGGCGTGTACATTAGGAAGCAGCCTGCTCCCCGGTCAGAGCTGTCAACCACCACCGGAAGGCGCACACACGCCGGCTGACTTGCTTGGGGCGCTGCCTGTGGCAAATACCGAGAACTTCTGCTCGACCCGCTTCCATCCGCATTGGGGGCACTCAGGCGGCTCCTGGTTGCGCGTCAACACGATTTTCTCGAAGACGTGTCCGCAGTTGCAACAGGCGTATTCAAAGATAGGCATGGGAAACCGATCTCACTCCTTAGGTTTGATGTCACAGCTTTCTTGCTTCGCTTTCCCCGCCGGGGAGGCAAAACGCCGCGCTCATGTAAAGCGCGAGATTCCGGGAATGGGTGGCAGGACCAGGAACCAGACCACCAGAAAGAGAACGAAAATCAAGAAGTTTGCCATAGCCAAATTATACGCACCTCGTTGTGATGAGGGAGCAGCGTTCCGAACACGTAAACGGGATTGTCGCCACGCGTGAATCCCTCGGCGAAATCCAGCCGCGGGTAGCGGAAAGCCTTGGCAGCAGTGATTCCCTGCTGCACCGCCTGCGCGTAGGCGTCAGCCGCCTGGATGGTAGGGTTCTTCTGAAGCGCAATTTGCACAGCTTCCTGAAGGGTAAGCGACTGAGCTGACTCTCTTGCGGCAGGCTGAGTTTGAGCGCCTGCGCCAGCCGCCAAGAGAAACACTGCCACCAGGGAGATGAATCTCTTCATCACGCTGCCTCGCGGAAGGTTTCCTGTGTCACGTCCGGCAGGATCTCAAACGTAGTTTCGATCTTCGCCGTCTTCGAGATCATCGCTCCCACGGCGCAGTACTTCGTCTCGGAAAGCTCAATCGCTCTTTGAACAGCCTCGGGAGCGATGCGCCCCCGAAGCCGGTGCTTGATTTCAACGCGGGTGAAGTAAGAAGGCGGCTCCGGGTTCTGCTCAGCATGGAGTTCGATTTCATACCCGGTGACCGTCTGGCGTTTCTTGCGAAGAATGCCGATCACGTCAAAACCGGTGCAGCCACCGAGGGCCAACAAGGCCAGCTCAATGGGCTTCGGTCCCGTGCGCCCGTTGGCGTCGTCCATAACGAGGGCATGACCAGTACCCGACTCCGCTACAAACTGCCTTCCTTCGCCCTCCACGGTTGCTAATCGCAGCTTTCCTTCGATCATGGTTCACCTCAGTTTTCGGTCTGCTCTCCATTGATGATTACGTAATATCGTGGCACGCGTCAGCGGAAGGGCGGGGCTTCAGCCCCGCCCAAAACGCCGGTCCGACTTCAGGCTTTAGCCTCTGAAGCCACCGTCATAAACCCATGAAAGTTACTGCATTGGCTTCAGCGGCTAAAGCCGCCCCTTGTTTCAGCCCCTTAAGGCAGGGCTAAAGCCCTGCCCTTCCACAAACAGAGGTTGTCTGCCCGGACTGTTACCCTATTCTGTAGTCCTCAGTCGTGCCCGAGGAGGCAAAACCATGGCATGGTAATCCTCCTGGGGGCCCTTACGAGGGGTTCATGACAACTACCGATTCCTTTGCGCATTTCGACCCAGGTATTCCGGACCCCTTTGTCGTGTTGCATTTTCCTGGCCTCATCCACATAAATGCAGTTTCCACGGAAAGGTAACAAAAAGAAGTGAGTTTCTTGTACAGGACAGCGCGTCTCTGCTGGGGTCTGGCAGGAACGGCTGGGACGGCGGCGATGGCTCGAAACTGCTCCTCACAAGTTGGGGAACCGCTGTGTTAGCATCTACTTTGCAAACGCGGAGGAGGCGGCCCAAGACTGCGCTGGCAATCTCCGATTCCGGCGACGTATCTCATGAATTCGCAAGTTGAGCAGGCACTCGCAAATCTGAAGTCCGGGAAACTCGAGGACGTTGAGCAGGCTCTCGAAACACTTCAGGAGGTCGTTTACGGTTTCGGGATGAAAGTGTGCGGCGTTCGCGAGGACGCCGAGGACACTGCCCAGGAAACCCTCATCCGCCTGGCCAGACAACTGAAGGAGTTTCCCGATGCGCGGGCGCTGGCCGTCTGGCTTTACAAGGTGGCCAAGACCCAATGCCTGATGAGCCGCCGCAAGAGCAAGTTCGCTCCCGCGCAAATCCTTTCCCTGGATGCGTTGATGCCCAAGGAAAGCGGCGCCGCAGCTCCGGCAGTGAAATCCTGGGAGATTACACCCGAAGAAATCGTGCTGAACAAGGAGTTGCGCAGCAAGCTGGAAGACGCCGTGCTAGCCCTTCCCAAGCCTTATCGCTTGGTCCTGATTCTCCGCGACATGGAACAACTCGACACCAGGGAAGTGGCGGAGGTGATGGGCATTTCTGAGGAAACCACCAAGATGCGCCTGCACCGGGCGCGCGTTTTCCTTCGCAACGCGCTGGCGGGTTATGTCCGCCGTGCAGAGATGCCGGGGGCAAGAGCACATGACTGACCAGCATTGCAAACAGATCTTCGCCATGCTCTCCGAGTACCTGGATGGTGAGCTCCCGGTAAAGAATTGCCGCGAGTTGGAGCGCCACCTGAAGGGCTGCCGGCCCTGCATCGCCTATCTCGAGAGCTTGAAAACCACCGTGGAAGCTTGCCGCAGGTATAAGGCGCCCAGGGCTCCCGCCCTCTCGAAGCAAGTGAAGGCCGCTCTGCTGGCGGCTGTTCGTAAGGTCATTTCCACAGATCTTTCTGAATAGGGTCTCATAGCTGCAACTTTATCGTGAGATGGTTCGTCAGAACATATGTGAGCCGGGTGTAAAATCCCGGCCGGAGGCCTACCGTGAGATACGATCGTTTACGACGTGTACTCGTGGTTTTGGTCGCGGGGCTGCTCTTCCTACCAGCAGCTCTCTTTAGCCAACAACAGAACCCTTCCCAGGTGCGCTCGGTGCGGCTGAGTTTGGTCAGCGGCAAAGTGACGGTGAAACGTCCAGGCGCAGCCGCAGGGGTCCAGGCGCAGGTGAATACCGCAATCGAGGAAGGCTTTGTGGTGTCGACATCGGCTGGCGGTTTTGCGAACGTGCAGCTCGAGAACGGCTCCACGATTCGACTGAGCGAACACGCCAAAGCCGACTTCACGCAATTAAACACGGATGCGGATGGAAACAAACTGAACGTCATTACGTTGGAACGGGGATTGGCTGGGTTTTACTTCGTCCCTGAACGACAGGACGTTTCCAAGGTGAAGATTGCGGACGCCACCTTGACTTCAAATGGCAAGACCGAATTCGAAACGGAGTTCACCTCGGGGACGGTGCAACTGCGCGTGTTGGCGGGCTCCGTCACGATCTCGGCACACGCCAGCTCCCTAACCCTGGGTAAAGGGAAGGCCGCGGTATACAACCCGTTGACGGCTGCTGAGGCGGGGGCGAAATCGCACGCGCGGGTGGTTCGCTTGAGCTACGTGAGTGGTACGGTGATGGTCAAGCGGCCTGCTTCGGCGGAAGAGGAACCGGCGATGGTGAACGTGCCCATCCAGGAGGGTTTCGAGCTCTCCACTTCCGGCGGCAGTTATGCCGAAGTGGAATTCGAAAACGGTTCCACCGCCCGCCTAGGCGAGCTCTCCAAATTGCTTTTCGATCAACTGGCGTTGGACGCCCACGGCAACAAGCTGAACGGCATGACGTTTGAGCAGGGATATGCCACTTTCCACTTTCTGCCCGAGCACAGCCTTCCGCGCTCGGTAAAACGGGATGGCATTATCCACTTTCAGCCCACGTACGGCGATGTTTATCGCGTCAAGATTGCCGACGCGACGGTGACGACCGATGGCAAGTGCGAATTCCGCACGGACCTGGAACAGGACAGCTTGCGCGTGGAAGTTTTCAATGGCTCGGTAGATGTCGCCACTCCTACCCTGTCTTCCAAACTCGGCGAAGGCAAGATCCTGGAACATACGTCCGGCGGCGCGGAATTGGCTTTCAACACCCAGAAAGGAATTGTCAAGGACGCTTGGGATCAGTGGACGGAGGCACGGGATAAGCAGGTGCAGCTTACGGAAAAAGACGAACCCGTCCATCCGATTGGACCGCGCTACGGCTGGAGTGACCTTGACACCTATGGCGAATGGGTTGGACTTCCCGGTGGCAGATTCGGCTGGTCGCCCTACGCGCGGGCAGGTTGGTCGCCCTACACCAACGGCCAGTGGGGATGGTACCCGGGATTCGGCTGGACGTGGATTTCCGGCGAACCCTGGGGCTGGCTGCCTTACCACTGCGGTCTATGGGACTTCGACGCTAGCTTTGGCTGGTATTGGATGGACCCGATGTTCGGTTGCGGACTCTGGGGGGCTTCGCTGGTCAATTGGTATGCGGGGCCGGGATGGATCGGCTGGGCGCCGACGGGAGGGCCCGGTCATCCGAGGCCCGTTCCACCAGGGGGTGGTCATCCAGGCCCGGGTCCTCGCCCCGTCCTCCAAAGGGGACTTGTCACGGTTCCGACCAGTGTGGTTCAGAATCGGCAGTTGATTACGCCCCAGACCGTGAGCAACATTCCGCCCACGGCGGGAAGCCTGATTGTGCGCCCGCCCTTCGAACCGGGCCCGCAGCCCACGAGCGCGGCAAGCTCCCCGGCGCTGGGCGCGGGAACCACATCCAAAAGCAATGCAGCGGCCGCGACGGCGCCACCCTCAACCGGGCCGATCAGTGGGCCGGGGCCAGGCTTCGCATCGCGCCACGCTTCCGCGCCTTCGACCATCCTGATGGGAGGCGATGCGGCAAAGGAGAGTGCCCTGCTTGCGGACCATCATTTCCATTCCAGCCGTGAACCCTTGCGCGCCGTTGAAGGCGCAACCCTGGGGGGACGCTATCCGGTGCGCGGGTCAACGGGTGAGTTCCGCGGCAATCCTTTCAGAGGTGGGGAAAGGAATGGGGGCGCCAGTGGCCAGAACGGTCCCCGGGGCGGCCCCACCGTGTCGCACTCAGCGGGCGGGTCAGGGGCCATCATCATGGCCCACGGACAAGGTGGAGGCGGCTCGCACGGTGGGGGCTATTCCGGCGGCGGTAGCTCCTCCGGTGGCGGGCACTCCGGTGGAGGTGGAAGCGTCTCCGGCGGTGGCGGCGCGGCACACTCTGGCGGTGGTGGCAGCGTCTCCGGCGGGGGCGGCGGGGGCGCCGGTGGCGGACACCACTAATCCACCGTCGCATTGCAGTTGTTGAATAATCATCGCGCCTTTAGCCCAACTTTCGCAGTTGAGGGGGTAGAAGAACCCTATTTTGCGGATCTGTCGCCATTAGCCACTCCTCGTCTAAGGAGACGACGGGCGTGGCGGCTTGCGAGCGGTTTCTTCTAACGGCCTCGCGCTTCTGGTGCGTTTGCCCTGCCTCCTCTAGGGCTTGTCGCCGCCAGCGCAGCCCGCTCGTCCACCAGCGATCCGGTTGCCCCCAACCCGATTCCTACCTCCGTTACATCTTTTAGAAGGCCCCGACGGTCCACGACCGCCCCTCTCCAGTACCACCTTGCGCGCGAGCTCTGCTTGCCCAAGACTCTATGGAACATGTAGAGATCTCATTGGAACCCGAGTAAGTGGAGCACGAGCTCACTTCCTGCCGACCGAAATTGGAAAGTACACGCCGCCTCTGTAGTAGGCAGCAAACAGGCTGCGAACTTAGTCGGGGTAGAGTCCTTATTTTATTCGCTACGACTATTCGTATATTATCGTATATAAACGATTGATGTTATTGACTTTAAATGGACACATGCCTATACAATATTTGGCTGGGCGTACTGATACGGTGGAAAGCCGCGAAGCTGGTTGCAGCCGGCTTTGCCCTTAGCGAAACCAAGGAGATGATGGTGATCCCCAGCTTAGCGTGCTGCTTGAGCTATAGGGCCGATTCCCTCAGGGGCTGAAAAAACACAACGGCCAGGTCTGCCCAGTTTCCATCGGAGAGGAGCATATGAATCGCCGGCAAAAAGGGGTAATGGAACATGCCCATTGGTTTGGCATCTTCTGTTCAGCGATGGCGTTGACTCTCATGGTCACCTCGGCAGCTCGGGCACAAGTGTCGGGTGCGATTTCGGGAACGGCTGCCGACTCATCGGGAGCCGTGTTGCCAGGAGTGAACGTAACTGTGAGGAACCTGGAGACCGGATCGATTCGTGCCGGCGTGAGCGACGGCATGGGGCGTTACAGCGTGCTCTCACTTCCAGTCGGACGGTATGAGATAGGGGCACAAAAGGACGGGTTCAGAGCTGAGCTCCGCACGGGCATCACCCTGGTCGTCGGACAGGAGGCCACGGTCGACTTGGTCCTGCAATTGGGCGAACTCAGGCAGCAAGTGACGGTTTCGGGAGAAGCGCCGTTGGTCAGCGCCACGCCGACTGCGACATCGGGCTTGGTGGGAGAGCGGCAAGTAAAGGACCTGCCGCTGAACGGCCGAAGCTACGATGAGCTTCTTACACTGAATCCCGGGGTCGTCAACTTCACGTGGGAGAAGACAGGCGGGGTCGGAATCTCCAACTCTGCCGTGGGCAACATGTTCTCGGTCGCGGGGAACCGGCCTCAGCAAAACCTCTTCTTGTTGAACGGGGTCGAATTCACGGGGGCGGCCGAGAACGATATGCAGCCCGGCGGTACCAGCCAGCAGTTGCTGGGGGTGGACGCGGTTCGGGAATTCAACCTGCTGCGCGACACTTACGGCCCGCAGTACGGCAAACGGCCCGGCGGCCAAGTCATCATTGTCACCCAGTCCGGGACAAACGATTGGCACGGGACGGTGTTTGAATTCCTCCGCAACAACGCCTTTGATGCGCGCAATTTCTTCGATCAGACCTCCATCCCGCATTTCGCGCGCAACCAGTTTGGAGGGTCTTTTGGAGGACCGATCCAAAAGGACAAGACCTTCCTGTTTGGCAATTACGAGGGATTCCAGCAGCACCTGGGGTTAACCGATGTGACGCTCGTTCCGGATAACAACGCGCGCCAAGGTCTATTGCCGGGTCCGAATGGCACGATGGTCAACGTGGGAGTGGCGCCCGGAGTTGCGCCTCTGCTTTCGTTGTGGCCCGTGCAAAGCCCGAACGCGCCGGACTTCGGAGGCATCGCCGAATCGTTCAGCAACCCCTTGCAAACGATTCGAGAGGACTTTGGGACCACGCGGCTCGACCACCTCTTTTCTGAGAAAGACTCTTTCGGCGCGGTCTACACCGTCGACGACAGCGCGGACGACTCACCCACCATCAATCCCTATAGCACGGACCTGGAGAGCCTCCGGGAACAGGTTATCAGTCTCGAAGAAACCCACGTTTTCTCCCCCACGGTGATCAACACCGCCCGCTTCGGCTTCTCTCGCGCCAGCTATTTCTATACGGGAAAACCCACCCCCAATACCCCCGCAGCGAGTGTTCCGAGCTTTTTGGTTGGCCGTCCTGTTGGCGCGGTGGTAATCGGAGGAAGCGCGGCATCGAATCCGGCCGCCCAATTAAGCCTGGCTGGAAGCAACAATGGAAGCAACCTGGACATCGCTCGAAATCTCTTCACTTATGAGGATCGCGTAACCTTCACGAAAGGGCGTCATCGGGTCAGTGCAGGAGCGTGGTTCCAACGGCTCGAGTCCAATGAGAATCTGGCGCTCAGCCAGTATGGACAGGCTACATTTACAAGTCTGACGACCTTCCTGGAGGGCACGGTGGGTACTTTCCTGTTTGATCCCACACCGACCCGTCTGGGCTGGCGCTCCTTCCTCGGCGCTTGGTACCTCGAGGACGACATACGGCTGAGTCCGAAGTTGACGCTGTCCCTGGGCTTCCGCGATGAGTTCACCAACGGGTGGAACGAATCTCATGGACGGGGCGCCAACTTCGTTTTCGCGAACGGGGTCATTGTTACTCAACCGCGAGTCGCAAACTCAGTCTTCACTTCCAACAACGCGAAGTTCCTGCCCCAACCGCGAATCGGCTTAGCGTGGAGTCCCTTCCGCACCAAGACCGTCGTCCGCGCCGGCTTCGGAATGTACAACGATCTTCAAGATGCGCTTGGATACCGCCTCGATCAGAATGCGCCCTTCAATCCAACCGACAGCATCGCGAGCCTCCCGGTCTCTCAGCTCCCTTTCAACCCCGGCGCCCCACTGCCGTCAAGTGCGAAGGTGGTGCCAGGAGGGGTTCAACCTGATTTGAAGACGCCCACCCTCGTGTCCTATTCCCTCAGGATTGAACAGGAGTTGACTCCCAACACCTCGCTCAGCGTCGGTTATGTGGGATCTCACGGGTACCACGAGATCGTCAGCGTGGACGCGAACGAGCCTTTCCCCACAATTTGCCCTGCGGCCCCCTGCCCGGCTTCCCTCCCGGCTGGGACGTACTACATTCCGAGTGGAGCACCCAAGGCCAATCCCGCGTTGGGGAACACCTGGAGCTGGTTTTCTGAGGGGGTCAGCTCCTACAATGCCCTGCTTTTGGATTTTACTCACCGCTTCAGTGGGGGCTTGGCCTTGAGGGGAGTTTACACTTGGTCAAAGGTCCTCGACGACGGAGACTCACTGAATGCCACCGCAGCGGCCAATGCCCCGGGGTTGGTCATGAATCCCTTCAACCTCCACGCAGATTGGGGACTTGCGACGTTTGACGTCAGAAACGTTGCCGTCATTAACGGAAGCTATGAGCTGCCGTTCGGACGGGGGAAGGCCTTTGCGAATGGCTTCGGCGGTGGGCGTGATGCACTCGTAAGCGGCTGGAGTTTGAATAGCATTGTGACCTTGCAGAACGGCTTTCCATTCACGCCACAACTCAGCTTCAATCCCTCCAACAACGGGGATACGCGTAACCCGGTGCGCCCGTCTCTGAACCCGGCGTTCTCCGGGCCTGTGATTCTGGGAAGTCCAAACCAGTATTTCAATCCCAACGCCTTTCTCGTCCCACCTAACGGGACTTACGGGAATCTTGGACGAGACACCTTTATTGGCCCGGGGCTCGCTTCGCTTGATCTCTCGTTGCTCAAGGACACGAAGATTACGGAGAAACTAGATCTCCAGTTTCGGGCGGAGTTTTTCAACGCCCTGAACCGCGCTAACTTCAATACGCCAAACCTGATCGTATTCACATCCGCCGCTGGGGTCCCCTCCCCCGCTGCTGGTGTCATCACCAGCACATCCACAACGTCACGGCAGATTCAGTTCGGACTCAAGTTCATCTGGTAGGCCGCCTGCCGCAGACCTCAGGACCGCGTCATTCCCGCGAAAGCGGGAATCCACTTGATCGAAGGCACCCATCCCCAGGGTGCGAGATTTCCATTTCTCCCCTGTGTCCCGTTTTTCTTGAAGTATTCTGCCTCGCGGCAGATTATCCCAATGTTTTTAAACGGGTTAGAAGGCTACTGGGGATATAAGGGTAGACGCATGAGCGTGGTATTTTGCTACACTCGGCGACTTGCGCGCTTCTTGATAGGCCAGATGTATAGCCTATCCTTCGCCCCGCCGGAGCCCCCGCGCGCCGCTTTCCACTCCTTCTTGTCGCCGGCCCCATGGAGCAGGTAGCCCGGACCTCCGTCTTTGAGGTCCGCGGCCCTGAAGTCTCAACCATGCTCGTCGCGGAGCGCCGAAGAGGTGGTACAAGACGGAGACACAACGCGGCGCTCGAAAAGAGCACGGGAACGCGGTCACCGCCGGGCTGGCGCAGAGCGAAGCTCTGCGATCTGGGAAGGCACGACGGGGAAGCAGGGAAGCTGGTGCGGGCTCAAGACGAACGAGTAAGTAAGGAATCGCAGTTGTCCGGGATGAAAATGCCGCCTCTAAACGAGCATGATGGGCGTTCGCTAAACGCAGAGCCTCGTTCTGCGCCAGTCGGCGCTCAGAAGAATAGCTTTTCAATGCTCGCCATCGGGAGGAACAGCCGTTTGGGTGTCTTGGGAAGTTCGATGAAGCCGTACTTCTTATAGAATGCTGCTGCGCTGTCATCTTTTGCATCCACAATAACCGCAGCAGAGGCGACTTGTTTGCTGCCACTCAAGCAACGGTTAAGCGCATCCATCAAAAGCAACTCGCCAAGCCTCTGGCCCCGAAATTCGTTGCTAACTGCCAGACGCCCGATGAGGGTCGCGGGCACGAAGGGGTACTTGGGAAGCTTTGCTGCGATCCCGTCCGGAATCGCGCCCAGTTCGACAGAGTACTGAGACAGGGTGTAATAGCCGGCGACGGTCTTGCCATCCGGCGTGAGCACGAATGCAACGGCGACGCGCTTTCTTACATCCTGCCCGGCCTGTTTCCGCAGGTAGTTGTCGAGCGCTTCTGCACCACATGAAAAGGCCCCCCGGTCGTGCGCCGGCCCGAGCGGCTCGAAACGGAGTCTTGTCGTCCCTTCTTTCCCAGGCAATTACAGCCCCATGCGCTCTTTTGTCGGCAATCACGTAGAAACGTAGAAATTTGCACACAGGCCGGTCTTGGAGAGTGAGTCATCATCATCGCCGCAGGCGATTTTTGGCTCTGAATATCATCGCCGCAGGCGCTTTGGGAGGCAGTAG
>Ga0208189_1000174_pt1 | contig 40488 bp, 27 predicted proteins | sample June2015DPH_10_5_FD_184702 | JGI IMG/M metagenome (GOLD analysis project Ga0208189, IMG submission 184702) | Peatland microbial communities from SPRUCE experiment site at the Marcell Experimental Forest, Minnesota, USA - June2015DPH_10_40... | ecosystem: Environmental > Terrestrial > Soil >... | reverse complement strand
GGACTCGGAACCAAGCACAAGTCCACGACCTACAAGGAGATGCGAACTAGACGGACCGTTCCAAGCCACCCAGCCAAGACTGACCACAACATATTGTGGCTTGCTGAAACAACCGGATAAGCATGAGACGCCTTCCCCGGGCCAAAGCCGCAGGGCAATGGCTCCGACCACAAACACAGATGGTTCCAGTTCCACAAGGTCCACAAAGAGAAGCAGCAACGCGAGAAGCAAGACTCGCTCCACAATTTTCCCAAGTCCGTAGGCTGGTGGCACCACGGCCCCGGTCCAGCAGGCGCCGGCGCAAAGTAACCCCAAGTCACGCCGCTCCCCGCCATCTCCATCCCGCGTCCACCAACGCAGGTGCCACGCTCCAGTTATTCAAAGATGCGATTTTGCTCATGGTTCCCTTGGGGTTCGCTTCTCTTTGTAGGTGCCGGGCTTCAGCCAGCCTGTGGCACAGTCACTCCTGACTGTGCTCTTGGGTTTCCCCTCCTGTAACTCTTTGGTCTTTCTTTTAGCGCCACCTAACCCAAGTACTTGAGGGTGCCCCATCCTTCGCGCCTTTCAGCGAAGAGTGGGCTCTTACCATCGGACACCTCGCTCGCTCCTTCTCCTTTTCGCTTGGGTTTCTCTTCTCTGCGAACTCTGCGGCCTCTCTGTTCCCTCCGCGTTAAAGCCTTTCTCTTCGCTTTTCTCTTCGCTTTTCTCTTCGCTTTTCTCTTCGCTTTTCTCTTCGCTTTTCTTTCAACTTTCAACCTTGAACTTTCAACCCCTCCCCGACCCTCCAGACACACCACTCCCCCGAAAAAATGCCGCCTCGCAAATTTTATGGGATTCCCTTAGACCGACGCCTTACTCTTCCCGCTCTCCCCTGCCAGGCATTCATTGCAAATGCCCCCAACCTCCGTCCGCGACACCGTCACCTGCATCTGAAAATCCTGCGCAATCTGTTCCTTCAACTGCTCGTACAACCGGCTCTCGAACTCCCGCACCTTTCCGCACCGCAAACACGCCACATGAATGTGGTCCCGCGGCCCGTGCGTTTCGTAGTAGTGCCGGTCTCCCCGCAAATGCAGCAAATCCAGCTCGTCAATCAGCCCATGCTTCTTCAGCAGATCAATCGTGCGGTACACCGTCACCAGGTGCACTCCCCCATCGATCTTCTGCGCCCGCTCCAGGATCTGATCCACGTCCAGGTGCTGCTCGGCGTTGTCCATCACCTGCAGGATCACCCGCCTCTGCCGCGTCAGCCGAAGCCCCTTTTTCCGCAGCGATTGCTGCAACGGCCCCGTCGTCGCGGCGCTATTCAGCCGTTCCCCGGACGATACGCGATGGCTTGGAGCAACTGCCATGGGATGAACCTCAATAACCGATAGCGCGGGACCCTGTAACGGCCGCCTTTTTACCCTGACCCTCGAAGGGCCTGCACCAGCCACCGCAACTCTTCGTTCACCTTGGAGTGCGGCGGCTTGCCGCCGCTTTTACAACTTTACCCACCGCCGACAAACCGTAATTCCTCTCTAACCCGCCGTTCCTTTGCCCTGACATTTGCCCACGTCCAAAGCCCCTTCATTCCAAACGCAGTCTGCGAAGTAAGGAATCTCTCTTTTTTTCTTCGCGGCCTGAGCGTGCCTACGAATGGCTGGGCAGCAGCCGAACCACGTCATTGTACATAACGTAGGCAAACAGCACCAAAAGAAACACCAGTCCCACTTGGATGAACCGCTCTTTGAACGCCAGGCTGAAGTCCCGCCGCCGTATCCCTTCCATCGACAGCAGCAGAATATGCCCGCCATCCAGTATCGGAATCGGCAGCAAATTCAGTATCCCCAGGTTCACGCTGATCAGCGCCATGAACGAAATCACCGCCGCCGCCCCTTCCGCCACGGCCTGTCCCGCCACGCGCGAAATGCCCACCACGCTCTGCAGTTGCTTCACACTCACGCGCCCGCTAAATAATTCCCCCACCACCGCAAAGGTTCCCGTCACATACTCGCCGGTCTTGGTCGTCGCCGCTTGTAACGCGCCCGCCAGGCTCACTCGCTCATAGGCGGAATCAAACTGCGGCGCCACACCAATCTGGTAATTCTTGTCCGTCGATTCGCCTAAACCCTGCTTCGGCGTAATCGTCAGGTTCACGCTCTGACCCTTGCGCCCTACCTCCACCTGCAGCGTCTTTCCCCCTGAGCCCCGCACCTGGTCCACAAACTGGTCCCAATACTCAATCTTCTGTCCGTCAACCGAACGGATCACATCGCCGGCCTGCAATCCCGCGTGGCTTGCCGGTGTGCCCGCCGCCACTTCACCGATTGCCGGAAGGATTGGCATGTACCCGAGAACACGAGCCCGCGGATCATTCGTCACCGGCACATCCAAATGCCGTGCCGTCCCGCTATTCTCCACGTCCACGCTCAGCGTCCCACCGGGATTTGTCTGGTTTAGAATCTTCAGCGCCTGTTCCCAATTAGGATTCTTCGTCCCATTGAACGATACGACCTTATCGCCCGCTTCCAGTCCATTCACCGCTTTGCTGTGCGCCGTTGAAAACTCGTTCACCACCACCGGCTTGCGCTCAAATGCCGCGTATGGCACGCCCGCGATCGCGTAGTACCCGCCCAGCAGCACAACCGGAAAAATCAAATTCACCGCCGGCCCCGCGAACGAAATCACCGCCCGCTGCCAGCGCTTCTTGCTCATCAACTCATCCGGCGAACCGCTCGGTGCCTGTTCCCCGGAATCAATATCACTAATGTCCTGCCCCGCCATGCGCACGTATCCGCCCAGGGGCACCGCGCTCACGCGCCAGTCCGTCGCCCCGCGCTTCATCCCAAACAATCGCGGCCCAAACCCAATCGAGAACACGTCCACGCGCACCCCGAAAAATCGCGCGGCAATAAAATGTCCCCATTCGTGGACGAGTATAATCACGCCCAAGACCAGCACCATGCCGATAATCGTATTCATTCCGTCGCCGTACCTCGCCCTCTCATTTTACGCCAAGCCTACTCCCCCGCCCAATTCCGCCCCTGGCCTCGTTCCAATCTGCAATCCCGCCCTTCCGTTCCTGTGGCACAGTCACTCCTGACTGTGTTCTTGGGTTGCCGGGTGCCCCACACGCCGGGTTTGCGTGTGGGTCTTGGGTTCCTCTTCCACCGCCACCCAACCCAGAACTTGAGGGTGCCCCATCCTTCGCGCTTTATGCGAAGGGTGGGCTCTTACGACCGGGCACCTCGGTCCCTCTTCTCTTCTCTGCGAACTCTGTGCTCTCTGTGACCTCTGTGTAATCTTTGTTCTTACCCCGCCACAGTCCTCACTCCCAACTTCTCCACCTCTTCCCGCGCCATTCTCCGTGCCTCCGAATCCGCCGCCAGCACATCCTCCATCGTCTCAAACTTCACCCGCGGCGTCCGGCTCAACACCCGCTCAATCACTTCCGGTATACCCAAAAACGCCAGCCTCTTCTCCAAAAACGCCGCCACCGCCACCTCATCCGCCGCATTCAGCGCGCAGGGCCATGCCCCGCCCTTCTTCAGCGCCTCCCGCGCCAGTCGCAAACACGGAAATCGCCGCGTGGACGCCTTCTCAAAATCCAGCCGCTTCAGCTTCCCCCAGTCCAGCGCCGCCTGATTGGATGCCACCCTCTGCGGGTAGGTTAGCGCATACTGAATCGGCATGCGCATATCCGGCGGCGCCAATTGCGCCAGCACCGACCCATCCACAAACTCCACCATCGAGTGAATCGTGGACTGCGGGTGCACCACCACCTCAATCTGGTCCGGGCGCACCCCAAACAACCAGTGCGCCTCAATCACCTCAAATCCCTTGTTCATCATCGTCGCCGAATCAATCGTGATCCGGCTGCCCATCTTCCAGTTCGGATGCTGCAGCGCCTGCTCCGGCGTCACCCCACTCAGCGCTTTCACCGCCGTTTTCCGGAATGGCCCGCCCGAAGCCGTCAGCACGATCCGCCGCAACTCTTCATGCGTGCCCCCGCGCAAACACTGGTGCACCGCGTTATGCTCGCTATCCACCGGCAGCAGCGGGCGTCCCGCCTTCTCCACCGCCGCCATCACCAACTCCCCCGCGGCCACCAGCACTTCTTTGTTCGACAGCGCGATCACCTTCCCGCGCTTGATCGCCTCATACGTCGCCTCCAGCCCCACCACGCCCACCGCCGCGGACACCACCATGTCCGCCTGCCCGTGCGTTCCCACCATCAGCATGCCTGCGCGTCCGTGCAAAATTTCCGGCAGCGGCGCAATCCCCTTTTCCCGCAGCCGCCGCGCCAGCTCATCCACCAATTCCGCCGTGCCCACGGACACCACCTCCGGCCGGTGCCGCTCGATCTGCCCCGCCAACTCATCCAGATTGCGCCCCGCCGCCAGCGCCACAATCTCGAACTGCCCCGCCAGCGATTCCACCACCGCAAGCGTCTGCCGCCCAATCGATCCCGTCGATCCCAATATCGATAGTTTCTTCATACCCTAAGTGTAGCCCCGCTACCCTCCCACTCTTCCACTCTTCCACTCTCAGTTTTTCTATTCTTCCTCTCTTCCTCTTACCTCTGTGCCCTCGGTGTTCCTATCTCTGTGACCGGCGCCCGCCCCGCTCCGCCCCGAGCATCTCGGGGACCCGGTCGGGGTGTTACCGTCCCTCTTTCTTCCTCTTCTCTTCTCTGCGAACTCTGCGCCCTCTGTGACCTCTGCGTAATTCTTCGCCTTTTTCTTCAGCCCAATATCTTCGGATTCACCAGCACCAGGTAATACCAAATCACCGGTATACACAAAATCAGCGCATCAATGCGATCCAGAATCCCTCCATGCCCCGGCAGCAGCCCTCCCGAATCCTTCACCCCCGCCGACCGCTTGTACGCCGACTCCAACAAATCCCCCATCTGTCCGGCCACATTCCCGATCGCCCCCATCGCCAGCAAATGCCCCAAAGGAATCTTGATCCAGTAGCTGAACGCATACGCCACCACCAGCGACCCCACCATGCCCGCAACCGACCCTTCCCAAGTTTTCTTCGGAGACAATTTCGGCGCCAGCAAATGTTTCCCAAACCCCCGCCCCACAAAATAAGCCACCGTATCCGCCGCCCAGGTAATCACGCAAGCAAACAGCAGCACCCGCGGCCCTATCGTAGGTAGGCCATGAAGACGCACCGCAAATGACAGTGGAAATGCGATAAGCAGCAACGCGCTACAACTGATGCCCGCGGAAGGAATCGCTTCGACCAACGGCCGCCGCGTCCATAGCGTCAGCGTCGCAAGCCCCATCACAAACAAAAAGAAAAGCATAGGCGGCGAATATAGGACTAGAAACATCTCAATCCTTGATTGCACGAACGCGGAATGGCCCCCTGAGATGTTTGCGGTAGTCAGCCACCCTCCGCGGTATCCCGCTTGCTCAAAAATCAGCAGCACCGCGCACACCACCGTCCACACACGATACGCCCGATGCCCAATCGCCTCGCCTAGCCCGAAATACTCCCACAGCGCCATCGCCGTCAGCACCGCCACGGCCACCGCCACCACCGTCGTCGAGCCCCACAGCACCAACCCGATCACCACCGGCATCAGTACTATGGCGGTCCCCACCCGTTTCCACGTCATCTTTTCCACGCCCTGTCATTCCGAGCGGAGTCTGCGAAGCGGGAACCTACGCCCCATCGCACGCCTTTTGTGCGATGAATCCCTCTTCGCTTCGTCATTCCGTCCGCACCAATATCCTGTAGACCTACTCGAACCACCAGCGGGCAAAAGCAAACCAAACTCCCCCGATTATACAGTCAACCTACCCATCACCGAATCCCACCTGTACCTCACCCCTTCAGGGGTGAGGCCTTCCACAACACATGCAACCCACCTCCTCTCTTCTCCTTTCTTCTCCTTTCTTCTCCTTTCTTCTCCTTTCTTCTCCTTTCTTCTCCTTTCTTCTCCTTTCTTCTCCTTTCTTCTCCTTTCTTCTCCTCTCTTCCCTCTGTGTTCCTACCTCTGTGATCTCTGTGTTACCGTCCCTCTTGCCTTTCTCTTCTCTGCGAACTTTGCGTCCTCTGTGTACTCTGCGAAATCTTTTTCCGCCGGTGGTCCCCATCCACGCACACTTCAACCCGCCTCACCCCACCTCTCCATTGTCCAAAGGAACTCTTCCGTCCTACCGCGCCGCCGCACCGCGCTCCGAATCAATCCCGCCGTACCTGCGTTCCCGCTTCTGAAAATCCAGCAGCGCCTCCAGCAACCGCGCACGGTTGAAATCCGGCCACAGCGTCTCCGTCACAAGAATTTCCGCATACGCGATCTGCCACAATAAAAAATTGCTCACCCGCATCTCCCCGCTTGTGCGGATCAGCAGGTCCGGATCGGGCAATTCCGCCGTATACAAATGCTGCGCCAGCAACTCCTCCGTCACCGCTTGCGCCCCGGCATGCCCGTTGCGCTCGCTCAGGATCGCGTTCATCGCGTCCACAATCTCCGCCCGGCCTCCATAATTCAGCGCGATCGAGAGGATCATCCCGGTATTCCCCGCCGTCTCTTCCGTGGCCTCGCGCGTATCTTTCTGCACCGCCGCCGGCAATTCCTCCGGCCGTCCCAGAAATCTTATCCGGATATTGTTCTTCTGGAGGAGCGGCATCTCCTTGCGCAAATAATCGCGCAGAAGCTGCATCAGAAACTCGATTTCCGCTTTCGGCCGCCGCCAGTTCTCCACCGAAAACGCGTACAAGGTCAGCGCTTCCACCTTCAGCCGCGCGCATGTCTCAATCGTTGTCCGCGCCGATTGCGTTCCTGCGCGGTGTCCCGCCACCCGCGGCAGGTGCCGTTTCTGTGCCCAGCGCCCGTTCCCATCCATGATCACGGCGATGTGCCGCGGCAATCGCGCCAGGTCCAGCTTCTTCAGCAGCCCCGCCTCTTCCGGCGTAACCGGACCAAGGGCCTCGGGAGCCAGCGTCGCAGGATGTGTTCGGGTGTGTGCCACGGTCTTTCCGCCAAATCTTCTTTACGCCGCAAAGTTAACACACCCATCCTCACCCGCGCAATTGCCCCGTTCCCCCACAGTTACGACGCGCCCTCATCCCCACTCCCCGCATCTTGTAAGCTCACCCCTTCAGGGGTGAGGCCTTCCCCTTCGCCAGCCCTCGTGTGCCAGGTGCTCGGATTTCCGCTACGCCAACTCACGCGCTCCAGGTGCTACGATTTCCCTTGCGGCAGTCCACGCGTTCCGCGGGCGAGGCCCTCCATCAATCCCACCCAAGCCGCCCCTCCCGTCATTTCGAGCGGAGTCCGCGAAGCGAGAAATCTCTCTTCCTCTTCTCTGTGCTCTCTGTGTTCCTATCTCTGTGAACTCTGTGTTACCGTCCCTCTTCCTCTTCCTCTTCTCTGCGTTCCCTGTGGCACAGACACTCCTGTCTGTGCTCTTGGGTTCCTCTTCTCTGCGAACCTCTGCGTCCTCAGCGCCGGCGGCGTTTACCCCGACCCGGTCGCGGCGCGTTATCTTTGCTCTTTCCGGACTCCTTAACTTTCAACTCTTCAACCTCTTCTTCTCTTTGCTTCCTGCTCGCTGATATCTGATCGCTGATAACCCTCTTTCTTCACTTACCACTGAAAACTGACAACTGAAAACTCTTCTCCCCTCACCCCGTACCCCCATGCACCCACTGCAAAATCGCCTGCCCCACCAGCACCATCGTCAGCGCAATCATCGCGATCGCCGTGATCCACGCCACCACATTAAACGCCAGCGTGTTCGTGTGCTCTCCCATCAAATCTTTCCGGTTCACCAGCAGCAGAATGAAGATCACCACAATCGGCAGCCACACGCCGTTCCCCACCTGCGAAAATATAAATATCTTCCACAGCGGCACGTTCGGTATCAGCACGATCCCCGCGCCCACCACGATCAGAATCGTGTACAGCCAGTAGAACGCCGGCGCCTCCCGGAATTTGTGGTCCAGCCCCGCCTCGAACCCCAATCCTTCACAGATCACATGCGCCGTCGAAAGCGGCAAAATCGTCGCTGAAAAGATCGACGCATTCAGCAATCCGAACGCGAACAAATAGCTCGCCCACCTTCCCGCCAGCGGCACCAGCGCCTTCGCCGCCTCCGCCGCATCCGTGATGTTCGTCAAGCCAATCCGGTTCAACGTCGCCGCTGTGCACACGATGATGAAGAACACGATCACCATGCAACTGATGCTCCCGAACAGCACATCCAGCCTCGCTTGCGGGTAGTGCCGCGGCCCCACTTTCTTTTCCACGAATGCCGCCTGCAAATAGAAAAACTGCCACGGCGCAATGGTTGTCCCCACCAGCGCCGTCAGCGTGATTAGGTAGCTCACGTCAAGATGGATGCTCGGAATCACCGTCATCCGCGCCGCCAGCAGCCAATCCGGCTTCGCCAGCAGCGCCGAAAACAGGTAGGAAAGGTAGAACACGCACAAAACTAGAAAAATAACTTCCACCTGGCGGTACGTGCCCTTCAGCACCAGCACCCACACCAACAATGCCGCGATCGGCACCGCGATGTACTTGCTGATCCCGAAAAGTTCCATCGACGCCGCCACCCCCGCGAACTCCGCCACCACGTTTCCCAAATCCACCAGGAATCCCGTCACCATCACGAAAAACGTGGAGCGGAATCCAAACTCCTCGCGGATCAGGTCGGAAAGACCCTTGCCCGTGATCACCCCCATCCGTGCGCACATCTCTTCTGTCACATACAGCGCGATCGTCATCGGGATCAGCGACCACAGCAGCGTGTACCCCAGCGAACTCCCCGCCTGCGTGTACACCGCGATTCCGCCCGCGTCATTGTCCACGTTGGACGTGATAATCCCCGGCCCGATCACCGCAAGGAACAGCGCGACGCGCCGCCGCCACGCCTTCCCGCGCGAGAAGAAGTCAATCGTCCTCCCGCGCATCTGGTCAATCGTCTTGTTGATCAATCCCAGCTTCATCGCCGTCCTAATTCCTCTGCTTCGCGACCTCTGTGGCACAGACACTCTTGTCTGTGCTCTTGGGTTTCTCCTCTAACGCCACCCTCCACTGAACTTGAGGGTGCCCCATCCTTCGCGCCTTTTGCGAAGGGTGGGCTCTTACCATCGAACACCTCGTCCCCTCTCCTCTTCTCTGCGAACTCTGTGACCTCTGCGTAATCTCTTGCTTTTCTCTTCGCCTTCCTACGCCTTCACCAACCGCGACACTACGTCATCCACCGTCACCGTCCCGATCGGCCTCTTCTCCTCATTTACCACGCTCAACATCCGCAAATTGTATTTGTCGAACAGCTCAAACACATCCTTCTCGCTCGCATCCGGCGTCACGCTCAACAGCGGCTCCGTCTTCAACTCCCCCATGCGCCGTTCCGCCGGCGCCAGCAGCATCCGCGCCACCGGCACCGTTCCCGAATACTGTGCCGCCTTGTCAATCAGCACAATCGTGTCCAACTGCTCCAGGTTCAACTCCTGCGTCCGCATCCACTCCAGCACTTCCTCCCTCGTGGACTCCTCGCTCACAAATACAAACTCCGTGTTCATCATCCCGCCCGCCGTTGACGGATCGAACGCCAGCAATTCTCGCACCTCGTCCGCCTCCCGGTTCGGCATCTCTTCCAGGACTCCCTCCGACGCCTCCTTCGACAAATCCGCCAGCAAATCCGCCGCCGCGTCCGGCGCCATCTCTTCAATGATGTCCGCCGCCTTTTCCGGATCGAGCTTTTCCACGATCTGCGTCGTCAGCCGTTCATCCAGTTCCGCCAGCACCGCCGCCGCCGTCTCTTCATCCAGCGAAGCGATAATTCCCTGCCGTTCCGCCGCCGAAAGCTCCTCCATCATCTCCGCCAGGTCGGCCGGGTGCAGGTTTTCCAGCTTTTCGTGCGTAATACGCAATTTCACGCGACGCAGCGGGTCCGGCTCGATCAGGTTCACGAACTCCCACCGGATCGCTCGTTGCGGCAGCTTTTTCTGCAGCCGCCGCACCATCGCCGCCGGCGCCACGCCCTGCAACAGCCGCCGTACCGCCCCCGGCAAGCCCACATCCACCTGTGCGATCCGCAGCTCCACGTTCCCGTTCGTCCGCAGTTCCGCCAGGTCCACGTCGTTCACGCGCACCACCTTGCGCCCCTCGGTATCAATGATCTGCTGGTCCAGCAAATCCTTCCGCACCGCCAGCCACGCTTCATTCGGTTCATACGCGGCCAGCGCTCGCTCGTTCACGTTCAATTGGATCCGCCCGGGTTCCACCGCAGACACCTGGTCATGCCGCGCCACCAGCGGTTGAAAGCGTCCGCGCGAAATCAGGAAGTGCGAGATGCGGTTCGGCTGCTCTGCCGGTTCAACAAAAAATTCGCGCACTCGCCCGACGTAGTTCCCCTGAACGTCGTATGCCTGCGCGCCCATAAGCTCCGTTGCATACAGCATCGCGCCACCTCCTTTCTCCTGGGCCTTCCCCTGTAGCTCAGGCCTTCAGGCCTGAGGTCTTTTCTGGGGTTGCGCCCGCTTTCTGTAGCGTCCATCTTCTGTGGCACAGTCACTCCTGACTGTGCTCTTGGGGTTCTCTTCTCCGTGAACTCTGTGCTGTTGGGTTCCTCTTCTCTGTGAACTCTGCGTAATCTTTACTCTTCCTCTTCGTCTCCCGTGTAACCCTCCCCCAAATCGCCTCCTGATTACTGATCACTGAAAACTAATTACCGGATTACCGCCCTTCCCGCCCCCAAAAAACGAAAAAGCCGCAAGTCCTCTCGACCGGCGGCGGATCAACAAAACGTTGCTGTAACGCAACCCTTAGCCGGCGGCGAATCCTCCTTGGGCTACGAACCTCGTGAGACCTTCGCGGTGCTCGCCCCTTTGGCCATTCCACATCAGGGCCGACCCCGAAAAACTCGCGGGCTTAGCGGTCAAGTGCCTGAGACTCCCCCTAATCCATCTAGGGTGAGGTTCGAGTTCGCTGGACGCGCTCATTGCAGAGAATTCACTCCGAATCCAGTGATAAACCTGGCCCTTCTCCTTGTCAACATGAAATCACCTAAAAATTCCCCATCCCCCAAAATAATCTTTCCTCGCGCCACCATATACGGGAACTTGAGGGTGCCCCATCCTTCGCGTTTTATGTGACCTCTGCGCCAGCCCGAAGCTTTTGCGGGATGAACGGTGGGCTCTTGCGACCGAACGCCTCGGCCCCTCTTCTCCCTTCTTCTCTGCGAACTCTGCGCTCGGCGTTTACCCCGACCCTGTCGGGGTGGCCTCTGCGCAATCTTTCCTCTTTCCCCGCCCATCCCACCTCCCAAGCCGCCCCCTGATCGCTGATAACCTCATTTCTTTTTCCCAAACACCATATCCCCCGCAGCCACCCCCCTCCTCCGGCAATCCTCCACATAAAGCACCAAATAATTCTTCAGTATGTAGTCCTTCGTCCCATACCCCAACTCTTTCGCCGCACGGTCAATCGCCTCCCCCGGCCCCTCCAGCTCCAGAAACGTTCCCACCGGCGTCTCGTCCAATTCCAGCAGCAACCCTTGCGCCCACTTCACCCGCCCCGGCAACCGGTATGTCGTCCGGTACTTCTCGTAGCGGAACCACCCTCGCAGCCCCAGCCCCTCGAAAATCTTCTGCAGCCCCGCCGCATCCGTCAGCACCACCTCAGTCTCCTGCCGCACCTTGTACCGTCGGTCCCGCGCCACCGGGGCCTCCTCCCCCATCGCCAATTCCTCCGGCGGACTCTTGAACGTCAGCACCACCCGCGGCGCGCCCTTCCCCGCTTTCCCGCGCTTCCCGCCCTCCGGCGTTTCCGTGCGAATGCGCAGCAATTGCCCATGCTTCGCCAACCCGCCCTGCGGCGTATCAAAGATCAAATTCATCTCGTGCACCCGCCCCCTCCCCGGCCCCACCAACTGCGCCCCCATCTTCTTCAGCGTCCGCCGCAATGCCTTCCCATCCTCAATCCGCAGCTTAATCTCAGTCTCGTATCCCATGTGTCTCTCCGCCCCGCCCAAATTACCACGCCTCCAGCCCCCACATCCTGTACCTTACCCCTTCAGGGGTGAGACCTTTCCCCAGCCACGCAACCCACCTCCATCTGTCATCCCGAGCGAAGCGACCCGATCTTTTCTTTCGCGCCGCCGTTTGGCGCGTCGGGTCGCGTAGTCGAGGGATCCCTCTTCCGCCTTTCTCTTCTCCGCGTTCAATGTGGCACAGACACTCCTGTCTGTGCTCTTGGGTTTCTCTTCTCTGCGAACTCTCCGCCCAGCATCTACCCCGGCCCGCTAGGGGTGTCCTCTGCGAAAGCCTTTTCGTGCCCCCTGCTCGCTGATCCCTGAAACCCCTCTCCAACGCCGCCGTCTCATCCTTCTCCGTTCTTTCCTTACTTAAAACCTAAAACTGCTAACTTATAACTCTTCCTCCCCGCCCCCTTTGCCGCAATCCCATTCTCGGTTACGATAACCCTCTCAGGCCTTCCCACAACACGACCCATGTCACACGACTCCCCATCCCTGGCGGCTTCCCCATTGCCCGAAGGCAATTCCGGCGCGTTCCCTCAACCCCCAGTCGCCCTCCGCGAATCCGTCGAGCACGTCATCCACGGCGACCGCCGCGTGGATCATTACGCCTGGCTCCGCCACAAAAACGACCCCCGGGTCACCGCCTACGTCCAGGAAGAAAACGTCTTCGCCGACGCGTTCCTGAAACCCTCCCAATCCTTCCAGGAAACCCTCTACCAGGAAATGCTCGGCCGCATTCAACAAACTGACCTCAGCGTCCCCTACCTTCTCCGCGGCTACTCCTATTACACCCGCACCGAAGAAGGCAAGCAGTACCCCATCCACTGCCGCACCCAAGAACCTCCCTCTCCCGCAGGCCACGCCGCCAATCCTGCTAACGAGGAAATCCTCCTCGATCTCAATGCCCTCGCTGAAGGCCATCCATTCCTCGGCCTCGGCTCCTTCGCCGTCAGTGACGACAATCGTCTCCTCGCCTATTCCACGGACAACACCGGTTTCCGCCAGTTCATTCTCGAAGTCCAGGATCTGGAGACCCACGAACTCCTCCCCCTCCGCATCGAGCGCGTCACCAGCGCCGTCTGGGCCGCCGACAATCTCACTCTCTTCTATGTCGTCGAAGACGAAGTTTCCAAGCGCTCCCACCGCCTCTATCGCCATGTCCTCGGCTCCGGCATCCCCGACGCCCTCCTCTACGAGGAAAAAGACGAGCGCTTCCGCATTGATATCGAACGCACCCGCAGCGGCGCCTATCTCTTCCTCGTCTCCAATAGCCACACCGCCAGTGAAATCCGCTTTCTGCGCTCCGATCAACCCTCCGGCGAATTCCATCTTATTGCTCCGCGCGAAGACCATCACGAATACTACGTCGATCATCATCCCGGCAGCTCTGCCGACCCCACCGGCGGCGTCTTCTTCATCCGCACCAACAGCGGCGGCCGTACCTATCGCCTGATGACCGCGCCCGCCTCCGATCCTTCGCGTTCCCGCTGGCACGAAATCATCCCCAACCGCCCCGGCGTCATGCTTTCCGCCGCCGAAGCCTTTCGTACCCATCTCGTCCTTTTCGAGCGCGAAGACGGCCTCCCCTACCTCCGCATCGTGGACCTCACCCGCCGCGCTCCTTCCGCCCTCGCCGCCTCGCGTCGCATCGCATTCGACGAGCCCGCCTACAACGCCACCCTCGGCGCCAATCCCGAATTCGACACCTCCCACGTCCGCTTTCACTACGAATCCTTTATCACGCCCCGTTCCGTCTTCGACTACGATCTCCACACTGGCCAGCGCATTCTTCGCAAACAGCAACCCGTCCTAGGCGGCTACGACCCCACCCTCTACCGCAGCGAGCGTCTCCACGCCACCGCTCCCGACGGCACGCAGATTCCCCTCTCCGTCGTCTATCGCCTCGGCACTCCTCGCGATGGCAGCGCCCCGCTCCTCCTCTATGGCTACGGCAGCTACGGCCTCTCCATGCCCGTTTCCTTTAGCTCCAACCGCATCAGCCTTCTCGATCGCGGCATCATCTTCGCCATCGCCCACATCCGCGGCGGTGGCGAACTCGGCAAGCCCTGGCACGACGCCGGCCGCATGCACCACAAGCTCAACACCTTCACCGATTTCATCGCTTCCGCCAGCCATCTCATCGCCGAAAAATTCACTTCCAAAGAAGTCCTCGCCGCCGAAGGCGGCAGCGCCGGCGGCCTCCTCATGGGCGCCATCGCCAACATGCGCCCCGATCTCTTCCGCATCATCATCAGCCACGTTCCCTTTGTGGACGTCCTCAACACCATGCTCGACGCCGCTCTCCCCCTCACCATCGGCGAGTACGAGGAATGGGGCAACCCTCTCAAGGAAGACGACTATTTCTACATGAAGTCCTATTGCCCCTACACCAACCTCACCCGCAAGGATTACCCCACCATGCTCGTCAAGACCGCCCTCAACGACAGCCAAGTCATGTATTGGGAGCCCGCCAAATACGTTGCCAAGCTCCGCACCCTCAAAACCGATGCCAATCCCCTCCTCCTCAAAACCAACATGGGCGCAGGTCACGCCGGCGCCAGCGGCCGCTACGATTACCTCCGCGAAATCGCCTTCGACTACGCCTTCCTCCTCTCCGAACTCCACATCCGCTCCTAACCGGGTGCCCCAGGTTCGATTTTTTACCTGGGTCTTGGGTCTCTCTTGGGTCTCTCCTTCCTCCCGTAGGGGCGCAGCATGCTGCGCCCCATCTCGGCAACTCATGTAACCCTACCTCTATTCCGAACGGAGTCTGCGAAGTGCGGTTTTTGCGCCCCGTACGCTTCGTCGGTTTCTTTCTTCCTCTGCGAACCTCCGCGCCCTCTGCGCCTCTGCGTTATCGGTTTCCCCGGCAACCCAAACCTGTCATCCCGACCGGAGCGGCCCGATTTTCTCCGGCGCGCCGCTTTCTGGCGCGTCGGGCCGCGGAGCGGAGGGATCTGCTTTTCTCTGTCCTTGTTTCCTCTGTGTTCCTATCTCTGCGTTCCCTCTCCGTTACCTCTGCTGCCTCTGCGGTAATCTTTTGACTTTCTCTTTCTTGCTCTTCTCTGCGTCCTCTGCGACCTCTGTGTAAGCCTTCCTCTTCGTGTCTTTCTTCCTCCGCGACCAACGCCTGCCCCGCCCCAGTCAGGGTGATATCGTCCCTTTCTTACCCAAACCCTCCCACCCCACGCTGGCACCCAAACGCATTTCTGCGATACGCTCTAACCAAAGAAAAACTCGAGCGCGCGCTTTACTGAAAACTGATAACTGATAACTTAAAACGTTCCCAATGTCCGAACCCACCACCCCACTCATGCAGCAGTATCACGCGGTCAAATCCCGCTACCCCCACGCCCTCCTCCTCTTCCGCCTCGGCGATTTCTACGAACTCTTCTACGAAGACGCCATCATCGCCGCACGCGAACTCCAAATCACCCTCACCTCCCGCAATCGCGAAAAAGGCCAGCCCATTCCCATGTGTGGCGTTCCCTACCACGCCGTCGATGGTTACCTCGCCCGGCTCATCCGTGCCGGCTTCAAAGTCGCCATCTGCGAACAGATGGAGCAGCCCGGCCCCGGCAAAAAGCTCGTTCGCCGCGAAGTCTCCCGCGTCATCACTCCCGGAACCGCCACCGACGTTTCCGTCCTCGACGCCCGCGAAAACAATTTCCTCGCTGCCGCTTCTCACAACGTCGCGCAATCCACCATCGGTCTCGCCCTCGTGGATCTCTCCACCGGCGAATTTCTGGCCACCGAATTTTCCGGCAATCGCGCCGAGGAATCTCTTCGCGATGAATTGCAGCTCCTCCGCCCCCGCGAAACCCTGCTCCCTCGCCCGCAACAACTCTTCGAAACCGCGAAAACTTCCCTGCTCGATGGCGCCGGTGGCGTGGAAACCCGCCTCGAAGACTGGATCTTCCAGCGCGATTACGCCGAACGCATTCTCCGCGAACAGTTCGGCGTCGCCGAATTAACCGGCTTCGGCCTCGATGATCACCCGCAAGCGCAATCCGCCGCAGGGGCTATCATTCATTACCTCCGCGAAAATGCCGCCCGTGGCGAAGGCGACGCTGCCCCCAGCGTCGAAGCCCTTCGCCATCTAGACCGCATCCGTTACTACGAGCAGCACGACACCCTGGTCCTCGATCCCGTCTCCGTCCGCAACCTCGAACTGCTCTCCCCCATCTTCACCGAAGAGACCAAGTCCACCGGCCCCACCACGCTCATCGCCGCCCTCGATTCCACCGTCACCGGCATGGGTGCGCGCCTCCTGCGTTCCTGGATGCTACGCCCGCTCATTGATCCAGACGCTATCGCCTCCCGCCTCGAAGCCGTCGAACATCTCCTCAAGCAAACCGTCGTTCGCGGCGAAATCCGCAAAGAGTTGCGCGGCATCCAGGACCTCGAACGCCTCACCAGCCGTATCACTCTTGGCCTCGCCAGTCCCCGCGAACTCCTCGTCCTCCGCAAATCCCTCGCGCAATTGCCCGTCCTGAAAAAGTTCCTCACCCCGCCGCAATCCGGCGGCAGCGACCTCATCCGCATCCTCTACGAAGAAATTGACGAACTCACCGATATCCGCGAACGTCTCGAAAAAGCCCTTTCCGACGAACCGCCCGCCGTCGCCACCGAACCCGGCATGATCCGCTCCGGCTATCACGCCGAACTCGACGAGCTCCGCAATCTCAGCCAGCACAGCAAGCAGATCATCGCCTCCATGGAAGAGCGCGAGCGCAAGCGCACCGGCATCAACTCCCTCAAAATCCGCTTCAATCAGGTTTTCGGTTACTACATCGAAATCTCCAAGCCCAATCTTCCCAACGCCCCCGCCGATTACGAGCGCAAGCAGACCCTCGTCAACGCCGAACGTTTCACCTCTCTCGAGCTCAAGGAATACGAGCGCAAAATCCTCGCCGCCGATGAACGCATCCTCGAAATCGAACGCCAGCTCTTCGTGGATCTCCGCTCATCCATCGCCGCAAAGGCCTCACGTCTCCGCAAAACCGCCTCTGCCATCGCTCAGCTCGACGTCCTCGCTTCCTTCGCCAAGCTCGCTGCCGACCGCAACTACACTCGCCCCGAATTCAATTCCACAGGCGAACTCCTCATCGTCGCCGGCCGCCATCCCGTCATCGAGGAATTGCTCAAACAAAAGGGCGAGCGCTTCGTTCCCAACGATCTCTGCTTCGAGCCCGGCCGCCAGCAGCTTCTCCTCATCACCGGCCCCAACATGGGCGGCAAATCCACCTACCTCCGCCAGGCCGCTCTGATTGTCCTCATGGCGCAAATGGGCTCCTTCGTTCCCGCGCGCCAGGCTCGCCTTCCCATCACCGACCGCATCTTCACCCGCATCGGCGCCAGCGATAATCTCGCCCGCGGCCGCTCCACTTTTCTCGTCGAAATGAGCGAAGTCGCCACCATCCTCCACCACGCCACGCCCTCCAGCCTCGTCCTCCTCGATGAAGTTGGCCGCGGCACCGCCACCTTCGACGGCCTCTCCATCGCTTGGGCCGTCGTCGAGCATCTTCAGAAAAACACCCGCGCGCGCACCCTCTTCGCCACGCATTATCACGAACTCACCGAACTCGCCGAACTTCTCCCCACCGTCAAAAATGTCCACGTCTCCGTGAAGGAAACGCCCAACGAAATTATTTTCCTCCGCCGCGTCGAGCCCGGCAGCGCCGACAAAAGTTACGGCATCGAAGTCGCCCGCCTCGCCGGACTTCCCCGCAGCGTCATCGAACGCGCCCGCGAAGTCCTCAAGCGCCACGAACAGAGTGAGCACGAACTCAGCGAAACCCTCAGTCCCGGCGCCGCCGAACACGGCCACACCAACGGCAACCAATCCGTCATGTTCACCCCGCTCGATCGCGCCGTCCTCGAACGCCTCCGCGCCGCCAACCTCGACGACCTCAAGCCCCTAGACGCCCTCAATCTCTTAGCCGACCTCAAGAAACAAATCTCCTGACCACCACCTCCCGTCATTTCGAACGGAGTCCGCGAAGCGCGGTTTTTGCGCCCCGTACGCTTCGTCGGGGTGAGAAATCCCTCTTAATTCTCCGGGTGCCCCAGGTTCGGTTTTGTACCTGGGTCTTGGGTTCCTCTTCTCTCCCGGGTGCCCCAGGTTCGGTTTTGTACCTGGGTCTTGGGTTCCTACTTTCCATTTTCTCTTTTCTAGTTTCTTTCTTCTTTTCTCTTCTCTTCGTCTTTCCCTGTGCCCTCTGTGTTCTTACCTCTGTGACCTCTGTGTTACCGTCCCTCTTCTCTTTTCCCCACTCGTCCCGCACCTGTGCTAAAAATTACTTCACATGTCGAAGAAACCTCTTCTCCTCCTCGGCCTAATGTCCGGCACCTCCGCCGACGCCATCGACGTAGCTCTGGTCCAAATCTCCCCCACCCATCCCCAACTTCTGGCCCACACCGCCCGTCCTCTTCCCTCCGCTCTTCGCGCCGAGATCCTGCGCATCGCCGAAGGCGCTCCCGCCACGGCCGCGCAAATCTCTCAACTCAATTTCCGTCTCGGGCACGCCTTCGCCGAAGCCGCCCTCGCCGCTCTCCGCCAATTCCGCATCCCCGCATCCCGCATCGCCCTCATCGGCAGCCACGGCCAAACCATCTTCCACCAAGGCCGTCCCGTCCCCTTCCTCGGCCATCCCACCGCCTCCACGCTGCAAATCGGCGAACCCGCCATCATCGCCGCCCGCACCGGCATCCCCACCGTCGCCGATTTTCGTCCCGCGGACATCGCCGTCGGCGGCCAGGGCGCGCCTCTCGTTCCCTTCGCCGACTATCTCCTCTATCGCCACGCCAAACTCGGCCGTGTCTCTCTCAATCTCGGCGGCATCGCCAACGTCACCGTCATCCCCGCCAACGCCACTCCCGCGCAAATTTTCGCTTTCGACACCGGCCCCGCCAACATGCTCCTCGACGCCCTGGTCGCCCGCTTCACCCACGGCCGCCACCATTTCGACAAGGACGCCCGCTTAGCCCGCAGAGGCCGCGCCATTCCCGCGCTTCTCAACGAACTCCTCCGCGATCCCTATCTCCGCCAACCCCCGCCAAAATCAACCGGCCGCGAATACTACGGCGCCGCCTACGTCCAAAAACTCCTCGCCCTCGCCAAAAAACATCGCGCGCGTCCCGCCGATCTTCTCCGCACCATCACCCTCTTCACCGCGCTCTCCGTCGTGGACGCTCTCCACGGCTTCGTTCTTCCCAAAATAAAAATCCACCAGCTCATCGTCTCCGGTGGCGGCGCCCACAATCCGCTCATCATGGCGCAACTCGCCGCCGCCCTGGCCCCCATCGAAGTCCTCCCCTCCTCCCAACTCGGTATCCCCGAAGACGCCAAGGAAGCCTACGCCTTCGCCCTCCTGGCCTACGAAACCTGGCGCCAACGCCCCTCCAACCTCCCCAACGCCACCGGTGCCACCCGCCCCGCCATCCTTGGTAAAATTTCCTATGCCCCGCCCCGCTAACCTCTTCTCTTCTCTGCGAACTCTGCGCTCCCTCTGTTACCTCTGTGTTCATCCTTTGACTTTCTCTTTCTTCCTCGCTTCTGCCAATCTCAGTGTTCTCCTCGCCATCTCCCCAACCCGTCTAACCCCACTGTCATTTCGAACGGAGTCCGCGAAGTGAGAAATCCCTCTTTCCTCTCTTCTCTGCGAACTCTGTGCTCTCTGTGTCCTCTGCGTAATTCTTCGCTTTTGTTTTTTTCTTTTCTTCTCCTCTCCTCCTGCTCCCGCCCCCCCTCTGATCCCTCCACGCTCGTCTTCGTCATTGAATCCAATCCCGCCAACCTCGATCCCCGCTTCGGCTCCGACGCCCAATCCCAGCGCCTCTCCGCTCTCCTCTTCGACGGCCTCGTCGAACGCGACGCCGAAATGAATCTCCACCCCGACCTCGCCGCGTCCTGGGACACGCCCACTCCCCTCACCTACATCTTCCATCTCCGCAAAGGCATCCTCTTCCACGATGGCCGCCCCGTCACCTCCTCCGACGTCAAATCCACCATCGATTTCATGCGCAACCCCGCCAATCGCTCCCCCAAGCGCGGCGCCTTCCGCATGATCGCCAGCATCGAAGCCCCCGATCCGCAAACCGTAATCTTTCATCTCAACGAACCTTCCGCCTCTTTCCTCTGGAATCTCGAGCGTTCCGCCGTTGGCATCATTCCCGCCGATGCCCACGCCGATTTCTACCGCCATCCCATCGGCAGCGGCCCCTTCCGCTTTGTCAGCCAGGCGCAAGACGACGCCGTAATCCTCGAAAGCAATCCCAACTATTTCCGCGGTGCTCCCAAATTCCGCAAACTCATCTTCCGCATTGTCCCCGACACCATCGTTCGCGCCCTCGAACTCCGCAAAGGCAGCGCCGATCTCGAACTCAGCTCTCTCTCTCCAGACATGATTCCCGTCCTCGCCCGCCAGCCCGCTCTGCTCGTCTCTCAGCGCCCCGGCACAAACTTCGACTATCTCGGCATCAACATGGAAGATCCCATCCTCTCCAAGCGCGAAGTCCGCCAGGCCCTCGCCTACGCCACCGACCGCGATTCCCTCATCAAATACCTTCTCCACGATGAAGCCCGCAAAGCCAACAGTCTTCTCCCTCCCAATCACTGGGCCTACGACGCCACCACGCGCCAGTACAACTACGACCCCGCCCAAGCCGAAAAACTCCTCGACGCCGCTGGCTATCCTCGCCAATCCGACGGCACTCGCCTGCATGTCACACTGAAAATCTCCACCGTCGAGCAGGCGCGCCTCATCGCCGCCGCCCTTCAGGACCAGTGGAAAAAGGTTGGTATTTCGCTGGAAGTCCGCCCTCTCGAGATCGCCACGCTCTTCGCCGATCTCGCCAAAGGCAGTTTTCAGATTTCTTATTTACGCTGGGTAGGAGCCAACAACGATCCCGATGTCTTTGAACTGGTCTTCAATTCCAAACGCATTCCGCCCGACGGACCCAATCGTGGCCGTTATCGCAGCGCCCGCATGGACGCGCTCACCGATCAGATTCGCACCGAAATGGACCGCGAAAAACGCGAACAACTCTGCCACCAAGCCCAACAATTAGCCGCCGAAGATCTCCCCTACATCCCCCTCTGGTACCCCGACGTAGTCTCCGTCCACGCCAAACGTCTCGGCGATCTCCCGCTCTCCCCCACCGGCGACTACCAATTCCTCTCCGCCCCCTGATCCCGCGCAATCACTAAACGTCGCCGTCAATCCAATCCAGCGTTTGTCATTCCGAAATCGTCGTTGTCATTCTAAAATGGCGTTGTCATTCCGAGCGAAGCGAGGAATCTGCTTTTCCGTTTTGTCGGATGCTTGTGTTGCCAGGTGTCGGGTGCCCCAGGTTCGGTTTTCTACCTGGGTCTTGGGTTTCTCTTCTCTGCGGGTGCCCCAGGTTCGGTTTTCTACCTGGGTCTTGGGTTTCTCTTCTCTGCGGGTGCCCCAGGTTCGGTTTTCTGCCTAGGTCTTGGGTTTCTCTTCTCTGCGAACTCTGTGGTCTCTGCGTAATCTTTTTCTTTCCTTCCTTCGTTACCTCATTGCTTCTTTGCTTCTCTCGCCCTCAAGCCAACACTCCCTCATCCCCATCCAACGCATCCCGAATATCGTCGCTCGGCAGCGCCCCTTCTCTCCCGATGCACCACCGCTGCCCGCGCAACTCCACAATCGTGCTCGGCATGATTTCCTGTGTTTCCCCCGAATCCAGAATCAACGGAATCCGATCCCCCAATTGCCGGAACACCTCATCCCCGCTCGCGCATGTTGGCGACCCTGAAAGATTCGCGCTCGTTCCCGTCAATGGCACTCCCAATTCCTGAATCAACTGCTTCACCACCTCATTCTTCGGCCAACGCAGCGCAACTCGCCTCGTATTTGCTGTCACCTTCAGCGGCAACCGGTTCGAGGCATCCACCACAATCGTCAGCGGTCCCGGCCAGCACGCTGCCGCCAGCTTGTAGAAGTTCTCTGGCAACTCCTTCGCCAGAATCGCCGCGTGCTCCAGCGAACTGATCAGGATCGGCAGCGCTCGCGTTTCCGGCCGCCCCTTCACGCGAAATATCTCGTCAATCGCCGCCAGATTCACGGGATCGGCCGCCAGCGCATACAATGTGTCGGTGGGAATAGCAATCACGGCGCCGCGATTCAACCATCCCGCGGCGTACCGGATCATCCTCGGATCGGGATGCTCCGCGCTAATTGGCAGAACTTCAGCAGACAAGGGCCGTACCTGACCTGTTTTTTGTTAGCGGCGACACTCCCCCCCGCGCCACTCTGCCCGCACCGTATCACACGCCTCCACCCTTCCGCAATAAAACACTCTCCCCGCCACTCGACCGATATCCGCGTGTCGCTTTCAAGAACACTCTCCGTCCCATCTCCGCACTCTTGGAGTGCGGCGCCTCGGCGCCGCTTTTACAACTGAATGCGCCCCGACAAACTGTAATTCCTCTCCCGCCCGGCATGTGCCGGGTGCCCCAGGCACGGCGTGTGTGCCTGGGTCTTGGGTTCCTCTTCTCTGCGAACTCCGCGCTCCACGCGCCCTCTCCGCAACCCGTCGAAACCCACCGCCATTTCGAACGGAGTCCGCGCAGTGAGAAATCCCTCTTTCTTCTCCTCTCTGCGAACTCTGCGCCCTCCGTAATCTCTGCGCACTCTTTTTTCTTCTTCGTTCCTTTTGATCTTCAACTGTTCAACTTCGTCTCTATTTCCGGCGTTTACCCCGGCCCGGTCGGCGGGCATCTTTCTCTTGCTTCCTGATCGCTGATATCTGATCGCTGATAACCTTCAACCCCGATAGCCTTTCCCCCCGCGAATTTGCTAACCTTCCGCCAATGCCCTCTTCTCCCAAACCCGCCGATTCCCCCGACCTCCTCACCAGCCGCGAAAACCGCTGGCTCAAGCAATTTCGCATCGCCCTCCGCGGCGGCCTTCCCACGGAAGACGGCTCCGTCGGCGTCGAAGGCCCTCGCCTCGTTGAAGAAGCTCTCCGCTCCACCTGCCGCATCGAAGCCGTCCTCTTCAGCGAATCCGGCGAACGCCACCGCGAGCGCCTCGCCCCGCTCATCGGCCGTCCAGACACCGGCTTCCCCGTCCTCCGCACCACCGACCGCCTCTTCGAGGGCATCGCCGATACCGAACATCCCCAAGGCGTCGCCGCACTCGTCCAGCCCCGCAAATTCTCTCTCGATGAACTCTTCGCCACTCCCGCCGGTGCCTGCGCTCCCCTCCTCGTCGTTCTCGCCGGCGTCCAGGATCCCGGCAACGTCGGCACCATCCTCCGCACCGCCGCGGCTTTTGGGGCCACCGCTGCCGTCACTTCCGCCACCGGTCAAAGCGGCACTGCCAGCCCCTACTCTCCCAAATCCCTCCGCGCCTCCGCTGGCGCCGCGCTCCATCTCCCCATCGTCGCCGGAATGTCTCTCCCCATTCTCCTCACCCAACTCAAACTCAACGGCATCCACTCTCTCGCCTCCTGCGTTCACGAAGAAGCCGCCGCCTCGTTCTCTCCCTGGCAAGTGGACTGGTGCCAGCCCATCGCTCTCCTCGTCGGCAACGAAGGCGCCGGCCTCCCCGAAGACATCGTCCATTCCGCCGACGCTCGCATCCACATCCCCATGGCCACCCACGTCGAAAGCCTCAACGCCGCCGCCGCTGCCGCCGTCCTTTTCTACGAAGCCTTCCGCCAGCGCCAAAAATCCTACCCCCGCCCCTGTGGCTCACCCTTTCAGGGGTGAGGTCTTCCCCATCCGCGCCCGAACTTTCTGTCTTTCTCTTTCTTCCCTCCGTCCTCTCTGTCTTCTTCCCTCCGTGCGGCACCGTCCACTCTTCGCCATTCTCTTCTCGGCATCCCCTGTGGCACAGTCACTCCTGACTGTGCTCTTGGGTTTCTCTTCTCCGCGAACCTCTGCGTCCTCAGCGCCTCTGCGTTATCTTTTTCCAAAACTTAAAACTTAGAACTGAAAACTAAGAACTCTTCTCTCTGCCTCCTGATCGCTGATATCTGATCTGATCGCTGATAGTCTTCAACCCCGCGCCCCCCCTCTTCCTTCACTTACCACTGAAAACTTATAACTGAAAACTGGCTCCCCCCGCCGACTGCGTTACACTATCCTCATGAGTCTCTTCTCCCCGTTCAACGACCCCGCCTTCCAAGACACCCCCGCCGCCCTGCAACCTCTCGCCGAACGCATGCGCCCCCGCACCCTCGACGAATTCATTGGCCAGGAAAAACTTCTCGGCCCCGGCAAACCCCTCCGCCTCCAGATCGAATCCGACAATCTCAGTTCCATGCTTTTCTGGGGTCCCCCGGGTTGCGGCAAAACCACTCTCGCTCGCGTCATCGCCCGCCTCACCCGCAGCGAGTTCATCTCCTTCAGCGCCGTCCTCAGCGGCATCAAGGAAATCAAAGAGGTCATGGCCCAGGCCGAGCGCAAGTCCCGCTCCTCCCAGCGCACCATCGTCTTCGTGGACGAAGTTCACCGCTTCAACAAAGCTCAGCAGGACGCCTTCCTCCCCCACGTCGAAGCCGGCCACATCCTCTTCATCGGCGCCACCACCGAAAATCCTTCCTTCGAGGTCATCTCCCCGCTCCTCTCCCGCACCAAGGTTTACGTCCTCGAAGCCCTCGCCACCCCGCAAATCGTCGATCTCCTTCACCGCGCCCTCGCTGATCCCGAACGCGGCCTTGCTAACACTCATCTCGATGCCACCAACGACGTCCTTTTCCGCATCGCCGCCTATTCCAATGGCGACGCCCGCACCGCCTACAACACCCTTGAACTCTGCGCCCGCAGTGCCAAGGCCGCCGATCCCGCCGCCACCAGCGATATGCCCGCCGTCCGCCGCATCACCCGCGAACTCCTCGAAGATCTCCTCCAGCGCAAACTCCTCCGCTACGATAAAGCGGGCGAAGAGCACTACAACCTCATCTCCGCGCTCCACAAATCCGTGCGCAATTCCGATCCCGACGCCGCTCTCTATTGGCTCATCCGCATGATCGAAAGCGGCGAAGATTGCCTCTACCTCGCCCGCCGCATCGTCCGCATGGCCAGTGAAGATATCGGCCTCGCCGAACCCGGCGCCCTCGCCCTCTCCCTCGCCGCGCGCGACGCCTTTGATTTTCTCGGCGCGCCCGAAGGCCATCTCGCCCTCGCGCAAGCCGTCGTCTATCTTTCCCTCGCCCCCAAATCCAACGCCGTCTACACCGCCTATGGCCAGGTCCTCGACGATGTCCACAAAACCGAAGCCGATCCCGTTCCTCTCCACCTCCGTAACGCCGTCACCGGTCTCATGAAAAACATCGGCTATGGCGAAGGCTACAAATACGCTCACAATTTCGACGATAAGCTCACCGACATGACCTGCCTCCCAGACAACCTTTCTGGCCGCACCTACTACAAACCTACAGACCAGGGATTCGAGCAAAGATTGCGTCTGCGCCTGGAAGAGATCCGCAAAGTGAAATCTCGCGCCACCGAAAAGGGTTGACCAAAACCAATGAATTTCGCTCCAGTCGAAATATCCCGCCGCTCCCGTTACACTAGAAGCTTCAGACTGGGGCGCTCCGTCCTTGTAGAGGTCGAGCATTGCTCGACCCCATCTCGGCAAGATCTGACCCCTTTGTCATCCCGAGCCCGCGCCTGTGCATTCTTGTCATTCCGAGCGGAGCGAGGAATCTGCTTTTTGCATGACCCCAAACCATGAGCGTTAAGCCGGTCCACAATTTCACGAAAAAACACGACGCTCAGGCGCTACCGCCGCGCCACGTCTATCTTCTCCTCGCCGCCCTTTTGCTCCTCTTGGTTCCCCTCCCCGCCGCTCGCGCCCAGAATCTCGACAAGCCCCTCGTCAACGTCGACGATGATGTCACCGCCTTCGCCTACGCCCCCGATGGCCGCATTGCCTTCTCCGTCCGACGCATCTACAAGGCCAAAAAATACGACCTCCAGCGCGACGACATCTTTCTTCTCGACACCAACGGCAAGCGCCGCCGCCTCTTCACTGGCGAAAAATTCACTCTTGGCGACAAGCCCTTCACCTATCTCGTCGAATCCTTCTCCTGGTCGCCCAACGGCCACATCCTCGCCGTGCAGCTCTTCACCATCACTGCGGATCCCGAAGGCGGCCCCGCCGAGGAGGCCCGCGCTCTTCTTCTCCTCGACGATTCCGGCCACGAGCTGCGTCCCGGCGGCAAGGAACCCCTCGTGATGAACGCCGAGAATCCCCTCTGGCTCCGCGACAACGCCACCCTCGTTTACTTCATGGAGGAAGTCACCCCCCGCGCCCTCTTTTCCATGAAGTATCTCAACGTGTCCACCGGCCCCGCCGGAAAAGCCTTTGAAGGCCGCACCTTCCTCGACGCCAAGCGCATCTCCGGCAGCAATTCCGCCATCGCCGTCGAACGCAACCGCAACCTCGACGGCCCCGCGCGCCTCCAGCGTCTCGACCTTCTCTCGCAAGACACCGCCGAAATCGCCACCCTCGACTCCTTCGCCGGCGGCCTCTCCCTCTCCCCCTCCGGCACCAAAGTCGCCTACTACCTCGACAAGGAAGTCCTCGAAGTTCGCGACCTCACCGCTCCCAACAAAGTCGCACGCCTCCGCATTGGCCTTGGCGTTCTCCAGTGGTCCGCCGATGAATCCCGCATCTACCTCAAACGCACCATCGAAAAGAAATCCGCCGACCTCGCCGAGTTTCCCATCCCGCCCCTCGCTGCTTACCCCGCGCGCCAACCCATCCCCATCGCCGAGCCCACTCCTCGCATTCTTCTCCACGGCATCACCGTCCGCGAATTCGGTCTCTCCCGCGACGGCCGCTTCCTCGCCATCGTCCTCCCCGGCCGCCGCGACCTCCAAGTCTTCCCCTTCTAACCTCACTCCTCTTCCCTCTTCCGTTTTTCGTTATTCGATGTTCTTCTTTCTTATCTCGTCTTTCCTATTTCTTCTTCCTCATTTCCTCTCTCTGATTTCGTCTTTCCTGTTTCCTCTTCCTTCCTCTGTACTCTCTGCGGTGAAATCCCATACTCGCTTTCTCCGCTCCCTCTGCGGCCCCTCTGTTAACTCTGTGTTTCGCCTTTCTCCGCCGTCCCCTGCCATTCTCCTTCGCCTGTAGCTCACCCCTTCAGGGGTGAGGCCTTCCCCGACCTATACCACCCACCCCTTCCACTTTGTGTTGCCTCCTCTTCCACGCCGCGCAAAATCCCAGCCCCGTCATTCCGAACGGAGTCCGCGAAGTGAGGAATCTCTCTTCCTCCTCTCTGCGAACTCTGTGACCTCTGCGTAATCTTCTCTCCACCAAAAAAAACGGCGCGACCCCAGCCGCGCCACTCAACCTCTTTCTTCTAACTGAAAACTTATAACTTAAAACCGGCAACTCCCTACCGCCGCCGCTTCCGATCCTCCACCAACAAACAAGCATCCTCGATCACCGCCAACCCTCGCCCACGCGCCTTCTCCGCCGCCACCCCGTCCTCAATCCCCAACTGCATCCACACCACCTTCGCCCCAATCCCGATCGCGCTCTCCACTACCGCCCCCACCTCTTCCGCCCGCCGGAAAATATCCACAATGTCCACCTTCTCCGGCACATCCTCCAACCGCGCGTACGCCTTCTCTCCCAGCACCTCCTTCTCCTTCGGATTCACCGCAATAATCCGGTACCCCACGCGCTGCAAATACGCCGCCACCTCGTTGCTTGGCCGCGCAGGGTTCGCCGACAACCCCACCATCGCAATCGTCTTTGACCCGCGCAAAAGTTCCGCAACGGGATCGTCCGAAGCTTTCATCCCATCCGGCAAATGAATTTTTATGGACTCTTGGATGCCTCACCCAAGACTTAGGACACAGGCGCTGCAACTGGCTTTCGCCGCGCCATCACTTTCGCCATCGCCGCCAGCAGCTTGGAATTTTCATCCGCATTCCCCACCGAAATCCGGATCGCGTCCGGAAAACCCATCCACGCCAGCGGCCGCACGATCACGCCCTCATGCAGCAATTCGTCGCACATCCCTTTCGCATCTGCGCCCGTCGGAATGAACAGGAAATTCGTCTCGCTCGCCACCGGCTGCAATCCCATCCCCTGCAATTCCCGGAACAGCCGCGTCCGTTCCGCGTGATTCATCTCTACCGATCGCCGCACGTGTTCCAGATCGTCCAGCGCCGCCAGCGCCGCCGCCTGCCCCACGCTCGTCACATTGAACGGCGTGCGCAGCTTGTTCATCTCCGCCACCAGCGTCGGGTGCCCGATTCCGTACCCGATCCGTAACCCCGCCAACCCATACACCTTTGAAAACGTTTTCAGCGTCAGCAGGTTGTTGTACTCCTTGAAAATCTCCATCGCCTTCGGCAAGTCCCGGCGCTCCGCGTATTCCGTGTACGCTTCATCCAGCACCACCAGCACATCCCCGGGCACCTTCTTCAGGAAGGCGTCGAATTCCGCTGCGCCAAACGCCGTCCCCGTCGGATTGTTCGGATTTGCAATATAGATGACGCGCGTCTCCGGTGTCACCGCCGCTGCCATAGCGTCCAGATCAAACGTATAATTCCGCATCGGCGTCTGCACTAACTTTCCGCCGCTCGCCCGGATCGCAATCGCAAACAGCGCAAACGACCCTTCGCTGGTGATCCCCGTCAACCCCTGCCGCAGCAGCACCCGCGACGCCAGGTCAATGATCTCGCTCGACCCCAACCCCACAAATACTTCTTCCGCGCGCACGCCATATCGCCCCGCCAGCACTTCCCGCAGACGCTTGCTCCCGCCGTCCGGATACCAATTCGCTTCGCCCAGCGCCTGCCGCGCCGCTGCCATCGCTTTCGGCGATGGGCCCAGCGGATTCTCGTTTGACGCCAGCTTCACCGCATGGATTTTCAGGTCCTGCTCTACTTCTTCAACGGGTTTGCCGGGAACGTAGGCCGGGAGGCCTTGGATGTAATCAGGAATGAGTTCTTCGAGCGTGTGTGTCATAACAATAAATTATGCTCCATATTAGCGCCACTGGGGAATGCCCCACGTCACACCTGTTCCTCCTGCAATACCCCACCATGCCCACCCTTCCCCTTTTGGAGTGCGGCGGTTTGCCGCCGCTTTTACGATGCCCGCCCCGCCTACAAACCGCAATTCCTCTCCTCTCCGCGCCCTTCTCTGTGAACTCTGCGCCGGGTGCCGGGTGCCCCAGGCACGGCGTGTGTGCCTGGGTCTTGGGTTCCTCTTCTCCACTCTTCTCTGTGAACTCTGCGCCCTCTGCGTCCTCTGTGTAAGCTTTTCTCTTTTTTCCCTTACGTCAACCTCTCTCTCCTCACCGTAATCCCCTCAATCCGATCTCTCCTCACCGCAAACCCAATCCCCGCCCCCATCGGCACCCGAATCGTCCCCTGTGCCGTCACCTCCACCTCCGGCTCGATCACATCCTCTTCCCAATATCGTTTGCTCGCGCTCACATCTCCCGGCAGCAAGAAATTCTCCATCGTGGACATCGCGATGTTGTGCGCCCGTCCAATCCCCGATTCCAGCATCCCTCCGCACCACACCGGCACGCCGTTCCGCGCGCACAAATCCTGAATCCGCCGCGCCTCGTGCAATCCCCCCACCCGTCCCAGCTTGATGTTGATGATCCTGCACGCCCCCAGCGCAATCGCCGCCTCCGCCTGCTCGTACGTGTGTATGCACTCATCCAGGCAAATCGCCGTCTGCAAACCTTTCTGCACCTCCACATGCCCATACAAATCGTCCCATCCCAAAGGCTGCTCGATCATCATCAGGTAAAACCCATCCAACTCTTTCAGCAGCGGCCAATCCGTCTTCCGATAAGCCGAATTCGCATCCACCATCAGCTTGATCCGCGGAAACTCCTGCCGCAGCCGCTGCACCGGCAGCAAATCCTTCCCCGGCTTGATTTTGATCTTGATCCGCTGGTACCCCGCCGCCAATTCCTTCTTCACCGCTGCCACCAGTTCGTCCAGCGTCTCTTTCACCCCAATGGATACGCCGCACGGAATCTCTTCGCGCACGCCTCCCAGCAATTTCCACAGCGGCAGATTCTTCAGCTTCGCCTCCGCATCCCATATCGCCGTCTCCAGCGCAGCCTTCGCCATCGTGTGCCCGCGCACCTCTTCCAGCAGGCCCCACACGTCCGCCGCCGAAGCAAATTCCTTGCCCTTCATCATCGGCCACAAATAATTCTCCAAGATGTGCCAAGCTGTCTCCGTATCTTCCGGCGAATAATACGGATTCTCCCCCGCCGTGCATTCCCCCCACCCGATCACTCCATCCACGTCCGCTTCCAGCAAAATAATTCGCCGCTCCGTCACGCGGTCCAGGCTGGTCTCAAACGGCGTCACCAACCTCATCCGAATCTCCCGCAGTGTCACTCCCCGCACTCGCATCCCACTCCTCTTCTCTTCCCCATATCCTGTAGCTCACCCCCTCAGGGGTGAGGCCTTCCCCAACCCAAGCAACGCTTCTCTTCTCTGTGATCTCTGCGTCCTCTATGAACTCTGTGTAAGTTCTTCGCTTTTCGCTTCCCCTAAAAATCACTCCACGGCGCCAAACAATACTCCGCCCCACCAGCCGTAAACTTCACTCCCGTCGCCGCATAGCCCTTCGCAAACCACCCCAAAAATTCCCCGCGCATTCGCGCTTGCACTTCACCCAATCGCGCATCGTCCGTCTTCTTCCACTCCTCCAGCTCCGCCGGCAAATGTATCTTCGCCGGCGCCTCCGCCGGATCGCGCACCAACTCCTGAATCGCCGCCACCACACGCCGCGAATCCAGTTCCCACTCCACCAGCAGCCGGTCCGTCGGCAATCCCCGGTGCAGCGGGCTCGTCGTCACCCCATAAAAATTCGCTATCAACTTTCTTGCGATCGCTCCCAGCCGGTTGAAATTGAAGTGCGCGTTCCGCGTCTCCAGCGGGTCAAACGTCCACTCAATCCGCCGCAGCCCCCGCCCCAGCGCCTCTTCCCTCTGATAAAGTTTCAGCAGCCGCCCCACGCCGCGATTCCGGTGCGACGCAATCACTCCCGTCATGTGCGAATGCAGATACGGCTGGCCATTCCGCAAGCCCGCCACCGCCATCGTAAATCCCACCATCGACTCGCCGTCGAACGCTCCCAGCACGTGGCCGCCCGTCTGGTTCGCCAGCACGAACGTCACGTACGGCTCTGTCTCCAAATCGCTCTCGCCCCACACCTCGCGCTCAATCTCCACGCACCGGTGAAATTCCTCCACCCTCTCGCACTTCCGTATCTCAATTCCCGCGCTCATCTTCTCCCTACTCTTTTACTCTTTCACTCTTTTACACTTTCTTTCCTCTGTGCTCTCTGCATAATCCTTCTCTCTTCGCTCTTCTCTGCGAATCTCTGCGTTCTCAGCCCCGGCGTTTACCCCGACCCGGTCGGCATGTTATCTCTACTCTTTCACTCTTTCACTCTTTCACTCTTTCACTCTTTGACTCTTTGACTTTTTACTCTCGTCCCTTCGCCGCCTCCCACAATTCCTCCATCCTTCCCCGCGGCATTTCCGCCAGCGTCGTCCCCTGCTCCCGCGCCGTCCGCTCCATCTCCCTGAATCTTCTGCTGAACTTCCCGCTGGCCTTCTTCATCGCAATTTCCGGATCAATCTTCAAAAACCGCGCCAAATTCACCGCCGCAAACAGAATATCCCCCACTTCCCCTTCGATCTCTTTGCCCCCGCGTTTCTCCAGCACTTGCCGCAACTCTTCCGTCTCTTCCTGCAGCTTCTCGAAAATTCCCCCAACATTCTCCCAATCAAACCCGATCCGCGCCGCCTTCCGCGTCAACTGATATCCTTCCAGCAGCGCCGGCAAACTCCGCGGCACCCCATCCAGCACGCTCTCCGCCGCCTCTTCTTCCACTGCTCCCTTCGCCTGCCGCTCTTCTTTCTTGATGATCTCCCAGTTCCGCAGCACCTCCGCCGCATCCTTCGCCTGCTTCTCTCCAAACACGTGCGGGTGCCGCCGGATCAACTTTTCGTAAATCTCCCGGATCACATCAACAATCGTGAAGCGCCCCTCTTCGTCCGCCATCTGCGCATGAAACACCACCTGCAGCAGCAAATCCCCCAACTCCTCCGCGAACTTCACGTCGTCCGCTCCGTCCAGCGCCTCCAAAACTTCGTATGCCTCTTCGATCAAATACGTCCGCAGCGTCGCGTGCGTCTGCTCGCGGTCCCACGGGCAGCCGCCCGGCGCCCGTAGCCGCGCCATCACCCCCACCAACTTCTCAAACCACGCCCCCGCCGCTTCCCGCCGCGCACTCTTCTTCCGTTTTTTCGGCGTGCTTTTCAAGGTCTTCTTCACCGGGATCTTCACAGTTTTCTTCAGCGCACTGTTCATGGTTTTCTTCAGCGGATCACTTATCCGCGTTTTGTCTTGTGTCATACGCCGCGCAGCCGCGCCTTGGCGTTTTCCGCGAGCCATCCCAAGCTCCCATCCATTCCTTCACCAGTCGCTTCACTGTACGGCCCTGCGCTCACCTTTGACAAGCGCCCGCCTCATTCCCGTGGCACAGTCACTCTGACTGTGCTCTTGGGTTTGTCCTTGTAGGGGTCGAGCACCGCTCGACCCCATCTCGGCAATGCGTAAGCAACCTTGTCATCCCGAGCGCAGCGAGGGATCTGCTTTTGCCGGGTGCCCCAGGTTCGATTTTTTACCTGGGTCTTGGGTTCCTCTTCTCTGCGAACTCTGTGTCCTCTGTGCGCTCTGCGTAAGTTCTCCTCTTGGGTTCGCTTGCCATTGCACACCCCAGTCCTTAAGCCGTCCCGTTCTCGGCTTTTCTCTCCCCACACTCAAATTCAAAAATTCGGATAATAGTTACAAGGTAGGACCAATCTCAGTTCGTGCTCTTCACCACACCGGCAACACACGCTCTCCCCGCACCATCCGCCGGCAATAAAACTCTCTGCCCAATCCGCAACCGTTCAGGCTCCCCCAACTCCGGGTTCGCCTCCATCAAACACTTCCACGCCGCGCCCCGCCCCAGGTGCTCTCGCGCCAACCGCCAAAGCGTATTGCCCTTCTGCACCGTCACACTCTTTTCCACCGGCCTCCCCCTGCCCACAACCTCCGCCGGCACCAGCACCGTGCTCCCCCGCAACAACAACTCCGGCCGATTCGTCGCCGCCGGATTCATCCCGCGCAATTCCCGCCAACGCGCTCCATTCCCCAAATAAATCTCCGCCAGCTTCCACCACGACTCGCCCCGCTCCACTTTGCGCGACACCATCGCCGTATTCCGCGTCATCACTTCCGGTTTCACTCTCAACACGCTCGTTCCCGGCTCACGCGGCGCACTCGGCACCACCGGTGCCACACGCGCAACCGCCCCGCTCGACGCCACTCCCACTTCCGCCCTGCGCGGCTCAAACGGCGACAGGCGCCCCGCCGCTCCTCTTCGCGAACTTCCCGCCACTCGCGCTTCTGTCTTCGGCTGTACCAACATCTTCGGCGCCGCCATCGTTGCTTCCGGCAGCTTCATCGGAAATTGCGAACGATCTCCCTGTCCTGTCGCCCGCGCCGCTTCCCGCTCCCCTTTCTCTTTTCGGTACCACCGCGCCACTTCCCCAAGCGACTCCTCGCCCGGCGCACTCTCGCCGGCTCCCTTCGCCTGCTCCTCTTTCTTCTCTGTCGGATTATTCTTTCGCGCCGCAACTTTGGCCTGATCCTCCGGTGTGAGGATCTTCGCCCGCTTCAAATCGTCTTCGGTATAAACATGGTGGGAACTCTTCGACCCCGCGGCCTTTCGCGCTTCCTCTTGCCGCGCCGCTTCGGCCGCATCCTGAGCGTGCAATGCACCCGCACACACCAGCCCCGACAACAAGAATCCCACGACGCCGAAGAGGAGCCTTCCTCTACCGTTTTTCAGGGAACCCGGGATCGTTGCGTTCAGCCGCATCGGCTCGCACTCGCACGTGTCGTGCTTCACATTCACCGGGGGGACATGACCGGCCTACTGGGTGAGATTGTGCCCCGTTTCCCCCGTTCCTGGCAACAGGACTTTTTCCGATCGGTTACCGCCCCTCCCTACGCTCTCCCCGTGCTCTGCGGTTTGCCTTTGTAGGGGGCCCCGACCTGGCCGGGGCGCTATCTTTCACCCTTTCACTTTTTCACTCTTCTACTCTTTCACTCTTCTTTTCCTATGTGCCCTCTGTGTTACCGTCCTTCTTCTCTTCTCACCAGATCCGGCAATACTTCACCCGCACCATCTTCTGTCCTTCCTTGCATCCAAACGCCTCCCGAAACTCCGGAAAATTCGAAACCACATTATTCACCCGGTACTTCGGATACGAGTGCGGATTCGTCAGCACCAGCGTGCGGATCAACTCCGGCCGGTACTGCTCGCACCAACTGAACGCATACGCCAGGAAAAATCGCTGCAGCGTCGTGAACCCGGCCGTCCCTTTATCATTCAAGCTCTTTCCCTCTCGCGCCAACTCCGCTTGCAACGCCAGCAGCGCCAGGTGCAGCCCGCCGTTGTCCGCGGTGTCTTCGCCCTGCGTCATCAATCCATTCTGCGTCACGCCCGGTCCCGCTTCCGGCACCAACTGCGTGTACTCGTCGGAAATGCATTTTCCCCGTGCCTCGTACTCCTTCGCATCGTTCGCGGTCCACCAGTCGCGCAGATTCCCCTGCGCATCGAATTTCCTTCCCTCGTCGTCGAACCCGTGAATCGTCTCGTGCCCGATCACCGCCCCGATCGATCCATAATTCACCGCCGCATCCTGGCTTGCCTCAAAGTAGGGCGGCTGCAATATCCCCGCCGGAAAATTGATCGTGTTGGTCTGCGCATCCTCGTACGCATTGATCGTCGGCGGCGTCATCGTCCACTCCGTGCGGTCCAGCGGTTGTCCGATCTTGCCCACCCAGCGCTCAAACTCAAACGCCGCGGCTCTCTGCCGGTTCTGCAGATAGTTCGTGCGCCCCACTTCAACCGAAGAGTAGTCCCTCCAACTGTCCGGATATCCAATCTTGTTCAGCACGGCGTTCAGCTTCAACTCCGCCTGCTTCTTCGTCTCCGGTGCCATCCATTCCGCCGCCTCGATATCCTTCGCCAGCGCCGCCTCGATACCCTTCACAATCTGCACCACGCGTGCCTTGCTCTCCGCCGGAAACGCTCGCTTCACGTACACTTCACCCAGCGCCTCCCCCAAATTCCCATCCACGGTCCGCACGCACCGCCGCCACCTCGGCTGCAGCTCCTGCGCGCCAAACAGCGTCCGCCCATAAAAATCGAAACTCTCTTTCACGAACGCGTCGCTCAACCCATTGGCGTTTCCGTGCAGCATCTGCCACCGCAGGTACATCTTCCATTCCTCCAGCGAGTGCGCCTTCAGCATCGTCTCCAGGCTCTTGAAAAACTCCGGCGAGGTCACGATGTACCGCGGCGTCGCCGGAGACTTCACCACCTTCAAATACCCATCCCAATCGAACGACGGCGTCAGCGCCTTCACCTCCGCCAGCGTCATGGGGTTGTTCAGATTCTTCGGATCGCGCCGCGCCACCGGATCCATCGCTCCCTTCGCCAATTCCGTCTCGATCGCCAGCACCGTCGCCGCATCGCTCTTCGCCTGCTCCGGCTTCTCGCCTGCCAGCACAAAAATGTTTCCGACGTGCTGCACATACTTCTCCCGGATCTCCTTCGCCTTGTCGTCCTGATCCAGATAGAAGCTCCGCCCCGGCAGCGCCATCCCGCCCTGGTCGATGGACGCCACATTGTGCGAAGCGTCCGCAAAATCCGGCTGCCCCGAATACCCCAGCAACGCCGCATTCGTCTGGTTGTCTCCGGGCTCTTCCGCACCCGGTATCGTCTGGTGTAGATGCGCCACTTCCTCCGCAATTCCCTGCTTGGACTTGATCGCTGCGATCCGCTCCAACTCCGGCTTCAGCCATTCCCCCGCGTGTGCGTCAATTGTCTTCGTGTCCATGCACGCAAAGTAAAAATCGCCCACCTTCTGCTCGTTCGGCGTGCGCTTCGCCTCGTCCACGGACGCCTGCTCCAGCGTCTTCACCAGCAGCGTCTCGTTCCACAGCTCCAGCGGACTCTCCACGCCCCAAGTCACCTGGTCCGCCGGGATCGGGTGCGCCGCGATCCATTTCCCGTCCGCGTACGCAAAGAAATCGTCGCAGGGGTTCACACCCGCATCCGTATTCGCCGTGCTGAACGACTCCAGCTTCGGCAATTCCTTCGGCGGCGCCGCCGGAGATCCTTCCTGGCCAAACGCACCCGCACCCGCCAAGCACAACGCCAACAACATCGCAAAGTAGCGCATAAGACTCCTCCCCATTAAAAAGCCGCAACGATTCTATCAGACTAACCACCCGCACTCGGTGTCGCCCCTCACTCCACACATCTCAGACACGGTATCGCCAGCACTCCGCACACCAAGACTCACACCCCATCTGCTCCCCTGGACGCACCCTTCCCCGTTTCTTCTTCTAGCCTCTCTCTTGGGTTTCTCCTGCCTTTGTAGCGGCCGCTTTCCGAAGCGGGCGCCTTTGCCCTGTGGCACAGTCACTCCTGACTGTGCTCTTGGGTTCGCCTTTGAAGCGGCGCAGCACCTGCCGTAGGCGGGCACTCCATGTCCGCACGATCTCCGCGTCTTGACTATTTTGGAGTGCGGCGGCGAGCCGCCGCTTTTACGGTCGAATGCCCTGCGACCGAACAATAATTCCACCGCCCGCCAATCGCACCAATCACCACAGACCGCTGCCCGCCGCCTGGAATACTCCATCGTCAAATTCCCGCATCGGTAACATACTTTTTACGGCACATTGCCGGACAACTAACCTCATTTCCGTGTTCTGATAAGAACATGCAGGAAACTAGACAGCAGGAACGCCGGCGCAGCCGCCGCATCCGTATCGGCCAGCCCCTCAAAGTGCGTCCTTCCGATCCTCACGATGCCCCCTTCGAGGAGACCGCCACCACCAAAAACGTCTCCCGCGACGGCATCTACTTCCTCTCCAAGAACTTAACTTTTCGCGTGGGCATGCGCGTCTTCGTCACCCTTCCCTATCACTTTCCCAGCGATCCTCACGATCTCGAGTACCTCGGCCAGGTTGCCCGCATCGAAAATCTGCCCGATGGCAACCGCGGCATCGCCGTTCAACTCCTTTCTTCCATCAACACAAACTCAGCCGCATCCCCCACCGCCCTCAAGAAATCCTACTAACCCCCCCTCCTCATCTTCTCTCTTCTCTCTTCTCTCCATTTTCCTTTTCCTGCGTCTTCTGTGGCACAGTCATTCCTGACTGTGCTCTTGGGTTTCTCTTTTCTTCTCTGCGAACCTCTGCGTTCTCAGCGCCAGCGTTTACCCCGACCCGGTCGGGGCGTTATCTTTACTCTTCCTCTTCGCTTTTCTCTTTGTCAGGCGCTTATTCCTCCCCAAGCAACCCACCGCTCCCTCTCTGCGCCCTCTTTCCTTTTCCGAAACTTACGACTTAAAACTTAAAACTGTGAACTCTGGTCTTCGCCTCCTGATCCCTGATCACCATTCTTTCCCCTTGAAACTTCCCCCCGTCCCGTGCGTACTTAATACCAAGGACACTTCTGCATGCTCCACGGCTTTCCCCTTCGTGAACCCATTGGCATGGCCCTCGAGACCATTCGCGCCCACAAGCTCCGTTCCTTCCTCATGCTCCTTGGCATCATCATCTCCGTCTCCACCCTTATCCTGGTCATTGCCCTCATCTCCGGGGTGGACGGCTACATCGCCACTCGCGTCGCTAATCTCGGCTCCAACGTTTTCCTCGTCGCCCGCTTTCCCCTCATCACCGACGTTGAGGAGTACGTCAAAGCCGTGCGTCGCAACAAAGTCATCACCTGGGAAGATTTCCAGGCTCTCCACGACGAGCTCAAGCTCCCCCGGCGCGTCGGCGCCGAAGTCCGCACCTCCGGCAAAGTCCGTGTCGCCTCGCAAAGCGTCGAGGACACCAGCCTCCGCGGCGTCACCGCCAACATCGGCCAAATCGATATCGAGGAGCCCATCGAGGGACGCTACATCTCCGACGGCGACGACCACAACCGCGCCATGGTCACCATGATTGGCAACGATCTCGCCAACAAGCTTTTCCCTTACGTCGATCCCATCGGCCGCGACGTCTGGATTGATGGCCGCCCCTTCACTGTCGTCGGCATCGCCAAGCCCCTCGGCACCGTCTTCGGCCAGTCTCAGGACAACTTCGCCTACATCCCCATTCAGACCTTCCTCAAGATTTATGGCACTCATCTGGACATGGCCATCAATATCCAGGCCCGCGGCGCGGAATGGATGGAGGAAACTCAGGACGAAGCCCGCGTCCTCCTGCGCGCTCGCCGCCATCTCGCACCTAACGAAACCGATTCCTTCGGCATCCTCGATTCCGCCACCCTCATGAACCTCTGGAAAAATCTCACCGGCGTCATTTTCACCGCCATGATCGGCGTCGTCTCCGTCTTCCTCGTCATCGGCGGCGTCGTCATCATGAATGTCATGCTCGCCACCGTCACCGAACGCACCCGCGAAATCGGCATACGCAAAGCCCTGGGCGCGCGCCGCCGCGATATCCTCTTGCAATTCCTTTTCGAAGCCTCCTTCATGGCCGCCATTGGTGGCGCCCTGGGCGTCTTCGTCGCCTACGGTATTGCCGTCCTAGTCAAGTCCACTACTTCCGTCCCCATGCACGTCCCCATCGGCGCCATCTTCATCGCCGAAATCCTTTCCACCGTTGTCGGCCTCTTCTTTGGCGTATATCCCGCGCGCAAAGCCGCTTTGTTGCAACCCATTGAAGCCCTGCGCCAGGAAATGTAAGAAAGGGTGCCACGTCCATGCGCATGAACATGAGCGAGAACGCCTACATGGCCCTCACCACCTTGCGCGAAAACAAGATGCGCTCTTTCCTCACCGTCCTCGGCGTTGTCATCGGCATCACCGCGCTGCTCTCCGTTGTCTCCATCCTCGTCGGCGTCTACGGCGATGTGAACTCCTATCTCAGCGATTACGGCCCCAACACCTTCTTCATCTTTCGCTTCAATCCCGGCATTCACACCAGTGGCCTCTCTCCCGAAGAACGCGCCCGCCGCCCGCTCACCCTCGATGACGCCGAAGCCATCCAGCAGCTCTGCCCCGCCGTTCGCGCCGTCTCCGCCAGCGTCTTTCCGCGTTTCGATAATTTCGGCCCCGCCCGTGGCCCCGTCACCGCCCGCTATCTCGGCAAGGAGATTTCCGGCGTGGACTACCACGGTTCTCTTCCCGCCGACGAGGAAGTCTTCAACACCCGCCCGCGGGAGGGCCGCTTCTTCAGCGATGCTGAAAATGATCACCGCGCCGATGTTGCCGTCATCGGCCCGGACATCGCCAAAAAGCTGTATCCCGATGGCAAGGCCATCGGCCAACCCATTCTCGTGGACACCGTCACCTACGAAGTCGTCGGTGTCACGGAACCGCGCAAAGGTCAGCTCGTCAAGGATCAGTCTGCCGACAAGAACGTCCTTGTTCCCTATCGTACCTACCGCAAGCACAATCCCGAGGACGACGAAGTCATGATCGGCGCCGTCGCCGTTTCCGGCCACATGTCCGAAGCCGAAGACCAAATTCGCGGCGTCCTCCGCCGTCGCCGCAACGTTCCCTTTGACAAGCCCGACACTTTCGGCATCTCCAGCGCCCAGCAGATCGCCGATGAATTTCGCCAGATCACTGCCTCTGTCGCTCTGCTCATCTCCGTCATCAGTTCCATCGGCCTCCTTGTTGGCGGCGTCGGTGTCATGAACATCATGCTCATGTCCGTCACACAGCGCACCCGCGAAATCGGCGTGCGCCGCGCCATCGGCGCGCGCAAGCGCGACGTCATCTGGCAATTCCTCACCGAAGCCATCGTCCTCACCGGTTCCGGCGGCGTCATTGGCGTTCTCCTCGGCGTCGCCATCAGCCTGCTCATCAATCTGGCCGTTCCCTCGCTCCCCTCTTCCATCCCTCTCTGGGCCATCATCCTCGCCGTCACCGTCTCCATGAGCGTCGGCCTCCTCTTCGGCATGTACCCCGCCATCAAAGCCGCCCGCCTCGACCCCGTCGAAGCCCTCCGCTACGAATAACCAATCTTGGGTCGCTCTTCTCCCCGTAGGAACACAGCGCTGCTCCGCGTCTTGGCTCTTCGCTTATCTTGGAGTGCGGCGGCTCGCCGCCGCTTTTACAGCTTCAGCCCCCACCGCCAAACCGTAGTTCCTCCCCCGCCCGAGTCCCCGCACAGTTTCCCCGTCTTGAGTCTCTTCCTCTTCTCTCTGCCCAGCCTATGCTCCGGCCCGGTCGGGGCGCGCCATTGTTCACCCTGAGCTGCAAAGGGCTGCACCCCATCTCGGCAACCCATGAAACCCGCCGTCATCCCTGAAAGCGCGTTTGGCAATGCGAACCCGTTTGGTCCGGGTCGTACCGAGTCATCTCTTCGCCCTCGTGGGGCATGGAGTTCTTCCCAAGGTGTGTCGCATTCATTCCGCGATCCCGC
>Ga0208189_1000170_pt1 | contig 40928 bp, 31 predicted proteins | sample June2015DPH_10_5_FD_184702 | JGI IMG/M metagenome (GOLD analysis project Ga0208189, IMG submission 184702) | Peatland microbial communities from SPRUCE experiment site at the Marcell Experimental Forest, Minnesota, USA - June2015DPH_10_40... | ecosystem: Environmental > Terrestrial > Soil >... | reverse complement strand
ACATTGCAGATTGCGGGATGCAGCCGGAAGGGCGCGAAGGACGTCTAAAACGGAGTAAAGTCTGTGATACCGATGACGATAATGAGCCGACCCTCCGCAACCCTCCTGCTTCGCCGCCAGACGGCGCTGTTGGCCGCGCTGGCTCTGGCCGCGCTGTCGCTGCCCGCCTTGCGTGCGCAGGCCCCGGCTGCTCAGAGTTCGACCGCTCAGCCGTCTGCCCAGCCGGTCGCACCGCCTCCCGCACAGCCGTCCACGCCACCGACTGCGCAGCCGACTGACCAGAGTTCCGGTTCCGAGGCAGGCCCCGCGATCGACAACGGCACCATCGTGATTCCGAAGAAGAAGGAGGCGGAAGAGCCTGCGCCGCCGCCCGCGCCTGCGGAGCCGAAGATCAAGAACCCGGGCGGGGAGACCTACGCGCTGCGCGTCGACGTTCCCATCGTGAACCTGGACGTGAGCGTGATTCTGGACAAGAACCACCAGTTCGTGCCGGGCCTGAAGGCGGAGAACTTTCTGGTCCTGGAAGATGGGGTGGAGCAGAAGGTGGACACGGTGCGCATCGGGCAGACCCCAATCACGGCGGTGATGCTTCTGGAGTTCGCGGCCAACTCCTGGTACGTCATCAACGAGATGCGCACGGCGTCGATCGGCTTCTTCCACTCGCTGCGCCCGGACGACTATGTGGCCGTGATGACCTACGACTTGCAGACCCACATTCTGTCCGACTTCACCAACAACAAGGACGTGATCGCCGAGAGCCTGAACTCGCTGACCATGCCGATGTTCAGTGACACCGACATGTTCGACGCGCTGTATGAGACGCTGGACCGCACCAGCCGCATCGATGGACGCAAGTACATCCTGCTGATCGGCACCGGGCGCGACACGTTTTCCAAGATCACGCTGGACAAGATGCTGGCCAAGATCAAGGCGACGCCCAATGTGACGATTTTCACCATCGGCACCGGGGCCCTGTTGAACGAGATGGGGGCCGGCGGCGGAGTTCGCGAGATGAACTATCTGCAGGCGCAGAACCAACTGAAGACATTTGCCGAGATGACCGGGGGGTTGAGCTTCTCGCCGCTCTTCCAGGGCGAGCTTCCGGCCGACTTCACGCAGATCAACAACTCCATCCGCAATCAGTACCTGCTGACCTACCGGCCAACCAACGCAGCCAACGACGGCAGCTATCGCAAGGTGAAGGTGATCCTGGTGGACAACGAGGGGCACCCGCTGCAGATGCAGGACGAGAAGGGCAAGCCGCTGAAGTACTCGGTGATTGCGCGCGACGGGTACAAGGCGCGGTTGCCGGTGGAGTAGCAGCTGGCTGGTCTGTGAAGGGTAGAGATTCCCTCCGGGGCTAAAGCCCTGTTGATTTTGCTGCTCTTACGGACGGGCTGAAGCCCGTCCCTTTCAAAGCAAGGACCAATTCGAAGACTGAAGATTACTTAAGTGCGGACCAGGGTTGCGGCGAGCAGGGCGATGATAATGCCGTATAGTTCCGACTTTACTTCGAGCGAGGCGAGGGTTTTGGCGGGATCGAGCGGCAGATGCAGGATGGTTGCGGCCCCGCCGGGGACGGTGCGGCCACGTCCGTGGAAGGCGACGGGATCGAGGACGCGGGTCTGGCCAGTGGCGAGATCGACGCGCGGGGGGAGTGGGGCTTCGTTGACAAAGAGATAGTCGTCGAGGAGATAGTCCTGCTCGATGGGCCACCAGGTTTCGGGGTTGCGCAGGGGGAGGGTGGCAGAGCTGCCGTCGGAGTATGTGACTGAGACGGCGCCGTGTTGTATGTGGCTGCACTGCGGGAGGGTGGTGCCGGCGACGAGGAGGTAGATGCCGCGCGCGCGACCGGTGAGGGGGAGCCGGGCGGAGGGCGCGTCCTGCTTCCAGTGGGAGAGGAAGAGGCAGTTGGGCGCGGAGCCGGAGGGGGTGCGGAAGTCGACGCCGATGGGTGTGTGGAGCAGGCCGGCGGCGGCGCGCAGCCCGGCGTCGCTGATGGTGGCGCGGTTGTCGGCGTTGGCCCAGCCTCCGAGGTCGTTGTTGGGGAAGGCGAGGGAGCAGTAAGGCGAACGCGGCTCGTCGTAGGTGCGGAGGAAGATGTCGTTGATCTGATTTTTCAGCAGGGAAGTGAGGTCGAGCGGCTCGGTGCGCGCGGCTGCGGGGAACGCGGGGATGGGAGCGAAGGCTGGCGTGGAGGGTGTCGCGTTGAAGGAGATGGGGAGCGACCAGGAGCAGTCGCCCTGCTTCATGTTGAAGAAGACGGTGTGAAAGCCGGGGGACGTGACGCGGCCATGGGCGAGCACGTGTTGCGGGTCGTCGATGTGGGCGAGGGTGACGCCTTGCGGGAGGACGAGGGTTTCGCCGACGCGGTAGGTGCGCTGGGCGGGGGCTTTCGATGGGGCCAGACCGTGCCAGTTCACGCTGATTTTGTAAGCGCGTACTGCGGGGAGATGGATGATGACCTGCGGTGAGCCGACGGCGTCGGGGTCGAAGGCACACTTCACGCTCGCTCCGTTGCAGAGGACTTTGGGGAGGGCTGTGGTGAACGTGGTGAGGATCAATGTGACGGGGACGGACTTGGCGAGGCGGCTGGTGAATTCGTAGCGATCGCTCAGGGCTTCGCGCTTCCATGCGAGGTCGAAGTCCTTGTGGTGGAGGGAGGCGCGGGTCCAATCGGTGGGGAAGCCGGGGCGGATGCGGATGGTGTTGGCGATGAGGTTGGGCTGGATGCCGAAGAGGCCCTCGACGAGGGCGCGCGAGGTGATGCCGATGGGATCGCCGAAGTCGCGCTGCGACTCCTGGCGGTGGGCGTCGAGGGCGGAGGTCATGTGGAAGTCGCCGGGGCAGAGGCCCATGAACATGGAGTCGAGCAACGCGCCTTTGTAGATGCGGAAGGCCTCGTCGGGCATGCCGGCCTGCCAGAGGGCGAGGGCCATGTGGGAGTTTTCGGCGAGCAGGAGGAGGTTGAGCGACCACATGTAGGGGAGCCAGTCGGAGCAGGAGAGCATGTAGAGGTTTTCGTTTGGCGGCACGCCTTCGCCGTGGATGGGGACGTGGCGGAGGGCGGCGAGGCGCTCGGCGGCCATCTGCCAGGCCTGGCGCGGGGTGGGGACTTCGCTGTCGATGGTGTGATAGACGGTCCAGAGCGCGGGATTGGAGTAGACGGTCTGCGGCTCCATCAGGTCCTTGGATTCGGCGAAGGCGCCCTGCGCGGGCAGCCAGAGGAGCTGCTGCATTGCTTCGTTGATGAGCGCGGCTTCTGTCTCGTAGGGAGTGGGGTCCTCGCCGAGGGCGCGCGCGAGCGTGGCGGCGAAGCGGAAGGCGAAGATGTTGTAGGCGGAGGAGTGGGCCGCGCCGCCGCCGTTGTACTGCAGGTTGTCGCTGGCCCAGATGGCGGCGTAGGCCTCGTAGAGCGGGAGGGTCTTGCCGCCCACGGTGTACGTCCGCCGGAAGAGTCGGTGCTCCCAGGCCAGGTGGCGCTGGAAGGCGGGCCATATCTCGCGCGCGAAGTCCATGTCCCCGGTCCACATCAGGTGACGCAGCATCATGTCCATGAAGACCATGTTCATGTCGTAGTGGTTGCCGGAGAGGTCGCCGTTGGAGTGCAGCATCTTCTCCTTGCGGGTGAGATGGAAGTTGGGTGTGTCGTCCCATGGGCCGATGGCGGGATCGGCGGTGGTGATGGGGGTGAGGTTCTGGCGCTTGATCCAGTGGCGGATGTCCAACACGGCGCGGTCGTGGTTGCCGAGGGCGTCGAGAACGTAAGGGCCACGCCATCCGGCGAGCATGGTGCGCCAGGCCACGCCGCCGTGGAGAACGCACTGCGAGTGGGCGTCCCAGATAGTCTCGGCGGCGACGGAGATGGCTGGGCCGAGGGTGTTGAGGAACTCATCGGGGGTGTCGAGGGTGAGGGATGCGGCGAGGGCTTCGAGCTGGGCGCTGCGGGCGGCGAAGGCTTTGGCAACCTCTTCTTCCGCTGTCCATTGTGACGCGCTTGATGCTCCAGCTTGTACTACGTGGTCAATCGTCAAGTACAGCGGCTTGTCCGCGATCTCCGCCGTTCCAGCCAATATCTGTTGCCCGGAACTCTTCAATGGAAATATCCAGAATGGCGGGGCATCCTGCCATACATCGAAGTTGCATGTCTCAATGTCCGATCTCTGCGGAAATGTAAGCGCCAACTGCGCGGCTTTACTGTTCAGATGAATCACGCTGCGGGCTGTAGTGACTGCATCGTCCAGATCTCCGGTGTAACGATTGTCGGCGCACTCCTCCTCCGTGACCTGGAAGAACTGGCTGACGGGAAGGACTTCGCAGCCGATGTCGCCGTTGCGGCGGCCACGCTTGCCGCTGACTCCGCCGAAGGCCCAGGCGAGGCGCGTGCCGGAGGGAAGATTGCTGCCCTCGACCTTGAGGAGGATGCCGGAGCCTTCGGAGGTGAGGAGTTCGGCGCGGATGGTTCCGGGGCCGAGGCGGGAGTCGCGAATCTCGTAGATCATGCGGCCGGGACGGTAGCGCGCGACGACCTCGTCGGCCTTCGCGGCCCACTTCGATGTGGCGCCCGATGCGGCGATGAAGCCGAGCTTGAGGTTGCCGCCGTGGCCGGGGAGGTAGAGGGAGAACTCGGGCAGGTCGCCGGCGTCGACGCGGAAGTCGGCGGTCTGGGTGGTGGAGCAGGGCGCGTAGAGCGGGCGGTTGAAGAACTCGGCGCCGTTGCGGATGACGAAGTCGCCGGAGACAGGGCGGTAGCGCAGTGGGCGCGCGGTCATGGACTGCATCAGGGGCACGATTCCGCCGGAGATGACCTCGGGTGGCGGCATCATGCGCGCGGCCTCCTGAATGTTCCGCTGCGCGGCGGCGGCGGAGGCTGCGTTTGGAGCTGTCTGCGAGAGGCCCTTGAGCGTGGCTGCGGCCTGGGCTGCTGCTGCGCTGGATACGGCAAGGAAGTGACGACGCGACCATTCGTTGCTGAATTTCATTGTGCTCACCTTCGCGGTCTGAAACGTGGAGGAATGGTATCAACCTTGCGCCACGATGGTAAAACGCGTGCGCAACCGCGATCGCTTCGCGATCGCGGTTGCGCAGATTTCAAAGGGTGTACTCATCGGCACGGCTAAAGCCGTGCCCTTCCGAACCATCTGCTCAGATTGTCAGCACACGAAGCCGTGCCCTTCCGAATCATGCGGCATGGAAATGTTGCGGCTAGTGGGAGGAGAAGGTTTTGTCGGGGGCGGAGCAGAGGGGTTCGAGGGGGCAGTCGGTGCAGCGGGGCTTGCGCGCGATGCAGACGGCGCGGCCGTGGGCGATAATGCGGTGGGTGAAGTCGATCCACTGGGGCAGCGGGATGAGGCGCATCAGGTCGCGCTCGACTTTCTCCGGGGTGGTTTCTTTGGTGAGCTGCAGGCGGCGGGCGATGCGCAGGACGTGCGTATCCACGACGATACCGTCGGCGATCTTGAACCACGAGCCGAGGACGACGTTGGCCGTCTTGCGGGCGACGCCGGGGATGCGCAGGAGTTCGGGCATCGTCTGCGGGACTTTGCCGTGGAACTCTTCGGTGATGACGCGGCCCGCGCCCTGCAGGGACTTTGCCTTGTTGCGGAAGAAGCCGGTGGTGCGGATCAGTTCTTCCAGCTCAGGGAGGGATGCGGCGGCCATCGCCTTGGGCGTGGGGAAGGCCTTGAAGAGCGCGGGAGTGACGAGGTTGACGCGGACATCGGTACACTGCGCTGACAAAATTGTGGCGACCAGGAGCTGCCATGCGCTCTTGTGGTGTAGCGCGCAGACGGCGTTGGGGTAGGTCTGCGCGAGGGTGTCGAGGATGGCGACGACGCGGGTTGGGTTGGTGGGGGAGACATTCTTCGCCATAGTTTTTCGCGGACACATTGCTGGATTATTCGGACTCGTCCTCGCACAGCATGTAGGTCATTCATCTCCGATCTTGGTAACGATCAGGTGGGGATTGGCGACGTTCAGTGGCGTTCCATCCTTGGTGAATTTCACTTCCAGAACATACTTCTTCCCCAACAGCGCAGGGAACTTCCCGAGGAATTTGAAGATGTTGTCCTTTGTATATATGTCGTCGGCATGAGTTGTGCTCGATCCGCTCGATGCGATTTTCCCATTCTCCCAAACGGTCCAGTCTGCTCGAAGCAGCCGATCGCTGAGAGGACAGTCCTTCCAGGAGGCGGGCGAATCATCATCGACCGCCATCATGCATGCCATTTGCTTGGTTGGAAGCGGTCTCTCCACCTGAACCAGGATCCAGTGCCAACTCGTCTTGCGAGGAGAGAACTCAGGCGTTCGGACGCTTCCCACCGCGAGCGATACCGGGATATCCACGACGGAGTATCGATATGGATGATCTTTATCTGAATAACAATGTTTGATCGGCTTGATCTCCGGGGTCATTTTTAGATCATGGATTTTGTAAAAAGTCTCCTCAACGGAATAGCAACGCTTATTGCTGTTCTGACTGCGTACCGGTGCACATGGTAGAAGGAACAGCACACCCAGCGTTCCGCCGAGAACTCCAACCAGCGTGCTTCCTGAAATCCATTTCATGCACCACCTCGGTTATGTCTTGGCGCGAACAAAATGCGGGGATTCTTCGCTTCGCTCAGAATGACAAACAGATTGCTGTTCCCTGTTCCCTAATCCTTTTTTTCTGCCTGCTTCATCCGAGGCGGTCGAGCATTTCGGCGGGGGTGAGGCGGACGCAACTGAAGATGGGCCAGTCTTTGAGGGTGTAGAGGCTGATTTCGGTCTCGCGGAGCTGCTGTACGAGGTCGAGGAAGTCTTCGGGGAAGTTGGTCTCGAAGGCGACGACGAACTCCTGGTCGTCGAGGCCGAAGGAGTAGGTGGTGTTTAGCTTGACGCGCGGGTAGAGCAGCCCGATGCGGATGTGCTCGTCCATGAGGCGTTTGCGTTCGGCCAGCGGGAGCAGATACCAGGGGCGCGTCTTCCAGAAAGGATAGATGAAGATGTACTTCTGGCCGCCGGGACGGATGGCGCCGCGGCCCTCGCCCTCGCTCTCGTCGGGGCGGCCGATCTGGTACTGCGAGCGCTTGGTCATGGCGAGGAAGTTGTGCGGCGAGTTCAGGTAACCGCCGAGCGGCGTGCGCAGAAGCTCGGCGCGCATCTGGTTGAGCTCGTCGACGGCGTAGCCGATAGTCCAGACGCAGAAGTCGACGTCTCCGCGGGTGCCGATGGTGGAGTAGGTGAGGGAGAGGAACTCGCCGGGCTTGTTCCACTTTTCGAGGACGGCGGCAAAGGCGGATTTGTGGGCGGTGCGCTCGGAGGCGGGCAGGCGACGCCACTCGGGGAGGAGCTTGTAGAAGCTGAAGCAGACGACCTGGCGGCGTGCGGGCGCGGCTGGGTCGTGCGCGGCGGGGGCGGATGACGTGGAGACGGCTGGGTGCTGCGGTGCGGGAGACTCTGCCATGGGTTGATTGTCTCGCGAACGGGCTGAATTGTCTTGCCAGCGGTCGTTGAGGAATGGGGCGCAGCCTGGCTGAAGAATATTAAAGTTTGGGGAGTTTATGCGGTCTATTCTGGAAATTGATGTTGCAGAACAGGATTCGATCTGAAGTTTTTGCTGGGGCTGCCGATTAGTCGGAGAGATGGGGGGATGTGGAGGTGCGCGGGTGAGTGACGCAAGTCGAACAGGGGAGAGTACGGAAGCCATGCCTATAACCCCGGTTGGAGCAGGCGGCGGATTGCCTCCGTCTGCCCGGCCTAGGCTGACTGAGCCGGGCGCGCGCGCTGCCAAGCCAAAGCCGCTGTGCAGCGGGGTCGGGGAGATTGCGGACGATGAGACGCAGGTGAGCCTGGCCGGGGCGCTGATCTCGCAGGCGAGCACAGGAAGCGATGTGCGCTTCGAGAAGGTGGCGGCGCTGCGGCGAAAGATTGAGGCGGGAACTTATGATGTGGCCGCCGAAGACGTTGCAGAGAAACTGATGGACCAGATGCGGAAGAAGTAGAGGCCCGCGCCGGGTGGGGTGGGCGAGCGCGGGGTGGTGAAGCGTCCGCGCCGGCAATTAAACAAAAACCAGGGGTTTACGGAGGGAATAAACTGTGGGTGAAGGAGTGCGCGATGGCGGAGGCGGAGCGGATTACGGCGCGGCAGCGGGCGATCCTGACGGCCATCGTGGAGAACTATATCGAGACGGGCGAGCCGGTGGGTTCGGGGACGATTGCGGGAACCATTGCGCGGGTGCTGGCGGGCGGTGGGCACGCCGCGGGGCTTAGCTCGGCGACCGTGCGCAACGAGATGGCGGAGCTGGCCAATGAGGGATTGCTGGAGCAGCCGCACACGTCGGCGGGGCGGGTGCCGACGGCGCGCGCGTTTCGGCTGTATGTGGAGCGGCTGAGCGGAACCGCGGGGGTGCGGCTGCTGGGCGGGGTTCAGCGGTTGAACCTTGAGTCGCAGCGTTTGAACCTGGAGTCACAGATTGATTCGAGCTTTGCGGGAGTGACGGGGACGCAGGCGATGCTGGAGCGGACGAGCCATGTGCTGGCGACGGTATCGAGCGGGGTGGGCGTGGCCGTGGCGTCGGTTGCGGGCGGCGACACGCTGGAGCATGTGCACTTTTCGCGGCTGAGGAAGGGCTGCGTGCTGGCCGTTGTGGTGACCAGCTCGGGGCTGGTGCGCGACCGCATGCTGACGATGGAAGCGGACGTTACGGCGCGCGAGCTGGAGGCGGCGGCGAACTTCCTGAATGAGCACTTTCGCGGATGGAGCATCGAGCGGGTCCGCGCGGAGATTGGCCGACTGGTGGAACGGGAGCGCAGCGAGGTGCAGCGGCTGCTGAGCTCGGTGGAGCAGTTGTGGGCGGGTGCGGTTCCGGAGGGCAGCGCGGGCGTGCAGACGGTGTATGTGGAGGGGGTTGCCAACCTGCTGGGCTCGCGCGGCGTGGGCACGGCGGAAGAGATGGCGCGGCTGCGCGAGGTGCTGTCGGCGCTGGAGGCGAAGCAGCGGCTGGTGGAGCTGCTGGATGCGTATATCGACGCCAGACAGGAGTCGGTGCGGGTGATCTTCGATCTGGAGGAACACGCGCCGGAGATGGCGGGGCTGGTGCTGATTGCGGCGTCGGCGCGGATGGCGGGCGATGGGCACGGAACGGTGGGCGTGATCGGGCCGAAACGCATGCATTACGAGAACACGATGAATGCGGTGAGCTACATCGCGCAGGTCTTCGAGCGGATGCTTCGTCCTCCGGCGTGAGGACAAGGTTGCCCAAACCAAGGGAATGACAAGCGGGGGGCGGGTATACTGCATCTGCATGTCTGAGAAAATTATTGCGTGGTTGGTTGGGGTGGTGGGGAGCGGCGGGTACGGGGGCGTGGTGCTGCTGATGGCGGTGCAGTCGGCGTGCATTCCGATTCCGAGTGAAGTCATTATGCCGCTGGCGGGCGTGGCCCTGGTGCATGTGGCGGGGATGACGCCGATGCAGGTGCAGATGCAGCTTGTGCTGCTGGCGACGGTGGCGTCGCTGGCGTCGAACCTAGGGTCGGTGCCGGCGTACTGGGTGGGAGCGCGGGGCGGGCGGCCGATGGTGGAACGCTATGGGCGATGGGTGCTGCTGAGCAGGCGCGACCTGGACCGCGTGAACCACTTCTTTGCGCACTACGGGTCGATCACCGTGCTGGTGGGGCGGATGCTGCCGATCATTCGCACGTTTATCGCGTTTCCGGCGGGCGTGGCCAAGATGAACCAGGCGCGCTTCCACATCTATACGTTTGTGGGGTCGTGGCCGTGGTGCTACGTGCTGGCGTATGTGGGGATGCGGCTGGGCGCGAGTTGGAACAGCAATCCGCAGTTCAAGGAGGTCTTTCACCGCTTCCACCTGGGCGTGGAGGGGTTGCTGGCGGTGGGGCTGGCGTGGTTTGTGGTGTCGCACTGGCGGGGGCGGATTCGCGCGGAGGCGGCATGAGCCGAGAAGATGGACACGCAATCGGGGCGGAGGGATATACTGATCTTTCCGGTTTAACGGAAGAAGCGCACCTATTTTGCAGGACAGAGGGGTAAAGCAAAGCATGTCTACACCCGGAGCCGCCACGCCAGACGCGGCGAGCATCAAGCCAGCCAAAGGGAAACTTGGAATTATGACGGTCGGGATGGGAGCGGTGTGCACCACTCTCATCGCCGGCGTAGAGGCGGTCCGCAAGGGGATTGCCAAGCCCATCGGGTCGCTGACACAGATGGGAACCATCCGCCTGGGCAAACGGACCGAGGGCAAGACCCCGCTGATCCGGGATTTCGTGCCGCTGGCCAAGCTGGACGACATCGTGTTCGCCGGGTGGGACATCTTCGGCGGCAATCTGTACGACGCGGCCAAGACGGCCGAGGTGCTGGACAAGGAGACGCTGGAGAAGATCCGGCCATACCTGGAGTCGATTGAGCCGATGCCCGCGGCCTTCGACCAGCACTATGTGAAACGGCTGACCGGGACGCGGATCAAGAGCGGCAAGAACAAGCGCGACCTGGCCGAGCAACTGCGCAAGGACATTCAGGAGTTCAAGAAGAAGACCGACCGGCAGGTGGTGACCTGGACCGGATCGACCGAGATCTTCCTGTCGCCGACGGCGGTACACCAGACGCTGGCGGCGTTCGAGAAGGGGATGGAGAACGACGACCCGGGGATCGCGCCGTCACAGCTGTATGCGTGGGCGGCGCTGACCGAAGGGATTCCGTTCATCAACGGCGCGCCCAACCTGACTGTGGACATTCCCGCGATGAACGAGCTATCGCGCAAGATGAATGCGCCCATCTGCGGCCGGGACTTCAAGACCGGGCAGACGATGATCAAGAGCGTTCTGGCGCCGGCGTTCAAGGCGCGCATGCTGGGCGTGAGCGGCTGGTTCTCCACCAACATCCTGGGCAACCGTGACGGCGAGGTGCTGGACGATCCGGCATCGTTCAAGACCAAGGAGGAGTCGAAGCTGGGGTTGCTGCAGACGATCCTGCAACCGGAGCTGTACCCCGACCTGTACAAGGACCTTTATCACAAGGTACGCATTAACTATTATCCGCCTCGTGGTGATAACAAAGAGGGTTGGGACAACATCGACATCTTCGGCTGGCTCGGGTATCCGATGCAACTGAAGGTGGATTTCCTGTGCCGCGACTCGATTCTGGCGGCGCCGCTGGCGCTGGACCTATGCCTGTTCATGGACCTAGCGGCGAGGACGCCGAGCCTTCGCGGGCTGGGGATTCAGGAGTGGCTGAGCTTCTACTTCAAGGCGCCGGACAGCGCGCCGGGCGTCTACCCGGAGCACGATCTTTTCATCCAGTCGATGAAGATGAAGAACACGCTGCGACACATCATGGGCGAGGACCTGATCACGCACCTGGGTCTGGATTACTACGGCGGATAGACGACAATTGGCTTGAGCATTTGGGAGGCCCTGCGACGGATTCGTTGCGGGGCTTCTTATTATTGGAGAGTTTGGATGCAGCGAGCGCATGAGAGCGAGCACCAGTTGGAGACGCTGCGCCTGTATGGAGCGCTGATGGAGGCGCGCGAGGAGTGGGGCGGAGGGTTGGTACTGTGCTGCGGCGAGGGGTGCGCGGCGAGCAGCGTGCCCGCCGCGGTGAGCATTGCGGGAGGAGCGACTCTGGCTGTCGATGGCGATGTGGACGCGGTGAAGGCGGCGATGCGGCGCGGCGAACTGGACTTTGTGGTGAACACGCTGGATGAGGCCCTGCGCGCGATGAAGAATGAGGTGCGCCTGCGGCGTCCGCTCAGCGTGGGGCTGATTACGGATGTGAAAGTGGCGTTGCTCGAGATGGTGGAGCGCGGCGTGCTGCCCGATCTGCTTCTGATCGGAGCGAACCAGGATGCGCAGGCGATTCTGGAGAACGAGAGCATTCGGGCGCTGCGTGCGGGGGGGATGGGTTTGCGGTCGATGGGGAATGCGGGTGAGGAACAAAGCGAAACGGGCATTGCGCGCAGGAGGTTCAAGGAGGTTTTTCTTACCGCGGCGAATGCGGTTGAGCTGCGAACGCTGGACGAGCGGCTGCTGGCGATTCTTCCGCCTGACGATCTGGTCCGCAGGCGCTGGGTGCAGCGCGTAGCGAAGTATCTGCGCGGGGCGCGAAGTGGCCGTTGGGTGTGGCTTAGCGAAGAAGAGCAACGCGCTCTGCTGGGCGTCTGAGCAGGAATAGGGAAGACAAGCAACGACGAAATACGGGGATTCTTCCCCTTCGGCAAGCTCAGGGGCAGAACGACAATTCAAAAAGATATTTGCTGAAGCTACTCGGCGAGGGAGAGCAGGCGCGGCCAGAGGGCTTTGACGCCGGTGGCGGATTTGGCGGAGACGGGGAGGACCTCGTCGAGTTCGAGTTCGCGCTTGAGAGCGGCGAGCGACTTGGCCAGCGCGTTGCCAGAGAGGCGGTCGGACTTGGTGGCGACGACCAGGAATGGGCGCTGGGTCTGCTTGAAATAGTCAATGAGCTGGCGGTCGCTGGGCTGGGGCGGGACGTTGCTGTCCACCAGGCAGACGGCGAGAGCGAGGGTCTCGCGCTGGGCGAGGTAGGGATCGATGAACTTCGGCCACTCGGCGGAGATGGAGCGGGAGAGCTTGGAGTAGCCGTAGCCGGGCAGGTCGGCGAAGAGCAGCGTGGGACGGGGTTTTATCTTGTCGCCGGCGCCCTCGTGCAGGGCGAAGAAGTTGATGGCGCGGGTGCGGCCCGGAGTGGATGAGGTGTGCGCCTGTTTGGAGGCGAGCAGCGCATTAATGAGCGACGATTTGCCGACGTTGGAGCGGCCGAGGAAGGCGATCTCGGGCGCGCCGAAGGTCGTGGCCACGGAAGGGAAGTGGGCGGCGTCGGTGGCGGAGAGCAGGAAGACCGGAGTCAGTCGCATCGCTCCAGTCTAGTGCATCGAATGTGCAATCATGGGTGGAGGAGCGATCAGGCCATGCCGTTGCAGTCTGTGACCCGCATCTTTGCCCACCAGATGCTGTGCGAGATCTACGAACAGCCAGCGGCGATTGCGCGCACGCTGGAACGTTATCTCGATCTGTCCGGCACCACGCCGAAGTTTCGCGAGGAGCCGCTGCGGGCGGTTGCGGCGCTGTTTCGGCAGCATCCTGATTTGATTATTGCGGCCAGCGGATCGAGCCGTCATGCGGGGCTGGCGGCGGAGATCCTGCTGGAAGACCTGGCCGGGCTGGTGGTGGATGTGGAGTACGCGAGCGAGTATGCGTGCCGCTCGACCGCGTTGCGACGGCATCCCGACAATCCAAGCCCGGTGATGGTGCTATCGCAGTCGGGCGAGACGGCGGACACGCTGGCTGCGCTGAGGGAGGCGGCGCGACGCGGACATCCGACGATTGCGGTGACCAACGTGCATGGATCGACGATGGCTCGCGAGGCGACGGTGGAGCTGGATACGCTGGCCGGCGTGGAGCTGGCGATTCCGGCGACCAAGAGCTTTACCACGCAGTTGACGCTGATGCTGGTGCTGGCGCTGCTGGCTGCGCGTGAGCGGGGCGCGCTAGCCAAGGATGCGATCGAGACGATGCTGGCGGCGCTGGCTGGTGTGCCGGATTCGATTGCCGCGCAGCTTCCGGCGTGGGAGCGGACGATTGCCGCGCTGGCGCCGCTGTACAGCGATGCGCAGAACTTTCTGTACCTCGGGCGCGGCGTGCATTACGCGATTGCACGGGAGGGAGCGCTGAAGCTGAAGGAGTCGTCGTACCTGCATGCGGAGGGCTATCCGGCGGGCGAGCTGAAGCATGGGCCGAATGCGCTGGTGTCGGCGCATGTGCCGCTGGTGGTGCTGGCGACGGTGGACGCGGACGATCCGGAGTCGCTGCTGCGCTACGAGAAGACGGTGTCGCTGCTGTATGACATGCGGGAGCAGGGGGCGCGGGTGCTGGCGCTGGCCAACGCCGGAGACACGACGATTGCGTCGCTGGCCACGCACACGATATGGATCGAGCCGGCGTGCGAGTCGCTGCTGCCGATTGCGGAGGTGGTGCCGCTGCAACTCTTCGCCTACACCATGGCGGTGAGCCACGGCGTGGATGTGGACCGGCCACGCAACCTGACCAAGGCTGTGACGACGGAGTAGGATTTCTCGGGGGGGGGGGCGTGCTGACCCCAGCTTGCGCAGAGGAGAACTACGCATGTCGATTTATTACAGAGGAGTCTTTAAGTTCGCGGCGTTGGTTGTCGTTGTTCTTGCGCTGGTTGCTTGTCCAACTACTGGGGTTGCCGCGCAGCCGATTACTGCGGCTGGCGGGGGTTTGATTGGTTCTCCATTCGCTGGCGATGCGCGCTGGATTGCAGCGCAGGCAGACTCGCACATCGCATCTGCACCCGCAGCCACTGGGCCTGCTGTGTCTTCCGGTCAGGGGAATGCGGATGTTGTTACGACACCTGTGCCGCTGCCGATCTTTAGGCGAAGCTTTACGGCGGGCGCAGAGCTCACCTCGGCGACGCTGAACATATGCGGACTGGGACAGTTTGAGGCGCACATCAATGGGCACAACGTTACGCAGGCGTTGCTTACACCGGGCTGGAGCGACTATCGCAAGCGCGTCTACTACGACAGCTACGACGTAACGAAGCTGATTATGCCGGGCGAGAACGCGATTGGCGTACTGCTGGGCAACGGGATGTACAACGTGGAGTCGCCGGCCAACCGCTATACCAAGTTTCGCGGATCGTTTGGCCAGCCGAAGCTGATGGTTGCGCTGGTGCTGCGATTCGCGGATGGCACGGAGCAGCGCATTGTTTCGGACGGCGCGTGGAAGAGCGCGAGCGGGCCAATCCTGTTCAGCAACATCTACGGCGGCGAGGACTACGACGCGCGGCTGGAGCAGGCGGAGTGGGACGCGGCAGGTTTCGACGACAAGGGATGGGCGGCGGCGAGCGTTGTCGATGGGCCGGGCGGGCAACTGGTTGCAGAGACGATTCCGCCGGTTGTGGCAAAGGAGAGCTACGCGCCGGTTGCGATCACGCATCCGAGGCCGGGCGTCGCGGTCTACGACCTGGGCGAGAACATGGCGGGCTGGCCGGAGATCGAGGTGACGGGCGCACGCGGGGACGCGGTGAAGCTGCTGCCCGGCGAGTTGCTGGATGCGAATGGGTTGGTGACGCAGCGCAGCATGAACGCGTCCGCGAAGAATCCTGCGTACTTCACCTACACGCTGAAGGGCGGCAGCGTGGAGGCGTGGCATCCGCGCTTCAGCTATACCGGATTTCGCTACATGCAGGTGGAGACGGTGGGCTTCAACCCTGAGGCAAGTCCGCCGGTGGTGGTGAAGATTGCAGGGCGATTTCTGCACGATGCGTTTGCTGTGGATGGGACGTTTACTTCCTCGAGCGAGCTACTGAACCGCATTCACACGCTGATTGACCGCGCGATCCTGTCGAACTCGGTCTCGGTGCTGACGGATTGCCCCACGCGCGAGAAGCTGGGTTGGCTGGAGCAGACGCATCTGGCGGGGGCTTCGATTATGTACAACTACGGCGTGACGGGCCTCTACGCCAAGCAGGCCGCGGACATGCGCGACGCGCAGACGGCGGAGGGACTGATGCCGGACATTGCGCCGGAGTTCACGACATTCGCCGGCGACTTCCGCGATTCGCCGGAGTGGGGCGCGGCGGTGATCCTGAGCCCGTGGGAGGCGTATCAGTTCTATGGCGACCTCGATCTGCTGCGTGCGCAGTATCCCGCGATGCAACGCTATGCGGAGTATCTACGGGGCAAGGCGCAGGGACACCTGCTGCTGTACGGTCTGGGCGACTGGTACGACATTGGGCCGAAGAACCCCGGGCGCTCGCAACTGACCAGCGCAGGCGTGACGGCGACGGCGATCTACTACGAGGAGTTGATTGCACTCGCGCATGTCGCCTTCCTAATCGAGTGTTCCGACTATGCGAGCAATCATGAAGTGGAAGTGGCGAGCGACCACAAAATGTCGGGAGACTATTTGATGGAAGCCAATGAGGTAAAGAAGGCCTTCAACGCTCGATTCTTCCACGCGGATACGAACCAGTACGACACAGGCTCGCAGACCGCTAACGCCATGGCTCTGGCTCTCGGGATGGTTCCCAGCGATCACTACGACAAGGTCCTCGATCATCTTGTCGCGGACATTCATGCGCAGGGCGACCACGTGACGGCGGGCGACGTGGGTTTCCACTACGTCGTCCGCGCGCTGACCGATGGGTGGCGCTCCGATGTTCTCTACGCAATGCTCGCGCGCACCGACAAGCCGAGCTACGGCGACCAGCTTGCGCATGGCGCAACGACGCTGACGGAGGCTTGGGACGCGAATCCCACCTCGTCGCAGAACCACTTCATGCTGGGCCACGCGGAGGAGTGGTTCTATCGTGGGCTGGCAGGGATTCGAGTTGATTTGTGGGAGGGGAAAAATAATTCCGATGCACGGATGTTCATCCAGCCCGCTATTGTGGGCGATCTCACGCACGTCTCTGCCACCTACCACTCCAGCCTGGGCCTCATTGCCAGTGCATGGTCGCGCAACGGAGACAAGCTGACGATGGATATAACACTCCCCGTTGCAGGCCGGGTCGTCATCCCGCAGGAGTTCGGCAAGGAGATCAGGCTCAACGGCAAGCCCATCGCTTCGACCAACGCGCGTGCGCAATGGTCCGAAGAGATTCCCGTTGTCGATACCATGGACAACAACGCCACTCGTTACAAGTCGCTCTATGTGCTTCCTGCGGGGACGTATCACATCGAATCGCATCGCTGAACTACAGGATTGCCTGCGGCATCAATGCGCGGCGACGGCTGGGTTATCGCCGGCGATGGGCCAGCCGTCGGGCGACCATAGCAGCGGGCGAATGTCGAGCACGGAGCGTCCGCCGCGCGTGAGGTCGGCCTCGTAGTGGATGCTGAAGCGCTCAGGGCCAGTGGATGGCGCGTCGGAGTCGACCATGCGGCCGAAGTGGCCGGGGCCGATGCGCTCGGCGTCGGAGGCGAGGAAAAGCGTTCCGCCGCCCTCGGACATGGGCTTGCCGTCGCGGTCCATATACGGCCCGGTGATGGTGCGCGCGCGGCCTACGCGGATGTTGTATGTGCTGTCCTTGCCCTTGCAGCAACTACCGTGATTGACGAAGAGGTAGAAGAAGCCGTTGTGAAAGATGATGTCGGAGGCCTCGGACTCGCGCGCCGTGGCGATGGGTGCGCCGAGGGTGTTGGGCGCGAGCGCAAGGCCGGTGTGCGGGTCGAGCTGGGTGACGCGGATGCTGCCGTGGTACGAGCCGTAACATATCCAGAGGGTGCCGTCGGGCGCGAGGATGACGCCGGGATCGATGGCGTTGAGGTCTTCGTTGCCATTGGAGGTGACGACCACGCCGCGATCGGTCCATTTATAGGCAGGGTCCCTGGGGTCGAGGACCGGGTTGGTGGCGAGGCCAATCGCCGACTGGAACGATCCCCAGCTCGACACCGCGTAGTAGAGATAGAACTGGTTGTTCATGCGAATGATGTCCGGCGCCCAGACGTCGGTGCCGTTATTCTTGGGCACCAAGGCGTGAACTGCGTCGGGAATCTGCGCGAAGACGCTGCCCTCGCGCGTCCAGGTGAGCGCGTCCGGCGAGGAGTAGAACGGCGCGCCGCGGCCGGTGGAGAAGACGTAGTACTTGCCGTGGAAGCGGACCACGGTGGAGGGATCGTGGACGAAGGGCATTCCGGCGACGGGAACGCCGATGGCTGGACCGAAGCCGCGGCCTTGACCTGCACCTTGCGCCGGAGCGAGAGGGGGCGCAGCGGCGTTCTCCTGGTTGAGCAGTGCAACCAGGCGCTGGAAGGCTTCGGTGCGCGCGGCTTTGTTTGCTGGGTTGGAGGCAGGGTCTTCGCCGGCGCGCATAAAGCCGTGACCCGCGTCGTCATAAATTACCGGATCATATTTTTTGCCGGCGGCCTTCATGGCGGCGGTGGTGGCGGGGACGGTTGCGGTGATGCGCGCGTCGTTGCCGCCGTAGAAACCGTAGACCGGCGCGGTGATATTTTTGAGCGCGTCGTCGGCGGGCGGCGGGCCGTAGAAGACAAATGCGGCGGCGAGATCGCGGCGGTGCGCGGCGAAGTCGAAGGACTTGCCACCGCCCCAGCAGAAGCCTGCGACGAAGAGACGGCCGTTGGCCGAGGGAATTTTTTTCGCGTAGTCGGCGGCGGCGTCGAGGTCGGCGGTGACGACGGCGGGATCGAGCGCGGAGACGGCCTTGGTGACGGCGTCCTGGCTGGGGAAGGCGTCGGTGCCGCCGCCGTTGGGGCCGAAGCCGAAGAGCAGGTCGGGCGCGACGACGATGAATCCCTGTGCGGCGATCTCGTCGGCCATCTCCCTGGCCCAGTCGCTGAGGCCGAAGATCTCGTGGATCATGAGGACGACGGGCGCCCGCTGGCTGACCTCGGGATAGACGACGAAGGCCTGCACGGTGCGGTCGCCGTGCTTGATGGCGACGTACTCGCGGTGGCGCGGGGATTTCTCCAGCGCGGCTTTGGCCCAATCCTGCGCGACCAGCGGAGAAGCGGTGAAGGCGAGGAGAACGGCGAGGGCGAGAGAGAGCAAAGATGGGCGGCGCATGGCGTGAGTCTAGTCGAGGGCGTGATGATTCAGCAAGGCGAGGGGGAAGGCGTGGTTGACGGGGAAACCAGTGCGCGGTAGGTTGGGGATAGATGGATGCGGAGGGTTGCCGTGGGTGGGATACAGTTCATAACCGATGAGAAGGGGACGAAGACGGCGGCGGTGATCGACCTGAAGACGCATAAGGCGCTTTGGGAGGACATTGCGGACGTGCTGGTGTCGCGTTCTCGGCGGAGCGAGAAGGGTGTCTCGCTGGAGAAGGTCAAGGCTGGGTTGATTGCGAGCGGGAAGCTGCTCTGAAAATTAGAGATAGAAGCTAAGGCATTACAAAGATTCGTTGCGCGCTGCGCGCTGCACTCAGGCCTTCGGCAGAGCGGAAGCGCGCTTTGCGCGCGGCGATTATAGCCCGCGTGAACGCGGGCCCTTCCGGTTTGGGGTTGGGGCGAAGGTGGTGCGAAACCCACCTTAGAGCGGAATCAGAGTAACAGTGCCCAAGCGAAGAGCATAGAAGGTGGCTTTTTCTTGAGAAAAAAGCCACTCGGAGGGATTGCCCCTGGGTATACCTACTCTGATTCCGCTCTAGCGCCCAGATGCGGGCGCGAAGATGGGGCACGCGGCGGGACGAGGGCTGGGCAGCGCAGCGAGGTTGATGAGGGGTGAGTTGGGCGGGGCGGTCGCCCTTCGGGCGATTCCCACCCATGCGCTTCGCGCATGAATGGGGCACCCAGATTGTTTTGTGGGTGGGCCACCCGCCGGGCCCTTCCGGTTCTGGGTTGGGGCGAAGATTAGTGACGCGAATCGCAGGGCGATGAGACGAGATGTGAGGAAGTCGGCTACCCCATCAACTCCCTTTCAGCGAGGCTTTGTTCCTCGTGCCATTTTTGCCACTGTTCGTTTTCATTTTTTACAGCATCGGCATTGATAATACGAGGTCTGTACTGCGGGATTGTTGGGTCTTTGAAAGGAGAAAATATATAGCGAAAAGCGTGTTCGGCGATCATTCTTCGAAGCATAATCGCCATCGGCCGAGGAAACACCTCGCCACGTTGGTTTGGCTTTTTACCAACCTGTGTAAAGAGCAAATACTTCGGACTAAGCGGTAATAATATATTTGTATTAGAACTTCCCCATCCACCCTTGAAGTTATAGTCTGTTGGGTTGCGATAATTCAATCTGACTACCGGATCGTCAGTTGTAAACCATGGCAAGTCATCTTCCGCTGAGATGATAGTCCACCTATGTTCTGCCAGCCAATCGAGCGTCTTGGTGAGCAGGTGCCGCATCGCGTAGATCCAAATACCACGTCCAACGACAGTTTCCGTTTTTATGATTACTGATTTACCATCCGACGACGGTTCTTTAGTGACTCGTAGCGGAAAATACTCTGAGTTTGCTACATGCTCAGTTTGAATCGGTCGACCCGTCGCTCGCGCTTCTTCAAGTTCTTTCCTTACATTTTCCGAAGTTTCTTTTAGTTGTCTCTCCGCCTGTTCTCGCCAGCGCGGGAGGTTTTCTATCAGGAAGGCAGGTGTTCGTACGATTTGGGCTGCTAAGAATCTAACTAATAGTCGGTAATCCTCTTTTTCGAGGCGCTCGCCATTGACGGCTTTATGCATGCTATTTTCAGCGGGATTCTCAAAGTCCCGATTCAACCACTTTTCAATCTCGTCTGAATCCCCTTGTGCGAGGACACGCGTATAAAGATTCGACTGATAGCCAACTCCACCAATATTGATCCGCTTCCAATCGGATATGTTTTGTTTCGGGACCAACACCCGGTATCTGTATAGATAACCGGATTCTGATGCGAAATGCTTCAGATAAACGCGTGGCACGTAATGATTGTTTTGTGTGAATGACATTGACCCATACACCATTGCATTGAGAGTCTACCTAGCCAATACCAATTAAAGCTGCTTCCAAACGCGATGAATTACCTGCCGAATTTTTGGCGGGGTTGCATTTGTTGCATCATGCGCTGCTGGGCTTTGAGGCTGGAGCCGGAGCCCATGGATTTGAACATTTTGCGCATCTGGGCGTACTGGCGGAGGAGGTTGTTGACCTCCTGGACGGTGGTCCCGGAGCCGCGGGCGATGCGCTTGCGGCGGCTGCCGTTGATGATCTCGTGGTCGCGGCGCTCGCGGGCGGTCATGGAGTCGATGATGGTCTCGATGCGGTTGAATTGGCCCTCGTCGACGTTGTCGACTGCCTGGGCCATGCCGGCGAAGGGGCCGACGGAGGGAAGCATCTTCATGATGGACTTCATGGAGCCCATCTTTTTAATCTGACGGAGCTGGTCGCGGAAGTCGTCGAGGGAGAAGCCGTCGCCGGAGAGGGCCTTGGCGGCGAACTGGCCGGTCTTGCTCTTATCTAATTTTTCCTCGGCGCGCTCGAGCAGGGTGGCGATGTCGCCCATGCCCATGATGCGGCTGACGATGCGGTCGGGATGGAAGGGCTCGAATGCGTCGGGGCGCTCGCCGGTGCCGAGGAACTTGATGGGCGCGCCGGTGACGTGGCGGATGGAGAGGGCCGCGCCGCCGCGAGCGTCGCCGTCCATCTTGGTGAGGATGACGCCGGTGAGGGCGAGCAGGGAGTGGAAGGCGCGGGCGGAGGCGACCGCGTCCTGGCCGGTCATGGCGTCGGCGACGAAGAGAATTTCGGAGGGGTTGAGGAGCTTCTTGAGCGCGGCCATCTCGTCCATGAGCGCGGCGTCGATCTGGTTGCGGCCGGCGGTGTCGACGATGAGGATGTCGCAGCCGAAGTTGGCGGCCTCGCGGCGGGCTTCGCGAGCGAGGCGGAGGACGTCGTCGGTTCCGTGCGCGACTGCGGGGTCGAGCTGACCCTCGTAGAGCTGGGCGTTGATGGATTCGGCGACGATGCGGAGCTGCTGGCGCGCGGCGGGACGATAGACGTCGACCGAGACGAGCATGGGGCGATGCCCAGCCTTTTTGAGCCACGCGGCGAGCTTGGCGGAGGTGGTCGTCTTGCCGCCGCCCTGCAGTCCCGCCATCAACACGACGCTGGGCGGCTGCGAGCTGGTGCGGAAGCGCGCCGTGTCCTTGCCGAGAAGGGTGATGAGCTCGTCGTGGACGATCTTGACGATCTGTTCGGAGGGTGAGAGGGCGGTGGTGACCTGGGTTCCCAGTGCGCGCGCGCGGATGTGTTCGACCAGGTCGGTGACGACGGGGAGCGAGACATCGGCCTCGATGAGGGCGATGCGGATCTCGCGCAGGGCGTCGGCGATGTTCTCGTCGGTGATGGTGCCCTGGCCGCGCAGGGCCTTGAAGGAACGCTGGAGCTTGTCGCTGAGGGTCTCGAACATGCTGGGTCCAGTTTAGCAGCGGCGGGCGAGGGAGGGCCGGTTCAGGAAAGCTCTTGGCGGGTGTTCAAGATTCCCTCAGCGGCTAAAGCCGCGTTTCAACTGAGGAGTTTACGGCGGGACTAAAGTCCCGCCCCTTCAAAGCACTACCATCACCCCTTCAAGGCACTACTAACGAGGTTGGTGCGGGGCGAGCGGATGGGCGGGCGGCGCGGCGGGCGGCGCGGATAATTGAGGCATGAGGAGAGGTGTGCAGATTCGTGAGTACGCGCGCGTGCAGGCTCCGGATGGGCCTGGTGCAGAGTCTGCTTTGCCTGCGCGGGCAGAGGTTGCGGGAAACGCGCGGCTGGTGCATGAGTACATGGACTATCTGCGCGTGGAGAAGGGAGTGCGGCCGGCGACGTGCGAGGCGTATGCGCGCGATCTGGAGCAGTTTGCCGAGCAGGTGGAGCGGCGGGACGCGCTGCTGATGACGGCGGCGGAGACGGACGTGAAGGACTTTATGGCGCGGCTGCGGGCGAACCATGTGGACGCGCGGAGTGTGGCGCGGAAGCTGAGCTGCCTGAGGGGGTTCTATCGCTGGCTGCTGCTGGACAAACGCACGCAGGCGGACCCGACGGTGAACATCGAGACACCGGCGAGCTGGAAGGTGTTGCCCAAATCGCTGGCGGAGAGCGAGGTGGCGGAGATGCTTGACCGGCTGGGTGCGGCGGCACACACTCCGCAGACAGAGGGCGGCGGGAGGGATGCGGCGGCGCTGGCGCTGCGCGATTCCGCGATTCTGGAGCTGCTGTACGCAGGCGGACTGAGGGTGGGCGAGATTGTGGCGCTGGGCGAAGAGGACCTGCACCTGGACCAAGCCCGGGCGCAGGTGCGCGGCAAGGGAGATAAGGAGCGCATCGTTCCGCTGGGACGCAGAGCGGTGGAGGCGCTGGAGGAGTATATAAAGCGCGGGCGGCCGTCGCTGGCGAGGGCAGGGATGCAGCGGGCGCTATTTCTGAGCAACCGCGGGCACGCGCTGACGCGGCAGTGGGTGTGGGAGATGGTGAGGGCTGCGTCGGTGAGCGTGGACGGGAGCATCCACAAGGCCAGCCCGCACATGCTGCGGCATAGCTGTGCCACGCATATGGTGGAGCATGGGGCCGACCTGCGCAGCGTGCAGCGGCTGCTGGGCCACGCGGACATTGCGACGACACAGGTGTATACGCATGTGGCGATGGAACATTTAAAGAAGGTGCTGCGGGAGCACCATCCGAGGGGGAAGAGAAGGGCAGTGGTTAGTGGGTAGTGGGTAGTAAGGGCAACGGCAACGGCAGAGGCAACGGCAAAGGCAAAGGCAACGGCAGACGCAAAGGCAGAGGCGGAGATGGGGACGGAGCGGGGCGAGTTCGAGCAGCTGGCGGAGGAGTTTCTTCGCGTGCTGGAGAATGAGCGCAACGCATCGGTGCATACGGTGCGGGCGTATCGCCGCGAGGTGATGAACTTTGCCGATTATCTGAATGAGAGGCTGGGCACGGGGGCGAAGATTGGCGCGGTGGAACACCTGCACATTCGCGCTTATCTCGGATCGCTTTATGGGCGCGGGCTGACGAAGGCGAGTGCGGCGCGCGCGCTGGCGGCGGTGCGGTCGTGGTTCCGGTGGATGGCGAAGGAGCACAAGATTGCGCAGAACCCGGCGGCGCTGGTGAGCACGCCGAAGTTGCCGCAGCACCTTCCGCGCGTGCCCAGCATGGAGGAGGTGAACGGGTTGCTGGATGCGATGGAGGCCGGCGCGGGGGCTGGTGACGAGGCCGCGGCGTGGCCGGAGCGCGATCGCATGATCTTCGAGATGCTGTATGGATGCGGGATCCGCAACTCGGAGCTGGTGGGGATCAATATGGGCGACATTCAGTGGAAGAACGACGCGATTCTGGTGAAGGGCAAGGGACGCAAGCAGCGCTATGTTCCGCTGGGCGACGAGGCGGCGATTGCGATGCGCGCGTTTCTGCCGCTGCGCGAGAGCAGGCTGAGGGAGGCGGGGAAGCTGGCGCTGGTGGCGGAGGGGCCGCTGGTGACGAACCTGCGGATGCGCGGGGGTTGCCGCTTGACGACACGCAGTGTCGGGAGAATCGTCAAGCGGATTGCGCTGGCGCGGGGGCTGGCGTCGGATGTGCATCCGCACACGCTGCGCCACGCGTTTGGCACGCACATGCTGGAGGAGGGCGCGGACCTGCGCGCAATCCAGGAGATGCTGGGGCATGAGCGGCTATCGACCACGCAGCGCTACACGCACCTGACGGCGGGACAGGTGCAGCGCGTGTATGAGGAGACGCATCCGAGGGCGCGGTGATTCGACGGATGGTTTGAAACAAATGTAGTTTCAGAAACGGCGAAATGCGGGGATTCTTCCCCTTCGCAGGCTCAGGGTCAGAATGACAATTCATTCTTGGTTCATTTCATCAGCTAGGAGGCGAAGGCGATTCCGTGCAATGGGGTCGTTGGGATTGAGTTCAAGAGTACGTTTCAGCTCGGCCTCTGCTTCGGAGTAGTTCCCAAGTTCTTCTAGCAAAACCCCGAGCGCTCCATGCGCACGGTGGGAGCAGGGGTCCAATTGCACAGCTTTTCTAAAAAGCCCTTCTGCTTCGATAGCCTGACCATCAGCGCTCAGAAGGTGCCCGAGGTTGATATACGCCTCCACGTATGTTTCATCGAGCTCGATCACTTTACGGTACGCCGCCTTGGCGGCTACCTTCTCGCCGAGCCGCGCGAGCGCCGAACCTAAGTAGCTCAGGGAGGCTTGGTTAGGGTCTACCGCTACCGCCTGTTCGAGCCACTCTTTCGCTTTTCGCGCGTTCGCCAAACGATCTCCATCGGTTCTTTTCAGAAATAGGGACCCAAGCAATGTCTTCGCCAAAGACAGCGTCTTATCGACGAGTTCTGGTGATTCTGGGGTACTGGGTATGGCTTTTAGATTGGAAGCGACTTTTATGGCGTCAAGAAATGCCTGTTCTGCGTATGCCCATCTTCCCAGTCTCTCTGCCACTCGTCCCAACTTGCAGAAATAGTCCGGCCGATTTGCGTCGATGGATGTAAGAGTCCGCCAGGCGTCATATGCAACATCGATATTCCCCGATTGTTCTGCGGCTATTGCGGCTTCTTGCAGAACCAGTTCCTCGCGTGTCATGCACTGTGCTCCTATTCATCTTCGCCGTTCCACTCTTCCAATACGAAATGCTCAAACAATTCATAACTTGCAAATGAGTTATGCGGCGGCGCCGTGGCATTTTTTGTATTTTTTGCCGGAGCCGCATGGGCAGGGGTCGTTGCGGCCGACTTTTTCTCCGGTGACGCGCTGGGCGGGAGCGGCGCTCTCGCCGGAGCCGACGGCGCGGGCCTGTTCCAGCTCGCGACGCTTCTTGCGCTGGAACTCTTTTTCCAGCTCGTCGATGGTGGTGGAGGGGGCGCGGGTGTGGATGGGGACGGGCGCGTGTTCCTCGCCGGGCTGGGGCAAGGGAAGCGAGGACTGCTGGGTGGCTGCGCGCTGGCCCTGCGCGGCCTGCATCTGCTGGACGGTCTCGATGGGCTTGCCGTCGGGGCCGATGATCTGCATGCGGAAGAGATGGCGCGCGGTGTCCTGCTGGAACTGCATCATCATGGCTTCGAACATTTCGAAGGACTCGCGCTTGTAGACGACCAGCGGGTCCTGCTGGGCGTAGCTGCGCAGAAAGATGCCCTCCTTGAGGTGGTCCATGGCGAGGAGGTGGTCCTTCCACAGGCCGTCGAGGACGGAGAGCATGACGATACGTTCGTGGTAGCGCATCTGCGGCGCGCCCAGGATCTGCTCCTTGAGATCGTAGCGCGCGCGCACTCTCTCATAGATAGCTTCGCCGAGTTCGTGGCGGCTGAGTTTTGACGGATCGATCGCGCTTCCTTCTCTGTTGGACGATACGTTCAGCTGCGCTCCGAATGTGTCAAACACCTGTTGAAAGATCGCGTCCATCTTCCACTCGTCGGGGTGCGATTTTTCCGGCGCGTGCTCTTCGAGGATGTTGGAGAGGATGGTGGAGACGTAGTCCTCGGCGACGAGCTGCTTCTGATCGACTCCCTCCATCAACTGACGGCGCAGGCCGTAGACCGCCTCGCGCTGCTTGTTCATGACGTCGTCGTATTCGAGGACGTGCTTGCGCGACTCGAAGTTCTGGGTCTCGACGGCCTTCTGCGCGGCCTCGATGCGGTTGGAGATCATGCGGCTCTCGATGGGGACGCCCTCTTCCATACCGAGCTTTTGCAGTAGCGGACCGACCCAGCTCTTGGCAAAGATGCGCATGAGGTCGTCTTCGAGGGAGAGGAAGAAGCGCGAGCTGCCGGGATCTCCCTGGCGTCCGGCGCGTCCGCGCAACTGGTTGTCCACGCGGCGCGATTCGTGGCGTTCGGTGCCGAGGATATGAAGGCCGCCGGTGGCGATGACGGATTCGTGCTCGACCTGGGCGGTGGCAAGATGCGATGCGATGGCCGCGTCCCATGCTTCTGTTGTGGTTTCGAATTCCTGGCTGGCGTAGTAGAAGCGCACCATGCCGGGGCCGGCGGTGGGGGAGATGGCGCCCTCGGCGGCGGAGACGGCGCGTGCCTGCGACTTCTTGACGAGGTCCTGGCGGGCCATGAACTCGGAGTTGCCGCCGAGCAGGATGTCGGTGCCGCGGCCGGCCATGTTGGTGGCGATGGTGACCATGCCGAGACGTCCGGCCTGGGCGACGATCTCGGCCTCCTTCTCGTGGAACTTCGCGTTCAGAACGAAGTGGCGGACACCGCGGCGCTTGAGGATCTCGGAGAGCCGCTCGGATTTTTCAACGGAGGTGGTGCCCACCAGGACGGGCTGCTTGACCTCGTGCAGGCGGGTGATCTCGTCGGCCACGGCAAAGTATTTTTCTTTCTCGGTGCGGAAGACGACGTCGGGGTTCTCCAGACGGCGCATCGGCATATTGGTGGGAACGACGACGATATCGAGCTTGTAGATCTTGTCGAACTCGGCGGCCTCGGTCTCCGCCGTTCCGGTCATTCCGGAGAGCTTATTGTACATGCGGAAGTAGTTCTGGAAGGTGATAGTGGCCAGCGTCTGGTCCTCCTTGCGGATGGAGACGCCCTCCTTTGCCTCGACCGCCTGGTGGAGGCCGTCGGACCAGCGGCGGCCGGGCATGAGGCGGCCGGTGAACTCGTCGACGATGATGACTTCGCCCTCTTTGACGACGTACTCGACGTCGCGCTTGTAGAGGTTGTGTGCCTTGATGGCGACCTCGACGTGGTGCTTGAGGTCCCAGTTTTCGGGGTCGGCGATATTGCCGATGCCGAGGAGTTTTTCGATCTTCTCCCAACCCTCGTCGGTGACGGTGATGGCGCGCGCCTTCTCGTCGATGACGAAATCGCCAGACCAGGTTTTGGTTTCGAGGGTCTCGATCAGCTCGCCCTCTTCGAGGCGGGGGATGATGAGGTTGACGCGCGCGTACTTGTCGGTGGTTTCGTCGGTGGGGCCGGAGATGATGAGCGGGGTGCGCGCCTCGTCGATGAGGATGGAGTCGACCTCGTCGACGATGCAGAAGTAGTGGCCGCGCTGCACCATGTCCTTGAGGTCGAACTTCATGTTGTCGCGCAGGTAGTCGAAGCCGAACTCGTTGTTGGTGCCGTATGTGATGTCGGAGGCGTAGGCCTCGCGGCGCTGATCGTCGGAGAGGTCGTGGACAATGACGCCGACGGAGAGGCCGAGGAAGCCGTAGATCTTGCCCATCCATTCGGCGTCGCGCTTGGCGAGGTAGTCGTTGACGGTGACGACGTGAACGCCGTGGCCGGCGAGCGCGTTGAGGTAGCAGGGAAGGGTGGCGACGAGGGTTTTGCCTTCGCCGGTCTTCATCTCGGCGATCTTGCCCTGGTGGAGCACCATGCCGCCGATGAGCTGGACATCGAAGTGGCGCATCTGCACGGTGCGCAGGCCAGCCTCGCGGACGACGGCGAAGGCTTCGGGCAGGACCTCGTCGAGCGCGGCCTTCTCCGCGGCGCGGGTGCGCTCGGCGGCGTTCTCGTCGGTGGGATCGATCTTTTCGGCTGCCACGAAGTCGACGATGCGCTGGCGGAACTCGTCCGTCCTGGCGCGCAGCTGGTCGTCGGTAAGCGCATGAATGGAGGGCTCCAGCGCGTTGATCCGGCCGACCGCGGGAAGCAGGCGCTTGACGGCGCGCTCGTTACTGGTGCCAAAGACCTTTGCGAGGATGTTGTTGAGCAAACCAGGCGTCCTTCAGGATTTTGTGGGCGGAAGATGGCCCTAGAACAAGTTTACGCGATGTTAACGGTGGCGCATAGACGAGGGTTGTCCCGTTTTGGACGCAAACTAATTTATGTATTAAAACTGCACACCTGCTGCATCTTATTGCAGACAGCCGACGTACTAAGAGATAGAAACCGGATGTGGCGTCTGCACTCAGACCGAGCGGAGCTTCATTCCCACAACCCTGGAGGAACCATGACATCGATTGTGAAATTTTTGGCAACCGCACTTTTTGGCGCTGCTATCACTGGAGCGCCCATCCTGGCGCAGACCGTGACCATTGATTACGACCACAGCGTCAACTTTCTGAAGTTCAAGACCTATACCTGGGACCGTGTGCACGCGACCGACCCCAGCGTTGAGAACCGCATCACCATCGCGGTAGATCGCGACATGAGCGGCAGATACATGACTCAGGTGTCGAAGAACGGCGACGTGACCATTATCGCCGTCGAGGCGACCCAGGACAAACAGGAGTACACGAACTTTTACACTGCTCTGAACAACCTGAGCTGGCAACGCGCATGGGGCAACGGGGGCTTCCTGGACACTGCGGCCACCCTGCAGGACGTGCCGCTGAATACGCTGGTGGTCGATATGTACGACACCAAGACGCAGAAGCTGCTGTGGCGCGGCGTTGTGACCGAGCCCGTGGCCAAGAGCCAGGACAAGAACGACCAGATCATGGACAAGGCCGTCAACCTGTTATTCGCGAAGTATCCGCCAAAATTCTCCAAGTAGAAGTAGGTTGGAAGTAAGTCGAAAGTAAGTTGAAGCATGCGGGAGTAAGTCGAAGAGCGCCGATTTGCCGTCGTGGGGGCTGCCAGCAGGCCGCGAGAAGCACTTGAGAAAGTACCGGCCAGGATGTCTACGAGTGCGTGGACACACTGGCCGGTGGATTTTTGCGACATTTCTTTGGGATGGTCTGAACAAATTCTGGACATTCCCTCAGGGGCTAAAGCCCCATTGATTTTGCGGCACTTACGGCGGGACTAAAGTCCCGCCCTTTCAAAGCAGGGATTAATTCAGAGATTTCCTAGTTGAACCGACTTACTTTGCCGCTGCCGCAGTCTGCGCAGGCAGCGGGATTTTCTCCTTCAGAAAAGCCACCAGGGGCGAGTTGGCCTCTTCCAGCGCGATGACCACCGACTGCGCATTCAGCTCCGCGCCCTGGGCGCTGGTATGGGTGTGGTCGATGGGGAAGAGCAGCGCGGTCTTCTCCTGCCCAGTGGCTTCGAGGCGGTCCGCCTCGACGGATGCCATGTCGATGAAGGCGAGATGTTTCTCGTCGGCGATCTTCTTCATGATGACGTTGAAGTTGGTCTCGCGCTCGATGCGCTGCACGCCGTTCGGGTCCGGCTTCCAGATGTTACGGATGGTCATGGAGAGAAACATCGGGGTCGCGCCCCTGGCCTCGGTGTCGGCCACGTACTTTCGGTTGTACCAGCCATAGGTGTGGATGGTTTCGATCTTGCCGGCGAGTACGCCGGTGGTCTGCGGAACGTCTTTGGTTTCGTCGCTGTCTCCGGGAAGATCGCCGCGCGGCTTGTTGCCGCCCAGGTCGCCGCCATCGTTATGGCCCCACTGCAGCATGACGTAGTCGCCCGGCTTCATTTCGGCGAGGTCCTTGTCCCACAAACCCTCCACCATGTAGGAGCGGCTGCTGCGACCGGCGCGCGAGCGGTTGGCGACATTGATTTTGGTGGTATCGAAGTAGTGGGCCAGGTGGTCTCCCCATCCCAAGTCGGCGCCGTTGCGCGCGGTGGAGTCGCCGACGATGAAGAGCGTGGGCAGTTTCGGGTCCAGCGGAGGGTCCTGCGGTGTGTTGACCTGCGGCGGAGTGACGGGCGCGGGCGGCGCGACGGCGGGCGGTTGCGCGGCGGCGACTGAGAGATAGGTTACAGCGGAGAAGATGGCGAAGAGACGGCTGAATATGTTCATACGCGAAAGCCTATCATCGGCCAGATTTGACTGTCATGGCCAGATCCGGTTGTCATGCGGGATTCATCGCGCCTTTGAATCTCTTCGCGACCGCGCCTCGCGTCAGTTTCATATACTGAGTAGAGATTTGCTGAAGGGTTGCCGGGCGTGCGTGAAGCTCAGCGAAGTTTTGAACGACAGGTGGAGATGAGATGAAGACGACGGATGCGGCGGTGGGTTTTGCGAAGGAGAATGGGGAGCGTTTTGTCCGTGAGCTGAAGGAACTGCTGCGCATTCCATCGATCTCGACCGATCCGGAGCGGGCGGCGGACGTTCGACGCGCGGCGGAGTTTGTGGCGGCGGAGCTGCGGCGGATCGGGATGGAGAACGTGCGGCTGATTGAGACCTCGACGCCGGAGACGGTGCTTGCGCCCAGCAGTGGCCCGGCCCAGGTGGTGCCCTCGCGCAAGGGCCATCCGCTGGTGTACGCGGAGTACTTGCACGCAGCGCCTGCGGCAGATGGGAAGCCTGCGCCGACGGTGCTGCTGTATGGGCACTACGATGTGCAGCCGCCGGAGCCGCTGGATGAGTGGAAGTCGCCGCCCTTTGAGCCGACCGAGCGCGATGGGAATCTTTATGCGCGGGGCGCGGTGGACGACAAGGGCCAGATGTGGATGCACGTGAAGGCGCTGGAATCGCTGCTGGCGACGGGCGGGGGAAGGCTGCCGGTGAATGTGCGCGTGATTGTGGAGGGCGAGGAGGAGGTGGGCGGCGAGGGCATCGCGGCGTTTGTGCGCGAGCACCCGGAGGAGCTCGGCGCGGACGTGGCGCTGGTATCGGACAGCGAGATGTTTGCGCCCGACCTGCCGACGCTGTGCGTTGGGCTGAGGGGCATGATCTACACCGAGATCGAGGCGCGGGGCGCGCGGACTGACCTGCACTCGGGCATGTACGGCGGCGCCGCGCCGAACCCATTTGTCGCGCTGGCGCAGATCATTGCGAAGTTAAAGGACGAATCGGGACGGATTTTGATTCCACATTTTTACGATCGCGTGGCCGCGCCGACCGATGCGGAACTGAAGGCATGGAAGGCCCTGCCCTTCGACGAAAAAGTCTACCGCGAGACGGAGGTGGGTTCGACCGAACTGACCGGCGAAGCTGGATTCTCGGTGCTGGAACGGACCTGGGCGCGGCCCACGATGGATGTGCACGGGATTGCGGGCGGGTTCACGGGGGCGGGGGCGAAGACGGTGATTCCGGCGCGCGGGGTGGCGAAGGTTTCCATGCGGCTGGTGCCGGAGATGACGACGGCCGAGAGCTTTGCGCTGTACAAGGAGTATGTGGAGGCGATCTGTCCCAAGGGAATTACGCTGGAGGTACGCCTGATCCACTCCGGCGACCCCGTGGTGGTTTCGACCGAGAACCCGTACGTGCGCGCGGCAACCTCGGCGATGCGCACGGTCTTTGGCAAGGAGACGGTCTTCATCCGCAGCGGCGGGTCGATCCCGATTGTCGGCGATTTTATTCGCGAGCTGGGCATCCCGAGCATTCTGATGGGATTCGGCCTGCCCGACGACAACCTGCACGCGCCCAACGAGAAGTTCCATCTGGCGAACTTCCACCGCGGCATCGAGTCGATTGTGCGGTTCCTGGCGGGGGTTGGCGAAGTTTAGCGTTGGCGGAGATTCACGCAATCCGTAGCTACTCTGCCGCAATTGAATGTCGCGATCTGTGTTTACCGATCGTGACCGCGCGCTTCGAGCAGTACGGGGAGATTTCGCCCAATCGCGTGCGCGAATGGTGCATGATAAAGAGACTTATGGCAGAACCGGATTTAAAGTTGGAGGAACGCGAGACGGCCGGCGGGCACGATGCGCAGCGCGATGGCGCGTCGGGCGAGGCGATGCCGAGCGAGCAGGAAGTCCTGAACGCGGAGGACGCTGCCGAGGCGCAGGAGACGGTGCAGGAGTTCATGGCCATGGCCGCGCAGCAGAATGTAACGGCCAACGAGGCCGTGCCGGAGCGACGCAACCATCCGGGCCCGTACATCGCCTTCGACCACGTCTCGATCTCATTTGACGATCTGGTGGTGCTGGACGACGTGAGCTTTTCCGTTTTGCCGGGCGAGACGCTGTGCATTCTGGGCCGCTCCGGCGTGGGCAAGTCGGTCGCGCTCAAGATCGTGATGGGCTTCCTGAAGCCGGACAGCGGGCGCATCCTGGTGGCCGGCGAGGACATCTCGCAGTTCAGCGAGCGCGAGCTGCAGGCGGTGCGGCGCAAGGTCACCATGGTCTTTCAGAACGGCGCGCTGTTCGATTCGATCTCGGTTGGCGAGAACGTTGCCTTCCCGCTGCGCGAGCGGGGCGACCTGGCCGAGGACCAGATCCAGCAGATCGTTCGCGGGATGCTGGAGATGGTGGGCGTTGCCGGGATGGAGGAGCTGCTGCCGAGCGATCTATCGACCGGGATGAAGCGCTCAGTGGCCATAGCGCGCGCGCTGGCCAGCCAGCCCGAGGCCATCCTCTACGACGAACCAACCACGATGGTGGACCCGCTGATGGGCCATCTGTTGGGTGAGCTGATCACACGGCTCAAGACGCAACTGCATTTGACCAGCATCGTGGTCACTCACGACATGCGCTTCGCGCGCAGGCTGGCCGACCGGATCGTCTTTCTGCACCAGGGGAAGGCGCGCTTCTTCGGCAGCGTGGAAGAGATGGACCGAAGCGAGGACCCTGTACTTAAGGAATTTTTAACCATGGACGAGCTTGTTCTACCGGTGTAGACGTACAACCTTTGGGTCATGTTAGCCAGAAATGGACACCGATGTGATTGAAATATCTCATTATTCCCAGTATTATGATAAGAGTAAGGATGGCGCGCGGGGCCTTAGCGTATTACTCCGATGTAGCAATATAGGACATTGATTTTTTTACAATTCTGTCCTATCCAGAGAGTAGGGCGAACATTAGCATTTTATAAGATGAGTTTGGGCTATTGGCATGGGATGCATTGGACGCGCGTAGATGCGCGTTGCTGTAGTGAGAGGCGATCGGCAATGGCAACACCTGATTACTTGAACCAAGCAGTTCTTCCAGGTCGAAGATGGAGAGCAACTGATGGAACGCCATCGGTGCGATCAGGGACATTTCATCGCCCCTCGGTCACCAGCCTGGTCTGGGCGATGCTCGATCTTGCGACCGTGGCGGTCGCCACGCTGGTGGCTCTGCGCGTTCGCGTGCGAGTGCCCGGCGGGGTGCATGTCATCTCGCAGCCTGCCTATCTGATTCATGTTGCGTCGCCGTTTCTGCTGATGTATGCCGCGTGGTTCGGTCTGCTGCTGGTTGTTTCAGCGCGGTCCTACGGGCTCTATGAGCCGATTCTGACCCGCAGCGGGCTGAACGAGCAGCGCCTGGTGGTACAGGCGTCGCTCACGTCGGGACTTCTGCTGTGCGGCACGCTGTATCTGGCGCGCGCCGAGATGGTCTCGCGGATCGTGGTAGTGCTGACGGTGATTTTCACCACGATTCTGCTTTGCACCCGGCGCGCAATCTGGCGCCAGGTAGTGTACAAGCGCTATCGCGAGGGCCTGGTGACGCGCAATGTACTGATTGTCGGCGCGGGCCGCGTGGCCCATGCGCTGCGCAACCATCTGGAGAGCCTGCGCCACCTTGGATTCCGCTTCAAGGGTTTCGTCGCCCTCTCGGAGCACGAGGCTGAATCGGGCGATGCAGACGTGATCGGCGACGTGCGCAACTGCCTGTCGCTGGCCCGCTCGCTGTTTGTCGACGAGATTTTCTTTTCGGTGCCTGCGGAGAAGAAACTGGTGGTCGGCATCGTGGATGAGGCGCGCAGCTTTGGCATCGACGTGCGCGTTGTGCCCGACCTCTACGAAGGCCTGGCATGGAACGCTCCGGTGGAATACATCGGACAGTTTCCTACCATTCCTCTGCACCGGCGCGATCTGCCGATCGGCGCCTTCCTGCTGAAGCGAGCGCTGGATGTTACGGGCGCAGTCCTCGCCCTGCTGCTGGGATGGCCTTTCATGCTGCTTCTGGTGGCGGCCATCAAGCTCGACTCCCGCGGCCCCGCCATCTACCGCTCGCAAAGGATTGGGCGCAAGGGCCGCACCTTCGCCTGCTTCAAGTTCCGCACCATGTGCGTCGACGCGGACAAACTAAAGGAAGACCTGATCCACAGGAACGAGCGCGACAGCATTCTTTTCAAGATTGCCGACGACCCCCGCATCACCCGCGTGGGGCGCTTCCTGCGCAAGTATTCGCTGGACGAATTGCCGCAGTTAATCAACGTTCTGCGCAGTGAAATGAGCCTCGTTGGCCCGCGCCCACCGATGGCCTCCGAGGTGGAGCAGTACGATCTTTCACACCTGCGCCGCCTGGAAGTACTGCCCGGCATGACTGGCCTATGGCAGGTCGAGGCCCGCCAAGACCCCTCCTTCGACAGCTACATCTCGCTGGACACGGCCTATGTGGAGAACTGGAGCATGTGGCTGGACATGAAGATCCTGGCGCGCACCGTTGGCGTGGTGCTCAGCGGCACGGGCGCCTAGAACAGTTGTCCGTAGACCGTAGACCGTTCTTGGTAAAGGCGGTCGTGCTGTTTCGTTCTTCCGAACAACGGAGAACGAACAACGGAGAACTGAGAACCAACTCTCCGGTAGACTTGTATTCGTGAAGATCGCTCTCGCCCAGATCAATCCGACGGTAGGGGACTTTGCCGGAAACGTGCGGCTGATCCTGGACTTTGCCGAGCGCGCCACCGCGGCCGGCGCGGAGCTGGCAGTATTTCCTGAACTCGCCGTCTGCGGATACCCACCGGCCGACCTGCTGGAGAAGAGGTCGTTTCTGAACCGCGCGCACCAGGCGCTGGATGAGATTGCGGCCCACACCGCCGATGGCCCTGCGATTCTGTGCGGCGCGGTCCTCGCCACCGGGCCGGTGGATGGCAGGCCATACGCAGGCAAGCACGCGCGCAATGTTGCAGCGCTGCTTTCAGGCGGGCAGGTCAGCTTCGTGCAGCAGAAGATGTTGCTGCCGTTCTACGACATCTTCGACGAGCAGCGCTACTTTGAACCTGCCACCGAGCAGACCCTGACCGTGCTGAACGGCCAGCCGCTGGCCATCACCATCTGCGAGGACGCGTGGAACGACAAGGGGTTCTGGTCGCGCCGCCTGTACCCGGTGGACCCGGTCGACGAGCTGATGCTGCAATGGCGGGCGCTGCCCGATCCTCTGGCCGTGCATCCGCGCCTGGTGCTGAATATCTCCGCCTCGCCCTTCTGGAGAGGCAAACCGCAACTGCGGCGCAAGATGCTCTCCGCGCTGGCAGTGCGGCACAACGCGATTGTGGCGATGGTGAACCAGGTTGGCGGAAACGACTCGCTGGTCTTCGACGGGTCGTCGGTTGTGATCGCTGCCAATGGCGAGCTGGTGGCGCAGGCGGCATCCTTCCGCGAAGAGCTGATCGTCTTCGATACGGAGGCATTGCAGGCGATTGCGAAGAACCGGGCAGGACCGGAACCCAGCGGCGAATCCGCTCCGGAAGCCGAATCTCAATGCGAAGCGACGGCTGCGACCTGGAACGCACTGGTGTTGGGCACGCGCGACTACGTGCGCAAGTGCGGCTTCAGGAAGGCGCTGGTGGGACTTTCGGGCGGCATCGACTCGTCGCTGGTGGCGGCCATCGCGGTGGAGGCGCTGGGCGCGGAGAACGTGCTGGGAGTGGGGATGCCCAGCGAGTTCTCTTCCGCAGGGTCGATCGACGACGCGCGCGGGCTGACCGTGAACCTCGGCATCCGCTACGAGCTGATCGCCATCCACGACGTTTTTACCGCGTACCAGAGCACGCTGGAGCCGCTGTTTGCGGGAACGCCCTTCGGGTTGGCGGAAGAGAACCTGCAGTCGCGCATCCGCGGCGGGCTGCTGATGGCGTTGTCGAACAAGTTCGGCGCTCTGGTGCTGACCACTGGCAACAAGAGCGAGATGTCCACCGGCTACTGCACGCTGTATGGAGACATGGTGGGCGCGCTGGCAGTGATCGGCGACGTCTTCAAGACGCGGGTGTACGCGCTGAGCCGCTACGCCAACCGCGAGCGTGAGGTGATTCCGCGGGCAACGATGGAAAAGCCGCCCTCGGCCGAGCTGCGTCCGGGCCAGCGCGACACCGACTCGCTGCCGCCGTACGAGGTGCTGGACCCGATTCTGGAGGCCTATGTGGAGCGCTACGCCTCTGCCGAGCAGATTGTCGAAGAGATGAAGACCGCGGGCCACGCGGGCGACATCGCACTGGTGCGCCGCGTTCTGCAACTGGTGGAGCGCAGCGAATACAAGCGCCAGCAGGCCGCGCCAGTGCTCAAGGTGACGCCCAAGTCCTTCGGCAACGGCCGCCGCTTCCCCATCGCCGTGAAGGTCGAAGTATAACCATCGAAGTTGAAGCTCCGTCAAAGGAGAAGCCGGATGGAGGCGCGCATTGCGCACCGACAGGCTGTTCCCGGTAGAATGAACAGGATGCGCACACAGAACATGCAACCACAGAAGAAGGAAACCACATTGATGAGTACAGAAGCAGCTTTGCAGACCGTTCCGGGTTGGATTCCGGCAGCAGCGCTGGCCCTCGCCCTGAGCCTGGGCATGGGCGTGGCATTGGCGCAGGCCGCGCCAGCCGGCCCAGCGCAACAGTCCCCAGCGGCCGCGCAATCCGCTCCCGCCGCTCCCGCCACATCGACGCCGAATCTGATTGCAGCCCCCGCGCCCGCGATTGCCAAACCAACCGATCCGCTGCCTGCGGCAAGCCCGAGCGACTTTACCGCCGCATCGCCCACGGTCGAGACGGTGAACGCCTTTCTCAACCAGCTTTGGGGTTTTGACCCAAAACGCGTCTGGCGGGTGATGGCCATCCAGCCCACGCCGGCTGAGGGCGTCAGCCGGGTTGTGGCCTTTCTCACCAGTACGGAGCCCAACGCCCAGATCCACCCCGTCACGTTTTACGTTTTGCCCGATGGCAAGCACGTCATCGGCGAGGGCGCCGGCGTTCTGCCCTTTGGCGCAACGCCGTTTGCCGCCGTGCGCGAACTGCTCCGGGAGCACGCCACCGGAGCTGCTCGTGGCGCTGCCGGCAAGGACCTGATGTTGGTCGAGTTTGCGGATTTGCAATGTCCGCATTGCAAGGAGGCGCAGTCCACCATGGACCAACTGGTCAAGGACTTCCCCGCCGCACGGGTGGTCTTCCAGCCATTGCCACTGGTTGCACTTCATTCCTCGGCCTTCAAGGCGGCGGCGTATGGCGTCTGCGCCCAGAAGGTGTCGGATGAGGCCTTCTTCAAGTACGCCGCGGGAGTCTACGACACGCAGGAAGCGCTGGCACCAGCCACGGAAGACACGCTGCTGAGGGCCGCCGCCCAGCGCGCGGGACTGGACGGCCCCGCCATCGTCGCCTGCGCCAACACCCAGGCCACCAAGGACATCGTCAACGCCGACATCAAGCTCTCCGACGACGCAGGTGTGGACAAGACGACGCCCACGCTCGCGGTCAACGGGCGCCTGCTCCCGCTCAACATCCCCTACGATACCCTCAAGCAGATCATCGTCCACCAGGCCAAGCTAGACGGCGTTGCCACAGGAGCCTCCCCCGACATTCTGGCCCCCACGCCACCGCCGCAGCCCACGCTGAACAGCCTTCCCAAATAGTGGGGATGGCTGGTGATCCGCGATGAAACGTTCTCTGCACAGCCCCTGGCTAGAGATTCCGCTGGCCGATTACGAGCGGCACATGAGCGCAGCCTCTGTGGCGCAGGCAGCGATGCTTGCGGACAGGCTGCGCCTGCTGGTGGAGACGTATCGTCCAAAATCCCTTGCGTTGCTGGGGGCGGCCGGGGGCAATGGTCTTGAGTGCATCGATCCGCTAGTCACACGGCGAGTGGTTGCGGTTGATGTCAACGCGGCGTATCTGGAAGCGTGTTGTGCGCGGCATGCGGCGAGGTTCGACACGTTCGAGACGGTGCATTGCGATCTGTCGGACGGTCTTCCATTCGCCGATCCCGTTGAACTGGTCTACGCCGCGCTTGTGGTTGAGTATCTGGATCAGGACATATTCCTCGCCTACGCTCCATCGCTGGTGACGAGCGACGGGCGGATCGCGTTTGTCTTTCAGAATCGCGATGAACGCGATACGCCAGTGAGCGACTCTGGCGTTCAATCGCTACAGGCGCTGGGCGCCGTGCACACATCGGTGGATGTGAAGCAGGTGGTTGACGTTTTGCAATCGCGCGGGATGGTTGTCGAGGAGCGGCGGGTCGTCGCATCCGCGCCGGGGAAACGCTTCACCTTGCTGGTTATGGCCAAACATTGAGTCCGGCGGCAAGACGCAGGTTCAGGTGTGGGCGACGTAGAGGAATCGCAGGAGGCAGAGCGCGGCCAGCAGGTAGAGCATCCAGTGCCGGCGGCGGGCGCGTCCGGTGGCCAGCTCCAATGCGGCGTAGCCGATGAGGCCGAAGGAGAGGCCGGTAGCGATGGAGCTGGTGAGCGGGACCGTGATGAGGATGAGGAAGGCGGGGATGGCGATGCGCGGCGCGTCCCACTCGATGGCGCCGATGCCGGAGAGCATCATGACGCCGACCAGGATGAGCGCGGGCGCGGTGGCGAAGCCGGGGATGGCGCCGACGACCGGAGCGACGAAGATTGCCAGCAGAAAGAGCAGGCCGGTGACGATTGCTGTGACTCCGGTGCGTCCGCCGGCTGCCACGCCGGAGGAGGACTCGATGTAGCTGGTGACGGTGGAGGTTCCGGCGAGCGAGCCGACGATGGTGGATGTGGCGTCGGCGAAGAAGATGCGGTCGAGGCGGGGAATGGTGTGGTCGGGGGCGGTGAGTCCGGCGCGGTCGGTGACGCCGACAAGGGTGCCGATGTTGTCGAAGAGATCGACGAAGAGGAAGACGAAGATGATTTCGAGGGCGTTGATGTGGAGCGCGCCGCGAATGTCGAGATGGAATGCGGTGTCGCGGATGGCCATGGGGTTGAAGGTGGAAGGCGCGTAGTTCACCTGGCGGCAGAGGATTCCAGCGGCGAGCGTGGCGAGGACGCCGATGAGCATGGCGGCGCGCACGCGGTAGGCCTGGAGCACAGCGATCAAAAGAATTCCGAAGACGGCGAGCTGCGTGGTGTGCGCATGCAGGTTGCCCAGCGCGAGAGTGGTGGCGGCGCTGGGGACGATGAGACCCGAGTTGAGCAGGCCGATGAAGGCGATGAAGAGGCCGATGCCTCCGGCGACCGCGGCGTGAAGCTGGTAGGGGATGGCGGCCAGCAGGCGCTGGCGAATGCCGCCGAGGGTGAGCAGAAGAAAGAGGACTCCGGAGATGAAGACGGCACCCAGAGCGGTCTGCCAGGGGACGCCCATGCCTTTGACGACGGTGTATGTGAAGTAGGCGTTGAGGCCCATGCCGGGCGCCAGCGCAAGCGGGTAGTTGGCCAGCGCGCCCATCAGGATGGAGCCGAAGGCCGCGCAGAGACAGGTGGCGGTGGTGACGGCGGCCAGCGGCATCCCGGTGGCGGAGAGGATGGCTGGGTTGACGAAGATGATGTACGCCATCGTGATGAAGGTGGTGAGGCCAGCGAGAATCTCGATGCGCCAGGTGGTGTTGTGTGCGGCGAAGCCGAAGTATCGTTCCAGGCGGGTGAGCATAGGGGTGGGATGAGCTCCAGAGGAGGATCCGGCAAAGAAATCGAGGCCGGAGAAATACAATGAGTGGAATCAATCCAGCATAGCGCGAGAGGGGCCGATGAACGCCGACGAAGTTAAGAAAATCCTTGGACTTGTGCCGCACCCGCGCGAGGGTGGCTGGTATGTGCAGACTTACAAGGCGGGCGAACGGATTGCGGCGGAGGCGTTCAGTGCGGGGCGCTATGGGGGCGCGCGGCACACGGGGACGGCGATCTATTATCTGCTGGAGCGGGGGACGTTCAGCGAGATGCATCGGCTGCGGTCGGACGAGGTCTTCCACTTTTACGCGGGCGATGCGGTGGAGATGCTGCAACTGGAGGAGCAGGGAGGCGGGCGGGTAGTGCGCATCGGGAACCGGCTGGACGAGGGTGAACGGCCGCAGGTAGTGGTGCGGCGCGGCATATGGCAGGGATCGCGGCTGGCGACGGGCGGCGCGTGGGCGCTGCTGGGATGCACGGTGAGCCCAGGCTTCGAGTTTGCAGACTACGAGGCAGGCTCGCGCGCCCAGCTCTGTGCCGAGTGGCCGGAGTTCCATCAACTGATCCGCGAACTCACGCGCCCTGCGCTTGTGCGCTAAGCAGTCGCCGCTGTTGGTGGGCAGCGGAGCTTCTGCAATGACTGCGGATTTCATCGCTGTGCACATAAAACCCGGCTGCGCCGGGCATCTATTGGCGTGCGCGCACGGCCTGCCTGTGCGCCTGCAATCCATCGCGAAGGGAATCGGCAAGGAAATAACGTTGCAGGACAGCCGTCGAACTCATGCTTTTTCCATTTCATCCGATAGATGAATCAAAGGTCGCATCGGTCGAGAGTGGATGCACGACACTCGCGGACTCGGGGCCAATACGCAGCACCACAGGAGAAAGAACAATATGAAGAACATCAAGCATGTATTTGCCGCCTTCGTGAAGGACGAGTCGGGCCAGGACCTGATCGAATACGCACTGGTTGCGGGTCTGATTGGTCTGGGCGCGGTAGTCGCCATGACCGGCCTCTCTGGCAAGATCAGCAACGCATTCAACACGGTTGGCAACAACCTCACCAACGCAATGGCATAAGCAGCAAGATGCCTGCAGCAAGACTCGGAGA
>Ga0208189_1000169_pt1 | contig 40944 bp, 31 predicted proteins | sample June2015DPH_10_5_FD_184702 | JGI IMG/M metagenome (GOLD analysis project Ga0208189, IMG submission 184702) | Peatland microbial communities from SPRUCE experiment site at the Marcell Experimental Forest, Minnesota, USA - June2015DPH_10_40... | ecosystem: Environmental > Terrestrial > Soil >... | reverse complement strand
GGCGAGCGGATATATGTGGGGCAACGCGGAGGCGCACGGCAAGACGCATTACAACTTTGGCGAGTACATTTCTTCGACGTTCTGCGGGGCGAAGAAGAGTGGTAGCTCGCAGGAGGGACCGCTGCTGGAGGGGCCGAAGTGCCCGCGGGAGGCGATCCAGCCGGGAGAGGAGATTCCGGCGGAGTGGGGCGGGGGAGTGAGCAATTGGCCGTGGGCGATTCCGCTGCTGGCGGCGAATGTGGCGACCAAGCCGGAGTTGGTGGGGCACTTTGCGGCGGAGGCTCCGGACTTTAATTTGCGAGTGCCGGACCAGATTCGGGCGGAGGTGTTTCTGCGGCACTTTGCGGGATGGGTCCGGGATCGCGCGGCGGGGAAGGACACCATGCCGAACTACATCACGATGCGGATGGGTGACGACCATACGGCGGGGACGGTGGCGGGCGGGCCGACGCCGAAGGCTTCGGTGGCGGACAACGATCTGGCGGTGGGACGTGTGGTGGATGCGGTGAGCCACTCGGCGTACTGGGACGATACGGCGATCTTCATTCTGGAGGACGACGCGCAGAACGGGGCGGACCATGTGGATGCGCACAGAAGCCTGGCGCTGGTGGTGAGCAAGTACGCTCCGAGGGCGGCGGATGGGGGAACGTTTGTGGACAGCCATTTTTATACGACGGTGAGCGTGGTGCGGACGATGGAGTCGCTGCTGGGGCTGCCGCCGATGAACAATAACGATGCGTTGGCTCCGCTGCTGGGGTCGATGTTCAGCGGGCCGGGCGACCAGAGGCCGTTTGCGGCGGAGTACATGAACCGGGAGAATGGGTTGATCTATACCGCAAATGCAAAAACGGCTGTAGGCGCCGCCGCGTCGGCGAAGATGGATTTTTCGCACGCGGACCGCGCAGATCCGAGCAAGCTGAATGTAATCTTGTGGCGGGACGCGATGGGCGATGCGGCGGTCCCGGCGCAGTTGACCGAGAAGCAGAAGAAGGCGAAGAAGGACGATGACGACGACTGAGGGGATGGATGGAGAGTAAACGATTGGGGCCGTTCCGGCTGGCGCCGTGGTTTAGCCCGCGGCCGTGGGGAAGACTCGACCTGCGGCCGTGGTACGCGACGACAGGAACGACAGAGCCGGTGGGCGAGGCGTGGCTGACCGGGCCGCAGTGCGTGGTGGAGACAGGCGCGCTGGCGGGGCGGACGCTGGCGCAGGCGGCGGCGGAGTTTCCGCTGCTGGTGAAGCTGCTGTTTCCCAGTGAGAAGTTGTCGGTGCAGGTGCATCCGGACGATGCGATGGCGCGGGCGTTGGGGCAGCCGCGAGGCAAGACGGAGTGCTGGTACGTGTTGGAGGCGGGGGTGGGGGCGACGATTGCGCTGGGGCTCGGCGAGGGCGTGACGGCGGAGGCGGTGCGGTCGGCGGTTGCAGATGGGACGCTGGAAGAGCTGCTGGAGTGGGTACCGGTGACGGCGGGGGAGATGATTTTTGTGGATGCAGGGACGGTGCACGCGATCGGGCCGGGGGTGGTGCTGCTGGAGACGCAGCAGACCAGCGACATGACCTTCCGGTTGTACGACTACGGGCGAGGGCGGGAGCTGCATCTGGAGCAGGGGTTGCGCGCGATGAAGTTACGGACGGCGGCGGGCAAGGTGCGGCCACGGGCGATGGATGGGTTTACGCGGCTGATTGAGCAGAGATATTTTGTGGTGGACCGGTACGGCCTTGCGGCGGGAGGCGAGGCGGTCGTGCCGGTGGAGGGAGCGGGGTGCGTGGTGGGGCTTTCGGGTACGGCTGCGGTGGTGGGGGATGGATTCGAGGACGTGGAGCTGCCGGTGGGGCGGGCGGTGGTGGTTCCGGCGGGGGGTGGGGCGGTGCGGGTGAAGAGTTCTGTGGGGGTGAGTTTTGTAAGGTGCTTTGCGCCGGTGGGGTAAAAGCGTTGTCCGTTATTCGATCTCCGCTGTCTACACCGGATTTGAGCCGTGAGGGTGGTTCGGAGCCTGAGCGCGAGAGGGGATTGCGGCGACAGCGCAGTAGGGGATTGCTTCCCACCCTTCGCAAAGAACGCGAAGGATGGGGCACCCGGTTCTATTGATGGAGGGAGAGGAGGTAGTTGCCGTAGCCGATGACGATGGTGGAACCGATGAGGAGGATGAGGCCTGCGGCGACCAAGACTTTAGTGCGCGCGCTGGTGCCCTGCCACTCCTTGAAGAGAATGCCCCAGAGGGTGGCGAAGATGATGATGGAGGCCATGAGGAGGGTCCAGGAGGAGAAGTCGTAGATCCCCATCTTGGTTTTGGCCATGGAGTTGAAGAAGAACTGGAAGTACCAGAGGATGCCGGCGAGGGCGGCGTAGAGGTAGTTGGCGATGAGGGTGCGGGGCGCGATGCGGTCGTAGGTGGAGGCGTCGAGGGGATCGAAGTCGACCATGGTGTCGCCCGAGGTGGGGACGGCGCGCATGGGGTTGACTCCGGGCTGGCCGATGAACTGGCGGATGGAGCCGTTCTGGACGATAAGGATGGCGGACCAAACGATGTTGGTGAAGAACCCTCCCCAGAGGAGGACGACGAGGATGGGGAGGTTCTGCCAGAGGTCCTGGTGTCCGGCGGCGAGCAGATGGGTCTTGGCGATGGCGGCGATGGGCGAACCGGAGTCGAGGCCGAAGGCGAAGAAGGCGCTCATGAGGCCGGCCAGGATGGCGATGGCGAGGCCCTTGCCGAAGGCGAAGGTCTGCTCGCGGGACTCGATGGTCGCATCGGGATCGATCTCCTGCTCCTTGGAGTATCCGGCGGCGCCGTTGACGGCCACGGCGATGGCGCAGATGAGGACGCCGAGCAGGGTGATCTGGCCGGAGTGGGTGTGGGCGATGGCCATGATCTGGCCGTGGTAGATGGGCGGGATGAGGGTGCCGAAGACCATGCAGAGACCGAGGGCGATGGAGTATCCGAGGGCGAAACCGAGATAGCGGATGGCCAGGCCGAAGGTGAGTCCGCCGACACCCCAGAGCGCGCCGAAGAGGACGGTGTAGGTGATGGCGTGGTTGTTCGGGTCGGCGTGGGCCTCAGCGATGATGGACCACAGATGGGGGACGAAGAGGCAGGCCAGCAGGGTGGGCGCGACGATCCATGCAGCGAAGCCCTGGATGATCCAGTAGACCTCCCAGGACCAGCGCTTGATCTGGCGGAAGGGGATGAAGTTGGTGGCGGAGGAGAAGCCGCCGATCAGGTTGTAGATGACGCCGAGAAGCGGATTGGGTCCCACAATGCCTCGCTGGTGCTGCGGTTGAATTTGGTGAAGATTGGAACTTGTGAAAGCGGTTCCATCTTACCTGAGGCGGCTGCAATGTGGAAATAAAAGCTGGCAGGAATCCCGTGTCTCAAAGACGAGACATGGGGCACCCGGCTATTCTTCGCAAAGCTCTAGGCGAAGTTGAACAGTAGGTCTATGATGGCCGGATGAAATGGTACGAGCGTGAAGTGCGATCTTCTTTGTCTGGGATTGCCGTTGCCTATCTGGGTTACCTCCTCATGATGACCCTGCTATATTATTTCCATCCTCTGCGCGAACACTATTGGTTCATAGTCGCGGCCACCACCGTCGGCTTTCTAGTTGGAGGCGGTGTAATGTATCTGTTGCGGCATCTGTTGAGGCGTCGCAGGTCCAGCCGTACTGAGTAAAACCAACGTCACGTCTGTGGAAATCAGACAGACCCACTACCGGGTAAGGAATCCCGTGTCTCAAAGACGAGACACGGGGCACCCGATTATGAGGCGAGCCCCAACTTTAGAAGCCCAGGGTGCGGATGACCTTGCGGATGGAATCGGCGCTGGCGCGCAGGCCGGCCACCTCCTCCTCGTTCATGGGCACGGGCAGCAGGCGCTCCACGCCCCTGTGGTAGACAATCGAGGGAACCGAGATACAGACATCGCTGATGCCGCGATAGTCGGTGAGCAGGGAGCTGACCGGCAGGATGCGCCTTTCGTCCCAAAGGATGGCCTCCAGGATGTCGGACAAGGCGAGGCCGACCGCGTAGTTGGTGGCACCCTTGCCCTGGATGATCATCTCGGCGGAGTTGCGCACGCCGTGCAGGATCTCCTGCTGGTCGGCGGCGGTGAGCGTGCCGCGGCCCGGGATCTCCCATTTCAGGATGGGCACAGTGCCGATGTTGGCGCTGGACCAGATGGGGATCTCGGTGTCGCCGTGCTCGCCCAGGATATAGGCACGCACGCTCTGAATGGCGACGGCGCAGCGCTGGGCGATGAGGAACCGGAAACGGGAGCTGTCGAGCACGGTGCCGCTGCCGAAGACGCGGTGGATGGGGAGGCCGCTGACCTTGAGCGCGACGTAGGTGAGGACGTCGACCGGGTTGGTGACCATCAGAATCCTCGCATTGGGCGCGACGCGCAGCAGGTCGGGGATAAGGGTGCGGCACATCTCCGCGTTGATTCCGGCCAGCTCGATGCGGGACTGGCCGGGCTTCTGGCGGGCGCCGGCGGCGACCACAATGACGTCGCAGTCCGTCAACACATTGATGTCGTCGGCGCCGTCGACCCTGGCCATGGGCACGAACTGCAGTCCGTGGTTGAGGTCGAGGACCTCTGCGTCCACTCTGGACTTGACTACGTCGTACAGGCAGAGGTGCTTGCCGATTCCGCGTACCATGCATGCGTAGGCGATGGTCGCCCCCACGCTGCCCGCGCCTACGATGCCGATCTGTCCCTGCCACTTGCCCATTGCCGTGAAACCTCCACCCAACAAACTAACATAAAATGGGCCGCGAGGATGCGAAATGAGCGCGATGTTTGAGAGGGCGAACAGAAGGCCCGGGCTAAAGACCTGTCCATGGATTGGCCTGGTTCGTGGGGCTGAAGCCCCCCGCTCCCTCCAAAGGGTACGCAACGGCGGGTTGGCGAATGTAATTGCGCAGGGAGTATATTTCCATCAATGCAGTTCCATAGTTTTAAGGGGGTAGGTCATGGGTAAGGGCAGTGCGAATTCCGGCGCGAGCGCGACGGAGAAGGTTTTTGCGGCGTTGGATGGGTTCCGGATCGAGGTCCCGTCGTGGGGCTTTGCCAACACCGGGACGCGGTTCGGCAAGTTCGTGCAGGCGGGCGCGGCGACATCGCTGGAGGAGAAGTTCGAGGATGCGGGCCAGGTGAACAAGCTGACCGGCGCCAGCCCGACGGTGGCGCTGCATGTGCTGTGGGACCTGCCCAACGGCAAGGGCGACGTTCCGGAGCTGCGGCGGCTGGAGAAGAAGTACGGCGTGAAGTCGGGCGCGGTGAACCCGAACCTGTTCCAGGACCAGGAGTACAAGTACGGATCGATTGCGCACCCGAGCGCGGAGGTCCGCAAGCACGCGCTGGTGCACCTGCTGGATTCGGTGGAGATCGGCAAGGCGCTGGGAAACAAGGACGTGTCGATCTGGCTGGCCGATGGATCGAACTATCCGGGGACGCAGTCGATGAAGAAGCGGATCGAGTGGCTGGAAGAGGCGCTGGGCGCGACTCACGCGGCGCTGGGCGCAAACCAGAGGATGCTGGTGGAGTACAAGCCGTTTGAGCCGGCGTTCTACCACACCGACATCGGGGACTGGGGCATGGCGCTGTCGCTGGCGCGCAAAGCGGGGCCGAAGGCCAAGGTGCTGGTGGACACAGGACACCATCTGCCGGGATGCAACATCGAGCAGATCGTGACATGGCTGCTGCACCTGAATGCGCTGGGCGGATTCCACTTCAACGACAAGAAGTTTGCCGACGACGACCTGACGCTGGGATCGATCGACCCGTACCAGCTCTTCCGCATCTTCCACGAGATCCTGGTGAGCGATTCTCCGGCGGTGAAGGGGATTGCGTACATGATCGACCAGAGCCACAACCTGAAGGGCAAGATGGAGGCGATGGTGCAGTCGGTGGTGACGGCGCAGGAGCTGTTTGCCAAGGCCTCGCTGGTGGACCACGCGAAGCTGGACAAGCTGCAGCAGTCGTGCAGCTTAGTGGAGGCCGAAGAGACCTTCCGCGGCGCGTTCTGGACCGACGTGCGGCCGATCATCAAGGAGTGGCGCGTGGCGCGCAAGCTGCCCGCCGAGCCGCTGAAGGCGCTCAAAGAAAGCGGATATGTGGAGAAGATCAGCAAGCAGCGCGGAGCCAAGAACGCAGGCAGCGTGAGCAGCTACGCGTAAGGCAGGGAACAGGCAACAGGGAACAGGGGCCGGACTGCGATGGGTGCAGTTCGGCCTCTTCGTTTCATTCCACGAAAGGTGTCGCTCTGTGGGCGTAATGCGGGGATTCTTCGCTGCGCTCAGAATGACAATCGTTCATCTATGTATTGCAGCCGTGATCGCTCTCACATGCGGCGGGGCGCGGGGGTTGCTATTCTTAATGGCAACATGGCGAAACCAATTGTTCTGACGATTCTTGACGGCTGGGGCTACCGGGCCGAGACCAAGGGAAATGCGATTGCGATGGCGCGCAAGCCGGTGTACGACGCGCTGCTGCGCGAGTTTCCGAACACGCTGCTGCACGCCAGCGACCACTTTGTGGGGCTGCCGGATGGGCAGATGGGGAACAGCGAGGTGGGCCACCTGAACCTGGGTGCTGGGCGGATTGTGCGCATGGACATCACGCGCATTGACCTGGCGATTGCGGATGGGAGCTTCTTCAGCGATCCGACGCTGCTGGCTGCGGTGGCGCACGCGCAGGAGAAGGCGAGCGCGTTGCACCTGATCGGGCTGCTGAGTGACGGCGGGGTTCACTCGCACCAGCGGCACCTGTACGCTCTGCTGCGGCTGGCGGCGCAGAAGCGGCTGAAGCGGGTTTACGTGCATGCGTTCATGGACGGGCGCGACACGTCGCCTACGGGCGGCGTGGGATACATCGAGGAGTTGATGGCGCAGTTCCGCGCGACGGGCGTGGGGCAATTGGCCAGCGTGAGCGGGCGCTACTACGCGATGGACCGCGACCTGCGCTGGGAGAAGGAGCACAAGGCGTTCGACGCGCTGGTGACGGGGCATCCCGCGGGCGGGACGTATGCCGACGCCCTGGCGCGGGTGAAGGAGCTGTACAACAGCGGGACCACGGACGAGTTCCTTCCGCCGTTCACGGTGGTGGACGCGGCGGGCAAGGCTGTTGGGCCGATTCGCGACAACGATGTGGTGATTAATTTTAATTTTCGCGCGGACAGAGCGCGGCAGATTACGCGGGTGCTGGCGCGGGATTCGGGCCTGACGGCCAACGGCGGGATCGACCTGCCGAAGGCGGCGGAGCTGGATGCGGAGATTCCGCGGGCGTCGGTGCCGACGGGGCTGCACTATGTGTGCATGACACAGTACGACAAGAACTTCAAGCTGCCGATTGTGATTCCGGCGGAGTCGATGGACAACCTGCTGGCGAACCTGATGGAGAAGGCCAACCTGAGGAACCTGCGCGTGGCGGAGACGGAGAAGTACGCGCATGTGACGTACTTTTTTAACGGAGGGGTTGAGAAGCCGTTTGGCGGGGAAGACCGGGTGCTGGTGCCGTCGCAGAAGGTGGCGACCTACGATCTGGCGCCGGAGATGTCGGCAGCGGGGATTGCGGACGCGGTGGTGAAGGCGGTGGGAGACACGGCGTTCGACGTGATTATTGTGAACTTTGCCAATGCGGACATGGTGGGCCACTCGGGCAAGATCGAGCCAACGGTGCGGGCTTGCGAGACGGTGGACTATCAACTGGGACGCGTTTACCAGGCGGTGAAACAGCGGGGCGGGGCGCTGCTGGTGACGGCAGACCACGGGAATGCGGAGATGCTGATCGACCCGGTGACGGGCGGGCCGCATACCGCGCATACCACCAACCCGGTGCCGCTGATCCTGGTGACGGATGCGGCGAAGGGGACGGTGAGCCTGCGGCCGGATGGGAGTCTGCGGGACATCTCGCCGACGATTCTTGGGCTGCTGAAGCTAGAGGAGCCAAAGGAGATGACGGGCGAGAACCTGCGGGTGGCGACTGTCGCCAAGTAAGTAAGTGAGTACGAGCTGGGCGCTTCTACAGGTGCGGAAGCAGGCCACAGGATGCAAAAAGCCGGCGCCCAGTTCTCGATCGCGAGAGCTGGGCGCCGGCAATTCATTCGAAACAACGGTTGCGAACAGCCTCCTGCCTAGAAGAGGTACTTCAGCGAGAACTGCGCGATGCGCTCGGCGTCTTGCGAGGGGTTGGTTGCAGTGATGGTCCCGAAAGCGGCTTGAGGTGTCCTGACTTCCGGATTGCCTAGTTTGGTGTGGTTGACCACGTTAAAGTACTCGACACGGAACTCCAGGGTGGATGCACGGTAGACGGGGAATATGCGGGCGACCGCAGCATCCCAGTTGGTGTAGGCGGGGCCACGGAGGGTGCCTTTGATCACGTTGCCGTATCCGGTTCCTGTGCCGGTTTGGGCGGGAGTGGAGAAAGCAGCCTTATTCAGCCAGGTGATGCAGGATTTGCCAGCCGTGCAATTGCCACCGCCCGGTACTTTAGAGTAAGCCGACTGGGTGAAGTCCCTCTGCGCGCGGTCCTGGCTGAGGCCGGTGAGCGAGTTGTCCGTCCCCGTGTAAGAAGTGAGGGTATCGCCGGAGTGGTGCTGGAAGAGACCGCTGGTTCGCCATCCATTGGCGACCGTCTGCACCGCGCGGTACCCCTGATGGAGCTTGGGCAGATCGTATACATAGGAGATGGAGAGGGCACTGGGGTGATCGATGTCAGACAGGCCGCGGTCGAGCGCCTTGATGTCTGAAACATAGGCAGCCGCGGGAATTCCCGTGGCGGCGGCGGGATAGAGCGGATACACATAGGAGTCGCCCGAGTTGAGGTCCTCGGTGTTGTTGACCCTGGTTGCCTGCGGCATGTCGTCGAAGGACTTCGACCAGGCGTAGTTGGCCAGCACGGAGAGGCCATGGGACATCTTCTTTTCCAGCGTGCCCTGGAAGGAGTTGAAGTGGGCGTTGCCGATCATGGCAGCGTCGATGATGTCGGAGTAGTTTGCGTTGCATCCTGTGCCGGTGCTGCATGGGCCGACGGTGGGGGCCGTATTGTAGATACGCCGCTGGTTGACGCCGAGTCCGGAGCCGTTGTTGACGGAAGGGTTGAGTTCCAGGCTGACAAACTGATGGCGGGAGGTGGAACCGACATAAGCGACCCGGATGGCCCAACTGGCGGCGATTTGATGCTCGACGGTCAGGTTGAAGTCGTTGGTGACAGGCACCTGGAAGTTGCCGGAGGGATCGTATTCATCCAGGGTGATCCCGTTGGGGAAGGTCTGGGTGGAGGGGAAGGGCAGAGTGTAGGGGAAGGGATTGGCGAGTTTGTCGGCCACGCAGAAGGTGGTTGTGGTGCAATACGGATCGCTGAATGGGCCACCGGGGTTGGCGCCGGCGGTGGTGCTGTACATGCCGTCGTTGGTGAGCGTGACGGACTCGTTATTGGGTACCCAACTGGCCTGACTGAGGTTGAAGAAGCCGGGCAGGCGGTCTTGGTAGAAGATGCCCGCGCCGCCACGCACCACGGTCCTGCCGTTGCCAAAGATATCGTAGGCGAAGCCGGCACGCGGCATGAACTGGGCGTATTTGCTGTTGACGCTGTTCTTGGGGACGCCGGGATCGCCGGTGAGCAACATGCCGGCGGGCAGGGTGGAGAACAGGGTTGTCTTCTGGTTGGCTGCGTAGGCGGATGCGCTGAACTCCTGCATATTCCCGTTGCGGTTGGCCCACGGTGCGAAGTCTTCCCAGCGGATGCCGTAGTTGAGGGTGAGGCGGGGAGTGACCTTCCAGCTATCCTGAGCGTAGATACCGGGGAAGTGGTTGCGGTCGTTGACCTGCTCGAAGTTCCCCTGGGTAAAGCTGGTCATGAAGCCCATCTGGTAGTTGGCCATCGCGTTGGGATACTGATAGGTCGTGCTACCGATCTTGTTGGTGGTGGAGTTGAAACCGAATGCGCCGTACGACTGGTATACGTTGGTCACGTCGAACTTGCTCAGCTCGATATGTGCGCCGAAGGCGATGTTGTGGGTGCCCTTGGTCCAGTGCAGGTCGTCGTTGAAGGTGTAGTTGTTGCGTTCCCAGCCTGCGAAGGCCGAGGACGAGGCCGAGAAGTAGCCGGTGATGATGGTCGCCATATAGGGGCCGGTCGCAGGCTGCCAGATATTATTGACTCCGAATGCGGTCATGTCGGTGCTGCCCGGAGGCCCGCCGCGCAGGGCCACTTCGCGCTGGTAGTTGAGGATCAGGTTGTTGAGCAGGTTATCGGTGAAGGTGTGCGTCTCAGAGAGCAGGGCGTTCTGGTAGCGGGTGTTGAAGTACGACCTGTAGCTGGAGAGCATCGTGGGGTTGTAATCGGCTGCCTGCTGGAAGTAGTTCGAGTAGTAGTGACCGAAGAGGTGGTCCTTGCCGGTAAGAGCGTGGTCTACGCGGGCAATGTATTCGTCGTAGGACCAAGTTGTGGGCTGGAAGTAATTGACCGCGCCGCCGATCTTTCCGGCCGCTTCCACGCCGGAGAAAGTGGGAAAGACCTTCTCAAACGCCACGGCTGCCGGATCGAACGCGCTGGCGGGGACGTGGTTATACGGGTAGACCACATTGGTGAACGGATTGGAGATCTGTTGGGTGGGGACTGCAACTCCACCTGAAGTCACGCATATGCCGCTAGCATTGAATGAGTTGCCGGATGCCGTGTTGCACAGGTTGCTGTAATCGGCATAACCGGTGCCGGTGAGGCCTTCTTCCGCGAGGGTGGGAACCGTCGTCTGAGTGGCGCTTGAATTTGCGTGATAGAGCGTGTGCTGATAGCCGAAGAAGAATTGAGTGCGTGCACCGGTGGAGAAATGGGGGATGATGACCGGGCCGCCGATGGTGCCGCCGAAGGTGTGTTTGTGGAAGTTATCCGCGGTTGTGGCGAAGTAGGGCTTGGCGTTGAAGTAGCCGTTGCGCAGAAACTCGAAGGCGTCGCCGTGGAACTTCTTGGTTCCGGATTTGGTGACGATGTTGACGACGGCGCCGGCGCTCTGGCCGAATTCGGCGTTGTAGTTGCTGGTCTGTACGCTGAACTCCTGCACGGCGTCGGGGAAGGGGAATGGCCCGTTGACGTTGGTCATCTCATCGACATTGTTGCCGCCGTTGAGGAGATAGTTCGACTGGTTGGGCAGGGTCCCGTTGGCGCTGGTGACGACGGCAGTTGGAAATGTCTTTCCATTGCCCTGGTTGACACCGTTGCCTTCGTTGGTGGCGTCGACGATGCCGGCGACCAGGGTGACCAGAACGGCCGCGTTTCTTCCATTGAGGGGAAGATCGACGACGCGGGCCTCATCGATGACCTGAGACAGGGTGCCGCTGGTGGTGTCGACCTGGGGAACCTCGGTGGTGACCTGAACCGTCTGTGTGGTTGCGCCGAGCGCAAGCTTCACCCTAACCGTGAGGGACTGGTCTGCCTGGAGCACGAGGCCGGACTGCACATAGGTCTGAAAGCCCTTGGATTCCACCGTGATCATGTAGTTCGCAGGCAGCAAGGTGGGGAATACAAAATCGCCATTGCGCCCCGACTCGACAACCGTCTTTCTACCGGTATCGACCTGTGTCGCCGTGATGGTGGCGGAGGCGACGGTCGCTCCCGTTGGATCAGCGACGGTCCCGACGATGGAACCATATCCTTGTGCCAGCGACTGCATAGAAAACACAAGCAGAACCAGCGTTAGGACGCAAAGAACACACATACTCCGGCGGAGGAAGGAAATTAATGGAGTTTTCATATGCGCGGCAAGTTAAGCTATGCGGTCGGTTCTTGTCAAGTGGAACCAACGCGGAAAAAGCAGATAATTGTGTGACATAGGTCACAGGGAAGCAGGCTTCCGCAGCGAGTTCTGAGTGAGGGGATGAATAAGGGCAACCTGGTTGCGCACCGAATGAACCAAGTTAACTGGAACTCATTTATTGTAAGTTATTTATTAGCGAGAGAGGTGGGCTACAGAGCCGAACCGGGAGCCTGATGGCTTCTGAGCCATGGCATACAACCGGCATCCACCGATAGGCAGTGGATAACTAGAAGATATACAAAGGTTACCTAAAAGTCGCGGCGGCCTTCGAGGGCGCGGGAGAGGGTGACTTCGTCGGCGTACTCGATGTCGGAGCCGGCGGGGACGCCGGTGGCGATGCGGGTGATGCGCAGGGTGGGCGCAATGCGGCGAATCTCAGTGGCGAGATAGGCGGCGGTGGCTTCTCCCTCGGTGGTGGGGGATGTGGCGAGGATGACCTCGTGGATGGTGCGGTCTGAAGATTGATCGCACAAAGCTGCGGAGCTGCTTTCTTCTTCAAGCGAATTAGTGGAGTCGATGTTTTCGTCGCGGGACGCGGCGGGAGCGAGGCGGGTGAGGAGGCTGGTGATGCGGAGCTGCTCCGGGCCGACGCCGGCGATGGGCGAGAGCGTGCCGTGCAGGACGTGGTAGACGCCGTTGTAGCTGCGCGTCTTCTCGATGGTGGCGATGTTGGTGGGCTCCTCGAGGACGCAGACGGTGTGCTGGTCGCGGGCGGGGCTGGCGCAGTAGATGCAGGGATCGGCCTCGGTGATGTTGTTGCAGATGGAGCAGAGGCGGAGTTTTTCGCGCAGGACGAGGATGCAGTCGGCGAGGGCGCGGGCGTCGTCGTCGGTGCCGCGCAGGATATGGAAGGCGATGCGCTGGGCGGATTTGCTGCCGATACCGGGGAGCTTGCGCAGCTCGTCGATGAGGCGGGAGATGGGGTTGGCGAAGCGGTTCATACGGGCTACTCCAGACCGGGGAGGTTGAGGCCGCTCATGAGGCCTGCGACGGAGGATTTGATGGCCTCGTCGGCGCGGCGGCCGGCCTCGTTGATGGCGGCGGCGATGAGGTCTTCAAGGAGCTCGATGTCGCCGGTGGTGGCGCCGAGGGCGGTGGGCTCGATCTTGAGGCGGAGGACCTCTTTCTTGCCGTTCATGCGGACGGAGACCATGCCGCCGCCGGATTCGGCCTCGACGATGGTGGCGGCGAGCTTCTGCTCCATCTGGGCCTGCATCTCGCGGGCCTGCGACATCATTTCTTTCATCTTGGCGAGGTCGGGGAAGGGCATAGGGTGAGGTCCGAGGTACCAGGTTCGCGGTTCGAGGAAAAAACGCGAAGTATTAGTCGGGTTCGCGGAGGTCGATAACGGATTGGACTTCGGCGGAGAAGAGCTTTTGCGCCTGCTGGACCATTGGATGCTCAAGGGCCTTGGATTTGACCGAGCCGGTGCGGGCTGGGCGCGGCTTTTTTGCGACTGCGGGCGCGGCGGCGGGGAGCAGAGTGAGCTTGAGGACTCCGGCGTCGCGCAGGGCGGCGCGGATGATTCGCTCGGCTTCGGGGTTGATGACGACGGGGAGCATGGTTTTGGAGAGGGCTGTCTGGATGCGGGCTTCGCCGCCGGCGAGGGTCCAGACGGATTCTGCGAGGGCTTCGGCGGCAGAGGTTTGGCTGGCGGCGGAGAGGGCCAGAATGGCGGCGTGTTGGGGGTCGTGTGTGGAGGGGGCGGAGGTGGGTGTTGGCGCAGGAGTTGGTGCGATCTCGATTGCGGGGCGCGGCGCGGGGACTGGCTCGGCGGAGGCTGCGAGGGAGATGGCTGTGGCGCCGCGCGTTTCGGGGATGGGTTGAGGTGAGACGGATGAGATGGGGATGGGCGCGGACATCTGGGGAGTGCGGCGGAGGTTGTCCTGCTGGAAGGGGGAGATGGCGGGAGTGGAGGGTGCGGCGGCGGTTTTCCCACCCATGCCGGGATGAGACTCCGGCATGAATGGGGCACCCGGCTTTGTGGCGGATGGGGCACCCGGTTTGGGGGAGGATGGGACAGCCGGTTTGGTGGTGGGGCTGATGGGGAGCTGGCTGAGGGCCTCTTCGATGGGCAGGAGGCGGCGGAGGTGGACGAGCTTGAGCAGGCCGAGCTCGAAGTGGAAGCGCTGCTCCTGGCGATAGCCCAGCTCGTCGAATGTGCGCAGCATGACTTGCAGGAAGCGGCTGAGTTCTTCCTCGCTGAAGAGGGCGGCGGTGCGTGCGGCGCGTCGCTGCTCGTCGGGGGAGATTTGCAGCAGCTCGCTGCCGATGCCCTCGGCGGATTCGCCCTCGGGAGTGAGGCCGGCGATCTTGGCGATGAGCGTGTTGCGCAGGTAACGGACGCATTGGCGGGCGAGCTGGGCGGGGGAGTTTCCGGCGTCGAGGAGCTGGTTGGCCTGGGTGATGACTTCGGGGGAGTTGCTGGCGTTGACGGATTCGAAGATGCGCTCGAAGACGGCGTTGGGGACGGTGCCCATGAGCTCGCGAATCTGGGCGGCGTCGAGGCGCGGGTGATCGTTTTCGATGGGCGCGGAGGCGATGGCCTGGTCCATGATGGAGAGCGCGTCGCGCATGGAGCCGTCGCCGGCCTCGGCGAGGAGGGCGAGGGCGGAGTCATCGGCGAGGACGCCTTCGGCGGCGGCGATGGAGCGGAGCTGGCCGAGGATGTCGATGAGCTTGACGGCGTGAAAGCTGAAGTGCTGGCAGCGCGAGCGGACGGTCTGGGGAATGTCCTCGGGCTGGGTGGTGGCCATCATGAAGATGATGTGGGGGGGCGGCTCTTCGAGGGTCTTGAGAAGGGCGTTGAATGCGGCGTCGGTGATCTGGTGTGCCTCGTCGAGGATGTAAATCTTGTAGCGATCGCGCGCTGGGGCGTAGCGGGCGGCGTCGCGCAGTTCGCGGATCTCGTCGATGCCTCGGTTGGTGGCGGCGTCGATCTCGATGACATCGACGGCGTTGCCGGCGCGGATCTCGGTGCAGGATTCGCAGACCTGGCAGGGCTCGACGGTGGGGCGGGCTGGGGAGCCGATGGGATTGCGGCAGTTGAGGGACATTGCCAGGATGCGGGCGATGGTGGTCTTGCCGATGCCGCGGTGGCCGCTGAAGATGTATCCATGGGCGATGCGGTCCTGGGCGAGCGCGTTGGCGAGGGTGACGGTGACGTGGTCCTGGCCGACGACGTCGGCGAAGCGCTGAGGGCGGTATTTGCGGGCTAGAACCTGGTAGGCCATGGACGAGATTGATTGTACCGCCCGAACGGATGGCGTTGTGGATGGCTGTGCTGCAACCCACTCATGCCTTGATGGGGCTCCGGCATGAATGGGGCACCCCAAATGCGGCGAGGATGTGGTGGATAGACGGTGTTAGCACAGATTGTGCGATATTCGCACGTAGATCACTGATTCTCCATTACTTCTTCATTGAACCGTGCCTGGTGCGGGTGTAAGTTGGCTGGCATGTTTACTAGAGCTTTTTTCTTCCCCGTGCTGTTAATGGCGGCGAGTGCGTGCGCGCAGAGTGCGGCACGGCCGATTGAGCCGAACGGACCGGCGAAGGCCCCCAATTCGCAGAGCGTCTATGCGGCGTTGCGCGCCGACCTGCCCGGGGCCGATGGCGTGACGGTGAAGGACCTTACGCTGGAGCGCGAGGGCGGGAAGTTCCACCTCGACCAGGGAAGCGTCTATTTCTACACGCCGGTGGAGGGACGCGTGACGGGCGCGGTGTTTGTGGGGACGGGGCGGTTCGAGTTGACGCCGCGGGATGCGGGCGAGAGGCGCTCGCTGGCGCTGCTGACCAAGAGCGACACGATGACACAGGAGTTCACGACGCTGGTGCTGCGCTTCACGGACGGGACGGCGGAGGAGATCCGCAAGGCGTCTGCGGGGGCAGCGGGCGCGCCGGAGAGGCATGTGCGGAGCGCGGCCGAGGACCTGGCCAGGGACTATCGCAAGGACCTGAGCGACAACGTGGAACTGAGGATGCTGTCCGATCTGCTCAGCGGCGGGCAGGGTCAGTATTTCCTGGCGTCGTTCCATATGGGCAACCTGCTGACGGGGAGGAATGTTCTGTTTATTGTGGATCCCGATGGTGCGGCGCATGCCTCGCCCGACCAGGTGGAGCTGACGTCGTGGAGCGACGTGGAGCTGCAGACGTGGGTGGCCTACAAGATGCAGCACCCGGACAAGAACAGCGGCAGGCGGGTGCAGGTGACCGACGAGCGGGTGGACGCGACGATCGACCGCGGCGCCATGATGAAGGTGTCGGCGGAGACGACGGTGAAGGTCCTGCTGGACGGGGTGCGCGTAGTTCAGCTGAACCTGTACCCGACGCTGCGCGTCACCGGGGTGTACAGCGAGAGCGGGGCGCCGCTGGACTTTGTGCAGGAGGACAAGAAGCTGGATCCGGAGTTTGGGGTGATTCTGCCGGCGGTGGCCAAGGCGGGCGATACGCTGCGGCTGCTGACGGTGTACAGCGGACATGATGCCCTGCGCGCCGACGGCAACGAGACGTACTACCTGATTCCCGGCGCGCGCGAGAGCTGGTACCCGGCGGGCACAGGCGGGATGGGCGACTTCGCCAGCTACCATATGACGTTTCACATTCCCAAGAACCTGCAGATTGTGGCCACCGGCAAGCAGGTGAGCCTGACGCCGGAGAGTGGAGGAATGATGAAGGCGGTGTGGGAGACCGACGCGCCGATTGTGGTGGCGGGGTTCAACCTGGGTGACTTCAAGACGAAGGAAGCCAAGACGCAGCAGGGGTTCGATGTGACGGCGTACGCCGATGTCAACCTGCCGGACGATTACAAGAATCTGTCTGATCTGGCGGAGGATACGGGCCAGATGGCAGTGGGCAACCTATCGGCCGTGACGGCGCTGCCGAACGAGGTCTCGCAGGGGGTTGCGGCGATCCAGATCTACTCGGATTTCTTCGGCAAGCTGCCGTACGACCATGTGGCGCTGACTGAGCAGACGGCGTGCAACTACGGGCAGAGCTGGCCGATGCTGGTGTATCTGCCGATCTGCGGCTTCTGGGACAATACAGTGCGGCACCAGCTGGGACTGTTGGACGAAAACGCGGGCTACTGGAGGGAGGTGACACCGCACGAGGTGTCGCACCAGTGGTGGGGACAACTGGTGGGGTTCAACAGCTACCGCGACCAGTGGATGAGCGAGGGATTCGCCAACTTCTCGGCTGGAATCTTCCTGCTGTACACCTCGCCGAACATGGACCTGTACCGCGCCTACTGGAAGGAGCAGCAGAAGAACCTGCTGCAGAGGAACGCCGAGGGCAAGCGTCCGATCGACGTTGGGGCGCTGACGATGGGCGAACGGGTGTCGAATGAGAAGAACGGGAACGTCTACCAGTTGCTGATCTACAGCAAGGGCGCGTACGTGCTGCACATGCTGGAGATGATGTACTGGACGCCGCAGGGCCAGGAGGCGGCGTTCAAGAACTCGATGCAGCAGTTTGTGAAGGAGTACTCGGGCAAGGCGGCGACGACCGAGGAGTGGAAGGCGTCGCTGGAGAAGACGATGCCCAAGACGCTGGACCTGAAGGGCGACGGCAAGCTGGACTGGTTCTTCAACGAGTATGTCTACGGGACGGAGCTGCCGCATTACACGGTGACATCGGATTTCAAGGTGAACGCCGATGGAACCACCAGCGCGCACTTGAAGCTGGAACAGAGCAACGTGTCCAAGGACTTCATCATGCTGGTGCCTGTGTATCTGCAAATGCAGGACGGGACGACAATCATGTTTATTAAAGCGCCGATGTCGGGCGACACCACGATCGACCATGTGTTTACGCTGCCCAAGCTGTCTTCGCCGGCCAAGGCGTTCCTGGTGAACTACAACGCGGATGTGCTGAGCGACAACTAGCGGGAGTGGTGCGGATGAGGGTGGTGTGCGACATTTGTGCAATCCAGGTAAGGTCTGCACAAGTGATCGAGATTCCCTCGGCGGCTAAAGCCGCGCTGGCAATAGACCGCTTGCGGCGGGACTAAAGTCCCGCCCTATCAGGACACGGACTTGTGCAGAGATTTCCCAGGCGGTATTTGCACAAGCCGCTCATGTATTGATTGCGCATGACGTTGTGTCGGCTGTAACTTGGCAGGCATGGATTGCAGGGCAATTTATCTTCCCGTGCTGTTAATGGCGGCGAGTGCGTGCGCGCAGAACGCGTCACGGCCGATTGAGCCGAACGGACCGGCGAAGGCGCCCAATTCGCAGAGCGTCTATGCGGCGTTGCGGGCCGACCTGCCTGGGGCCGATGGCGTAACGGTGAAGGACTTTACGCTGGAGCGCGAGGGCGGCAGCTTCTACTTCGACCAGGGCAGTTTTTATTTCTACGCGCCGGTGGAGGGACAGGTGACGGGCGCGGTCTTTGTTGGCAAGGGACAGTTCAATCTGACGGTGAGGAACGCAACCGAACAGCGTTCACTTGCCCTGCTGACCAAGGGCAAGGCGATGGAGCAGAACTTTACTACGCTGGCGATGCGCTTTACCGACGGGACGGCGGAGGAGATACGCAAGGCGTCGGCAGGAGCAGCGGGCGCGCCGACGGGAGAAGTGGGTGGGGCGGCCGCGGAGCTGGCGAACGGATTTCGCAAGCATTTGCGCGAGAACCTGGACCTGCGGATATTGGCGGATGTGATCGGAGGCAGTGGCAAGGGCGAGTTCTTTCTGGCGTCCTACCGCATGAGTGGAGCGCTGAGCGGACACAACATGCTGTTTATCGTCGATCCCCAAGGGACGTTCCACGCCGCGCCCGATGAGGTGGAGCTATCCACCTGGAACGACGCCGGGTTGCAGCCCTGGGTGTCGTCCCTGATGCAGAACTCAGAGGGGGACTATTTCGGCAATCGCGTGCAGGTGACGGACGAGCGGCTGGACGTGACGTTGGACCTGACGGGAACGATGAAGGCCTCGGCGGAGACAACGATGACGGCGCTGTGGGATGGGGTGCGCGTGGTGCGGCTGAACCTGTACCCGACGCTGCGCGTCTCGGGGGTGTACAGCGAGAGCGGAGCGCCGCTGGACTTTGTGCAGGAGGACAAGGACGGCGATACGGACTTTGCGGTGGTGCTGCCGCAGGCGATAAAGGAGGGCGATAGGCTGCGGCTGCTGACGGTCTACAGCGGCGGGGACGCGCTGCACGCGGACGGCAACGATACATACCACCTGGTTGCGGGCGCGCAGAACCGCTGGTATCCCTGCGGGGAGGGAGGGGTGGCCGAGGCGGTTAACTTCCACATGACCTTCCATCTGCCCAAGAACCTACAGCTGGTTGCCACGGGAAAGCAGGTGAGCCTGGCTCCGGAGGGCGATGCAAGGATGGAGGCGGAGTGGAAGACGGACGCGCCGATAGCAGCGGCGGGATTCAACCTGGGGAACTTTAAAACGCAAGGGGACAAGACGACGGATGGCGTCGGCGTGGACGCATACGCCGACGTGGGCATGCCGGATGCGTACAAGCCTCTGCTGCAGAACGCTGCCGCAGGCAACTTGACGAGCGTGCAGGCGCTCAAGAGTGAGCTGGCACAGGGCAAGGCGGCCATGCAGATCTATTCGGACAACTTCGGCAAGCTGCCCTACGACCATGTGGCGCTGGCCGAGCAGAGCGCCTGCAACAACGGGCAGAACTGGCCGATGCTGGTATCGCTGCCCATCTGCGGCTTTTTGGACCCGACGGTGCAGGACCAGTTGGGGCTATTCGACAGCACTTATTGGAAGGAGGTGACGCCGCACGAGGTGTCGCACCAATGGTGGGGGGGGCTGGTGCAGTTTTACAACTATCGCGACCAATGGATGAACGAGGGCTTTGCCAACTATTCGGCGGGCGTGTTCATCCAGAGCACGTCGACGAAGCCTGAGGACTACCGGGAGTTCTGGAAGGAGCAGCAGAAGAACCTGCTGCAGAAGAACAGTCAGGGTGTGAGAGCGTTCGACGCAGGGACGCTGACCATGGGAGAACGGACCTCGAACTCCGAGTCCGGCGAAGACTTGTACCAGGTGCTGATGGCCAGCAAGGGCGCGTACGTGGTCCACATGCTGGAGATGCTGTTCTGGTCCCCGGCCTTTAAAGACAAGCAGTTCCACCAGGAGATGCAGAAGTTTGTGCGGGATTACGCGGGCAAGCTGGCGCGCACCGAGGACTGGAAAACGGCGATGGAGCGCTCCATGCCGCATTGGATGGACCTGAAGGGCAACGGAAAGCTGGACTGGTTCTTCGACGAGTGGGTGTACGGAAGGGAGCTGCCGCACTATACGATCAGCTCGGATTTCACCGTTGCCAAGGGCATTACGAGCGTGCATCTGAAGATTTCACAGAGCAACGTGTCGCCGAGCTTTGTGATGCTGGTCCCGGTGTATATGGAGCTGAAGGACGGCGAGGTCAAGCGGATGTTCAACGTGGTCATACACGGAGACGGAGCAATCGATCAGACGATAACGCTGGGCAAACTGCCATCGCCGGCCAAGGCGATGCTGCTGAATTACAACGCCGATATTCTGTGCGACGAGTAGAGGTGGTGGGCAGACGATACCAGACGCACGAGGCGAACCCTGCCGGTGGGGGTGGGAGAAAGACGTTTACGCGGGGGGAATCGTCTAAACTGGAGTCGGAGCGGGCCGAGATGGGGAGACACTTCGGGATTGCAGTGGTTGCGGGTGCGTGGATGGCGTGGGCTGCGGCTGCCTGCAGCGCGCAGAGTACGCCAGCGACGGGTCCCGCGCCAACGCCAGCGGCCAACCCCGCGCCGTGTTCAGTGACGCCGCAGCCTGTGCCGTGCGGCACGGCGCCTGCGGCCTCGGGCAAGACGAACGCGGCGGAGACGTTTCCGTTCCCCGAGGAGGGGAGCGGAGGCGGTGTACCACTGACTCCGGGGACAGCTGCGCCGAACCTCAGCGGCCTTCCGCAGACGCCTGACGCATCCGGCGCGGCATCGGCGGGGAAGACGGCTGCTCAGTTTCCATTTCCTGAGGACGTAACGGGCGCCGGGAACGGCAGTCCTGGTGCGAGTGGTGCGGGTGCGAGTGGGGCGAGCGAGAGTGGGGCGAGCGACAGCTCCAGTTCTTCGAGCAGCAGCTCCAGTTCCAACTCTGGCAACGATGCGGCTACGGACGATCCGGATGCAAAGACGACCGATCCCGATGCAAAGGCGGCGGGGTCTCCGGATGCGGCAGGGCTGACGGACAAGGGAAGTGAAGGCACTACGGGCAGGCACCTGCTGCACCGGGTGAATCCCGTGGGGACGAAGCTGCAGACCCCTGAGGAGCGCGAGGCCGAGGACCTGAGCGTGGCCAAGTTCTACACCGATACGGGCGACCTGCAAGGGGCGTATCTGCGCAGCCAGGATGCGGTGAAGACGGCACCCGACGACCCGGACGCGCACTTTGCGCTGGCCGAGGCGGCGCTGCGATTGAAGAAACGGGATGAAGCGATAGCGGAGTTCAACGCGTGCCTGAAGCTGGATCCGGTGGACAAAGAGGCCAAGCAGGCGCGCAAGGCGCTGGCGGGGCTGAAGCCGTAGGGCTTCAAGTGGGGCGGCGGCGCACGAGGGAAATTTTCGCGGGAGCTGGTTTGTCGACGGGCGTGGGCGGGGAAGGCTGGCCGGCGGGGATGGATGGCTCTGGCTGGTCGTCTGGGTTGAGGTCTTCGTTGACGCGCAGGTATTTGCGCATGGTGCGCAGGGGCTCCTCGGCCAGGGCGAGCTCGCGCAGGTGATAGCGCCAGGCATCGGGGCGGGCGCTGCGCCGGGTGTATGCCTTGCGGCTCACGGTGGCGATGGTGCCATCCGCCTTGCGCCGGGTGAAGGTCTGATTGGGCACCTGGAAGGTGATGCGTTCTCCGGCCTTCCAGAAGCTGGAGGCGAACTCGTGGGAGAAGAGGAGGGCGTAGTAGCGGCGCTGGGCACAGAGGGTTTCGAGCGACTGGCGTGTGGACTCCCAGGGCAAGCCGAGCCTGGCGGTGTACCACTTGCGGAAGTCGAAGCCGTTGGTTCGGGCCTGCGCGATGAGCAGATGAAGCAGTTCATACCGGGTCATAAGGGCAGATTCCTGGGGTAAAGGCCAACCTTCCGGCGCGGAAGAATGCGCCACAGGGCGCATTGGAAATTAATATGAATTATCCCGCATGAACGCGACTTTGTCGTGGCTGGAGCATCGTATCGGTATCCCCCAGGAGAACTGACGAACTGGGGATTACGCCGTCTTGCAGTTGTTGATGCGTTGAAAGCGCCATTGAAACACTTGCCTCGCCAGGTCATAGTTCCTTCAGGAGATTGCTGGCTATGGCTATATCATGTCCAAAGTGCCGTGAGTGCAGTATCCGGAGGTCGCATCGCCGACTGTTCGATATCCTGTTGCGCATCGTCGGCATGGTGCCCTTGCGCTGCAACCTCTGCGCACATCGCTTCTTCCGGTTTCGCAGAAGCCTTAGTGCATGATTCGCTCCGGTTATACATCTCATTGTTTTCTGCCGGGTCAACGTCAGCGATGTGGCTGCTGCCCGGGTGAAGATCTGATTGCGATTTGATCGTGGTGAGTGCATCATAGTGATACACTGCTCCGGCTGCTTCGTGTCTGTGAGGAGAGGGGCGCCTTGCAGTTCTGAATGCAGCGGAAGCCGCCTTGGAAGACCTACTTCGCCGGGCCTTAGGTTTTCAGGAGATTGCCAGCTATGGCTATTAGATGTCCAAAGTGCCATGAACCCGACATCCGGAGGTCGCATCGCCGACTGTTCGACATCCTGTTTCGCTGCATCGGCATGGTGCCTTTGCGCTGCAACCTCTGCGAACATCGCTTCTACCGGTTCCGCCGAAGCCTGCGAACCTGAACCGCTCCCGTTGGGCATCTCTTTTCCGCTGCCTGTTCTGGGCCTGGGTGAGGGGGGCGGCGCAGGATGCGTTGGGCCGAACGGTGGCCCGCTTGAGATGCCGGGAAGCCAGTCCAACTGCCGACGAGTGCAAGGTCCAAGATACCGTCCATGGGGTGGGTTTCGCGGGTTGAGCGGGCCGCAGGAACGGGAGACCAAGTCGTTGCGCCCAAGTGAACCGATGCGTCCAGTGGCTTCTTCGTTCGCGGCAGACGACTGCCCCGGGCGCTCTGGTTGGAGCCTCGCACGCAGCGTGGGTAAGGCCGGACTGGCTGGCGTGGTTGCGCTGATGCTGCTTGCCGGTGAAGCGCCTGCCTTGGCCGCTTCTGCCGCGCCTGCCGCTTCTGGCACACCGCAGTTGAAGGCGGAGGCGGCGGCGCAGCACAGCGATCCGTTGAACTTCGATCCCGCGGTGCGCGAGGCCTACGAACACTTTTATATTCTCGATTTCGATGGCGCGCTGGGCCGCACGGAGGCGGTGCTGAAGGCGCATCCGCAGGAGCCGATGGCCTACGGTTATATGCTGATGGTGACTGTCTTCCGCGAGCTCTACCACCAGGACCTGCTGGACACGACGTACTACGCGCACAACAATTTTCTTACCTCGAAGCGGGACGTGCCTGTGCCCGCAGCCACGCGGCAGCGCATCGAGTGGCTCACGGACACGGGCATCAAGCTCTGCGACGAACACATCAAGGCCAACGCGAATGACAAGAACGCGTACTTTGCGCGCGGGTACATTCGCGGGATGCACGCGGTGTTCATCACGCTGGTGGACCACAGCTATGTGGCGGCGGCGCGGCAGGGATATGCGGCGCGCAACGACTCCGAAGCAGTGTTGAAGCTGGACCCGCAGTACGCGGACGCGAAGATGGCGATCGGCATCCAGCAGTTTGCGGTGGCCAGCCTGCCGCGCTGGGTGCGCATACTGGTGGGGGTGATGGGCGTGGGAGGGAACCGGGAGCGGGGGCTGGCGCTGCTGCGCGAGAGCGCGGAGCACGGCGTGGTGACGAAGGTGGAATCGCGCACCGTGCTGTCGCTGTTTCTGCGCCACGACGCGCGCTACCCGGAGGCGGTGGCGGTGCAGCATGGACTGGCGATCGAGTTTCCGCACAACTATTTATTTCGGCTGGAAGAGGCCAACCTGACCAAGGACGAGGGCAATGGGCCGGGCGCGATTGCGCTGTACAAGGAGGTGCTGGCGGATGCGGCCAAGCCGGGATACTTTATCGACCCGCGCCTGCAGATGGCGTGGTTCGGGTTGGCCGATACCCAGCGTGGATGGAACAACATTGCCGGCGCAGCGGAGAACTACCTGAAGGCTGCCGAGCAGCCCGAGTGCAGCGACTGGCTGCGCAAACGCGCGCAGTTGAACGCGGGCGAGATGTACGATCTGCTGCACCAGCGGGCGAAGGCGGTCGGGCTCTACCAGATGGCGTCGTCGGGCGGCGGAGACCAGTCTCAGGCCGAGATGGCGCGGCGATTGATGAAAACGCCGTATGCGGGGAAGTAGGGGGGATAGCGGAACCTGGGAGACGGCGCGTGCGTATAGAAGGGTGGGATGTGGCAAAATAAGAGACTCCCGGAGGCGTTCGATGTATTGCTCTCATTGTGGAAGACAGGTGGATGCGGCGGCGCGATTCTGTCCCGCCTGCGGAGCGGCCGTGCAGCCGGTGGGCTATGTGCGCGTGCCGGTGTATGGGCAGCTTGTGCGGCCACGCTATCCGCGCGTCTTCGGCGGAGTCTGCTCCGGGCTGGCGATGCACTATGGGTGGGACATCACTACGGTGCGGCTGCTGTGGGTGCTGTGCGTACTGTTCCTGGGGACTGGGATTCTGGCGTACATCATTGCGTGGATTGTGATTCCCGAGGCGCCGTATGTGTTGCCTGAGAGCAGCACAGGGAGCGGGGTTTGAGCCCACGCACGCGGAGGGCCACGGGCAAAGGCGCTGCGGCGCTGACGGTTGCGGCGCGGCCGTTCCACTATCGCGGGAGAGGATTGCGTTGCGATGGGGTCTCGCTGGCGGAACTTGCGGAGGCGCACGGCACGCCGCTGTATGTCTACTCGGCGGGACAGATTCGGTATCGGTTCGGGTTGTTTCAGGAGGCGTTCGTGGGGCGTGAGGCGACCGTCTGCTATGCGGTGAAGGCGAACTCTTCACTGGCGATTCTGCGGATGCTGGCGGAGTTGGGCGCGGGGTTTGACATTGTCAGTGGCGGCGAACTGGAGCGGGTGCGGCGGGCGAGCGGACAGAAGAACAAGGCGGCGCTGGGGCGGGTGGTGTTTTCCGGCGCGGGCAAGCAGGTTTGGGAGATTGACGCGGCGCTGAAGGCGGGGATTCTGCTGTTCAACGTGGAGTCGGAGGCGGAGCTGGGATTGCTGGCGGCGCGGGCCGAGGCGTTGGGGGTGCGGGCTCGGTTTGCGCTGCGGGTGAATCCGGACGTATTCGCCGAGACGCATCCGTACATTTCGACCGGGCTGCGCGAGCACAAGTTCGGCGTTGAGATTGGGCTGGCGCGGGCGATCTATCGCCGGGCGGCGCGGTCGAAGTGGCTGGATGCGGCGGGAGTGAGCGTTCATATTGGGTCGCAGATACGCGCGGTGGGGCCGTTTGCCGCGGCGCTGGCGCGCGTGGCGGGGCTGGTGGGCGAACTGCGAAGCGATGGGCACGAGATTCGGTATGTGGATGTGGGCGGAGGGTTGGGGATCAACTATAACGATTCGCCGATGCAACCAAGGTTCGATGCGGCGCGCAAAGTAGCGGAGTACGCGGCGGCGCTGGCGAAGGCCGCGGCGGGACTGGGCGCGGTGCATCTGCTGGTGGAGCCGGGACGGTTTGTGGTGGCGCAGGCAGGCGGGTTGCTGACTCGCGTGGTCGTGGTGAAGAGGAATGGGGCGAAGACGTTTGTGATTACGGACGCGGCGATGAACGACCTGATCCGGCCGGCGCTGTACCAAGCGCACCACGAGATTCTGCCGGTGAAGCAGGGGCGCGGAGCGAGCGTGAAGGTGGATGTGGTGGGGCCGGTGTGCGAGTCGGGAGATTTTTTTGCTCACGACCGGGAGATGCCGCGCGTGAAGGCAGACGAGCTGGTGCTGCTGCTGGACGCGGGGGCGTACGGGATGAGCGAGAGCTCGAACTACAACACGCGCGCGCGGGCGGCGGAGGTGCTGGTGGATGGGGACGGGGCGCGGCTAATCCGGCGGAGGGAGACGCTGCGGGAGTTGATGGCGGCAGAGATTCTCTAAGGCCTCAATCGAAGAAAGAACCCATCTCTCAGAATCGAGAGATTGGGCACCCGCATCCTACACATCACGATCGGGCCGCGATGAATGGGGCAATCAGTTGAACCTCTAGCTGACTACGGCCCTGTAGGAAAACCTATGCCAGAGAACCCGGAAATCCCGGAAGAGCCTCCGCTTGCCGAAGTGGCGGAGGCGCCGCCGTCGCTGCCTGAAGGCGACGCGCTGAAGATTGCCGCGACGGAAGAGGTTGCGGAGATACCGAAGGAGATCGAGCCCATGATTGAGATCCACGAGCCGCATGAAGCTGTCCATAGCTGGAAGGATGCGTTCATCCACATTGCGATTATCGTTGTTGGGTTGCTGATTGCGGTCGGTCTGGACGAGGCGGCGGAACACTTCCACCACATGCGCCAGGTTCGAGAGACGCGCGAGGCGCTGAACAAGGAGTTCGACTACAACACCAAGCTGTTCCAACAAACCAGCCGGGACATCCGGGTGGAGACGGCCGAGTACCAGAACAACCTGCTGGTCTTCGAGTATCTCGAGAAGCATCCCGGCACTGTGCAGCAAAAGCTGCCCGGCATCCTGGCGTGGATCCACGGCGACAACCGGTACCGCTATGGGGCCTGGGAGACGGCCCAGCAGAGCGGCATGACTGCGCTGATGCCGCAGGAGGAGGTGACCCAGGCGGCGACGATGTATCACGACCTTCACCATGCCGAAGAGATGGCGGAGGAGGAGTATGCCGCAAGCCACGAGGCCCTGGCGTACGGGTATCAGGACGATGACCCCTCGCATCTGACTGCAGCCGAGGTTGCCAAGGAGCTCGAACTGACCAGAACGGTGCTGATGTGGCACTACCGCTACGAACTCGCTCTGCGTCTCATCGAGCAAAGAGATCCCGGCTTTACCTCCGGCCCGACGAATGCCGATTTTTTGCAGATGCGAAATCTCCCCGACAAGCAGACCCAGGAACTGCTGGCCCCCGCGCGCGCGCTCACTCTGGAGCGCATGAAGGCCGCCGGCTACGACCCCACGACTTCCTTCCGGAGCCCTAACCCTCCCGCGCCCCAAGGGAAGTAGCCGCCATGGCAGAACCAGACGCCAACCCGCCTGAACAAGAGACTCCGGCGGTTCCCGGCGGCGGGAGACGCTGCGGGAGTTGATGGTGGCGGAGATTCTGTAGGGTTGTCTATCCCACTCATGCGCAAAAGCGCACATGAATGGGGCACCCGGCAAATTCGATAGGTGAAGCAGTACGGTCGAGCTTCGCTCGATACCCCACCCTGCCGCGATAAAGCTGCGGCTAGGATGGGGCACCCGGCGCTTCGTTTGCCGTGCTAAAATCGGACGTTGCGTGAGGCTGGCGACGGGATGCCGGCTGCGCCCAGATCGGCTCGCTCCACCTGAAACAGACAGGAACGAAACCAGGGAGGATTTCCCTTGACTCCGTTCGCGTTACAGGATGACAACTTAAGCCAGCCAGTTTGCAAAATCGAGAGTCAAGAGGGAAGACATGTCCGGCCATTCGAAGTGGGCGACCATCAAGCATAAGAAGGGCGCGACCGACGCCAAGCGGGGGAAGATCTTCACGCGCCTGATCAAGGAGATTTCGATTGCGGCCAAGAGCGGCGGGGGCGATCCGGACGGCAACCCGCGGCTGCGCACGGCGATCCTGGCGGCCAAGGCGGAGAACATGCCGGCGGAGAACATCAAGCGGGCGATCCAGCGCGGCACAGGCGAGCTGGAGGGGCTGTCGTACGAGGAGGTGGTGTACGAGGGCTATGGGCCGGGCGGCGTGGCCATCATGGTGCAGGTGCTGACGGACAACAAGAACCGGGCGGTGAGCGAGATCCGCCACGCGTTCCAGAAGAACAACGGGAACCTGGGCGAGTCGGGATCGGTGGGCTACCTGTTCAGCAAGAAGGGCGTGATTGCGATCGAGAAGTCGAAGGTGAACGAGGAGAAGCTGACCGAGATCGCGCTGGATGCGGGTGCGGACGACCTGGCGGACGAGGGCGACCGGTGGGAGGTGATTACCGGGCCGAGGGAGTTCGACGCGGTGCTGGAGGCGATCAAGGCGGCGAAGATCACGCCGGAGTACGCCGAGGTGACGATGGTTGCGTCGACCCACCAGAAGCTGGAAGGGAACCAGGCGGCGGCGATGATGCGTCTGCTGGAGGTTCTGGAAGATTTGGACGACACGCAGAATGTGTACACCAACTTCGACATGGACGAGGCCGCGATGGCGGCCCATACCGGATAGCGCACTTCGTGCCGTTCTCGACGCTTCGCGTAAGCACTTCGTGCTGTTCTCGACGCTTCGCGTAAAATACAAAACGGGATTTGAGGGTTCTTGGAAGGTGACAGAGGCCGCCGCAGCGCCGGCGGCTTTCTTCTGTGCGTGGTTTGGATTGCGGTGAGGATCGGAGCTAACTTTTGAGTTGTACGAAGAGTTTCTGCAAGTTCGTTGGTGGGATAGCACTGGTTCTTCTGCCGGGCGTCGCGTTGGCCCAAGCGTCGGTAAACATCGCGTCACTGCCAGTCACGACTAATTCCGTTCAGCAGGAGATGAAGCCGTTTGAATTTGGCGTGCTGATGCAGAGCGGATTTGGCGTGACCGAGGAGCGCGGCGACTTCAAGTTTCTGATGGCGGGGGTGCATGCGGGCAAGGTGCTGACGGGGAACGCGGGCCCGGGATTGCTGCGCGGCAACTTTGAGTACGCGATGGAGGCGTTTCCGTTTTGGCAGTCGTATACGCCGACTTCGCTGCGGCAGAACTGCAGCTATGTCCCCGGCCAACTCGGCGGCGTGGAGGCCTCTTGTTCCTTGCCATTTACGATTGGCGGGACGTTTACCGGGGTGAGCATTACACCGATCATCCTGCGCTGGAACTTTGCCGGGTCGCGGCGCTTTGCGCCGTGGGCGCAGGGCGCGGGAGGGTTGCTGTGGACCAACCATAAGTATCCAGCGTTCGGTGGGCCTTCGGTGAATGCCACCGGCGGCCTCAGCTACAGCACGATCGGGGACAATGGGCCGAACGACGACACCAGTGTGTGGAACTTTACGCCGCAGTTTGGCGTGGGGGTGCATTATTTTACGAGCTCCAGGCGCTCAATTGACCTGGGGGCGAACGCGATCCATATATCGAGCGCGTCGCTGGGCGACAAGAATCCCGGGGTGAACGCGAGCGTGCAGTTCACGTTGGGGTACAGTTGGTGGAAGTGAGATTATGCCGTCGCGACTGAATCCGAATGCGGTGATTGAATGCGTGCCCAACTTCTCTGAGGGCACGGACGAGGGGAAGGTCGCGTCGATTGTGGCTGCGATGCAGGTGGAAGGGGTGCGCCTGCTGGACTGGTCGCTGGACGTGGCGCACAACCGGAGCGTGGTGACGATTGCGGGGGCGCCGATGGGGGTCTTCGAGTCGGCGGTGCGCGGAGTTGGACGGGCGGCGCAACTGATCGACCTGACCAAGCAGAGGGGCGTTCATCCGCGGATTGGAGCGGCGGACGTGGTGCCGTTTGTGCCGGTAAGCGGGGTCTCGCTGGCGGAGTGCGCGATGCTGGCGCGGCAGGCGGGGCTGGAGATATGGCGGCGGTTCGGGGTCCCGGTGTATTTTTACGAGGCGGCGGCCGCGCGGCCGGACCGGGTGAACCTGGAGGACATACGGAGGGGACAGTTCGAGGGGCTGCTGGAGACGGCGCACCGCGACGCGGCGCGGCGGCCCGACGTTGGCGGGCCTGAGATCCATCCCACGGCCGGGGCCAGCGCAGTGGGCGCGCGCAGCTTTCTGATTGCGTACAACATCTTTCTGGAATCGCCGAAGACAGGGGTGCAGGCGGGGAGCGGGTTGCCGCTGGCCGCACAGGCGGACATTGCAGCGGCGCGGGCCGTGGCGCGGGCCATTCGCGCCTCGGCGGGCGGGCTGCACGGAGTGAAGGCGATCGGCGTCAGCGTGAACGGGCGCGCCCAGGTGAGCATGAACATTACGGACTTCCGGGCCACCCCGATGAGCCGGGTGCACGACAGGGTGCGGGAGCTTGCGCGCGCCAATGGCGCGGTTGCGACCAGGGGCGAGATCATTGGACTGATTCCGCAGGAGGCGTACGACGCGGCGGCGGAGTGGCTGCGCGAGATCCCCAACTTCGATCCGGAGGCCAAGGTGCTGGAACACATGCTGGAGCACCCGCTGCCGTGGCCCGCGGGTTGAGGCGGATGGACTTGCAGCGTCTTGGGGGGAGTTGGCTGGCGCGGAGAAAACTGCCGGATTGCGCCAAACCTTTCTGCATTCGGCGCGTCCAAGCAAGTGACTGCCACTTGCCTCGATCGATGATTCAGAGAACAATAGAACGGTCGAGTTGTGGTCAAGAATCGCAGTCGGCAAATCAACAACCATCGATGTACGGGAGTTCACTGTGCGCAACTTAGAATCCGAGTTCCGATCCAGATCCAACCGGCAGGGCAGACCCAGCCTGGCGATGGCTGCCGCGCTGACGGCCCTTCTGGCGCTCTCGGCGCCCATTGCCAATGCCGAAGCGCTATCGACCGATGCCAAGGCTTCGATTCCGCAGAACGTTCAGCAGATCATCATGGTGGACTACCGCGCGATGCAGAACTCGCCGGCCGCGATGAGCCTGAAGGACCGCATCATGCCGCCCGAGCTGAAGCGTCTGGAGGAGGCTCTGGTGCGATCGGGACTGAAGGTGGACACGGACACCGATGCGCTGGCCTTCGCCTCGTTTCGTACGCCGAATCCCGACGGCAAGGGCGCGGACGTGGAACGGATTGTGGGCATCGCGCAGGGCCAGTTCCACACCCACGACATTCAGGCCAGCTTTACCAAGAACAAGACCAAGGCGGTGGTCATACGCAACAACAGCATCTATCCCATGGGGACGAGCGGCCTGAGCGTGGTCTTCCTGAACCAGACCACGATGGTCTTCGGCGACAAGGACTCGATCAAGGCGGCAGTGGACTCACGCGACGGGTTTGCCCCGAGCTTTCTGACCGACAGCGACATGGTGAGCGACATGATAGTGGTTGACAGCCACGCGATCTGGAGCCTGCTGGACGCCAAGGGCACACAGTCCATGATGCGGAACGTGCTGGGCACCGCATCGCAGCTTGCCGACTACGACACGGTGAAGAACCGGATGAAGGGTTCGCGCTACACCATGGACTTCTCCAATGGGGTGAGGTTCAACATGACGGTCAACATGTCTGACACGCTGACGGCAGCCACCTGCGCGACCCTGCTGAAGGGCTTGCAACTGCTGAAGAAGCAGCAGGGAACGCCCCTGGAAAAGACTGCCCTGGACGAGATGACCATCGACTCCGGCGCGGGTGCGCTGACGGTCGACTACTCTTCCTCCGACAGAGAGTTTACCAGCCTGCTTTCATCGCCCCTGTTCCAGACGGTGGTGAAGTAGGCGGCGTAGTACTTACTACTTACGCAATGCGAAGAAGCCCGGAGCTATCAAGGTTCCGGGCTTTGTTGTGTCGAGCGGTTACAGGATTTGTGGTGAACTGGATACAGGATTGCCTGAGCTGCCGTGAATGCCGAGTCGGAGGGACTGCACACAGGTCTGGATATGCTTGAGCGTGAATGGCTTGGTGATATAGCCGAACGCGCCGGCGGAGACTGCCTTGAGCACCTGCGGGTCGGCGGCGTCGGCGGTAATCAACAGCAGCGGCACAGACGGGGCAAGGTTGCGCCGCTGCTTTTCCAGCAGGAAATCGAGTCCGTTCATCTGCGGCATGTGAACGTCACACAGGATGAGATCGAATGGCCGATCTTCGGTCGCGGAGTTCTCGAGAGTTGCCAGGCCTTCGGCGCCGTTGGCTGCGTGCAGCACCTCTGACAGATCCAGATTGGAGAGGCGAAGCGCGCCCTCCAGGATCCTACGCATCACCGGGGAATCATCGATAATCAAAACTCTCACGCTCATGCTTTTAAATTTGGCCTCAGAGGGTCTATCGGCGTTAGAGACGCAGGCGTGAGGGGAGCGGGTTGCAGGGTCTAGGTTCTAGGTTCGAGGTTCAAGGTTGGAGTGCGGGCGTGGAGCACTCAGGATCACATCTCGCAACTCAGGCATGACTGAACAAGAACTCGACATTCCCTCGGGTACTAAAGCCCCCATTCGATTTGCGGACCTCTCGGCGGGACTGAAGTCACCCCCTTTCAAAAACCGGACTGATTCAGAGCTTTCGTACAACTTGCAACTCGAACCTATCAACTGGCAACTGCGGAGCTGCTACTGGGCGGGGAAGGGCACGAACTTCGCGGTGCAGGCGGGGAGGGCGCCGCCGACTTCCTTGCCGGTGACGATGGAGTCGTCTCCGGTGAAGACGGGGTTGACCGGGCCGGGGCCGAAGGTGAGGTCGGTGTGGATGGCTTGGGCTTTGTAGAGGGAGGGTTTGTCGAGGAGCAGGACGCCGTCGAGGGTGACGCTGATGCGGTGGGTGTGGTCGAAGCCGTTGAACTGGAGCCTGCCACCACCGGAGATGCGCACGTTGCGCAGGGTGATGCCGTCGTAGACCGGGAGGAGTTGCACTCCCTTGCCGGGGAATGAGTAGGCGGTGTCGAAGAGGATGGGGTATTTGGAGTTGCGGATGCAGATGTCGTCGTAGAGGACGCCCTGGACCAGGCCTCCGCGGGTGGCGTTGGACTTGATGCGGATGCCATTGTCGGGGCCGTCGAGGGAGAGGCCGCGGACGAGGACCTGGCTGACTCCGCCGTTGGTCTCGCTGCCGATGGACATGCCGTGGCCGGAGTAGAAGTGGTTGTCCAGGACGCTCACGTTGGTGGTGGGACCGTCGCCCGCCTTGATAGCGACGTTGTCGTCTCCGGTGCGGATAAAGGAGTGGGTGATGGTGATGTTGCGGGACTGCGCGGGATCGATGCCGTCGGTGTTGCGCGCGGTGCTGGGTGTGTCGATCCTGACGCCCCAGACGGTGAGGCCGTCGCCGCGGTGGAAGGAGAGATGGAAGTTGGGGGAATTTTTGAGGGTGATGCGATAGAGCGTGAAGTCGTCGGTGAGGTCGGTGTCGATGAGGCGCGGGACCTGCTGGCGGCCGGCGGTGCGGGCGTCTTCGGCGAGGTCCCACCAGGACTTGGCAGAGGACCTGCCGTCGAGGAGGATTTTGGCGCCGCCCTGGCCGTCGATGGCTCCGTCGCCCATGATGGCGGAGCCGGTGGCGCCGCGTGCGGCGATGAGCGGGCGGCATCCGGCGGAGGCGTCGTTGACCAGGCCGCAGGAGCCTTCGGAGAGCTCGTAGTCCGTGGGATTGCGCGAGGCGTAGAGGGTGACGCCGCGGTCGATGAGCAGGGTGACGCCGGAGCGCAGCGCGATGGGGCCGGTAAGGAAGGCGGTGTGGCCGGCGGCGGATGTGGAGTCTGGGGCGAGCTCGACGGCGCGGCCCTTGGGGCAGCGGTCGAGGGCCTGCTGGATGCGGGCGGTGTCGAGGCGTACGTTACTGTTGGCGCGAGCTTCGATCTCGCCGCTGGTGGCCTGGGCGGTGGTGAGGGCTGCCTTCAGCGTGATGCAGGCGGGAGGGATGACGGGCTCGGTGACGCTGCGCGTGTCCTGCGCGCGCAGGGATGTGCAGGCGGCGATTGCCGCGGCTGTGAGAATAACTGCAAATCCAGAGGGCTTCATACTGCTCCATTGGGTCGAAGATGCTGCTGCGCGGCGCTTGCGCGCGGCTTCCGGATAAATCGGAAGGGAGTTTGATCGACTGAAAACATTTTACCGGTGTGCGCTGGGGTAGGATATTGCAAGCGAAGAATCGAGTGCGATTTGCGATGCGGAAGTTCTAACGGCCATCTTCGACTGAGATGAATTCTACGGACATCAATTCGAGCGACAAGCGCGCAACCTGTTTCGGCCCGTTCCGCTACGACTGGGAGCAGCGGCTGCTGTTTCGCGATGGAGAGATGGTGCCGCTGGCCCCCAAGGTGGCGGAGACGCTGCGCGTGCTGCTGGAGCGGCACGGGACGGTGGTGGAGAGGGCCGAGCTGATGCGCGCGGTGTGGCCGGATACGACCGTCGAAGAGATTGGGCTGGCGCGGAACATCTCGCAGTTGCGCAAGGCCCTGGGCGACGAGAGCGAGGCCGGACGATACATTGAGACGCTGCCCAAGCGGGGATACCGGTTTGTGGGAGACGTGGTGATGGAGGGGCCGGAGGGCGGCGGGCCGTCGCGTGCGAAGGATGGCGCGCCGTGGGCGCGGCGGGTTCGCTGGATTTTACTGGCGGCGGTGGGGTTATGCGCGATTCTCGGCGTGGTGTATTGGCAGTTCTACCGGCCGTCGCGCTATCTTTCGACGGGCGACGGGATTGCGAACATCGCGGTGGTGCCCTTCGAGTGCCTGAGCCCAGAGCTGGACTGCGGGACGTTCCCCCACGGGCTGGACGATCTGCTTGTGGCGCATCTGTCGCAGCTCGACGGGGTGCATGTGCTCTCGCCCTCAACGGTGCGCACGTATCAGCGCGCCAGGTTGTCGATGCCATTTATGGCGCGGCTGCTGGGGATGGACGTGATGGTGGATGGGACGGTTCAGCGGGCAGGGGAGCGGGTGCGGGTGACGGCCCGGCTGGTGGATGTGCATAGCGCAAAGCTGATCTGGTCGGACAGCTACGAGTACCCGGTGCAGCAATTGGCGGATGCGCAGAAGCTCGCGGCACGGGATATTACTGCGCAGGTGGGTGCGCACCTGGCAGTCCAAAAGCAGTTCCTTCCTTCAAATCGCTGATTCTGTTGCGATTCAGAATTCGAAGAGGATTTCATCAACGATTCCGCATTGATTGCGAAGTTCTATTCGGGGTCAGGCTGCGCGATAGTGAAGCGTGCGGACGAGATCCGCCGGAAAGGAAGGCTGGGATGAAACGGATTATTAGGATGGGCTTGATTGCGGTGCTGGTTGTTACTGCGCAGTGTGGAATGGCGCAGACGGTGAAGGTTGGGACGTTCGATAAGACGTCGATTGTGGTGGCGTTCTATCGCTCGCCGATGTGGTCGGCGAAGATCAATGCAGCGCTGGCGGAGAGGGAGAAGGCGAGGGCGGCGGGCGATCAGAAGAGGGTCGATGAACTGAGCAAGTGGGGCCAGGACCAGCAGGAGCTGGCGCATAAACAGCTGGCTGGCGAGGCGCCGATCGACAACATTCTGGAGATGATGAAGCCGATGTTCGCGGCGGTGGCGGCGCAGGCTCACGTGGCGTCGATTGTGCCGGAGGTTTCCGGGGCCGACAAGACCGCGGCGACGGTGGATGTGACGGACCTGCTGCTGGACCAGTTACAGGCTGACGCGAAGACGCGGCAGATTGTGGACGAGTTGCGCAAGACAAAACCAGACCTGAGGGGGTTTCATGATTAGGCTGGTTGCTGTTTGCATGTTGTTGGTTGGGGTGGGATGTGGAGTGACGCAGACAGCACAGTCCCGCCCCGCGACGCATCGAACCACGCTGCAGCAGGATATCGAGATGCAGGGTTATCCGTGCGCCAAGGGATACGCGTGGCTCTATGCGGATGCAAAGCTGGAGAGCTGCGCGGTCTCGCGTGCGTTTGCGCTTGGCGAGGCAATGTTGCCTTTGGGATCGATCCTCCATCTCCGGCCGGACGGTCGACCGCAGTTCGCAGTGCTTCAGCACGACTCCGTTGTCGCGGGCGTGAAGTGCAGCGGCGGCAATTGGCTACTGGGGCCGAGCGAGGGTTCGATGACGGGGTTCTATCCCAGCGGAAAGCTGCAGCAGTGCTGGCTGGCCGGAGACCAGGTGGTGCAGGGGGTCCCATGTATGACCGCGGGATTCATCGGATTGTTCGGCGACGGAGCTCGGCGCGACGGCGGGGCAAAGTTCTACGAGAGCGGAAAGCTGGAGTCGTGCACGCTGGCGAAGGATTTTGGCGGGAAGCGGCGGGGAGACCACTTCCAGCAGGCGCAGTGAGTGCGGCTTAGAGGAGGTCTGGATCAGGGCTCGACATTCCCTCAGTGGCTAAAGCCGCATTGCAAACTGGCCGCTTGCGGCGGGACTAAAGTCCCGCCCTTTCAAAACGGGGGCAGATTCATCGAATTCCTTTCGCGCGGCGGAAACTATAATTGGGGACGAGGGAGTATTGCATGGGCGCTGGGCTGATCTTTCTGTGGAATGCGACGCGCGGAAGCAGGCTTCGGCCCTGGCGCAGCGAGTGCCTGAAGTGGCGGGTGGAGACCTACACGGGAAAGCACGCGGAGGAGGTCGGGCTGCGTGAATTCGTGCAGTTTGCCTATGCCGAGCGCAGGCAGTTGCTGCGGTTTCTGCAATGGCTGACGGAGATGAGGGGTTACGCGCACGCGGCGGAGAGGCATTGAGGGCGGGGCGTTGAGTGAGGCGGGAACTTTGAGGGGGGCTTCGCGGCGGGAGTTTATTGGGACGGCGGCGCGGCTGGGAGCGGGTGTGGCGACGGCTTCGGTGTTGCCGCTGATTGCTGCCGGTCGCGCTTATGGGGGTAAGCCGCGCAGAGCTGCTGGCGCGAGCGCGACGACAGAGAGCGTTACGGGGGATGCGTCGCTGGGGGCGCATGGGGCGGCGCACGGTTTGCTGTACGGCTGCGCGGTGAATATGAATGCATTGGGCGCGGACGCGGCCTATGCCGCGCTGATTCGCGAGCAGTGCAGGATTGTGGTGGCGGAGAACGCGATGAAGTGGGGCGCGCTGCGGCCAAGCGCGGACGGATTCAACTTCGACCAGACCGACGCGCTGGTGGCGTTCGCGGAGAGCAACCGGATGAAGATCCGCGGACACAATCTGGTGTGGCACCAGAGCAATCCGAAGTGGCTGGAGGCCACGGCGACGAAGGAGAATGCGCGGGATCTGCTGGTGACGCATATCGAGACAGTGGCGGGACGGTACGCGGGACGGATGCACTCGTGGGACGTGGTGAACGAGGCGATCCATGTGGAAGAGGGGAGGCCGGATGGGTTGAGGAACTCGCTCTGGCTGCGACTGATCGGCGAGGAGTACATCGAACTGGCGTTCAAGACGGCGCGCGAGGCCGACCCGCAGGCGCTGCTGACGTATAACGAGTACGGGATCGAGGAGGAGACGCGCGCAGGCGAGCAGAAGCGCGCGGCGGTGATCGAGATGCTGCGGCGCATGGCGGCGCGACGCGTCCCGGTGGATGCGGTTGGGGTGCAGTCGCACATCGCGGCTGGCACGACGGGCGTGGCGTACGGGGCGGGGCTGATGCGGTTTATCGCGGCGGCGCGGGAGTTGGGATTGCAGGTCTTTATCACGGAGATGGATGTGAACGACCGCGCGCTGGCTGCGGACGAGCCTGGGCGCGACGCGGCGGTGGCCGCGGCGTACAAGCAGTATCTGGAGCTGGCGCTGGGCGATCCGGCGGTGCGCGCGGTGCTGACGTGGGGGATTACGGACCGATACACATGGCTCGACCATGAGGATGGCCGCGTGGATGGGAAGCCGGAACGGCCGCTGCTGTTCGATACGGAGGGGAAGGCCAAGGCGGCGGTTTTTGCGGTGCGGGAGGCGTTCGATCAGCGCGGGCAAAAATCGTACCTCAGCGGCTAAAGCCGCCGTGCAAGTGTGGCACTTGTGTCACGGGTAAACCCGTGCCCTTAAGCAAGACGGTTTCTTCGCAGTCTGTGAAGCCGTGCCCTTACGCAAAACTGTTTCTCCGCAGCCTGTTACTCCGATCGGTGTTGAGACATTTAGGGGTTGGGTCGAATTGCGGCGCTCTCGCTTCGGGTGCTATCCTTTACGGAGACACTAAGGCCACGAGTGAACTAGAGATCAGGAGCACTAACTGCTGTGCTGGAATCGGTAAAGAAGACAGGAATTATTGAGAAGTTTCGCACCCACGACTCGGACACCGGAAGTCCGGAGGTCCAGATCGCCCTCCTGAGCGAGCGCATTGGCGAGTTGACCGAGCACTTCAAGACGCACAAGAAGGACCATGGCTCCCGCCGCGGACTTCTGATGCTGGTGAGTAAGCGGCGCGGTCTGCTCGATTATCTGAAGAAGTGCGACTCGGACCGCTACCGCGAGGTCATCACGAAGCTTGGCATTCGCAAGTAGGCGCCACTGGGACAACCCCCATCATGGACGAACGCAAGACCCTACCCACCTCGGCAGTCAACACCACGCGCAGCCGCATCGGCGGTTGCCGCCGGAGTTGCTGACCATGGGAGAAGCTGCCATTGCAAATGCTTGCGTTTCCGCAGCCCGGCGCCTGGGCCGATTGCGGCGCGCCACGGGCCAGGGTTTCGACCCACAGATTTTGACTATGCACTCCGCCGTCGGCCCCGAGGATGGCCGCGCACGGATGCATCTCTGCGCGCTTGGTTAAGCGGGGCAGCACCAAGTTTCCTAATTGATAAAAACCGAAAAACGAGAGAAGAGGCAAACGATGAAGCAGGAAGTGACAGTTGAGCTTGCCGGCGGCAAGCAGATTAAATTCGAGACCGGACGGGTGGCCAGGCAGGCCTCCGGCGCCGCGCTCACATCGAGCGGAGACAACGTGGTTCTGGCCACGGCGGTGGCCGCTCCCGAACCGAAGGAAGGAATCGACTTCTTCCCGCTGACGGTGGAGTACCGCGAGAACACTTATGCGGGCGGACGCATTCCCGGCGGGTTTATCAAGCGCGAGGGGCGGCCCAGCGAAAAAGAGATTCTGACCTGCCGCCAGATCGATCGGCCGATCCGCCCGCTGTTTCCGGAGGCCTTCCGCAACGAGACCCAGGTGGTGGCGTTCGTCTACTCGGCGGACAAGGAGAACGATCCCGATGTGCTGGGGATGAATGGCGCAAGCTGCGCGCTGGCGCTCTCCGACATTCCATTTCACGGGCCGGTGGGAGCGGTGCGCATCGGGCTGATCGACGGTGCGTTCATTGTGAACCCGACGTATGCGGAGCGCGCCAAGAGCCTGCTCAACATCATGGTTGTCGGCACCAAGGACGGCATTGTGATGGTGGAGTCGGGATCGAAGGAGTGCAGCGAGGTGCAGGTGGTGGATGCCATCGAGTTCGCGCATGTGGAGATCAAGAAGATCTGCGCGGCGATCGAGGAGCTGGTGTCGCGCGCAGGCAAGACGAAGCGCGTGCCTGTTGCCGAGGAGATCGATCAGGCGTACCTCGACGATCTGTCGGCGAAGGTTGGCGCGCAGTTGAAGGACGCGCTGGACACGCAGAAGCATCCCAAGTTCGAGAGCCACGAGCTGGTGAAGGCGATCAAGGACGCGCTGAAGAAAGCGCTGCCCGAGGGCGACGCCGAGGCCGCGAAGAAGTTCAGCAAGTACTATGAGCTGCTGCGCGAGCAGACCTTCCGCGACCAGGTGCTGAACGAGCGGATTCGCCCGGACCATCGCGCGTTCGACGAGATTCGGCCGATCACGATCGAAGTTGGCGTGCTGCCTCGGGTGCATGGATCGGCGCTGTTTACGCGCGGCGAGACGCAGGCGATGGTGTCGGCGACGCTGGGCACGACCGACGACGCGCAGCGTATGGAGAGCTACGAGGGCGAGCAGAAGCGGCGCTTCATGCTGCACTACAACTTCCCGCCGTTCTCGGTGGGCGAGGTTGGACGCATGGGCGGCGTGGGGCGGCGCGAGATCGGGCACGGCGCGCTGGCATGGCGGGCGATCGAGGCGGTGCTGCCGGGCGAGGACGAGTCTCCGTACGTGCTGCGCGTGGTGTCGGACATTCTGGAGTCGAACGGGTCGTCGTCGATGGCAACGGTGTGCGGATCGTCGCTGGCGCTGATGCAGGCGGGCATTCCCATCAAGGGCGCGGTGGCCGGAGTTGCGATGGGGCTGGTGAAGGAGGGCGAGAAGTACGCGGTGCTCTCCGACATTGCGGGCGCGGAAGACCACTACGGGGACATGGACTTCAAGGTGGCGGGAACGCGCAAGGGAATCACCGCGCTGCAGATGGACATCAAGATCATGGGCATCACAGCGCAGATCATGCGCGAGGCGCTGGAACAGGCGCGGCGCGGGCGGCTGCATCTGCTGGACATCATGGACGCGACGATCGCCACAGCGCGCGCGGAGAAGTCGCAGTTTGCGCCGCGCATTCATACCCTACAGATTCCGACGGACAAGATTCGCGACCTGATCGGGCCGGGCGGCAAGGTGATCCGCGGGATCATCGACGCAACCGGAGTGAAGATCGACGTGGACGACACGGGACGCGTCAATGTGGCGTCAAGCGACGCGGACGGACTGGCGCGCGCCATTCAGATGATCAGCGATCTGACGGCCGTGCCCGAAATCGGCAAGACGTACCTGGGCAAGGTGGTGCGGCTCGCCGAGTTTGGCGCATTCGTGGAGATATTCCCCGGCACCGACGGTCTGCTGCACGTCTCCGAGATTGCGGAGCATCGCGTCAAGGAGGTGAAGGACGAGCTGCGCGAAGGCGACCAGATCCTGGTGAAGGTGCTCTCCATCGAGGGCAACCGCATTAAGCTCTCGCGCAAGGCCGTGCTGCGCGAGCAGCGGGCGAAGCTGGGACTGCCCGAGGTTGGTGAGAGCGGCGAGGGCGGCGGGCACGCCGACCGGCAGAGACATGCCGCTGCGCCAGCCTATGCCGCTCCCATTGAAGATGACGATGAAGAGGTGCTGGTCGAGGGTGGCGAGGAGTTTCCCGTCGAGGACGGCGAGGACGGGGACGATGCGCCGGACGACGAGCCGAACTTCAATCGTGCCGATGGCGTTCCGGCTCCCGCGGGTAATGCTGGTGGACGCGGACCTGGCGGAGGGCGTGGGCCAGGCGGACCGGGCGGAGATCGCAGGCCGGGAGGACGGCGGCGGCGCGGCGGAAGGCGTCCCGGCGGTGGCGGTGGCGGCGGACAGGGCGGCGGAAATCGCTAGGCCGATGATTTTTTGCAGCAAATGAAATGAGAAGCCCGGCGACTTCCGGGCTTTTCGTTTTCTGATGAAGCTTAGACCAAAAGATGGTTTGCTTCGTACATAGCTGTAACGTTCGATGAACTAGAGTGCGGAGG
>Ga0208189_1000157_pt1 | contig 43312 bp, 52 predicted proteins | sample June2015DPH_10_5_FD_184702 | JGI IMG/M metagenome (GOLD analysis project Ga0208189, IMG submission 184702) | Peatland microbial communities from SPRUCE experiment site at the Marcell Experimental Forest, Minnesota, USA - June2015DPH_10_40... | ecosystem: Environmental > Terrestrial > Soil >... | reverse complement strand
CGCAGGAATTCATGATAGTGCGCAATGACCGCCGTCACCCGAGTCTGCTGCAGCATGATCTCGGAAAGCCATACACGGTAGGGATCGCCATTCGTGCGCCAGGGCAGATCGCGCCTGTGCATGTCGTACCACCCGAGCAATCGCCGCCGGAATTTTGCCGGGTCGCCGCACATCCCCGCTTCAACCTTCATGCGTAAGGTCATTCCTCGTGGCTTCACCAAACCTCGGCGCAGGCTGCGATTCTAATTGATCGACGGATGCCCGATCCGGTTGACCTGCTGGATGCCCTGCCATTGACCGCGCTCTCGCCGCACGAAATAATAGCTGAGCCTGGTATTCGCAACATTCGCGTGAGGTGGTTCACGCCCAACAGGATCGAGGAGCACTATGAACGACTTCAACCGCAAGGTGGAAGACGCGTCGGCGCGCGTCAGCAAGACGGTCGCCGAGGCCGCCGAGAAGATCGAGAAAGAGATCCCGGAGTTTATCAAGTACCTGAACGACGAGGTGGTGCCGGCGGTGCGGCAGCACTCGACGAAAGCCCTGCGCGTGGCCTCGGAAAAGCTTTCGGAGTTCGCCGACTACATGGAGAAACACCCGCATCCTCCGAAGTAACCTTCTTGGACTCGACAAAATATCCTCGCAAGCAACGACGACGCGCTGAGCCCGTGCTACGCGCCGCAATTCCGACTCTGCTGCTTACGATCTTGTTCTTCACCGATTGCAGCCACCCCAAGCAAGCACGCGTGAATGTTCCGCCACCGCCGGCCTCAACTGAATCGGCGTCCCGTCCTGAAGGCGCAGCCAAGAACGACCGTCTGCCTGGCGCCGAAGAGAACGACGCCGATCTGGCCGAGCCCACGATTCCCGCCAACGCCACGCCCTTGGCCACGGAAACTGGCCGGGCGAGCTGGTATGGTCCGCCGTATCACAATCGGGTGGGGTCGAACGGCGAAGTCTACAACATGCACGCCATGACGGCCGCTCACCGAACTTTACCGCTGGGAGCGATCGTACGTGTGACTAATCTCAAAACCGGGCACACGGCCTTTGTGCGTATTACCGACCGCGGACCGTTCATCCCCGGGCGCATCCTTGATTTATCGTTAGCCGCAGCGCGCAAGCTCGATGTCTACCTGCCCGGGGTTGCGGAGGTAAAGGTCGAGGTGATGCAAACTCCGGCACCGCTGGAGACTGGCGGAAAGTGGGCGGTGCAGATTGGGGGGTTCGCGCAGGAGCGAGAAGCCAGCAAATTCGCCGACCATCTCACGCGCCGTTATAACACGGCGAAGGTGCAGCACTTCGCCAGTCCTGCGGGCGATTGGTGGGTGCGGGTGCGCGTGCTCGATGATGATCGGAGGCGCGCTCAACAACTTGCCGCAGAAACCGCAACGCCGGACGGCGCAGTTTTTCTGGTGAGATTGAACTAGAACCTGGAGCTGGTGCGAGTTGGCAAGTTGCTGATTGTTTGCCTATGGAGGCATAGGCGAAACCCGCTGACAATTGTTCTGGTCCAGTGTTATCTTTCCGCCATGGTGACCGAACGATGAGCGATCCCGGCAGCAATTGCCTTTTCTGCCGCATTCTGCGCGGCGAGACTCCTGCCAAGAAAGTTTACGAAGATCAGCATGTCTTCGCCTTTGAAGACATCAACCCGCAAGCGCCCACGCACGTGCTGGTCATTCCAAAGAAACATTTTGCCGGATTGAAGGAAGCGCAGGCTGACGAGGCGGAGTTAATTGGCCGATGTCATTTGGCGGCAGCGGAGATCGCCCGTCAGCGCAAGATCGAGCAGGGATACCGGACTGTATTGAACGTTGGTCCGGGGGCAGGGCAGTCAGTATTTCATCTCCACGTACATCTGCTGGGAGGGCGTTCGCTGGGATGGCCTCCGGGATAGAGCAGTTCTCATTTCTCAGTTTTGGGTTTCCAGTTTCCAGGCAATTCTGCCGCCTCGTGGGGGCGGGGTTGATGGCTGGCGGTGGGGGTCGCTACTGTACCGTCGGATTCTCGTCTTCGGGTGCCCCATGGCGGCGCAACAACTGAGGCAGGTTCTGCGAGAACGCGGAACGCGGCAGCACCATGTCGCAGCCTACTTCGTGAGCTTTCTGCTTCAAATCGCCCTGCACATGAGAAAGGAATCCGATGATGGATGTTCCCTTCTTCAGCTTCGACTTCAGCTTGGGAATGAGCGTGAGCGGTTTGGCATTGGCGTTGTTGAGATCGAAGATAATCAGCGACGGCTTCTCTTCGCCGTTCTGCAGCATGCGCTCAGCGAGGTCTTTGTCGTTCTTGGCGAACTCGACTTTGACATTGAGTTTGCGCGCGGTTTCCTGAATCTTGGCCGCGAAGAACAAGTCGTCAACGAAGGCAAAGATGCGTGAGTTGGAATCTTCGCGCAAGGCGGGCAAAGGCTCGGGATCGGCGGGCGCGAAGGGCGCAGCAAAACCCGGGCGAGGGCGACGCGCGCCCTGGCCATTATTGCCATTGCCGGCTAACGCGGCGCGATAACTGTGATCCATGGGAGCGGTGTAGATGCCGTCCTGGTTGTGGCGCGATTGGCTGGGGCCGGCGGGGCGGGGTCCGCGTGCATTGTTGGGACGGCGTCCACGACGCCGTCGGTTTCTGCCTCCTCCACCGGAAGGCCTTCCTGGTCCTGCGTTCATAGTCCTCTCAAGGCTGCTTTGCCGGATCTTTGACCCGGTGCAGTGTTGCAAAGCTAAACTCTTTAAGATTCCCCAAGTTCAGGTTCTGTAATTTCAGGCTGCAAACTGGTTGCGGCGGACTCTTACAATGTTGGCAAACAATATTGGCGAACCAGCAACTTTTCCGGCCAGGTTTTCCCGCTGGCTTAGGACTGCCCCCTCAACTCCGGATGTTCCGCGAGGAACCGAACTACTCGATGCGGAACGCGAGTTGGGCTGTAATGCAATCGTGATCAACCGCTATGGTGAAACAATTCGTATTGGCGAAAAAATATAAATTTCTGCGTATCGGTTATCCGTTGTCGGATCCGTCGCGCCGCCGGGAACGGCCTGGGACGCGGAAGGCCTACGCGGGAACGAGGCCAATGAGAACAACTTAATGGTACTCGTCCGTCAGCGCGCACGCAAGTGGCAAAACGGACGGGTTTTGCACAAGAGGCCATTGCCGGAAGTTTTGGAGCGGAGGACGGGCTTCTGGTTTCATGCTCCGCTGGAAACTTCGCGGGCTCATTGTTGAGACTGCCAAGGAAGCGGCAACGGTGTCGGCATCAATATGGAGGCTGTCGCAGATGCCACGAGAGGCTCCCCACTCGCCGCTCTCGTGGGCCAGCATCAACTGATAGACGGGGCGCAGCAAACTGGGCTCGCCTCGTAGCACAGCTTTGGTTTCGGAATCCAGCGAAATTTTCTCCAGTACCTCGGACATGGGCATATCCAGCATGATATCGAGCATGGAGAGCAGTCCGAGCAGGAACAGATCGGACTCGCCATGATGCGTGAGCGGAGCCAGCAGTTCGCCAAAGCGGGCGCGAACCAGGGCGCAGAGCACCAGATCGCTGGTTTTATCCTGACAAGCGCCAACGGCGGGGATTAGGCGTACCCAGCGGCGCACTCACGGTCGCCGAGTATGGCGAGGGCATGGCTCACGGAATGGATCTCATTCCTGAATCCGAACCTGGGCGAGTTCATGTAGCGCAGCAGCCGGTAGCAGATCGAGGCTTCGGTCTTGATTAATTTGTCGATCTCAGACACGTCCAGGTCGGCTCGGGAAACGGACTGCAGCATTCTCATGTAGTTGATGCGGTTGGCGGGCACGTCGTGCGTGGTCATCATTTCCGGGCGGCGCAGTAGGAGGAATCTAATGCCAGCGGGTTTTTCCGGCAAAAGAAACGGCGCCCCGCAAGCGCGGAGCGCCTCCCATTTTTAAGCGGCTTACTGGACGGTGAGGCTCACCGTGAATGTGCTGGTGAGGGCGTTCGGGCCGGCCGTGGTGGCGTTCACGACCACGGAATAGCTTCCCGCCGGCGTTCCCGGATTGCTTTGGCCGCCACTGCTGCCGCCACTGCCGCCGCAGGAGCCCAGCCCCAGCGTGGAGACGCCGAGCACCACGATCAGGCCGAGCAGGCGAGCGCTGCGGGTGCGCGATCCCGCCGCGAAGACAATTCCGAACAGCCCCGGAAGCAGCAGAGCGTAGAAGATGCGGCTGCCGTGTCCCGGCGGTGGACGCAGTTGCGCTGTGGGGGCCGTAGTTGCGATGTTGAGCGTGACAGAGGTATTACTGATTGAATTTCCGCTGCCGGGACTGAAGCTGCAACTCGCCTCGGATGGAATACTGCTTTGGGTGCAGCTGTAAGTTAGCGGCAAGGCAGTGGTGGTGGGGGAAGTGGTGGTCACAATGAAGCCGTTCGTCCCGTTGACCGTAATCGGGACCGAAGCAGTCGCACCGGGAGCCACGGAGTAAGTGGTGGGGCCGTTTGTCTCCGCGATGGTGAAGGTTTGGTTGGTTGCGGTGATTGTGAAAGTAACAGAAGCGGTGTGCGAATTGCCGCCAGTGCCGCTTTCCGTTCCTGTGATCGTGATGGTCTGCAGGCCCGTGGGTACGGTCATGTTTGCGGCGGTGCTAATCGTCAAAGTCGTGGTGCCAGTGGGCGTAACGCCTCCGAACGTGACCATTGAGGGGTTGAAGCTGCAAGTCGCGCCCGCAGGAAGGCCGGAGCAGCTACTGGGGGTAAAGTTCAGGGTCCCAGCGCCGCTGACCGGCGCAATCGACAGGGTCGAAGTCGCGGACTGACCCGCAGGGACGGAGCTCGGCGCCAAGGCGGTGGCCGTCATGCTGAAATCGGCCGGGGTAACGGTAACGGTGACTTTGTTTGACGTTGATCCTCCATTGTTCCCGAAGTATGAAGCGGTGATTGAGTCGACGCCGTTGGGCAAGGCCGAGGTGACGAGGGCGGCCGTTCCTCCAGATACAGTCGCGGAGCCGATCGGCGAGTTCGATCCGCTTACGTAATAGTTCACATAGCCGGCCGCAGTCAAGGGCGTGACGGCGGCGGTGAGGGTGACGCCGAGCCCCCCAGCAGTCGCGCTGGTAGACGATGAAAGCGCTGTGGAGGTAGAGATATGCGATGCTGCGTAGGCAATGGCCAGCTGGTTAACATCAACGGAACCCAGGCCATTCACCAGATTGTAGCCGGTGGCCGTGTCTGAATTCGTTGCGCTGAAGCCGATAACGCCGGAAGAGGGGCAAACGATGTTGCTAGGATAGCCCGAGGGCTCTCCTGCGTCGCAGGAGACGTTGTTGTCTCCGCTGGAGACGTGGTGGAATGCGGGATAGTAGTTCGCGGCGGCGACGTAGTAAAGTGTCGGATTGACGTTGCTGAGGCCGCTGCTGGCGGCGAGATACTGATTAAGCAGCGTCACGATTCCGGCGAAAACTGGTGATGCAGCCGAGGTGCCACCCACGGCAGAAACGTAGGTGCCGTTGTTAAGGGCGTTTGCGATGCCGCTGGCGCAACTGCTGGTCGAGCTGCCGCCCTGAACAAGCTCAGACTCCGGCGTGCAATAGATGTATCCCGGAAAGTCCGGTGAGGCCAGCAGAGACACGTCGGGAACGTAGCGGACGCCGGACGGAGCGCTGGGAACTACCAAACTTTGCTGATAGGAGGGCTGAGCGAAGCCGCCGCCAGAAGGCCCTGCCCCGGCGCCCAGACAAACGCCGCTCGGGTTTACATACCAGCAGTTGCTTGCGCCACCGCCGCCGGAAGAAATCCAGATATCGGTTTGCACCTGTGCCGCGGTCGCCGAGGTCGAGAGCGCAACCCAGCCGGTCACACCACCGCCTGTGCTGCAGAATGTGTCGCCGGAGATGGGATCGTGACAGTAGTCGGCGAACGCCTCGTCGTCGTTCCACGGCTGTTCCGGAATGTAGCTGACGGCCGTGCCACCGTTAGCGCCAAGGGTGGTGCTCCAGTAAGACGATTGGGTCGGATAAGAATCGTTGGCGAGCGAGATCGAAGTGCCACCGACACCAGTGACTTCCGGGCTGCTGGCGGGATAGCTCACAGCCAGTCCGAACTCCGCCGGGCTGAACGGCGGATCGGCAGGATTGAGAGGAGGATTGAAGTCACACGCGGCCGAGCCCTGGTCGCCTGCCGAACTCATGATGGTGATTCCCTTTGCGTTGCCCTGTTGGAGGAGGGTTTCCAGACTGGCCGGGCCTGCCTCTGCCTCACAAATCCCGTAGCTCATGCTCAGAACCTTGGCGAGGGGGGAACCGCTAGTAGGATCGATCGCCTGGGTCAGGGCGGCGTTAACCCCGCCACCGGCGGTTATCCCGGTGCATTCCGAGTTATACGTGACCGGGGAGTTGAAGAAGACGATCTGTGCATTCCGGGCCACGGCTCCGGACCACTCGAGGTCGAGGTCCGCCTCAGATAAATCGCCACATGTGCTGGGTATACCCGTGTCGGTGCCCACCGGCACATACTGGAAATAGGTTGAATTGCAGGCGGTAATAACACCGCTCGTATTGGTGGTGCAGCCCGTGATCTGATTCAGGTTGAACCCGGAGCGGAAATCGTTGAGGTCGGCAAGGTAAACATCAGTCTGGCCGATGATACCAAGGGTCTGGCCGCTGCCGTCGATGGGAGTTGAGGCATTATACAGCGGAGTGATGTCGTAGATCGTGGCAATGTCATCCGGGGCAAGGAAATTGGGAAAAACAAGGCTCGAGACGTAGTAATTGGGGTGGGAATTCCGCACTCCGCCCGCACCTCTCACTCGGCTGGCTGGCTTCGGGAAAAAGCTGTGGAGGCCCATGACGCTGCTCACGATGCCGTTAAGCACGGACGGAATCATGATCGGAGTCGAGTTCGCGAAATGCACTTCCCCATCAACGTTGTAGTTGTGGATTTCGGTCCTGAAAGCGCTCTCGGCCTGGGCAGCGGTGCCGCTGAATGAGATGGTGTTGCGACTGCCTCCCACCCGGAGAATCTGGAAACCCTGCGACTTCAGCCAGGCTGTCACCTTGTTGAGATCGTTCTGACTGAGTCCAAACTGATCGGCGAATTGCTGAGGGGTGAGCCACTGGTGGTAATTGGGTGACTTGGGGTCCTGCTGTTGGGCCAAAAGTTGGTTGAGGGCTTTTTGCTGACTCGGCGAGGGGGCCATCAACATCGTGACATAGCTCAACTTCAGCGACGGATCCACGGGGCCCTGGTCGTATCGGGGCTGCGCTTTGGGATGGAGGCTTTTTGCTAGAGCGACCATCTCACTGGAATTGATGGGGGCCGTAATGCGGTCGGGCTGGGCGGCGAAGCACATGGATGTGGCTAGAAGCGGCAGGAGAAACTTCCAGGATCGCATTAAGAACTCCGTCTGCAAGTTGGGTTCGGGTAGTAATTGTTAGCTTATACGGCTTTCTTGCAGTCTGATCAAGTCTTGCGCACAGAAGGTTGTATGAGCGCAAGCAAGTTACAAACCCGGCGCGGCGGCCTTAGTTGCGGAATTACTGAAGTGATCACATCCCGAGCAGGTTGGGACGGAGCTTGGCGTATCCGCGCTCTTGCGCCCAGAGATCGAGTGGAACAGAGGCGATTTCGTCGACGAGGGGGTCGGCGAGGCCGTTTTTACTGAGGTCGATGGACTTGAGGTAGGTGTGGCAAGTGTCGCAACACTCCACGCGGATATAGGGGAACTCTTCGGCGGTATAGACCGGCAGTTTGGCATGGTCTTTTTCGTCGCAACCGGGGCAGACGATGCGGCGGAACTCCCACTCGCAGAGACAGAATCCACAGAGCAGGTTGCGGCGGGCGCCATCGCCCAGCTGCCGGAGCACGCCCAGCGCGGGACTGCGGCTGCAGAACGGGCACAGAGAGTGAGTGTAGCCCTTGAGTTGAAGCGGAACCCGGGAGCGGACGAATTCGGCGTAGGGCTGAAGAAAGGCCATTGCTAGGAATTCACTCGGATCGGCGGGCGCCTGGCCAATGGCGGACCAGAAGTTGTTCAGCAGGTCGGTCCAGGAACTGGAGTGCGATTGGCTAAGATCGTGCGCAACTTGTGCCATCCGGGCCGGGGCTTGCTTTTCGACCAGCGCGAGAAATGCCGGGAAGCTGGCCAAGAGTTCCGGCAATTCCGGCGGGCCGGATGGAGAGAAGTGAGTCTTGCCGGCAGAGGCGCGTTCGAGGCGGTGGTAAAGATCTTGCTGGAAGCGCGCAGTCTGGATATAGAAGGCGAGGATTTGCCCGGCGTAGGGATGCTGAGCGGCCAGAGTTTCGGCGCGCCTGATCCGCTGCTGCCAGACAGTTTCCGCCACCGGGCGATTATGGGGCTTCGGCCTGTCACAGGCAACTGCGTCACGTACAAAGGCTATGGTGGCGTACAGCTTCCCAGGGGATTGACTGTGGCACGCGGTGGCGATATAGTTCTTGGAAATTTTGGGGCGCAGGCCCGGCCGCTGGGTAGATTTGGCGGTCGACACCAGCCATCAGGTTCACCGTCGGAGGATATGCAATGGAACTCTCCCGCAGAACCTTCCTCAAAGGCACGCTCGCCGGTGGTGCGGGCATCTCCCTTCTGGGATTCGATCTGACTCCCGTTTACGCGCAGACGCAGAGCTTGAAGATTTCGCGCGCCACGGAAACGCGCAGCACCTGCCCGTACTGTGCCGTCAGTTGTGGCGTCATCATCTACACCTTGGGCGACAAAGCGAAGAATGCGATCCCGCAGGTCGTCCACGTCGAGGGCGATCCCGACCATCCTATTAATCGTGGGACGCTTTGTCCGAAAGGATCGTCGTTGGAGCAGGACATTCTGAATGATCGCCGTTTGCTGAAGCCACAGGTGCGTCGTCCGGGAACGACCGAGTGGGAAGATATTTCCTGGGACCAGGCTTACGCCGAGATCGCGCGGAAAGTGAAGCAGACGCGCGACGACACCTTCCTTGAAACCGACGCGCAGGGCAAGACCGTGAACCGCTGCGAAGGCATCGCCTGGACCGGCGGATGCACCGACACCAATGAGTTCAACTATCTGGCCGTAAAAAGTATGCGCAGCCTGGGGGTCTGCTACCTGGAAAACCAGGCCCGGGTTTGACACGGCCCTACGGTCTCCAGTTTGGGGCCAACATTCGGACGCGGGGCCATGACCAATGGCTGGATCGACATCAAGAACACCGACATGATGTTGATCATGGGTGGGAATCCGGCCGAGAACCATCCTTGCGGATTCAAGTGGGCGATTGAAGCCAAGCTGCATCGCAACGCGAAAACCATCGTGGTCGATCCACGACTGACGCGGACGGCCGCCACCGCGGACATGTACGTGCAGATTCGCGCCGGCAGCGACATTGCTTTCCTCGGCGGGATGATCAACTACGCCATCCTGAACAACCGCATTGCGCACGACTACCTCGTTAACTACACCAACGCGGCGTTCATTATTAAAGATGGATTCAAGTTGCCCGAGGATGGGCTGTATTCCGGCTTCGATGCGGAGAAGAAGACTTACGACAAATCTACATGGAACTACGAAGAAGGTGGAGATCTAACCGGGAAGCCAGTTGTGCCCACGCCCGTTTCTCATCCTGCGGGCGCTGCCAAGCCGATGGCTCCGGCGGCGACGCCTCCGCCTCCAGCGCTGCCTCCGAACACTGCGTTCGATCTTTCGCTGCAGCATCCGCGCTGCGTGTTTCAGTTAATGAAGAAGCAGTACGAGCGCTACACGCCGGAGATGGTGGAGCGCATCACGGGAATTCCGCAGGACCAATTTCTCAAAGCCGCCGACCTGTTCACTTCCGTCCGCAAAGACGGCGACATGAAGAAGGTGGCCACGATTATTTATGCCGTGGGTTGGACGCAGCACAGCTTCGGCACACAGATCATTCGTACCGCGGCCATGCTGCAATTGTTGATGGGCAATGTGGGACGTGCCGGCGGCGGCGTGAATGCGCTGCGCGGACATTCGAATATTCAGGGCGCAACCGATATGGCTGGGATATTCGATATTCTGCCGGGCTATTTGAAGATGCCCAACCCCAACGATGTTGATCTGGCGACGTACCTCAAGCGCACCACACCGACACTGTCGAAGCCCGATCCCTGGGACTCGTTCAACTACTGGTCGAACACGCCGAAGTTTGCGGTTTCGTTCTTGAAGGCCATGTATGGCCCGGCTGCGACCAAGGACAACGACTGGGCCTTTCACTATCTGCCGAAGATTGACCGCAACTATTCCTGGGTGAACATTTGGAATGACATGTATGAAGGCAAGATCAAAGGCCTGTTTGCCTTCGGCATGAACGGCGTGATGATTGGTCCGGACTCGAACAAAAATATTGATGCGCTGAAAAAAGCAGACTGGCTGGTGGTCTGCGAAATCTATCCCGATGAAACCAGTGAGTTCTGGCGCGCGCCGGGCATCACAGCCGACGATCAGAAGAAGATCAATACCACTGTGTACCGGCTGCCGGGCGCGGGGTTCGCCGAGAAGGATGGAACGTTTGTGAATTCGGCGCGCTGGTTGCAGTGGAAAAATGTTGCCGTGCCACCGCCGGGTGAGGCCCGTCTGGATCAGGAAATTCTGGCGACCATCTTCCTGAAGGTGCGCGAACTCTATCAGAAGGAAGGCGGCAAGTTCCCGGATCCCGTGCTGAATGCGGCGTTTCCGTATACGAATCCGTATAACCCGTCGCTCGCGGAAGTGGCGAAAGAGGTCAACGGCAAAGCGCTCGCCGATCTCACCGATCCCAAAACGAATGTGACCATCAAAGCGGGACAGCAACTCCCCGGCTTCGCATGGCTGAAGGATGACGGGACGACGCTTTCGGGCAATTGGCTGTATTGCGGATCGTGGACCGAGGCAGGAGCGATGACGCAGCGGCGCGGCACTGACGATCCGTCGGGCTTGGGTATCTATCAGAACTGGGCGTGGTCGTGGCCGATGAACCGGCGCGTGCTCTACAACCGTGCTTCCTGCGATGGAAGCGGCAAGCCATGGGATCCGCAGCGGCGGCAGGTCTGGTGGGACGAAGCCAAGCAAAGCTGGGTGGGCAACGACGTTCCGGACTTCAAGGCGGACTCGGCGCCGAAAGATCACATGGGCCCGTTCATCATGAATCCGGAGGGCGTTGGACGGCTGTTTGTACCGCTGGGCGCAATGGCAGATGGGCCGTTCCCGGAGTATTACGAACCTATTGAGAGTCCGATTGCGAATCCGCTGCATCCCAGGCAGTCGAACAATCCGGTCGTGAAAAGGTACAACACCGATTTGGACAAGTACGGCACGGTGGAGCAGGGATTCAACGTCATCTGCACGACCTACCGGTTGACCGAACACTATCACTACTGGACGAAGAATAATCCGATGAACGTGCAACTTGTGCCGGAGCCGTTCGTGGAAGTGCCGGCGGAACTGGCCGACCGCATGGGGATCCGCGGTGGAGAGAAAGTGAAAGTGACCAGCGCGCGCAGCCACTACATTGCAAAGGCGATGGTGACGCGGCGCATCCGGCCGATGAAGATTGACGGCAAAGAAACGTTCCAGATCGGCATTCCAATTCACTGGGGTTTCCGTGGAATCGCCGAAGATGAAGGCAAGACGGCGAAGACTCTGGCGAACCAGTTGACGCCGACCGTGATTGATCCCAATGCATACACCCCCGAGTTCAAGGGCTTCTTGGTGAAGATCGAAAAAGCTTAAGGCGCGAGACCCGACGATGAGCGACCGCAAGACGTTACAAACCGAAAAGATCTCGGGCCATTCCGGCGCTTCGCCGGGCTTCGGGATGCAGCGCGATTTCGAGGTCTGCAAACTCGTGGATACCACCACGTGCATTGGGTGCAAAGCGTGCGAAGTAGCCTGCGTCGAGTGGAACGACATGCCCTTCGGCGCCACGACTTTTGACAACACGTACCAGACGATGCCGGAGACGCGCTGGAACTTCTGGAATCTGATTAAGTTCAACGAGCATCAGCGCGAAGACGGAACCATTCAGTGGCTGATGCGCAAGGATCAGTGTATGCACTGCGCCGATCCAGGCTGCCTGGCGGCGTGTCCTGCCGACGGCGCGATTGTGAAGTACACCAATGGCATTGTGGACTTTAACCAGGAGAATTGCATCGGCTGCGAGTTCTGCGTGTCGGGCTGCCCGTTCAATATTCCGCGATTCAATCCTGGGACGAAAAAAGTTTATAAGTGCACGCTGTGCTCGGATCGTGTAGGCCAAGGGCTGGAACCAGCGTGCATCAAGGCGTGTCCGACCGGTTGCCTGAAGTTTGGCAGCAAGGACGACATGAAGTTCATCGCCAACGAGCGCGCCAGGCAGCTGAAGGAAAATTTTGGGATGGAGAAGGCTGGTGTTTACGATCCGCAATCGATCGGCGGCACGCATGTGATCTACGTCCTGCATGACGCTACGGATCCCGAGCGCTATGGCGGGCTGCCGAAGAATCCAACCATTCCATGGAGTTATACGGTGTGGAAGTGGCTGTTTAAGCCGGTTCTGGGCACGTTCGCGCTGTTTGGTGCGGTGGGAGTGTTGCTGCATTACGTCGCCGTAGGTCCGAGGCGGCCGCAACCGGAGCCGCCGGAAAAGGAGGCCGCGAATGGGAACGGCGATTGAGCGCTTCGACGAGAAGGCGCGGCGAACTTTTGATTCGATCGGGCGCACCGAGGTGTATAAGGGCGAGTTGCTGCGTCATCCGGTCTACACGCGGGTTCTGCACTGGATGGTCGCTCTATTTTTCTTTCTCGCCCTGTTCAGCGGTTTCGGTATTTATTTGCCATGGTTGTTCCGCTGGTTCACACCCGTCTTTGGGGGAGGACCGCTGAGCCGGCAGATGCATCCGTGGTTCGGCGTAGGATTCGTTTTTTTCTTCTTTCTACAAGTGCTGAACTGGCTGGCTCCGATGGCGTGGACTACTGCAGACACAAAATGGATGCGCGGGATCGGCAAGATTGTGGGTGGAAAGGAAAAGCTCGATCCGCCAGACACGGGATTCTTCAATGCCGGCCAGAAGGTACAGTTCTGGGAGATTGTGGGCGGCTGCTTGGCCTACCTGATCACGGGAATCATTCTGTGGGCGGGGGCGCGCAGTTTCGGCGCTACCGCGGTGGCCATCAGTTATGTTCTGCACGATCTCTCCGCCCTAGTTATGCTCGGGGGAATCTTCATTCACATTTATTTGAGCACGATCGGCGAGCCCGGAACTTTTCAAGCCATGACGCGCGGCGCAGTGAGCGAGGCGTGGGCGTGGACGTTCCATCCCGCGTGGTACAAGAAAGTGACGGGACGCGATCCACGCCAGGCGTACGAGAAGGCGCGCCAACAGCAGAGCGGCACCGCACCCAAGCAAAGCTGAAGGCCAAACTTCCACAATCCCAGCGCACTGCAAGTGCATCCAAAGTCTCAGGTTGAAATCCCAGAGCGAAAACATTTTCTGAGAGGATTTATGCGCCAATTTGCCCTTCGATACGTTCTCATCGCGGTAGCATTTCTGCTACCCGTAGGGCTGCTGTTCGCAGCGGATGTGGACACGAATTTCCATAACGCGCCGGCTTCGGCCAAGGCAACGAAGAACCCATACGAAGGCCATGCATCTGCCGCACAGGCCGGAAAAGGGCTCTATGCGCACAACTGCCTTTCGTGCCACGGAAAGTTAGGCAAAGGCACGGGCAACGTGCCGTCTCTGGTGGATGGCAAGCTCGATTCCGTCATGCCCGGCGAAGTCTTCTGGTTCATTACTCGGGGTGACAAAGATAACGGCATGCCGTCGTGGGCGGCCTTGCCGGTTAAGCAGCGCTGGCAAATCGTTACCTATGTAAAGTCGATGGGGACGTCGCAAAATTGGCAGGAGGCAAGCGCGCCCGCGCCGCCGGACACGAGCACGTCGAAGTTGAAGGCACCACCGCCGACGCCGCCATTCACCGACTTCCGCTACGAGAAGCCAGGGACGACTCGCAAGATTACGGTGAGCGATCTGCCGCAACCGTATGCCACCCAATCGGCGGATAACGGTCCGAAATTGGTAGCGCGTCCGGACAATGTGTGGCCCGCGGCACCCGCGGGATTCAAAGTGGAGATGTATGCCGCTAGCCTCGACAACCCGCGGACATTGCGTACGGCACCGAACGGCGACATTTTTTTGGTGGAAAGCGATCCGGGGCGCATTCGGGTATTCCGCGGGCTCACCAGCGACGGCAAGCCCGAACAGTCCGCCATTTTCGTCAGCGGCCTGAAACATCCGTATGGTCTGGCGTTTTATCCTCCGGGGCCTGATCCGCAGTGGTTATACGTGGGCAGCACCGCCGAAGTGGTTCGTTTCCCGTATCACAACGGTGACCTGAAGGCGAGCGGAACGCCGCAACATATCGCCGATCTGCCGGCGCAAGGCGGGCACTGGACGCGTGCTGTGGTTTTCTCGCTGGATGGAAAGAAAATGTTTGTCGCGGTAGGTTCGGCATCGAACGTGGACGATCCCGACACTACGCCGCGAGAGAAAAATCGTGCCGACATTCTTTGGTGCGACCCGGCGAACTGCCAGTTGAGTGTGTATGCCTACGGCATTCGCAATGCAGGGGGCGGGCTCGCGGTAAACCCACAGACCGGCGAGTTGTGGTGCTCGGTGAATGAGCGCGATGGGCTGGGCGATAACCTTGTCCCCGATTACATCACGCACGTCCAGGAAGGCGGATTCTACGGCTGGCCGTGGTGGTATATGGGCGGGCATCAGGATCCGCGGCATAAGGGTAAACATCCGGAGTTAAAAGATAAAGTGATTGTGCCAGATGTATTATTGCAACCGCATAATGCATCGCTCGAGTTTGCCTTTTATGAAGGCCAGCAGTTCCCTGCGGAGTATATGGGAGACATTTTCGCGTCCGAGCATGGCTCCTGGAACAAAGCGGTGCGCGTGGGTTACGAGGTGATTCGCACGCCGTTGCACCAGACGGGCGACGCCAGCGGTGAGTATGAGGACTTCCTCACTGGCTTTGTGTTGCCCGATGGAAACGTCTGGGGGCGTCCGGTAGGCATAACGGTGGCTCGGGATGGTTCACTGCTGGTAAGCGATGACGGATCGAACTCGATTTGGAGAGTCAGCTACAGCGGGAAGTAATTAGGCTCCTAGCCTCGTTCTTCCGCACAATTATTGGGATATGGCTTGACAATCTCCGGTCCCAGGCGCAGAATTTTTAAAGGCGAATAAAAAGCGAAAGCCTGCGGGGCCTCTCCGCTCCGGTGTTCCCTGAAATTTCCCGAGGAATTTATGTCTTCCGCAGTGTTTTCCACTTCGGCGGCCCAAGGCCGCCCTTTTGTATTTGATAGCGAAAATGGGGCCGAAGTTTGCCCGCAGCCTTCCGAGGTGGAGCTTTTCACCGAGGCGCGGCCACCTCAGCGAGTCGTTAACGCCGTGCTTCCTGGGGCCTTCAAAGATGCGAGACTTGCCGGTGTGACGTCGGCTTCTCGGTTGGCGGTACGTCCTACGCCAGAAATGGTATCCAGTGGCATCGCCGCAATAGACGCGCTTACGGGAGGGCTGCCCCGCGGTTGCCTGAGTGAAATTTGCGGTCCAGCCTCTTCCGGCCGCAGCACCTTAATGTTGGCCGCACTGGCCGCTGCAACCCAGCGAGGGGAGTTTTGCGCGGTTGTCGATGCCAGCGATGCTCTCGATCCGCAGTCAATTGCCGCTGCAGGGATTGAGTTGGATCGGTTGCTATGGGTGCGCTGCGGGGAGAACTCACCACGGAGACACAGAGACCCGGAGAAGAAAAATCCCAAGAGCAATCAGGTTTCTAAATTTGAGGAAAATGGATCGCACCCTGCTGAGCATCGCTTGGAGCAACTTTTGCGTGCGGCCGACCTGCTGCTCGAAAGCGGAGGCTTCGGACTGATCGCTCTCGATCTTGGCGATCTGCCACCGCAGACGTCGCGCCGCATCCCGTTGGCTACATGGTTCCGCTTCCGTCGCACCGTTGAACATACGCCCACCGTACTGCTCGCAGTTGAACGGCAGTCCATCGCTGGAAGCTGCTCTTCTTTATTGATCAAGCTGGGATCGTTAAAACTAAGCACGCCAGAAAATCAGGCAAGCGCGCCGCCTACGGATTCTCAATTTCCGATGCCTACCCACGCACAATTGCTGACCGCAGTGGAAATCACGGCGGAGCTGGTGCGATCGCGAATGGAGCGTAAACCAGTTCGTTCCGCAGAGATTACATTCGCCAGTAAAACCGCATGGGCGGGATGAAGAAGATTGAGTCATTGATTCAATGAGTCAATATTGGCCATGCCTTTTGCCTGCATCTTCGTGCCGAATTTTCCCGTGGCCGCGGTGTCTCGCGCCGAGCCGGAGTTGCGCACGCTTGCCTTGGCCATTTTCGAGGGCAAGCCTCCGATGGAAAGAGTTTTCGCTGTGAATGAAGGCGCTGAGCGCATGGGCATCACACCCGGCATGACAAAAGCCCAGTCAGAACTTTGCTCGGAGTTGAGGCTACGTCCGCGATCTCTACTGCAGGAATCTGTCGCGCACGCTGCCCTGCTGGATTGCGCGCAATCGTTCTCGCCATGCGTGGAGGATGCTGCAGCCGATACGGCGATTCTTGATCTGACAGGTATGGGATCTCTTTTTGGCTCGCTGCCAGAAATTGCCCGTAGCCTCTTTCGCCGCGCTGCAGAACTCGGAATTGATGGGAACGTTGCCGTAGCCTCGAATCCCGATGCCGCTGTGCTTGCCGCGCGCGGATCTTCCGGCGTAACCGTAATTCCACAAGGAAAAGAAAGCGAATTTTTGGGGTCTCTGCCGGTGAAACTTTTATTTGCCAATCAGTGTGCGCGTAAAGAGAGTGAAGAAAAAGAAACCGATCAGAAAAAAGAATCGGCCCGTCTGCTCGAAACGTTGGATCGCTGGGGTGTACGTAATTTGCGGGCCCTGGCCGCACTGCCCGAAATTGCGCTAAGTGAGCGTCTGGGCCAGGAAGGCCTGCGCCTGCAGCAACTGGCGCGGGGCGCGGCTTCGCGCGCACTAGTTCCGGTGGAAACGCTTGCGGTTTTTGAAGAAGCAGTCGAGCTGGAATATCCCATCGTGCTGCTAGAGCCTCTAGCCTTTCTGTTGAATTGTCTGCTCGAACAGATTTGTGCGCGTTTGGCCTCGCGCGCGCTCAACACGCAAGAATTACGGCTTACGCTGGAACTGCAGAATCTTACAGGTGGCGATCACCGGCTCGATGCTTCCAAGATTTTCGGTAAGAGCGATTCGTCTCAAAGCTCATCGCGGGAGCAGCATTTTGTTTCCGGGCGGCAAAATAAATTTTGCCGAACTCTCAGTCTTCCTCTTCCCATGCTGGATCCAAAACTTTTTCTCAAACTGCTGCAATTGGATTTGAATGCGCATCCGCCGGGCGCACCTATCCTGAAGATTCATCTTGCGGCCGAGCCGGCGCGGCCGCGATCGGCCCAGGGCGGCTTGTTTCTACCTCCGTCGCCAGAACCGGAAAAACTGGAACTCACGCTGGCACGCATCGCCGGGCTGGTCGGCGAATCGCGCGTGGGATCGCTTGAGTTGCTGGATACGTACCGTGCGGAAGGTTTCCGCATGCGGTGCTTCGTGCCTGGGGCAACACAAGAAAACCCCGCGCAGGAAAACCGGCCACGAAAAACTTCAGAGCCGGCGGAAGAAAAGTCTGCCATCACCGCCCTTCGCAGGTTTCGTCCGCCACTGCGGGCCACAGTAATCTTGGAGAACGGAGAACTGGTGCGCGTGGTGTGCTCGAAGAAAAAAGAAGTACAGGGTAGTGTGCTCTGGAAAGCCGGCCCATGGCGTAGTTCCGGCGATTGGTGGGAGCGGGAGGCCTGGGCGCGTGACGAATGGGACATTGCTTTGCAGAATGCAGAAGGGATCGCTCTTTACCGCCTTGTGCACGATCTACTCGACGGTGCCTGGTTCGTGGAAGGCAGGTATGACTAGATCTAACTGAGAACTGATGTCCTACATCGAGCTTCATGCCCGCTCGGCTTTCAGCTTCCTCGAAGGATCTTCCTTGCCGGAGGATATGGCAGGGGTATGCGCTCGACTCAATATACCGGCCATGGCATTGCTCGATACCGATGGCGTCTACGGTGTACCTCGCTTTCACATGGCAGCCAACAAAATCGGAATCAAGGCGCACATGGGAGCGGAAGTCACCGCCGATTTTTGTTCGTCACAGAAATTCCGCCTTCCTCTTCTCGTTTCTTCCCGCGCGGGCTATCAAAACCTCTGCCGCCTGATTACCAAAATGAAGTTGCGCGCGAAAAAAGGCGGGGGGGCGGTTCAGAAAGAAGAACTGGAAGAGCATGCCTACGGCCTCATTTGTCTGACCAGCGGCGCGGACGGACCTCTGGCAACGGCCTTGCAGCATGGAGGCATGGAAGAAGCCCGCCAGCAGATCGAGCAACTGATTTCACTATTTGGCCGCGGCAATGTGTATATCGAGTTGCAACGCCATTTTCATCGGGAAGAAGAAACTCGCAACCGCGCCGCTATCGCAATTGCGCGTTCGCTGAATCTTCCTTTGCTGGCCACCAACGGCGTCTGCTACGCTGCCGCGAAAGATCGTGAACTTTGCGACGCATTCACTGCCATCCGGCATCACCGCACACTATCGACAGCCGGGCGTTTGCTGGCGCGCAACTCCGAACGTCATTTGAAATCGCCGCAGGAGATGCAACAACTCTTCGCTGATCTGCCCGAAGCCATCGCCAATACCCAGGAACTCTCTTCACGCCTTGAATTCACACTCAACGATCTCGGCTACGAATTTCCCCGCTATCCCGTTCCCGAGGGGGAGACTATGAATTCGTTTCTTCGGGACCGCGCATGGGAAGGCTTTCGCCAACGCTATGGCCGCGCTGAGGCTGATACGCGAACCCGCGCCCGTAGCCAGATTGAGCGTGAACTTGCGCTCATCGAAAAACTCAAACTCGCTGGATATTTTCTGATCGTGTGGGATCTGGTTCGTTTCAGCCGCGAGCAAAACATACTGGTGCAGGGCCGCGGATCGGCCGCCAACAGTGCCGTCTGTTATTCGCTGGGCATCACGGCCGTCGATCCCGTTAGGATGGAACTGCTCTTTGAGCGTTTTCTTTCCGAAGAACGCGGCGAGTGGCCTGACATCGATCTCGACCTGCCCAGCGGCGACGAGCGCGAGAAAGTTATTCAGTATGTCTACCGGCGTTATGGCGAACGCGGCGCGGCCATGACGGCCAATGTCATCACCTACCGCAACCGCATGGCGGCGCGCGAGATGGGCAAGGCGCTGGGGTTCGATCGGGAAACGCTGGCCAAAATTTCTGCCGCCGTGGCTACCTGGGAATTCCGCGACGAAAACGATGCGCTCGACCGCCGCTTTCGCGATGCCGGCCTCGACCTCAAACATCCGCGTCTGCGCAAATATTACGAGTTGTGCCTTGCCGTGCAGGATTTGCCCCGCCATCTCGGCCAGCACTCCGGTGGGATGGTGATTTGCCAGGGGCAACTCGATTCCGTCGTGCCGCTCGAACCCGCGTCCATGCCCGGCCGCGTGGTGGTGCAGTGGGACAAAGAAGATTGCGCCGACATGGGCATCATCAAAGTCGACCTGCTCGGTCTGGGCATGATGGCTGTGCTCAAGGATTCGATCGATCTCATCCGCAATCACTATCGTGAGGAAGTCGATCTGGCGCACCTTCCGCAAGATGATCCCTCAGTCTATTCCGCACTGCAGCAGGCTGACACAATAGGCCTATTCCAGGTGGAAAGCCGCGCACAGATGTCATGCCTGCCGCGACTGCGTCCGAAACGCTTCTACGATATTGTGGTACAGGTCGCAATCATCCGGCCCGGACCAATCGTCGGGCAGATGGTCAATCCTTTTCTCTTGCGCCGACAGGGACGGGAAGAGGTTACTTATCCGCATCCTTCGCTCGAGCCTGTTCTCGCCCGCACGCTGGGAGTACCACTCTTTCAGGAACAACTGCTGCGCATCGCCATGATCGCAGCCAACTTCACGGGTGGTGAAGCTGAGGATCTGCGCCGTGCCATGGGTTTCAAACGATCGGAAGCCCGCATGAAAGAAATCGAAGCCAAACTGCGCGCCGGCATGACGCGCAACGGAATCTCGCATGATGCGCAAGAGCAAATTATTCTTTCCATTACTTCTTTCGCTCTCTACGGATTTCCCGAATCGCATGCTGCCAGCTTCGCGCTGATCGCGTATGCCAGCGCTTATTTGAAATGCCACTATCTCGCTGCGTTTACCGCCGCTTTGCTCAACAACCAGCCTATGGGTTTTTATTCTCCCGCCACGATCACTAAAGATGCGCAACGCCACGGATTAAAAATGCTGCCGGTGGATGTGATGCTCTCGGAATGGATGTGCACTCTGGAAGCAGTGGCCAGTGGGCAGTGGCCAGTGGGCAGCAAAACCTTGGCAGCGAACGCCCACGCGACAACCAGCGGGACACCGGGGCTACGCTTGGGCTTACGTTATGTTCGCGGGCTGCGCGAAGAAGGCGCTCAAGCACTGGTACGCGAACGCACGCGTGCTCCGTTCACATCCATTCACGATCTCACTCGCCGTGTTCCAGAGCTACGCAAAGACGAACTCACAACGCTTGCAGAAATCGGTGCGCTGAATTCAGTAGCCAGTAGCCAGTTGTCAGTTGCCAGTAAATCTGCGGCAAGAGCGGACTCGGCACCCGGTACTCGGTCCTCGCAACTCCACCGCCGCGACGCTCTCTGGCAAGTCGAACGCGCGGTGCGCGGTTGCGGGCCATTGCTGGAAAATTTGGCCGAACCCGATTTGCCTTCGCCGCTTCAGCCCATGAACCACGAAGAGCGCCTGGTGGCAGATTTTCACGGCACCGGGCTCACCGTGGGACCGCATCCCATGGCTTACCGCCGCGATTGGCTCAATGCCATGGGCATTCGACGCGCCAGCGAACTCCGCGATATTCCCAGCGGCAAGCGGCTTCGCATTGGAGGCTGCGTCATCACGCGCCAGCGTCCGGGAACTGCAAAAGGTTTTGTTTTTCTCAGTCTGGAAGATGAAACGGGAGTAGCCAATGCGATCATCGCTCCCGACCTGTTCCATAGCAACCGACTGCTGTTGGCCTCAGAACGGTTTCTCGCGATCGAAGGGATCCTGCAGAATCAGGACAACGTGATCTCAGTCAAAGCCGAGCGCGTGCTGCCGTTGTTCGTCACGAAAGCCGAAACCATCTCACATGATTTCCACTGAGCGGTGCGGACTCGAAACCAGAAAACTGGAAACTGCCTCACTGCTCCTGCGCCGGTTATTCCTCCGGTCTGCCATTCTCCGGTGGAGCGAGCGGTAGCCTGGTGGCACCGCGCATGATGTCGCGTTCTTCGGGTGAGAACATACCCCTGAAGCGGTAGGAATCGATGATCATCTCCCGCTGATCTGGTGGCATGGCGCGCAAATCACGGATAGCGGTGGTCACCATACGCCGACGGTTGGGCGGTAGCTGCTGCATCCTGTGGAACAGTTGCCGCGCCTTTTCCTTCTGGCCCGGCGTCAGATGCTCCCAGGTCTCCATGCGGTTCAGCATGCGCTGCTGCTCTTGCGGAGGAAGACTTGAGAAATGCTGCAGCCGCTGCCGTAACAACTGCTGCTGTTCCGGAGACAAACGACGAAAGCCGGGATCGTTCTGCAAGGCACGCTCCCGCTCGCCAGGCGGTAAACCCTGATAGTGCCGCAGCCAGTCGCCGGCATGCCCCTGCCGCGGCGGACGATTTTGCACTCCGTACAGTCCCTGCACGGGCCGGAAGTTGTTGCGCTGCAAGTTGCTACGTTGAGCCGGGCAGGGAGCGGTCATGATGGTCGCCACGGACAACACTACCGCCGCCATCCATTCCGTCATGGAGTTTTTCAGCCGCATTTCTCCCCGCCCTCAGGTTCGTCCCAGCCGCGCACGTTTTCATGCTGCAGACTTCGCTTCGCTTTATGGATTCGCCACCACATCCCGCTGTACTTCCAGGTCATCCAGTAGATCGAAGTCGGAATACAAATCGTGATTCTTTTCCAAAGCCTGCAGATCGCTTACCGCCGTACCCGGTTCGGCTTGCACCTCAGAGTCCGCTACCACGTTATTCCCTGGGCTGTAGATTCCACCGCCTTTGGTAAAGAACAAGCCCACACCAATTCCCATCAGCACCGTCAGCGCCGCAGCCAGCACGGGACGCCGGAACCACGTCGCCCAGCCGGCTTGAGGCTTAGCCATTTCTTCCCGCAGACGCGCCTGCAGACGCACATCAAAATACGGCGAAGGCTCCGGCGCTTTCCACTCATCCAGCAACGCCATCGTCCGCCGGAACTCTTCCATTTTTCCGGCACACGCGCCGCAGTCCGCCAGATGCCCGCCGATCTCCGGCGTCATTGCCATCAAGCCGGAGGCCAAGTCCGGCATTACTTCGCGAATTTCCTCGCACTTCATAACCATGTTCCCCTTAGGTTCTTTTCGCCAATGCTCACTTTGCCCTAACAAAAATCGCTTCTACACAAATTCTCTTAACTGTTCCCGCAAAGTCTCGTACGCCCGAAACAACAACGATTTGGTCGCCGACTCGCTCAACTTCAACACATCGGCAATCTGCTTGTAATCCATTTCCTGATACTTGTGCATGATTACGGCCAGCTTCTGCCGTTCCGGCAGGGCCTCCACTCGAGACCGAATCGCCAGCATCCGCTCGCGTCGCACCAAGGATTCTTCGACCGTAACTGTGCCGTCGGCCACATCCAGCGTAGTGCCCGTTTCCTCGTCCGGTTCGTCCAGGCTCACCGTCACTTCCGGCCGCTCGTGCCGTGTGTCTCGCGCATGATTCACTGCCAGATTCGTGGCGATGCGATATAGCCAGGTTGTAAACTTCGCGCTGGCTTCGTAAGTCTGGCGAGAGCGATATACCCGAAGAAAAACCTCCTGCGCCAGATCCTCTGCCACCGCCGTGTTGCGCGCCATGCGGTACATGAAGTTCACCAGCGGCCTGCGATATTTCTGCACCAGAAAATCGAAGGCGGACTCATCCCCCGCCCTCACCCGTAGCATCACTTCCGCGTCCGTAAAATTCTCGCCGCCGATAAATGCTGGCTGTAAACCGTTCGCCGGGCGAGGGCTTGCCGTCGCCATCAGAACGCTCCGGTCAATGGCAGCGGCGCCCACACTTGATCGAACCCGGCTGGGGGCGGAAAGTTGCTCTTCTTCTGGTTCCGATGAATCCCCAGAAACCCCCTTGGATGAGGAGGATACGGCGGGTCGAAGGGGTCTGGTTTCATCCGGCATGGAGGTTACTTTGGGCATGCAGAGTACCGGCGACCCGAACCGCCTGCGCCCCTGCCGCCGATAGGCTACCACGCCCGCTCTCCGCGATCCAAACGTCGCTCTCCAGAACCGAAGCACCGAGTTCCTCGGCTTCGCATTCGGCGGTGGAGTTGCAGGAACTGCGCACTGATGTTTGAATAGAAAACGTTGGGCGCTTAACTCAGCGGTAGAGTGCCATCTTCACACGGTGGAAGTCACAGGTTCGAATCCTGTAGCGCCCACCATCAACATCTCATTACCGCACAGCCACTTACAAGTGGCTGTCTTTCTCTCGCCGTCGAAAATCCGGCCCGATGCCAACCCGATACAAGCTCATTGGGTGGCCTCCGACGCGGGTTTTGTCGCCAGCAGTTGCTCCATGTATTTCCGCTGTGCTTCTAGTGCTTTGTTGAAGTTTCCGTGGGTGTAGACGGCCGTCATCTCTGGTTTGCTGTGACGGAGCAGCGTTTGCGAGATCGTAATGTCCTTCGTGATCTCGTTTGCCCATGTGCTCAAACTATGGCGGAAACGGTGCCAACCAAAACGCTCACCCTTTGCCACCAAACCCAGAGCCAAAGCGGCCGGTTTCACGAAATCCGCATTCATGGTCTGACCCCATAGCGGCTGCTTTCCGTTTAGCTTCTGCGAGGCAAGAATGTAGTCCTCGTTCTTGTTGTACTGGGTTTGCTGCCGCCATTCGGCCAGATATGACGCCAGAGCCCTACACATCGGAACGGGAGCCTTGCTGGCCAGCGTCTTGGTTCTCTTCTGTATCTCTCCGCGACGGAAAGTCTGGTCAATTCGGATTTTGCTTTCATTCCATTCCACGTGAGACCAGCGAAAGGCAAGACACTCGGAGATTCGGATGCCCGTTGAAGCAACCAGCAGCACGGCGATTTTCACAGGGTTGGGGATTCGCTCAACCAGAGCGATAACCTGCTCGGGCAAGAGCACCTTCACTTCTTCGTGATCTTCCTCGCTAGCCGGGATGGTGACCTTATCTAGTGGATTACGGACGGAATAAATCTCGTTGTGATCAACGAAGCTGAAGACCAACGACATGATTCCCGCAATCTTGGAGCAGGTCTCCCAGACATAATCTTCGCCGTCATGGAGGTCAACCAGCCAATTGCGGATCGCAAGCGGCTTAATCTCTTCCACGGTGACATCTTTCCAACGAGCGAGGATATGGTTGTTAATGTGATACTCATACGTTTCGATGGTGCCTTTCGTCTTGCGGCGACCGTCCTTCTTTCGAAAGGGCAAGCCGTCCTTGACGTATGTGGCACACAGTTCACCGAAGGTCGGACTACCAGAGGGGGGCCTATTGATGTACTTCTCGATCAGACCAAGCTCACCAACCTTGAGCCAAGCGGACGTTTCATCATCCCCAATGTTTGCGGCCAGACCGAGCCTGACGGTGTTTTCAACCATTTCACCGTCGCTCTCTCTCAGCCGCTGGTAACACCAGAGCCACGTCATTCCATCCGCCCGTTCACGCTGCCTGAGCCAGCCGCGCACTTTAGAATTATCAGCCATCGGATTTTGTCCTCCGGCTCTTAGGGGCTGCGGCCGCGATTGTACTCTGCTTAGGCTTGCCACGTCCGCAAACAATGGCATCGGCAACCTCAGTCAAGCGGAAACGCCATATTGTGCGGGTACCCATTCCTTGGGCCTTCAAAGGATGACAGGGTATTACGCCTCGGCGAGCCATTTCCAACACTTGACGACGCTTAATGCACAGGAAAGCAGCCACAGTATCGGCAGCAACAAACGGCTCGGGCTGGGAGCCAGCGTTCATTCGTCATTCAGCGAATGCCTTCCTGAGTAGTTTCCAATCGATGGGAATCTGGGGAGTCTTTTCTTTCCGACGCTCCCTTTTCGCCCGCGGCGGGTCGTCAACCACAAAGTCTGCGTTGAACTGCTTTGCGATGCCGTTAATGAGTACGAGAAAATCCGATTCTTCGAGACCGCGCAACGAGCGCAGAATTGCAGCAAATTGCCGTGGATATTTGTTGATGATGATCGAGAGGTCGGACGCCGTTTTTCCCGCCTTGGCGAGCAGTTCGTCAGAATTGTGGCCCAAGTCGTGGGCGATAGCACACAACTTCACTTCCGAAGGAGGCGGAAATTTTCCAAGTTCAATGTTGCATAGATAGGGGGCGCTCATGCCGACTCTTGCGGCCATTTCGCCGAGGCCGATCCCTTTCTGCTCCCGAAGACTGCGTAACGCTGCTCCGAATAGTTGCCCGGTTCCGCATTCCGGATCGTGGTTGCCCGGCACCACCAGCAATTGATTCGGGTCTTGCTCAAGTTCGCGAGCTAATGCCCGCAGCTTGTCCTCAGCCGGAGGCGCAAACTTCCCCCGCTCGATATTGGAGAGATAAGAAGGACTGATGCCGACGCGAGCGGCTAATTGCCGCAGTCCAATACCCTTTTCCTCTCGTATCGTTCGCAGCCTCTTCCCCAGCGGCACTTTGCTTCTGGTTTCTCGTGCCAGCCTGCCTGACGGCTCGTGCGATCTTCTCGGTTTCCTTGAAACGGCTGTTGAATGTACTTGCATGTTATAGTAATTTTCATGTTATAGTAATTCCGCATTTTGGGCAATGGGAAAAGACACAGGAGTTCCGCTGGAAACAGGCACGTTCCCCAAGAGATCACAGCGGGTCGAGAGCGGAGGGACTGCGTAAAGCCTTGTGCTGAAACTAATGTGTCAGGCGCGGGAGAGTTGATGAGTAGGTTGATTGCTAAGCGCGAGGAGCACATTGAGGATTGTGCGCTTTTCGGCAGTGTGCGTTCTCAAGCAGATGAACCTAGTGACACCGTGACACAAGGTCAGCAGAATCCGGTTCTCGAACGCCTCTCGGTGCGTCTGGAATTGCTGGATGACAGCGATCTTGAGTACCACGCCATGCTCATGGAACTTCAGGAACTCCATGAGTTTTGCGCTGCGAAAGCAAGAGATGCCGCGTCCGCGCACCAGAACGCATACACCCACGAGCGCCGCGCATACGAGATCATCGCCAGCAATTATCCATTTTTTCTTGCGCTCCGAACGAAGCTCAAGAATCCGGGGCGGCGCGAAAAGGTTGAGGGCATAGACTCGTGGACAGAGTGGATCGACCGCTACTTCAAGTGGTGTTCACGACGAACTGTGTATCGAGCATTTCGGAAAGCGGCTCAATCCCGCCGACCCTCCTGACAAGGAGCGTTTGGCGGAGGAGATTTATCGGCAACGCAAGCGGTTCAAGTTGAAGAATGTCAACCGATGGCTGGGGGAGAAAAGGAATGGAGAGGTGTACCGGGGACGCTACCTAGTCCTTCTCCACTGGGAGCCAAAAGCAGCGGAAACGGTTGCGGGACTGGATGAAGAGATGCTGAAAAAGGGGATGACCAGCAAGCGCGTGCATGAGCGCAATGCCGCTGCAACCCTTGGAGCGCACGGCGTAGCCAACAGTCATCTTGCAGAACTATATTGACGACGTGATAATTCCGCCTGAGGCTCATGTCGATACACTTCACCGCAATGAGAACGATTCGACGCCCCGTAATGCTGGCGTCCTTCTGCCTTCTGGTGGGAAGCATATCGTTCTTGGTCGGCATGCTGATCTGGGCATACCGTCTCGATGCAGACTTCTCGGCGCGATACCAGTGCTGCACTCAAGAAGCCGTTGCGGCGTTTCATGACTCCTTCTGGTGGAGGTTTTCGATGGTAGAGAAGCTGGGCTTCGTTGGCTGTTTGGGATTGGCCGCTACGCTGACAAGTAAGAACGTCCTTAAGCTTGGGGCTTGGTCGGTGGCCGCTAGTCCGCTCCTGTGGCTCATCAATTTCGTAGCGTTTGGCGCGGATTGGGAAGGCTGGTCTGGCGCAACGACAGAAACCACGGCTATCGCGGTGTTCTGTGCAGGCTTGTGCCTGTTGGCCATCGGTGGTATGCGCGTCGGTTGGTCAAAACTGCACTCTTGACTTCGATAACTGTCGATAAAGTGCGCCATGAAAAGGCGCTCGCCTTTAGCGCAAGCAACTCCACTGCCCTCCAGTCTGCGCCCGATTCCTGCTCGGCGGAACTTGCGATAAAGTGTTTGCATCAACTGTCGCGATGCGCGGAAGTTTGAGCGGGTTTCCGCCACAGCAGATACGCTCCCCAGAGCATCGCAAAGCATATGGCCGAGTCCACAGCGACCGCTGACCCGATGAACAGGCCGAGATTAAGATCGGGACCCGGTTTGTTCAACGTTCCTGCGACCCACCAACCCGGCGTTCGCATCTTCGAGAGACCCGAAGCCGCCAATGCTATGACGACTGAAAGCAGGGCAACCTCGACAACATGCCGAAAGCGCCCGGCGACTGAATACGGCGGTACTGCGGGCTTACTTTTCTGTGGCTTCGGCCGAAACGATAGATAGCCGCCCCAGAAAATCACGATGATCGCAAGGAGTATGACCGCATTTATAAGAATAAATAGCGCGAAGTCCGCGAGAAAGCGCAAATCTGTCCACGACAAATTAGTCCACAACATCCGTACCCGCAGGAAACGCTCAGCCACAAACGATAAGACGATCAAGAATCCGCCAACCGCAGCGATATTCTGCCGACGCCTCATTGGCGAAACTTACCCTTTTTGAGCACCGCTGTCCACGTTACTTCTGCTTATGACGGTCCTCAAGGCATGGGAGTTAACTCAAGAATCGAGCCCACTCAGCGGATAAAAGGCGTTAAAGTGCGCCCTGAAAAGGCGCTGGACTTCAGCGGGTGCAACTCCCGCCACTGGCCTCGATCTGCGCCAGATTCCTGCTCGGCGGGACCTGCGATAAAGTGCTAACTGTTAACGACAGTCATTCACCTCCATCGGCCTATGGTCATGGGCCCAGCGATCTGTCCATTGGCTTCAACGTCAATCATCGGCGGCTCTTGCCTTAAGATGAAGAGATGCCAAAGGCAATTGTTGCAATCGGGGGCGGGGAGATACGGACAGGAGGAACCGCGCCAATTGACCAAGAGATTATTCGGCTGACGAACAAGAAACATCCGAAGCTCCTCTTCATCCCCACCGCAAGTTCCGATTCCGAAAGGTATTGGAAGCACGTGCAGGAATATTTCGGCGGATGCCTCAAGTGCAATACGGACGTGCTCTTGCTTCTGGCTGACGGGATTTCCAAAGAAAAGATCGAAAGAAAGATCGGCTGGGCGGACATCATCTATGTCGGCGGGGGAAACACGCTGCAAATGATGCGGGTCTGGCGATTCTTGGGTGTGGATAAGCTGCTAAGAAGAGCCTACGAGAATGGAACTGTGCTTTCTGGCATCAGTGCAGGTGCCATATGCTGGTTTGATTCTGGACATTCTGATTCGATGTCCTTCTCCAATCCAAGAGACTGGAACTACATCAATGTAAGAGGCCTTGGCTTCATCAAGGGAGTCCATTGCCCCCATTACAACAGTAGGACGCGGGGAGTTCCGCGAAGGAAAGACTTCCGAGACATGATCCGCCGAACGGGCGGCATTGGCATCGCTATCGAAAACAACTGTGCGATAGAGTTCATAGACGGGCGCTTCTACAAAGTGATTACTTCTAAAGACTATGCCCGAGCATACCGAGTCTACAAAGACGGTGGCCAAGTCCTCACTGAACGAATACGGCAGCAGGAACAGCTTGCACCCATCGAGCTGCTTTATCGCCGCGATGTTGTTGAAGGTGCAGACCACGGTAGCTGTCGAAAAACTGCGCTGTGAAAAACGCTGGACTTCAGCGGGTGCAACTCTCGCCCGGAACTGCTTCGTTCCACCTCGGCACCAGACGGTGAATACAAGGAGCGCATGGTCGCCTACGCCGGGGCGATCCAGCCGCCGCGCTCGTTCCCGGCTCTCCGTTCTGGTGAAGTGGTCATGAACCTCCGAGTGCCACGTTCTTTTGGGCCTTCGCTGCCACTCAGTATTAGGCCGCATGACTTTTTCATGCAAACCCTTCTATATCCTCCGTGGTAATGCCATCGATATTTTGACGAACTTGCAAACTAAAGTGGACTGCGTTATAACCTCGCCTGCTTACTACCTGCAAAGAACCTATGGAACAAGTTCCTGCGAACTGGGAAGAGAGTCATCCGTGGCTGAGTACATCGACAATCTTGTGGATGTATTCAAGGCGATTCCCCTCGAACCGTGGGGCAGCATTTGGGTCAACATCGGGGACAAGCGAGGTAAGCAGGGAGAACTGCTCGGCATACCCGAACGCTTTTGCATCGCCATGAATGATGCGGGATTTTATCGGATCGATAACGCTATATGGGCAAAGGAGTCCGTCCGCATCGATGGCACGTCTGTCGGTCAAGCGATGATTGAGCCTGCGAAGCGGCGACTGAACGGCAATGGTCATGAGCCGTTCTACCGTTTCGTGCTCGACCCGAGACAAGCATGGTCGGACACTTGTGCCGTGCGAATTCCGAGACGAAACGTAGGCGACATTCGCTACCTGCCGGACACATTGATGCGTTGCCACACCTCCTTGGAGGGTAGGAATCTCACAAATGTTTGGAATATTCCAATGGGGCAAACAAAGGAAAGCCACTACGCAGTATTTCCCTCGGCACTGATCGAACGTCCGGTTGCGATGACATGCCCGCTGGAAATTACTGCTGAGGGACCTAAACATCGAATAGTTGAGATGGTGCCCTACGAAGAAGCTCGACCGTCCAGCAGGGGCATCGGCAGGTACACAAAGCCTGAGGATGAAACCCGCACCAAGTCAGGGCGTCAGGACACCGGGAGGCAATACGTCCCGAGGAAGCCCGTGACGATGGGATGGGAGCCAGACCTGCCAGCGATCCGTCGAGGCATTGTGCTCGATCCATTTTGTGGCACGGCCACCAGCGGCGAAGTCGCACTCAAGCTGGGGCGTCACTTTATTGGGATCGAACTGTACGAGAACAATGTGAAAATCGCCGAGGATCGGTGCCGCCAAGCTCACCTCCTCCGTCGTGAATATGAAGCAAGGAACCCAATGAAGGCGAGTACGGCGAGCTTTGACGAAGCTTTGAACGACACAATGCCGGATGAAGTGCAATTCAGATTTGATTTTGATGCGGGAGTTCCGTGGGAAGAAGCATCTTGAAGTGGTTTGTTTATCGTGCCTTGGCCGAAATGGAAAATGTGATGCTTATCGACCGCGGCGAGGCTTTCCGCGTTGTTCGGCCCAGTACCGCATGTAGGTCGTCAGCATTCTGCCGTTGCCCGGATTGCTGAGCATTGCCGGAAGCATGATGATGCGCACGATAATCCAGATGGACAGAAGTACATCTACAGCGATCAGCAGCCACCTGTCTATGCTCATTTGGCTATCACCCCTCAAAGCGCCGATGCTAGGGAAACCACCGCCATTCCAATACCAGTGCGGCGTTTATCCAAACGTGAACACCCGCCCTCTCAATTACACCAGACATAGGGTCGTCACGAGCGAACTTCGGTCACCACCGCAGCATCGTTGGAGGGGCGATGATGGGTAGTTGCAAGTGCGGAGCGGCGGTCAACAGAGGTAAAGAGCACAATGAAGACGAAGACATGGACAGTGATCGCTAACACGGGCAAACAGGCGGACCTTGAATCCGGCCTTGAGAAAAAGGCGGTTCAAAAGCCGCCGCACATTAGCGCCAGAGAATTTGTCCATTGGCTAGCGCCTGATAGCCATATTGATGACGATTCTTTGCTATCACTATTTAAGTTGTGAGGCTTCCCCCTTCTCGCTCAATGACCAGCGGTCAAAACGTGTAATGGCCTGATTGCATCAGTCATCCCAGTTGGGGGCGTAGAATCAGCTACATGTCAATGCAGCGTCCCGCAGAAATCCGCTAACTAAACGACGTGAATCTATAAGCCCTGCGCGTATGGCTTGAGTTGTCTATCGATGCAACAAATGTGATCCGCCAGCCAGTAATCGACGAACTCTACGAGGCGCTGAGCGTCCGCACGTTGAAAGCCGACCATCGTGTAACGCTCCTCGAACTCCGAGAAGCCGTGAAGAAACTTTGAGTGCGCCTGAGTATTCTGTTGGGCCGCCGGACACTGACATCGTTCCATACACCCCTCTTCGAAGCCGAAATGGACACGGGCGTAACCGCGAAGCGACTCCAAGAGGAGGCCATAGACTCGTTCCCCGCGTCCTTCAATAAGGCATCCCCAAAGACATCCGAAATCTCAAACAGCGCCTAGTGTTGATCGTCAATGCGCTTGATGCCCGTAACGTACCGTTCTGACCACTTCACGAAATCTCCCCCGTCGAGCGCCCTCCGTGTCGAGCGCCGTCGTAAAGATCATGTTCTTATGTGTTGACAGGACGAAGTTACCAAAGGCCGCTTCGATTGCTGGTGTAATATCCCGATTATTGACCCGGTCGTGAGGGTAAACGCCTTGCCGTCCTGAGGCGCGCTGGCTATGATTTGATGGCATTCTACTAGGACACTACCGGAAGTCTTCCGGTCTTTCGGTGTTCTTTTTTGAACATCCTTTTGAAATCGCTATGTGCGACACTACCGTGAGAGCATGCCATGACCATATGAGTACTACATGAGTAAATCGAAGACCGCGGACATACTGGAGCGGGAACTCGAACCTACGATCAAAGAATGGCTGAGGCGAGTGAATCTGGTTCCAGAACTGACCGACATTCCGCTGAGCGATGCGGACCGCACGGGCCATCTACCCAAGCTGTACTACGACCTGATTTCCCGCCTGCGCCTTGCTAAGGATGCCCATCGGCCCGTCTCCGTCGCCGCTGCCAAGCACGGACAAATACGGCATGCGCAGGGCTATTCCGCCTCCATGCTCATTGAGGAGTCACGGGTGTTTCAGGTCGCTACATTCGGCACATTACATCTCCATCAGAGCGAACTCGATCAGAAACAAGTGCTTTTAGACATAATGGTCATCGCTGACGAGGTGGATGCGCAACTCATGGAAACCGTGAGCAGCTTGATGAGAGCGAAACTAGCCGCAGCCTAGTCACAACTTATGCTTACTTCGATGAGTACGAACAAAAGGAATGACCGTGACTTGACTCGTCTGCATCGCAAACGACCGTGCCAGAGCCTCCCACGTTAGCCCCAGTGGACGTTTGCTCTACGATGCGGCAACCACCTTGGCTTTCTTCTGAGCTACTTCCGACTCCGCTTGTAGCCAATCATGTAGTTCGTGCCCCTCAATTCTCCCGCGTTGCTCGAACAGTTCGTAGGCACGGCAACGAATCTGCTCTTGAAGCTCAGATGCGGATTTCATGACTGCTAGGGTTGGTGCCTGATGTGGAGTAGTTGCTGCGCGAGCATTTTTCATTGTGTTGCCCTCCTCAGAATTGGTCTCTGTGCCGCCTCACAAAAGGCAGTGGCGCAGCGGGTGTCTCGGGAGTACAAGGCACCACTACGCCACCAAGGAGACGAACATCATTTGGGTCGTAAACCCCATCTACGTCAGGTGACCGACACGGGATCGAGTTCCTGCCACGGCTAATCCGGTCGGTAAAGTACAAAAACGTTACAACGGTACGAAGTCCGTGTCTGTTCACTTTTGAACAGGTGTTGAAACAAAATGACGACACCGGACAAGTAGCCCGTTGGAGCCATTCCCAGAGTGAGGTCAGTCGCCTTGTGAGAGCACTGCCGACTGTGCTGGTAGATGAGGGCTAACGCCACGAAGTATCAGCCCTTTCTGTCGATGTGCCAAGGTAAGGGTGGCATGGGCGCGAATCGCTTCGAGTAACAGAACGGCTCCTACGGTTCCGTCCCCTTTGAGACGCAAGGTCATCACCGATGAGCACCGATGACAAAGCCAAAAATACTCCACTCGGCAGTCTTTCGACGAGCCAAGTGCCGGGTCAGTTCCCAGCCGGAACAACTTTCCTTCAGCAAGACGACGAGACGACGCGGAGCACAAAGGGTTCGCACAGTTAGAAAGCATCGCTCTGCTCCTAAACACTTATGTCCGCTACAAGCTGCTTAGCACGGCCTTACTGTAGATTGATCAGAGGCCGGGTCCCTCAGTAGAGTCGGTGGCGCAGTGGTGTTTGAAAGTTTGAAAGGATGAATCTCCACGACGCCACCAAGCAAACGAACTACAGTGGGCCGCATAGTCCTTTCACCTCGGGTGCCGAAACGCACCGTGCTAGCCCACCGATGTTCGGTCGATAAGATGAGAATTAAGTTACGACGGCGTCCGGTCTGTGTCTGTTCACCTTTGAACAGGTGGTAACAATAAGACTCCGGCCAAAAGACGACGACCATGTGGTCGTGAGTTCTCTTTGAGGAGAACCTGTTTTTGCACCGAACGGTACAAATCATTGTGTAAATCTCCAAGTGGAATTGCGATTGTTCCCTACCGCAGAACAACATAGAACAGATTGCCACGAAAGCGGGGCAGTAAAGAAATCTACGCTGCTGCTTCCTTGCGCTGGAGCCGTTTGTCAGAATGTGGCCCGAGTCTGTGCGTTCGTTCGATGATTGGCACCAACCGTTCCGGCAATTCGCTCTTCATCACGTATTCATCCACCAACCACAGGATTCGCTCTGGCATCTCGGAGTAAGCTGAGAGCAGGATGATCGGCAGGTTGGGAAACCTTTGCTTGATATGGCAGGCTACGGCTTCCGCGTCCATACCTTCCTGTTTGTACTCCAGTAGAACCGCAGCCACCGACGTTTCCTCCAACATCTTTATAGCGGTGTGGCCGCTCGATGCGATCTTGACGCAATAACCATGAGATTCCAGAGTCGCTTTGCGAAGCTCCAAGGCTTGTGGAAGGTCGTCGATGCACAACAGAGTGGGGGATTCCATGGCCACATTCTCCTCTGGATAGTCACAAGCTGTACTTGGCTCACCGTTGCCCGACGTGCATAACACGCAATGCGGAACACATCTGCCGCGACCTGAGGACGCATGCAGTCGAAAAGAGCCTTCCCCTAGCAGTGAGCCATGATTAATTCACGAAATCCCTCGTGATGACATCGGTGCGTCTCAAAATGTTGTCACGATGCACGACTCTGCTTTTTTTCGGTGTGAGATGCTGATTTCGCTTCGCGGAAGAGTTCTCGAATTTTCGTCGCTAGCTCTCCGAGAAGGAACGGCTTCGCAAGGAAAGCTTCATTCGCATCGAGAACGTCCTGCGCAAAAGTCCGGTGAGCAAAACCGGACATGTACAGAACCCGCATGTTGTAAGACGGTCGCAGTTGCTTTGCTAACTCTCGACCGCTCATTCCTGGCATCACCACGTCCGTTAACAGCAAGTCCAATTTCCCCGTGAATTGCTGCGCAATCTGAATGGCCTCTTCCGGAAAACCTGCATCCAGCACCTTATATCCAAACTTTTGCAAGAACTCACGAATGACACCACGTAGTGCGATCTGGTCCTCCACCAGAAGGATGGTTTCCGAGCCCTGCAGAGATTCGTTGGCGACTCTCGACGCGGCGTCCCGCTCTATGATTTCTTCCTTCGCCCGCGGCAGATAAATCCTGAACGTCGTACCCTCACCCACTTTGCTATTTAGCAAAATGCTCCCACCGCTTTCCTTCACGATTCCATAAACTGTAGACAAGCCCAGTCCTGTGCCTTTTCCTAAGTCTTTGGTGGTGAAAAATGGATCGAAAACACGGCTCTGGATATGTGGCGACATCCCCGCCCCGGTATCGCTCACAGTTAGCATGACGTAATGACCCGGCGCAACATCAGCCAGTTTGCCGCCACCCTCTTGCATTTCAAAATTGGCGACCTCGATGGTCAGCTTGCCTCCTTTCGTCATGGCGTCACGAGCATTCGACGCCAAGTTCATCAGAATCACCTGGATCTGAGTAGGATCAGCCAGTACCGGAACCGGTTCCACCGAGGGGACAACAGCAATCTCGATGTGTTCTCCAATTACCCGAGGGAGCATGCGGCCGGATTCCATCACTATCAAATTGAGATCAACCACCACTGGCGAAAATACATGCTTGCGACTGAAGGTGAGTAGTTGTCTTGTCAAAATTGCAGCCCGCTTAGATGCGTCGGTGATGTCGTCGATATATTTTCTTCGTGGATCGTAAGCATGAAAATCGGCTAGCAACAGTTCCGAAGTTCCGAGAATTACAGCCAAGAGGTTGTTGAAGTCGTGGGCCACTCCACCAGCGAGGCGGCCGACGGCTTCAAGTTTGCTTGCCTGGTGTAAGTGCTCTTGGGCCACCTTCTCGGCGCGTTTGCGCTCGGTGATGTCACGGATGTTGCACTGAACCACCTGCGTTCCATCGACGGTGTAAGCGTTGCTGACAAACTCTACCGCGATTTGCCGTCCGTTTTTGGTTTCAAGTGGCAAGTTCTCGTAGCGGATGATCCCTTCCGCTTGCAGAACGCTAAAGGCGGACTGGGAGGCTGCAGTATCCTTAAAGAGGCCAACTTCCCAGAGTTTCTTCCCCACGAATTCACTGTGCGTATAGCCCAACATCTCGATCAAAAACGGGTTCACGTCGGTGATCTGTCCCGTTTCAAAATCGAGAAGCAATATTCCGTCTTTGGCCGTTTCGAAGAGTCGCTGGTAGCGATTTTCGGAATCCCGCAGCGCCGCCTTGGCGTGTCTGGGCTGGGTGATGTCGCGGATCTCGCATTGGGTCACTCGGCTGCCCCGGCTCTTTTGCATAGGGGGCTCCTTGCAAGTGGTCTTCCACTGAATGTCAACTTATAAGTTATAGAAAATACGGGTCTAGTCTGCATAATTGGCCCGCCGAGTGACTGTCGACCGCGTTTGACGGACTCGACACTTCGACACGTCTGTGCCTGTTTTCCAAGTGGCAAAGAGGTGTAGTAGACACGAAGAAGTCCTGGAGTTGTTAGGGATGGTCAGTTGTCCACGAAATCAGCGGGACTGATGTTCAGCCTTTTCATTTTGGAGTAGAGGGCATGCTCGAAGTGCCAACCGCCCTCAATATTCCTCACACCCTCGCTTGTACTTATTGCAGCGGGGGCTCAGTTGCTCCGGATCGTAACGAACCTCAATCTTCCTCGTCTCTTGATGGCTCGCCAGATGGTTGGACAACCTCATCGACGGTTAGAGTAGCCTCAGGGCGAATTGCAAACTGAGCAATACGGATCAGGTTGGAATTGTGCTCTTTCCCCGACTGATTGAATAGGGTGGACGGTAGGTCGGCAAAACCAACGCAATCTAGCAGACTATCCCACCTTTGAAGCGCATCTGCTATGAACTTGCTGGCTTGGCAAGGGGATGAGCTTTCTTGCTGACCTTCTTGAGCCAAGGCTGGTGCAGTCTCATTCGAACGTCGTCATCCCACTTTACGAGCGCGTCGTCTTCGTTCGTTTGCTCAACTGTTCCGAATTCTCCAGTCGGCTTTCCGAAGTTGCCTAAACCCTCGACGCGATCACCGGGATTCAGTTCTGAGTCGGGAGCAGAGGGCTGGACGAGCGGTGGTCTCTTGGCTCGGTTTGAATCAGCAGGTGCTCCAGCGTATGAGAGAGGCGGTTGCGGAGCTTTGCGCAGTTTGGGTGTCAGTTTATTGATGAGGCCCATTTTCCATTGCCCAGAGGCTTTGCTTCGCTGTTTCATTTGCTTGTTAAGCAAAGCATAGGCTTGAGAAGCATGGCTCCGCTGATCCAAACTGCTCAGTCCTGACGATTTGCTTGGCAACCTCACAGATCGCAGAGCCGGAAACATTGGGGAGCTACGGATTTCGGCGCAGAAGCTATCGCTCTTTCTTTTGGAAGCCTAGCGTCAGGAGAAGGTCGGGATTAGCCGTGATTTCGGGCGTCAGCTTGGCGATTTTCCAACCGCTCTTATATGATGTCGCCGGTTTGCCCCGAGCTTCACTGTACCGACCCCAAGCCATTAGCTTCAGGAGGACGCCATCCGACATCAGGCGGTAAGTGACTTCGCAGTACTCTCCTGAGTTCGTACTGTGGCGGACATAATCCGCCACGGGTTCGCCATGAAGGTTGAGTTTAGTCATAGCGATGCGGAGCAGGGCTAGGCAGCAGGTCGGTTCCGGTGCGATTCAGCACAAACGCCCTTCGGCAGCACTGAAACGTGCCGTTCACTGCTCGTGTGGGCAGCGCATAAGCAGTTCTCGCCGCCATGTTCGTTGACTTCCAGATAATCGGCGATGTCTCCGCACTTAGAACGGTTACAAAGGATGAGTCGATCCGGTGGATGGTCAAGCCGGAAGTATTTCATGAGGGCCTCCAGCCATCTGAGTCCGTGACGATGGACTGGTTAAGCGTGAGTCTCGGAGAGGACGCCGAAGATTGGACTCACGACATTTCAAGGGAACGTGAACAAAGGCGCGGTGCTCCCCAATCGGATCACCCCCGGCGTCCCGAGACGCTAGCCACGCCACATTCCAAGCAACGTTCTTTTGTCCGAGATGTGATCAATCCACAGAATGGGCACATCCTTTGTGATCGAAACCCGGCTAACTGCGGTTTCAGAGTGCGCATCCGGTGGAGCAGGACGATAACGAAAAGCACAAACAGCAGACCGAAGGAAATACTGGTTGCGTTCATAAAAGCGACCCTTCTTGGCGAAAACGACCGAGCCGGGGTGAGAAACAAACGGGAGGCGAGAAATCCGCCTCCCAATTTCTCTCACGGACTCCTGTTTCTCAGGCGGCCTTGCCGTGAACCTTGGCTTCGAGGGTCTTCTCGCTGCCAACATTAACCTTGATCTGCTTGGGCTTGGCTTCCGCCTTTTTGGCAAGCTTGATCTTTAGCACTCCCTTGTCATAGTGGGCGGTTACTTGCCCGGGATCGACGGAACTGGGCAGCGTAAACGACCGGGTGAAGCTTCCGTACTGCCGCTCGACGCGACGGAAGTTCTCCTCTTTTTCTTCCTTTTCTATTTTCCGCTCGCCATGGACGGTGAGGGTGGAGTTCTCGACGCTGACATCAATATCCTTTTCCTCGATGCCGGGGACTTCAAGCTTCAGAGTAATGTTGTGCTCGTCTTCGTAAATGTCCACGGGCGGTGCGAAGGTGGTGGTTGTTAAGGAATCGTCCGGGACTTCGGGGTTATAGGACTCACGGAAAAGACGGTTCATGCGGTTCATGCGGGCTTGCATGGTGGAAAAATCACGGAAAGGTTCCCAACGGGTCAATAGGGTCATGGCGCAGTTCCTCCTTAGGGGGTAATCTAAGAGGAAAAACTTCAGATGGGCTGACTTAGTTCAGAGGACCTGAAAGAGTAAGGAGACGTAGCTTGCTCAGTTACAAGGCTAGGCTTCTGCGCAACCGTTGTCAAATTGCCGCTGGCTCGGCAGCATCTGGCTAGTTCCAGCGTAAGGAAGGCAAGTCCAATCGCAAACGTTCTTTCAACACAGGCGCAGACTCGTGAGCGAGGCGTGAGCCGCTCCTCGACTGATGTCAGGCACAATGACCAGTTCAAGAACCGTGACATCGGAGATTTCAACCCCATAATCCTCGACTTCGCGGATTGCGCCGGGTGGACTGAAATTCCACTGCTGCCGCACAAGTTCTCGAAACGAGCAAACGAGCGTCCGCCATCTGGAGACCATCGCAAGACGAACTCTTGGTTACGCTCTGTCTCGGTTTCTTCGAAGACGAGCGAGATGAGTGTGAGTCTTTGCGGCTCGTCGAAGATTAGCCGGATGGTTTGAGTGCCAGAATCGGCGGCACTTCAGCGTGGCGAGACTTTCTTCTTGCCGTCTACTTGTGGCTATCCAACTTTATAGAGCGATGCGCGGTGTGGTCGGGCGGTGGCTTGCGGTTTTTGCGCATTTACTCACCGTGAAGTTCGATGCGGTGGGCGTTATGCACATCAAACGGACATTCACGCGAAGAGAGTAAAATTGCCCTGACTCTCCTGTCCCCCCATTTGAGAGTGTTGAGAGGTATCAGGTCAATCTACCATCGCCGTATCGTGCGAACCCTCGGGGACATATTCACGGCAATGCACCTCGGGCACGGGCACCGGAAAGCTCCGTCGCCGGGAAAAACAATGTGGCCACACTTCTCGCAGATCAACCGTCCATTGCGAAGCACCTTCATTGGATAGAGATTGTCTCCGACCACACAATACGGGCAGCGAGTTTCTCCTTTCCCCATGATGTCGCTCACTCGCGTCGGTCCCATAATCAAGCGGCTCGCTCCTTCGTAGCCACTTCCTCCAGCAATCGCAACATGCGAAGCGCGTAAACAAGATCGCTGGATTCCCCTTCGTTCCGGTCGGTCTTTATTTCTTCTGCTCGAACCAGAATGGCATGACGGGCTTCGGCGATCCGCTGTGGCACTCTGGAGGAGTCGTGTTCTAGAATTGCGGATTGATAGAGGCGCTTCCAGTCCGTGATGGACTGAACAACACTGGACGGAGGAATCCCAGCCTCAGACATATATTCGCACCCCGGCGCGTAAGGTGAGGGAACTTTGGGGCGAAGTGTAATAAAACGGCTGGGATGTGTCAATTCTCCATCGCACACATGATTGCGCGGACATGGGCAGAAAGTCCCCTCCTGCCCTCCCTGCGGGGCACCAATCAGGGAGCGATTTTTCGATTCCGTCCCCATATGAATTCGACGGACACCCCTCAGTGGTCACCTCAAAACCGGCCAACGGAAGGGGCCGGTGGTCAGCCGGATAAAGGTTTTTAGCCAAACGCAACACGCCCAACATTGACCCCGGCGATCTGCGCTACCGTCTCCTTTTCATCGGTCAGGCGTATAATCTTGGTATCTGGCGGACGAGCTGTGAGGTTCCGCAATCCCACCGATCCACGCTCCAACCGCTTCTGCCGCTGCACCTCCCGATGCCGTCAGCCAGTTGCCGGAGGTGCAAGCCGATGGCAAGGGCACCAAGATTGGCTCTCATATCTGTGCTGGCGATCATGCTGGTCACAGTTCTGTCCTGCGGAAACTGTCCGCCTGTGCCGTCCATTACTTCGATCTCGCCCAGCAGCGCAACCGCGGGAGGCAGCCAGTTCTTGTTGACCGTCAACGGCAATGACTTTCGCAGTGACTCCGTGGTGAGTTGGAACGGCTCCTTCCGTGTGACGAAGTTCATCAGCAGCCACGAATTGGTCGCGGCCATTACAACGACGGACATCGCACAGTCCGGAACGGTGTTGGTCTTGGTGTTCAATCCCCCGGAGGGCGGCATCACTTCTGTCTCCGGTGCGATCGGAGCGATGTCCACAACCTCATGTGGCGGGAAGAACTCCAACGCCGTCTCTTTCACGATCAACTCGTGAGAGCGGCTTCAGTCCATGACTGCTGCCAAGGCTGCCACATGGGCGGTCGAGAAATTTCGAGAGAAGTACGGAGCGACAGACGTGAAGAAGTATTATTCAAAATTCGATGTTGCGGTTGGCGTCAAGTTGGGCTGAAAAGAAGTCGGCTTAATCGAGTGGCGAACGACGACGAGGAATGCACCGCCCAAATTCAGGATCGGCTCTTTTCGTAGTAGGGCTGTGAGGTTAAGCATTACTACTCTTTTCCTCTCACCATTGCATTTTTGATATGATTCGCCAAAATTGGAGGCGGAACCATGAAGAGCCTTGTCCTTTCTGCCTGCATCTGCTCAACATTGCTCTCATCTGTTCCGGCCCTCGCCCAAATGAGTGCGGGGAATCCCCACGTGCCCGGTGCCGTGGGATGTGACGACTCCCCAACGCCCGGAAAGCGGCCTCCGAACACAGAGTGCGCCGTCCTTGTGCATAAGAACTTCGACGCATTGCCACCCGGCCCCTTAGTTTGGCGCTTCGAGAATTTCCCCACGACTGATGCCGCGCAGCGTGCCTCCACTCCCGCGAGTGCGGTCGTGGAAGCGGGAGGAAAAGTCTGGCTTCTCACTCTCGCGGCAAAGGGTGGCCGCTCCAAGGGCGCTACGTTTGTTGCGGAGACGGAACTGCTCCCGCCGATTCCTTCTGGCGCGAGCTATGAGATCGTGGTCTCCGAAGCCAACCTCGGTTCGGAAGCCAAGGTCATGACGCACAAGCACTCAGGGCCAGAAACTTGGTTTTTGCTCACAGGGGAACAGTGCGTTGAGTTGCCTGATCGAGCGGTGCGTGCTCGTGCCGGGCAAACCCCCGCGTCCGCACCCGCCGAAACTCCCATGAAGCTCAATATCATCGGCCCGGCGAAGCGCGATGCGCTCTTCCTCGTCGTCCACGATTCCTCGAAGCCTTGGATCACTTTCCTCGACTGGCAGCCCAAGGGCCTTTGCCAAAAGTGACGAAATAGTTGAGGCACGCGGCTTTCGGAAATAGGCGGGTGTCGGCTCGCAGTTTGTCCACGGCTTTGCTGCTCAGTCCTTCATCACCTGATGACATTGTTTTTCGACCGCCGTCATTTTCTCTGGTGGTGGCATGGCGAAGGTTTCGCCCGGACGCGAAGACAGGGCTCGCAGGCATTGCTCAAATGCAGGCTTGTTAAAGAAAAACAAAATCATTGCGGGCTCACTGGAGGCATTTTCCACTCCTATCCAGTTCCCGTGTGGAATGAAAACCGTAGCTCCCGTTCCTGCGTCGTATTGCTGTCCAGCCAACGTGACCCGCACCGCACCCTTGTGAACGAATATGACTTCATCTTCGTAGAGATGCTTGTGTGTCGGAATTCTGTTTCCCGGTGGCATCTCCTCTGTGCCGACCGTAAGTGTGTCCGATCCAGCCGTGACGGGATCGACCTTAAAAATGAGCGGCTTCTTCCCCAGTAGCATCCAGCGATCACCTTCGTCCGCCTGAAAGACCGTTGGAGTCGGTTGCTTTGGCACTGGCTTTGAATCTGTGGTCGGTGCTCGGACATTGTTCGCATTCGGAGCGAGCGCAGGCGCGGTCTGAGCAGATAACGGGACGGTAGCGAGAAGAAGCAACGACCCAAGATGAACGTGAATCGCCATACACCCCCCGTTTGGTGATGTCGAATTCTATCGCTTGTTGACCCCTCACCAAGCTCCCCCGTAACATTCTCGCCAGTGTCCACGCCCTCCCAACCCGTAGGTCAGACGGTGTCCCATTACCGCATCCTGAGCAGGATCGGCGGCGGGGGAATGGGTGTGGTGTACGAGGCGGAAGACCTCAAGCTCGGTCGCCACGTCGCCCTGAAGTTCCTTCCAGACGAACTCGCCCACGACGCACAAGCCCTCGCTCGCTTCCAGCGGGAGGCCAAGGCTGCGTCCTCTTTGAACCACCCGAACATCTGCACCATCTATGAGATTGACGAGGCCAATGGGCGAACCTTCATCGCCATGGAACTGCTGGAGGGGCAGACGCTCCGGCACCGGATCGCTGGTAAGCCTCTGGAGATTGAGGCGGTGCTTGATCTGGGCATCCAGATCGCCGATGCATTGGACGCGGCCCACTCGAAAGGCATCGTCCACCGTGACATCAAGCCAGCCAACGCCTTCGTCACGAACAGAGGTCAGGCGAAGATTCTCGATTTCGGGCTGGCGAAGGTCTCCCCCAAGCCGGAGAGCGTTGCCACGAACGCTCCGACCATTGACGTGGAGGAGCACCTAACCAGTCCGGGTTCTACGTTAGGCACGGTCGCTTACATGTCCCCGGAGCAAGTGCGAGCGAAGGAGTTGGACGCACGCACGGATTTGTTCTCATTAGGGGCTGTGCTGTACGAGATGGCAACGGGGGCATTGCCCTTCCGGGGCGACAGTTCCGGGGTCATCTTCAACGCCATTCTGGAACGTGATCCAGTTCCTGCGGTGCGGCTGAATCCTGACCTGCCAGCCAAACTGGAAGAAATCATCGGTAAGTGTCTGGAGAAGGACCGCAACCTGCGCTACCAGCACGCCTCGGAGATTCGAACCGATCTGCAACGCCTGAAGCGCGACACGGAATCCGGTCACAGGGCAATGACTGCGCTTCAGCAAGTCAATCCGTGGTGGCGTGGCAAAGCAGCCATTAGCCTGCTTAATTCATATATTTGAGGACAACAAAGGCCTCCTCTGTTACAAACATGTTGTCAAGACAATGTTTGCAGCAACAAAAGAGGCCTCTGAATGTCTGAAGATAGCACAACACAGTGTTT
>Ga0208189_1000154_pt1 | contig 43554 bp, 32 predicted proteins | sample June2015DPH_10_5_FD_184702 | JGI IMG/M metagenome (GOLD analysis project Ga0208189, IMG submission 184702) | Peatland microbial communities from SPRUCE experiment site at the Marcell Experimental Forest, Minnesota, USA - June2015DPH_10_40... | ecosystem: Environmental > Terrestrial > Soil >... | reverse complement strand
CCGTTCTTCGGATTTCATCTTGTAATCCCAGAATGATGGTTGCGGAGTCCGCAATCGTAAGTGGTTTCATTCCACTAGAAGAACATACATCGATCTAATGCGCAATTACTTATGACGGTGTGTTTAGTTGGCCGTGGGTGCCGCATCCTTTGGAGTTTGCTTTCTCAAAGGGTGCGCGATTTCTGCGCCCGCCGCTTACTGGCGGGCGGGTTTTGATTTCCCCTGTCCGGAGCCCCTTTCTGGTACCAGCTTCGAACCAAGTAGCCCCGATTTTGCTTGACACTTAATTACCTTTATGTTACCATACGCAATATGTAGAATGGAGTCGCACTGCGCAATGTTAACTCTATCAGAATCAATACTTACAGGAAACTCTGCTCATAACTACTTTGCCATCAACACTTGCGCATCATTGTCAAAACAAAGCACCTATAAACCCTTCAGAATCCGCACTTACCAGCCCTAATTCTCCTAACTCCCTTCCCCTCCACACTTACGCAAAATCCAGTTTCACTTCCCCGCACCACGCCCTCGTCAATCCCCGCACCTTTCCTGTCCTCTAGCGGGCACACTTTTAGCGCAGCGAGACAATCTCGGGTGGCCTACCCTTTGCGGTTTTCGCAAAGGGTAGGTCTGCTCTTCCTCTCTGGCTTTTCTTCTGCTCTGATCTGGCGGAGGCCGAAGCCATGAGCCGCGCCGCTTCGCCCTTCACGGAACGACGTTACGGCGTGGCGCGTGTCATGCGCGCATGGGAAATGGCGCGTTCCAGCTTTTACTATCAACGAGGAATCGCCGCACAACCCGACCGGGTGCTGCAACGGCGTGGACCGAAGACCGCTTGGAGCGACGCGGCGTTGCTCGAGAAAATCCGCGAAGTGCTGGCGGCCTCGCCGTTTTACGGCGAGGGCCATCGCAAAGTGTGGGCGCGGCTGCGTTTTGCGGAAGTGCGCACGTCGAAGGCGCGGGTGCTGCGGCTGATGCGCGAAGCACAGTTGCTGGCGCCGTCACGCACGTTTCCCAAGGCCGCGAATCCGCACACCGGCACGATCATCACGGCGCGGCCCAACGAAGTCTGGGCCAGCGACCACACCATGACAGCCACGGTCGAGGAAGGCCATGTGACCGTGTTCGTCGCCGTGGATCACTGCACCACGGAATGCGTGGGCCTGCACGCGGCGAAAAAAGCCACGCGGTTCGAGGCGCTGGAACCGCTGCGGCAAGGAGTGCGCGATTACTGCGGCGGCTTTCGTGCCGGCGCGGCGGCGGGCATCCGCAACCGGCACGACCACGGCAGCCAGTACATGAGCGACGACTACCAGGCTGAAATCGCCTTTCTGGGCATGGAGTCTTCGCCGTCGTTCGTGCGCCAGCCGGAATGCAACGGCTGTGTCGAACGCTTCATTCGCACGCTGAAGGAGCAGTTGCTGTGGGTGAGGGTGTTTCGGAACGTCGAGGAACTGCGCTGCGCGCTGGCGGAATTTCGCGAGCGTTACAACCAACGCTGGATCGTCCAGCGCCTGGGCTACCTCACGCCCGCCCAGGCTCGCCAGCAACTCCTTGCAATCGGAGCCGCGGCATGAATACACTCAATTCACTGTCCAATAAATCTGGCGCTAAACACCCTGGTTAATTTCGAAAGTGATATCTTGCCATAGTGAATCCCGAATTCGTCCTAAAGGCTGCGCCACCCGCCACCGGGCTAGCTAGTTTTCACTTCCTTCGCTGCCATATCATGTTGAAACGTGCCCCGTTAGATTGGCTAGTGTTCCGCCCCGCGACGTTGAAGTGCTTCTCGGTTGGGTTATAGATGACCCGGTGGATACCTGTGTCGTCCTTATCGTTGTGCGAATAGAAACCCTCTCCTAACACCGCCGCTTCCTGATCCATGAAGATCTCCCCATGCCACTCCTGATGGCCATCTTTGTGAATTCCTTGGGTCAGGAATTTGGATCCACCACAGTATGAGACTCTGACCCGGCCACCAGTAGGAAATCCCTGCGCCTCAATGCGATGTTTTTCTTCGTAATCCCCATCAAGAAATGCGAACTTTGCTCTCAAGGAATTGGCTTTGCGACGAGCCACAAGCCACTCATAGCAAGCTGACGCAACAATTCCTGTGAATAACCCCATGAATACATCTCTACCTATCTGATACCAACAGTCCATAAGGAAGTCCTCCGCTAATCTAACGATAACCCCTCGGAGGGGCGGGCGTCCCACAGTCCGGTGGGCCAAGCAAACCGGCTCCCGCCGGATGCCGCAAAAGAAAAAATGTAACCTGCTGGCACTTCCGTCAGTAAGATCTAATAGAAGCCCCAGATGCTATTCGATGGCGACCTTGGCAGGGGCTTATACTTCGGGGCGATGGAGCTATTTATGACGAGCGGACATGACGCGGTTCTACAAGATAAGAATCATGGCTCGGATTGGCTGACAACTTTGGCTTCGCTGGTTGTGGGCGCGGCATTCCTTGGACTGTGGTTCTGGTTGCTGCCGTCCTGGCTGGGCTTTCGAGTTGACTTGACTAGCGCGGCGCGCTGGCGCTGGATTGCGGCAGTGCCGTCGGTGCTGGGCTTCGCGGTGGCCTTACGGTGCGTCTGGGATTTCGGACGGACGGGACACGGAACGCCCGCGCCCATTGCTCCCCCGCAAAGGCTGGTGGTGGTGGGATTCTACCGCTATGTGCGGAACCCGATGTATGTGGGATTTATCACAGGCTGGGTGGGTCTCTGGATAATCTTTGGGCGGGCCAACCTGGCGGCGCTCACGGTGGCGGCCGTCGCCGTGGTGGCAGTAGACCTCTTTGTGCGGTTCTACGAGGAGCCGACGCTGCGAAAGATGTTCGGCGCGGAGTATGAAGAATATTGCAGGAACGTCCGCCGCTGGCTGCCGCGGATGCACGCATGGGGCAGAAGTTAGAAGGCAGAAATTAGAAGATAGAAATTGGAAATTAGTCGTCAGTGGTCAGTTTTCAGTTGCGAGTTTCGGAGAAGAGGGAAGAAAAAGACGAAGAATTACGCAGAGATCGCCCCGACCGGGTCGGGGTAAACGCCGGAGCACAGAGTTCGCAGAGAAGAGAAGCGCAGGAACCATCCTCAAAACTACGAGGGTGTGCATCCAGAGTTAGCTGCGCATTGATCAGCGGGGCCGCCCGCCCTCAGCGGTTGACGCCTTTTTGCTTTGGCGCCGTTTGCAGCACAACTAAACGGGCTGCGGGAAAATCAAAAGACTTTCTTCAGGGGCTGAAGCCCCGGCCTCCTCAAGAAGAGACTTTCCCCGTAAGTTGTGAACTCGTGCCCTCCCAAGAACGTGGGCGATCACAGAGATTCTAAAGCCATTGAGTATAGGCACGTTACGCCTTCTTTCGCCCCTCTGCGTACTTTCTTCCCATCCCCCAGCATCGAACAGGTAGTCTGCTAAACTAACGAATACCCACATGGCTACAACCGTATCCACTCTCCCAACCACCGCCGAAGCCGTTCCTAAAAAGACGAAAAAGAAGCTCCACTGGCAATCCCTGCCCGAAATCTGGGCGCTGATCCATCCGCGCCGCGGCATCCTGCTTCTGGGACTCCTCCTGACGGCCATCAATTCGCTGTCGGGCTTCGTGCTCCCCCTCTCCAGCAAATATCTGTTTGACAATGTCATCACCAAACGCCAAGTGCAGTTCCTTCTGCCCATCGTCCTGTGTGTTATCGCGGCAACCATCGTCAAAGGCCTGACGTCTTTCACGCTCACGCAACTCCTCTCCAAATCCGCGCAGCGCATGATCACCGACCTGCGCAAACAGGTGCAGGCGCATATCGGGCGCCTCCCGGTAAGCTTCTACGACGCCAACAAAACGGGAGTGCTTGCCTCGCGCATCATGAGCGATGTCGAGGGAGTGAGAAACCTCATCGGCACGGGGCTGGTTGAATTCGTGGGCGGACTGCTGACAGCGGTTGTTGCCCTCGTCTACCTTCTCTTCGTCAATGCTTCCATGACGCTCCTCGCCTTTGGGATCCTGCTGGTCTTCGCGCTATTCCTGAACAAAGCGTTTTCCACCATTCGCCCGATTTTCCGCGCGCGCCCCAAAATCACCGCGGAGGTCACCGGCCGGCTCACCGAGTCGCTGGGCGGCGTGCGCGTGGTGAAGGGCTACCACGCCGAAGATCGCGAGGAACAGGTTTTCGCCGGCGGCGTGCAGCGGCTCCTTGACAACGTGCTGAAGACTCTCACCGCCACTTCCGTGATGAGCCTATCGGGCGCGACACTCATGGGGCTGGTCAGCGCGGTCATCATGTACCTTGGCGCGCGCCACATCGTCGCCGGCACCATGACCACTGGCCAACTTGTTTCTTACACCGCTTTTCTGGTTCTACTGATCGCCCCGGTGTTCCAGATCGTGGCCATCGGCACGCAGATCACCGAAGCCATCACCGGCCTGGAGCGCACCCGCGAAATCCTGAACGAAGCCAAGGAAGATCAGGATCCCCTGCGCAGCGTGACCCTCGAGCGCATCGAAGGCCGCGTTGCATTCGACGACGTGCATTTCTCTTACGAGCCCGGCAAGGAGGTGCTGCACGGCATTTCCTTTGTCGCGGAACCCGGCACGGTCACCGCGCTGGTGGGACCCTCCGGCTCCGGTAAGTCCACCATCATCGGCTTGATCTCCGCGTTTTATACGCCCGCCGGGGGCCGCATCCTGGTGGACGGCATCGACCTTTCCACCGTTCGCCTCAGCTCCTATCGCACGCAGTTGGGCGTGGTGCTGCAGGAAACGTTTCTGTTCGACGGCTCGATTCGTGAAAACGTCGCATACGCCCGGCCCAACGCCACCGAAGAAGAAATTCGCGCCGCCTGCCGCATCGCTCGTGTGGATGAGTTCGCGGAAACGTTCGAGAAGAAATACGGCACCGTCGTCGGCGAACGCGGGGTGAAGCTTTCCGGCGGCCAGAAGCAGCGCGTCTCCATCGCCCGCGCCATCCTCGCCGATCCGCGCATCCTAATTCTCGACGAAGCTACGTCCAGCCTCGATTCCGAATCGGAGGCGCTCATTCAGGAGGGTTTGCGCTACCTCATGCGCGGCCGCAGCACCTTCGTCATCGCGCACCGTCTTTCCACCATTCGCCGCGCCGAGCAAATCCTTGTCGTGCAGGATGGCCGCATCCTCGAGCGCGGCACACACCAAACTCTATTCGCCGCTCAGGGCCGCTACTTCGAGCTGTATACCCGCCAGCACGCCGTCGAGACGAATCTGTTCCTGGCGCCGGGTGAAGGCGACAAAATCGAGCCCGCTTCCGCGGACAACGCCGACGGCAGCGGCAACGCTTCCTCTTCCCTGCCCGAAGCCCTCCAGGCGCTGCGCAACCGCAATTCCTGACTCTGGTGAACATTTCGATTGGTTGTCATCCCGTCTATAACGGTTTTGGCGTTGTCAAGAGACACGTGTAGCGTAGCTCTTTGCTGGTTGTCTCTTTTCTTCCTTAAACCGAGTCTTTGTTTTGCGACCAAGGCTCGTTCCGTAATCTGCGGGTGGAACGCTTTTGGTTCCACCCGCCATCTATTCGATCACTTCCGCGACCCTGATTACTTCTTCAAACTCCCCCACTCTTTGGGGAGGCAGGAGGCCTACTCAAACGGACGGCCCTAACTGCGGCCACGGGATGACCCCGGCTCTCCTGCACACGGACCCTGGATGAGCTGCGCATAATCCATTTCCCCGCGCAGCATCCAGTACAACCGCACCGCCAACTTCCGCGCCATGGCCACTTTCGCCAACGCGCGGCCTTTCCGATGCGCCAGCCGTTGCGCCGCAGTTCCGGCTCATACCGCACCGCACGCCGCGCCGCTTCCACCAACACCCAGCGCAGGAACGCACTCCCTTGCTTGCTGATGTGCCCCAGCCGCTGCCGTCCGCCACTGGACGCCTCGCTGGGAATCAGTCCGAAATAACGGGCCACCTGTTTCCCGCGCGCAAACCGGCTCGCCGGCCCCAGCGTCAGCACGAACGCCAGCGCCGTCACCGGCCCCACGCCCACCAGCACCGGCTTCGGCAACACCGCGTAAAACGCCCGCACCTCTTCCCGGTTCTCGTGGCGGAGCGTCTTCTCCACCAACTCCTTCGTCTCCCTATCCATCATGGCAATCTGCTGATAGCCCGGATGAAAATCGCAACTTATATAATGATCCTCATGTTCGGCTCCTTCCTCCCGAACCTTGGTCGCTCGATACGCCCAAGTCTACCCGGGTCCAAGGAGCCAACACCGTTATGAAATCAAGCGGAGTCCGCGCCGTTTGCGGCACGCCGTGGAGGGATCGGGGCGCCATCTCTGCGGCTCCACCCCGTCCGCAAACCACCCACCCTCTTGGTTTACTTAAAACTGAAAACTGATAACTTCTCTCAATTCACGCTTCCGCCCGCGAACTGCCCCGCAAACGCTTCCGCCTCGTCCTCGCTCTCCAAACTCTCCAGCAGCGCCAGCCCTTCCCGCAGCCGCGCCATTCCCTTCTCCAGCGCCTCGCACGCCACCCGCCCAGACTCTTCCGCGATCAATTCCAGGCAATCATCCATCGCTTCCGCATCCGGCAGTATCCTCGTGTCCAGCAGGCCCACCAGCCGCTCCAGTGCCTTCTCCTGGATCCGCTCCAATGCCACTTCCGGCTCCACCTGTTCCATGCACAGGTCCGCACACATTCCCGCCAGCGCGTCCGCCATGTGGCTCGCGCGAATGCGTCTTCGCAATTCCGTTCTTGCGTTAAGGGCCGTGGCGCTGATCATTGTCGTTCCCCTTCCAGTCGCATGGTTCTGCTCCGCCGAGACTACTCACCACCCCTGCCCCACACAATAGACCATGCGTATCAGTCAATACCCCTCTACGCACACTTCCGTGCCCCTTGGAGTGCGGCACCTTGGCGCCGCTTTTGCCACCACCGCCCCACCTCCCAACCGCTCGCCACCGCCCAAATCCCCTCGTCATCCCGCCTGCCCTGCTTGCCCCGAGTTACGAGGGAAGCCTCGAAGGGGCCGTAGCGCTGAAGCTACATTCCCCCGCCCTCCTCAGACTGTCATCCCGAGCGAAGCGACCCGACTTTTTCCCCGCGCCGTACTTTGGCGCGTCGGGTCGCGTAGTCGAGGGATCCCTCCGTCGCCTCTCTCCTCTACGTGGCACAGTCACTCCTGACTGTGCTCTTGGGTTTCTCTCCCCCTTCTTCTTTTCTTCTTGGCCTCCCTCTGCGATCTCTGTGTAAGCCTTTTCTTGCCTCCTGATCGCTGATATCTGGTCGCTTATAACCCTATTCCGTCCCATTCTTCTCTGTGAACTCTGTATCCTCCGTGCCCTCTGCGTTAATCTTTTTCTTACGCCCGCTCGTTATATAATCCGCCCCACTAAGGAGCCCTCCGATGCCCCACACCATTCTTCGCACAGCCTGCGCCCTCTCATTCTTTCTATTTTTCTCTTCGTTCTCTTCCGCCCAGGAATTATCACCGCGCCAGAAAGAGGTCTGGCAAATGGAACAGCTCTATTGGAAGGATGTAAAAGACGCCAACGCCACCCACTACATGACCCTCTGGCACGAGGAATTCCTCGGCTGGCCCAGCTTCAGCCCTCATCCCGTCGGCAAAGACGGCATCGCCGATAGCCTCGCCGCCTGGTTTGCCGGCTTCGTCAGCTACGAATTCCTCGAAAAATCCGTCCGCGTCACCGGCGACATCGGCATCACACAATACGCCGTCAACATCACGCGTACCAAATCCGACGGCACACTCGCAACCAACGTCACCCGCATCACTCACACCTGGCTCAAAACAAAAAGCACCTGGCAAATCATCGGCGGGATGTCCGCCGTCGTTTCTTCTTCCGCTCCACCCGTTCCATCAGCAGCCGCACCATCGTTCGTGCCCTTTGGAGTGCGGCGGCTCGCCGCCGCTTTTGCGACGCCAGCCCCGCCTCCCAACCGCTATCCAGTTCACAAACGCATCCCACGCAAAACCGCCAACAACCTCAAAACCAAAAACACCTGGCAAATCATCGCCGGGATGTCCGCCGTCGTCTCGCTTTCCTCTGCGCCCGCTCCTCCAGCCGCCGCACCATCGTTCGTGCCCGCCGCTCCTGCGTTGCCTGCTGTTTCCCGCTCGTAATAAACCGCACAATCTGACGCCGCAGCGCCGTCGTTACCCCGCGAAACTCCGCCTGCGCCCGCGGCGCTAGCCGCAGCGCCATCGCCAGCGCCGGTGGCACCGCCGGTTCTCGCGGCTCCTCGTCGCGTTCCAGCGCCACCTCCACCACCGCTCCCGCATCCACCCGCAATTTCTTTCGTATCTCTCCGTGAATCGCCAGGCGGTGGCATCCGCGTCCCCGCGGCACCAGTGTCGTTCGCAACGGCACACCCTCCACCGTTCCCTGCACCGCCACATTCACCTCATCCGCGGCAATCTCGCGAGACACCTCGGCCGGCACATCCACATACCGGATGATTCCCACCTTATAAATTCGCCCTGAGAAAACGTGGAAGGATTTCCGCATCACCGCCGCCCAGCCCAAGCATCCAAAAGGTTCGCTTTGCCTTATTGGTCCCTGCACATGGAATATCCCAGATTGTCATTCCGAGCGGAGCGAGGAATCTGCTTTTCCCTTGTGCGAATAGGACATTACTTCTCCACCCTTCAATAAAGCACGTACTCGGATCTGCCCGCGTTCCTCACGCTGCGGCCTCTCCGCTTACTGCCTCTGCTCTTCTCCGAAACTTAAAACTGACCACTGATAACTTACAACTTCTTCCTCCCCACTTGCCCCACCTGCTTTAATTTTCTCTTCCGTCTTTGGCTTGGGCTCCTCTTCTCTGTGAACTCTGTGCTCTCTGTGTCCTCTGCGTAATTCTTCGCCTTCCGCCGCGGTGAAAACTCTTTCACTCTTTCACTCTTCTTCCCCACCTCGTCATCTCCGTTCCCAGCGTTTACCGCGACCCGGCCGGTTCCCCCTTGCTTCCTGATCTCTGATCGCTGATATCTGATATCCTTCTTCCCCAAAACTTACAATTTCTTCACTCCCAAATGCAGCGCCACCGTCCCCAACGTCATCAGCACATACCGCGGCTCCGCGTACCCCGCCTGCCGCATCTGCTCCGCAAACTCCTCCGGCCGGAAAAATCGCGCCACCGACTTCGGCAAATACCGGTACGCCATCGCATCCCCCGAAATCACCCCGCCAATCACCGGCAAAATTTTCCTGCAGTAAAACCGGTACAGCTCGCCAATCACCCCCGGCGGCGGCTCCGTAAACTCCAGGATCGCCAGCGTCCCTCCCGGTTTCAGCACCCGCAGAATCTCCCGCAGCCCCGCTTCATAATTCGCCAAATTCCGAAAACCGAACGCCGTCGTCACCAGATCAAACGCCTCATCCGCAAACGGCAGCCGCAGCGCATCCGCCTCAAAAAACTTCACCACCCGCGCTCCATTTCCCGCCGCCGCGCTCTTTTCCCGCGCCCGCACCAGCATCGTGTGGGAAAAGTCCGCACCGATAATCCGTGCCTTCGCCTCGCGCGCCAGCGCAAACGCCAGATCCCCCGTCCCGCAGCACAAATCCAGCACCACTGCATCCGCGCGCCGCAAAATCGCCTGCAACTCCCGCGCCGTCCGCGCCCGCCACCTCTTATCCATCTGCCCGCTCAGCAAATGATTCAGCAGGTCATACCGCGGCGCAATCCGCGTAAACATCTCGCGCACTTTTTGCGAAGCGTCCTGCTCGCTCGTTGCGCCTTCCGGTTGTGTGCCTTTCGGAAACGTTCGTCCTTCAACCACGGCCCTGCCCCGTTGCTTCGCTCACAATCTCCACCACCGGCCGCTGCAAACACTCCGGCGCGCACCGCAGCACGCATTCCACCATCTTCGCCGGCACATCGTCATACGAACTCGCCCTCCCCAGCCGCGGCGCAAGCACAAATCGCACTTTGCCCCCGCGCGCCTTTTTGTCCGCGTGCATCGCCTCAAACAATCTCTTCGGGCTCGTCCTCGGCCATCCCGGCAGCGGCCCCACGCGCTTGATCAGCGACACGATGCGAGACACCGCGTCCCCCGGCGTGTGCACCACCCCATATCCCAGCAGCGCCGCGCACATCATCCCCCAAGCCACCGCTTCCCCATGCTGGTAGCGCCGGTAGCGCGTCGCCGATTCCAGCGCGTGCCCAAACGTGTGCCCGTAATTCAAAATCTCCCGCAGCCCGGATTCCCGCTCGTCCTGGCTCACCACCCACGTCTTAATCTCCACCGATCGCCGGATAATGTGCTCCAGCGCCGCCGCCTCGCGCCGCAAAATCTTCTCCAGATTTTCTTCCAGGTAAGCGAACAACTTCGCATCCGCAATCACCCCGTACTTGATCACTTCCGCCAGCCCGCCGCGAAATTCCCGCTCCGGCAAACTCCCCATCGCCTGCGGATCGGCCAGCACCAGTCGCGGCGGATAAAACGCCCCGACCAAATTCTTCCCTTCCGGCAAATTCACTCCGGTCTTCCCGCCAATCGCGCTGTCCACCTGCGCCACCAGCGTCGTCGGCACCTGCACCAGCGCGACGCCGCGCAAATACGAAGCCGCCACAAATCCCGTCACATCTCCCACTACGCCGCCGCCCACCGCCACCAGCAGCGATTTCCGGTCCGCGCCCGCTCGCACCAACTTCCGCGTCAGCAACTCCACCGTCGCCAGATTCTTCGCCGCCTCCGCATCGTCAAACAAATGCACCACCGGCGCCGCGCCCCGCGCAAAACTTCCCGCGAACGCCTTTCCCACCGCTCGCCACACCTTCGGCGAACTCACCACATGCACGCTCGAAAACCGCCCCAGCTTCGCAATCTCCCGCCCCGCCCTCCCCAACAACCCCGCCGCGCACACCACCCCATATCGCCCCGCACCCGCCCGCACCCACACAGTCCGTGCCTTCGCCCGCGTCTTCGTCCCAGTCTTCGTCCGCCTTAGCGTTGTTGTTTTCGCCCGCGTCCTCGTGTCCATCCGCGTCTTCGCCTTCTTCATCTCTCGTAATTCCCTCTCCCCACAATGTATCACCATCCCGCACGGACTTGAGGGCGCCCCATCCTTCGCGCCTTATGCGAAGGGTGGGCTCTTACGATCGGACGCCTCCACCTTTCTTCCCTTTCACTCTTTCATTCTTCTTCCTCTTCTCTGCCGGGTGCCCCAGGTTCGGTTTTCTACCTGGGTCTTGGGTTTGCCTTTTCCTATTTTGTCGTCCCGAGCGAAGCGGCCCGATTTTTTCTTGCGCGCCGCTTTTACGATCTCAGCCCCACCCACCACTCGTCATCCGGAGGCCCGCTTACCCACTCAAAATTGTCATCCCGACCGGAGTGCCGCGCATTTTGCGGCACGCAGTGGAGGGATCTGCTTTTCCCGTTCTTCTCTGCGAACTCTGCGTCCTCTGTGATCTCTGCGTAAGCCTTTTCTTGCCTCCTGATCGCTGATCTCTAATCGCTGATATCCCTCTTCTCACGCCTCCTAATTACTGCTAACTGCTACCTTTTCCCCCCGTGCTACCATACTTCTGCGCCTCCCGAAGGCCCACATGACACTCTCCCCCAAATCCTGCCAAGCCGATTACCTCGTCATCGGTTCCGGAGTCGCCGGCGTGCGCGCCGCCATCGAGCTCAGCCAGGCCGGCACCGTCCTCGTCCTCGCCAAGTCCGATCTCTCCGAATCCGCCACCGCCTACGCCCAAGGCGGCATCGCCGTCGCTCTCAGCGACGAAGACGAAATCGGCCTTCACGAGCAGGACACCCTCAACGCCGGCGACGGCCTCTGCCGTCCCGACGCCGTCGCTCTCCTCGTCGAAGAAGGCCCCAAGTACATCACCCAGCTCATCGAATGGGGCACCGAGTTTGACCGCGCCGGCACCAAGCTCGCCTTCACCCGCGAAGCCGCCCACAGCCGTTCCCGCATCCTTCACGCCCACGGCGATTCCACCGGCCGCGAAATCAGCCGCGCCCTCCTCGCTCGCGCCCACACCATCCCGCATCTCCACCTGCGCGCCCACGCCTTCACCACCGAACTCATTCTCGAAAACGGCCGCGCCGTCGGCGTCCGCTTTCTCGACGAAACCGATGCCTCCCTCCACGAAGTCCGCGCCGGCGCCATCCTCCTCGCCACCGGCGGACTCGGCCAGCTCTACCGCGAAACCACCAATCCCGATGTCGCCACGGGTGACGGCATGGCCATCGCCTACGAAGCCGGCGCCGTCCTCTCGGACATGGAATTCGTCCAGTTTCATCCCACCGCCCTCGCCGTCAAGGGCGCCCCGCGGTTCCTTCTCAGCGAAGCCCTTCGCGGCGAAGGCGGCATCCTCCGCAATATCAATCTCGAACGATTCATGAAGCGCTACCACGAAGCGCAAGAGCTCGCTCCGCGCGATGTCGTCGCCCGCGCCATCGTCAGCGAAATGCACAAAACGGACAGCCAGCATGTCTATCTCGACATGACCGAAAAGCCCAGGGATTTCCTGGAAAAGCGTTTCCCGCGCATCTACGCCACCTGCCTCGGCTACGGCCTCGATCTTTCCAGCGACCTCGCTCCCGTCAGTCCCGCCGCGCACTTCATCATGGGCGGCGTCAAAACCGATCTTTGGGGACGCACCTCCATCCCCGGCCTTTACGCTGCCGGTGAAACCGCCGCCACCGGCGTCCATGGAGCCAATCGCCTCGCCAGCAATTCCCTCCTCGAAGGCCTCGTCTTCGGCGCGCGCTCCGGCATCGCCATGATGCAAGACGCCCCCGGCTCCAAAAAGAAGCAGCTCAACATGCCCGGCAGCCCCGTTCCCAAACCCGGCAAAGCCAGCAACGCCCAAGCTGCCGCGCCAAAAGCCAAGCCGCCCGCCTCGCCCGCTCTCCAAAAACTTCGCGAAGTAATGTGGAAGCAGGTCGGCATCCTACGCGACGGCAAGGAACTCAAAGCCGCTCTCGACTCCCTGCAAGCCATGCAAATCCCCCTCGCCGACAAGAATGGCCGCTGCGATCACGAGTTGAAGAATCTCCACGCCCTCGGCATTCTCATAACCCGCAGCGCCCTGGCCCGCGAAGAAAGCCGCGGCAGCCATTACCGCTCCGACTTCCCCTACCGCGACGACGACAAATTCCCATCCCACTCCCAAATCTCCCTTCTCCACGACCCCTCCTTCGAAAAATAGCCGCCTTCGGAGTGCGGCGCCTCGCCGCCGCTTTCACTCTTACACTCTTTCACTCTTTCACTGATCGACGGAGGGTGCCCCAGGTTCGATTTTTTACCTGGGTCTTGGGTTCCTCTTCCCTCTGCGAATCTACGTTTCCCCAGCGGCCCAGGCAAAATTCGCGCCCTACCCTCGATTGTCATCCCGACCGGAGCGGCCCGATTTTTTCCTTCGCGCCGTTTTCTGGCGCGTCGGGCCGCGTAGTGGAGGGATCGTGGCACACTCCCATCAGCACACCAAAACCCGTCATTCCGAGCGGAGTCCGCGCAGCGAGGAATCACTCTTTCACTCTTTCACTCTTTCACTCTTCTTTTCTCTGTGCCCTCTGTGTTCTTCCCTCTGTGAACGGCGCCTGCCCCGATCCGGTCGGGGTGTGACCGTCCCCCTCCTCTTCTCTTCGAACTCCGCGTCCTCTGTGTTCTCTGCGTTAAAGCCTTTCTCCTCGCCTTTTCTTTCAACTTTCAACCTCTCCTATCCCTCCAAACACACCCCTCCCCGCAAAATCCCTCACCCAATTTGTATATTATTCCCAATCCCAGGCAGGTCTACTTCGACTGCAGTTCCTTCACCGCTTCCAGAATCGTATGCCCCACAATCGCCATCGTTCGCGCGCTAATCTTGTCGATCGCATCCTCCGGCGTATGCCAGTACGGCACATCGTTGAAATCAAGGTCGATGATATCCACCGAAGGCACATCCCGCTTCGTAAACGAAAAATGATCGTCACCGCCGATATCGGTAGGTTCATTCAGGAAAATCTTGGAATAGCCGAGTTTCGCCGCGGTCCCCCACACCATATTCACCAGCCATTTCGTGGATTCGCCGTCGGCCCGGAAGTGTGGCCTGCGTCCCCCAACCAGGTCCGCCAGAATGAACGCCTTCACCTTCTTCAAATCCCCGCTGTTCGCCAGCCGCGCCGCCATTTCCCGGCTCCCATACCGGTTGTCCGGATCCACCCACTCCTTGTTCACCGCCTCTTCCCCGTCGAAAAACGCAATCCACACCGCATACTTCCCCGCCTGCTTCTGTCCGCACAGCAGCCGCGCAATCTCCAGCATCACTCCTGTGGACGACCCGCCGTCATCCGCGCCCACAAAATTCTCCAGCCGCTTCGTGTCGTAATGCGTCCCCAGCAAAATAATCCCCGGCGTTTCCCCCGGAATTTTCACCAGGATATTCTTCATCGCCAGCCGCCCCGCCGGCGTATCCGCCGAAAACGAATCCGTCTCCACCGCGCAGCCGTACGACTTCAGCTCCGCCTCCAGATAATCCTGCAAGTTGGCCAGCGCCGCCGATCCCGCAGGCCTCGGCCCGAAGCTCACCTGCTTCCTCACCTGCTCGTACGCGCGCTTCCCGTCAAACCCATCCATCTTTTCCGGCGCAGGCACATCCTCCACAACCGCCGGCGGATTCCCCGCCACCGCGCTCATAAACGGTTTCTCCGCCGTAGCAGCCGCTGGCACCGCCGCACTCCCCCCCGACTTGCACCCCAGCCCCACCACCGCCACCACAATCAACAACCCCACTCGCCCAGCACCCATTCCTGTCACCCACAGCGCATGTGGAGTGCGGCGGCTTGCCGCCGCTTTTGCGCTTGCCAGCCCCGCCGCCAAACCGTCACTCTTCCACTCTTTCACTCTTTCACTCTTTCACTTTTTCACTCTTCTCAAATCCCCGCCCCCGCCTTCTCCGCCTCTTCCCTCTTCCTCTTCTTCTTCACCACCGACGCCGACACCGCAATCCCCACAAAATACAACAACACCATCGGCAGCATGAAAATCAGCATCGTCTGCGCATCCGGCGTCGGCGTAATAATTGCCGCCACTACCGCAATGATCAAAACCGCGTAGCGGAAATTGTGCCACAGAAACTTCGGCGTCACGATTCCAAACAAGGACAAAAAGAAAATCAAAATGGGCAGCTCAAACACCAGCCCCAGCCCCAGCAACACCATCAGCACCAAATCGAAGTACTCATTCACGGTGATCATCGGGGCGATCGGACCCGCGTTTCCCTGGAAGCTCACCAGGAACTTCAGCATGTATGGCAGCGTAACGAAATATCCGAACGCAATCCCCGCCAAAAACAGAAACACGGTCGAGAACATAAATCCGGTTATCGCGCTACGTTCATGCTTGTAGAGTGCCGGGGCCACAAACAACCAAACCTGGTACAGCACAATCGGCGACGCCATCACCACGCCCAGGTACACCCCCAGCGTGATATAGGTATTCAGATAACCTGCGGGATGTGTGTAATACAGGTGTGGAATCTGATGCGCATCAGTTAGCGCCTTGATGATCGGGGTTGTGATCCACTTGATCGCATACTTCGACAGCCCCACTCCGACAAACGCGCCAATCCCGATTGCATACAACGAATTGATAATTCTCTTCCGCAGTTCCGACAGGTGTTCGAAAAACGTCATCTGTCCACCGGGTTCTTGTCCCCGGTTCATGATGGACATCGGCGTGGTATCAGGCAGGTTGCTGTTGGTCATGAGAGGGCGTGGATTCCGTCGCTGCTACGCTTTCGTCAGTTGCGCTTTCCCCATTTGCACCATCACTCGCTGCGTTCTTGCTCGTCACCTGTTCACTGCTTCCTGCTTCTTTGCTTCCTGCTTCGCTGGCTGCTCTTTCGCTCACTCCAATATCGGTTCGCGGGACGGCCTCGGCCACCGGTGTAATCACCGGCCCCTCCGTCATTGCTCTCTCGGCGGAAAAAGGTGCGGGCAGCGCCTCCACCCCGGTCGTTGGGGCCGCTAGCGCATTTGGAGGATTCTTGGCATTCTGCGCATTTTGCGCCGTGGTCTCGGCAATCGTCGCCGCTGTCACCGCCTCGGCTGCTTGCTTCCGCAATTCCGACAGCCGCGCTTGCCGTTCCAGGTCCCGCATCTCCTCTTCAAACGCGCTCCGGAAGTCGGTCGAAGCCTTCCGGAACTCCGCCATCAGCTTGCCCAGGCTACGCGCCAGCTCCGGCAGCTTCTGGGGTCCAAAGACCACCAGCACCACCAGGAATACCACGATCATGTGGGGAACACTCAACATAGTTTGTAGCGGCCACCTTCAGATGGCCCCTTCTCGGTTTTCTCTTGCTTTTGTAGTGGCCGACCTTCAGGTCGGTTCACTCTTGGGTTTCTCTTGTTCTTGTAGGGCCCGTCCTTTTTACCCTGAGCATTGCGAAGGGCTGAGGCGGGCCGCTCTTGGGTTTGCTCTTTCTCGGGGATGCGTCCCTACGCACCCTCTTTGCATCATAGAAAGGGTAGCCAGCGGTGTCAAACAACACTTGTCACCGCCCATGCTATACTGGACTTTCATTGCCCGATTTCGGGCGGCGTTCGCCCTGTAGCTCAGGCCTTCAGGCCTGAGGCTTTTTCTTGGGTTTGTAGCGGCCGCCTTCTGCGGCGGGCGCCTTTGGTTCTTGTGGCACAGTCACTCCTGACTGTGCCCCTGGGTTTGTTCTTTCTTTAGGAGGCCGGGGCTTCAGCCCCGGCGAAAGGGCCTAATAACGGTTGGGCTTTAGCCCCTGAAGCTAGCTCTTAGTGCAGCACCAAACGCAGCACCGTCGCCCAGATCTCTAGTTCGCCGTACCACTGAGGTTACTCATGAATCTTGAACGTCGCGGCCTGGTCATAGTCGTTGTAGTCCTCCTCGTTTCCGCTGTCCTTGGCGGCATCTACGGCCCCTCCGTCCGTGCCACCACTTCCAACGTGGACGACTACCAGACCGCCGTCCGCGACTTCACCTCGGTTCTCTCCCTCGTCCAGGACAACTACGCCGAGCCCGTGGACACGGACAAGGCCATCTACCAGGGCGCCATCCCCGGCATGCTCCGTATGCTCGACCCGCACTCCAATTTCTTCGATGCCCACCAGTTCGCCCTCCTCCAGGAAGACCAGCACGGCAAATATTACGGCGTGGGCATGGTCGTCGCTCCCCGCGAAAACCACACCGTCGTCATCTCTCCCTACGTCGGCGCGCCCGCCTATAACGCCGGCCTGCGCCCGGGCGATGTCATCATCCAGGTGGACGCCAAGTCCACCGACGGCCTCACCACCAGCGAAGTCGCCGACATGCTCAAGGGCCCCAAGGGCACCGTCGTCAAGATTGTCGTCACCCGCGAGGGCTACGCCGATCCCCTCGTCTTCACCGTTACCCGCGACGAAATCCCCCGCCATTCCGTGGACATCTCTTTCCTCATCCAGCCCGGCATCGGCTACATCCGCCTCTCGCAATTCAACGACACCACCGACCGCGAGCTTGCCGACGCCCTCAAGCAGCTTGGCGCCAATTCCCTCGATGGCCTCATCCTCGATATGCGCGGCAATCCCGGTGGCCTTCTCAATGAAGCCGTCGCCGTCGGCGACATGTTCCTCGAGAAAGACCAGCTCATCGTCTCCTATCACGGACGCAGCGCTCCGGAGCGCCGCTTCAAGGCCGTTCGCGGCAATCAGGGCATGAACGTGCCCCTAGTGATCCTCGTCAACAACAACTCCGCCTCCGCCGCTGAAATCGTCACCGGCGCCGTTCAGGATCACGACCGCGGCCTCGTCGTTGGCGAAACCACTTTCGGCAAGGGCCTCGTGCAAACCGTGCAGCGCCTCGCCGAAAACACCGGCCTCGCTCTCACCACCGCGCGTTACTACACCCCCAGCGGCCGCCTCATCCAGCGCGACTACAAATCCGTCTCGCTCTACGCCTACCACTACGAGCGCAAGGTCCCCGATCACCCCACGGAAGTTCGCCAGACCGACAGCGGCCGTCCCGTCACCGGCGGCGGCGGCATCACTCCCGATATAGTCGTCCCCACTCCCAAGCCCACCAAGTTCCAGGAAACCCTGTATCGCGCCGATGTCTTCTACCCCGTCGAGCAGGGCGTCGGCAGTTTCACCCGCTATTACCTCGGCACCAAGCCCGCCATCACCCACAGCTTTGAAGTGGATGATCGCATTATGAAAGAATTCCGCGATTACCTCACTCGCGCCAACATCCGTTACACTGAACCCGAGATGGCCGAAAATCTCGATTGGATCAAGCGCAAGATCAAGCAGGAAGTTTTCATGTCCACCTATGGCACTCAGGAGGGCTTCAAGATCCTTCTCGAAGCCGATCCCCAGGTGCAAAAGGCCATCGAAGCCATTCCGCAAGCCCGCGCCCTCTACGAAAACGCCCGCAAAGTCGTAGCCCAGCGCACCGGCGCCTCCCCCGACCAACCCTAACCAATCTCCAACCGATGCGGAGGGTGCCCCAGGTTCGATTTTTTACCTGGGTCTTGGGTTTCTCTTGTGGCACAGACACTCCTGTCTGTGCTCTTGGGTTTCTCTTGTACTTGTCGACCCCGACATGCGGCCGGGTGCCCCACACGCCGCCTCTGCGTGTGGGTCTTGGGTTCCTCCTGCAACGCCACCTCACCCTTGAACTTGAGGGTGCCCCATCCTTCGCGTTTTGTGCGAAGGGTGGGCTCTTACGACCGGTCACCTCCGCCCCTCTTCTCTGCGAATTTCTGCGCCCTCCGCGCCTCTGCGTTATCCGTTCTCTTTCCTTTTCTTCTCTTCTCTCCCTTCTTCTCTTTCCGACACTGAAAACTGACAACTTAAAACTGCAATCCCCTTTGTCCTCCCGCTTCCCCTCTGCTAAAATCCTAAAAGTTGCTACTCGTGGGCGTGTAGCTCAGCTGGGAGAGCGCGTCGTTCGCAACGACGAGGTCGCAGGTTCGAACCCTGTCACGTCCACCATTCCTTCTTCCTTCCCGCAACTCCCTCCACTTCCATCTTTTCTTGCCCCAAGATTCCGCGTAAACTACTTTCATCGTTCTCGCTCCCGTTCGTGTCAGTTACCAGCAGCAACGCGAAAATAACCTGGCTGCGACATTCCAGAAACCTGGGTCAAGCCACACTCGATCCAGCCAGAGGTCAACTGTGAAGACAGTAACGGCCGACCCAGTTTTATCCGAAACTTCCCTCTTCCGGGTCTCCCTCGCGCAGACCACGCAGGATTTGGAGGAGTGCCAGCGCCTCCGCTATCTCGTCTTCAATCTCGAACTGGGCGAAGGCCTCTCCACCTCCAAACGCTCCGGCCTGGACATCGATCCCTTCGACTCCTTCTGCGACCACCTCATGGTCCGCGATCTGGAAACCAGCAAGCTCGTCGGCACCTATCGCCTGCAAACCGGGGAAACCGCCGCGCAAAATCTCGGCTATTACGGCAATCAGCTCTTCGATTTCACCCCCTACGATCCTGTGCGCAAAGAAGTCCTCGAGCTCGGCCGCGCCTGCGTCCACGTCGATTTCCGCAACACCCTCGTCCTGCACAGCCTCTGGAAGGGCCTGGCCATCTACGCCACCCGCACCGAATCGCGCTATCTGCTCGGTTGCAATTCCATCTCTTCGCAGGACGAAAACTTCGGCGCCGCCATGTACGAATCCCTGAAGGCCAAATACCTCGTCGAATCTCGCCTCCGCACCTTGCCGCAGCCTGGTTGCTGCTGCACTCCCACGGGAGCCCTCGTCGAAATCACGCGTCCCCCGCGACTCTTCCGCGCCTATCTCGATATCTCCGCCCGCGTTTGCGGCCCTCCCGCCATCGACCGCGAGTTCAAGACCATCGACTTCCTCACCCTGATCGACCTGGCCCATCTCCCCGACCGCGTCCGCACCCGCTTCTTTTAACCCGCCTCAATCTCCGCGTCTTGTCCAATTTGGAGTGCGGCGGCTTGCCGCCGCTCTTACGGTTGCATGCCCCGCCGACAAACCGCAGTTCATCTCCGCCCCCAACCCCGCTCAATCTTTTCGTCTTGCGCCTCTTTCTTCTCTTCTCGCGCTTTACGCCGCCCAACCCAAGTACTTGAGGGTGCCCCATCCTTCGCGCTTTATGCGAAGGGTGGGCTCTTACGACCGGGCACCTCCGTCCCTCTTCTCTTCCAGTCTTCCTCTTCTCTGCGTTTTTTCTGGTTCACCCCGCCCAACCCAAGTACTTGAGGGTGCCCCATCCTTCGCGCTTTATGCGAAGGGTGGGCTCTTACGATCGGGCACCTCCGTCCCTCTTCTCTTCCAGTCTTCCTCTTCTCTTCCAGTCTTCCTCTTCTCTTCCAGTCTTCCTCTTCTCTTCCAGCCTTCCTCTTCTCTGCGTTTTTTCTGGTTCACCCCGCCCAACCCAAGTACTTGAGGGTGCCCCATCCTTCGCGCTTTATGCGAAGGGTGGGCTCTTACGACCGGGCACCTCCGTCCCTCTTCTCTTCCAGTCTTCCTCTTCTCTTCCAGCCTTCCTCTTCTCTGCGTTTTTTCTGGTTCACCCCGCCCAACCCACGTACTTGAGGGTGCCCCATCCTTCGCGTTTTGTGCGAAGGGTGGGCTCTTACGACCGGGCACCTCCGTCCCTCTTCTCTTCTCTGAACTCTGCGTAATTCTTTGCCTTTCTCTTCAGCTGTTGACTGTAAACTGTGAGCTGTAAACTTCCTTCGGAGGTCACCCATGCACTCACAACGCAAACTCATCCCCGCGCTCGCACTTCTCCTCTTCTGTCTCTCCACCGCTAGCGCCCAATCCTCCCTCTCCCCCGATCTCCAGCAAAAAATCGACAAACTCGCCGCCGATGCCCTCGTCAAGACCGGCGTCCCCAGCGCCTCCGTCGCCATCGTCAAGGACTCCCGCGTCGTCTATCTCCACGCCTACGGCGACGCCCGCCTCGATCCCCGCACGCACGCCACTCCCGCGATGCGCTACAGCATCGGCTCCATCAGCAAGCAATTCACCGCTTCCTCCATCCTTCTCCTCCAGGAACAGGGCAAGCTCTCCCTCGACGACAAAGTCTCTAAATTCCTCCCTCATCTCACCCGCGCCAACGAAGTCACCATCCGCCAACTCCTCTCCCACACCTCCGGCTATCAAGATTACTGGCCGCAAGACTACGTCATGCCCAACATGCTCCAGCCCACCACCGCGCAACTAATCCTCGACCAGTGGGCCCGCAAGCCTCTCGATTTCGATCCCGGCACCAAGTGGCAATACTCCAACACCAATTTCGTCATCGCCGGTCTCATCGTCGAAAAGGTTTCCGGCGTGCCTCTCCTCACCTTCCTCCAACAAAAAGTTTTCCAGCCGCTCTCCATGACCAGCGTCCTCAACACGGACCAGGAACGCCTCGGCGACACCGACCCCACCGGCTACCAGCGTTACGCCCTCGGCCCGCCGCGCCCTGCCCCCAAGGAAGGCAAAGGCTGGCTCTTCGCCGCCGGCGAACTCGCCATGACCGCCGAAGATCTCGCCAAGTGGGATATCTCCATCATGGATCAGAAACTTCTGCAGCCCGCTTCCTATCGTGAATTTGCAACCGATGTCCTGCTGAAGAATGGCCTCGGCACGCGCTACGGCCTCGGCGTGGATGTGCGCACCGATGCCGGCCACCGCTCGCTTTCCCACAGCGGCGAAGTCTCCGGCTTCACCTCCGAAAACATCGTCTTCCCCGACGAGCGCGTCGCCATCGTCGTCCTCACCAATCAAGACGCCGCCGACGCCGCCGCCAACATCGCCCACGCCATCGCGCCCCTGCTCCTCGCCAGCGACGATCCCGCCACCCCGCAAAAACTCGAACAAGCCCGCAAAATCTTCGCCGGTCTGCAGCGCGGCGCCATCGACCGCTCGCTCTTCACCGACAACGCCAATTTCTATTTCAACGCTCAAGCCCTCCAGGATTTCGCCGCCAGCCTCGGCTCTCTGGGCACCCCCGAAGAATTCACCCAAAAGCGCCAAGCCCTCCGCGGCGGCATGATCATGCGCGCCTATCGCATCAAATTCCCCAAGCAGGAACTCCAAGCCTGGACCTACGAACTCCCCACCGGCCAACTCGAACAATTCCAAGTCGCCCCCCAGGACTAATCTCGAGCGGCTCATCAGCTTCTGGAAAAGCTCCGAAATTTAGGGGGTCGGAGCTTCAGCTCCGGCATGGAGCACTGCCACCCAATTGGGCTTTAGCCCCTGAAGACTCTTGCTCTAGGTTTTCTCTTCCTCATGTGGGGGCCACCCGGCACCCGTCCCGCCCTCGCCGATTACCTCATCACCGCCATCCCCCGCCACTTCCCCCCATTCTGGAAACAATCCAAAATCATCTCCCCCCGCCAATTCATCACCCTATCCGCCCCCCACTCATTCCCTGATGCCCGCGCCGTCATCCCGAGCTTCGAGGGATCTCTCTTGCTTCTGTAGGGCCCGCCTTCCGAGGCGGGCCGCTCTTGGGTTCCTCTTGGATTGCACCGCCAATCCCGAGTACTTGAGGGTGCCCCACCCTCGTCCTATGAGGGTGGGCGCTTACGATCGCACACCTCGCTCCCTCTTCTCTGTTGGGTGCCCCAGGTTCGATTTTTTACCTGGGTCTTGGGTTCCTCTTCCCCGCGAATCCCTACGCACCGCTCGAGACTGTCATCCCGAGCGAAGCGGCCCGACTTTTTCTTCCGCGCCGATTTCTGGCGCGTCGGGCCGCGCACTCGAGGGATCTCTCATGCGGCTTTCTTTTCTCTGTGAATTCTGTGCTCCTCCCTCTGCTTGCCGCGCGCCCCACACGCCGCGCTTGCGTGCGACTCTTGGGTTCCCCTTGTGGCACAGACACTCCTGTCTGTGCTCTTGGGTTCCTCTTCTCTGCGAATCTCTGCGTCTCTGCGTTATCTTTTCTCTTTCTTAACTCTGTTCCCGCTGTGTTCCTCCCTCTGTGACCGGCGCCCGCCGTTTACCCGACCCGGTCAGTGCGTTGTCTTTTCTCCGTCATTCCGAACGGAGTCCGCGAAGCGCGACTTTTGCGCCCGTACGCTTCGTCGGGGTGAGGTACGCTTTTCCATCGCACCTCTTTTGTGCGATGAATCCCTCTTCCTCTTCTCTGCCGGGTGCCCCATCCTCGTTTTTTGAGGGTGGGTCTTGGGTTCTTCTTCTCTGCGAACTCTGTGCTGTCAGTGAACTCTGTGTAAGTCTTCCGCTTTCCGCCGGGTGCCCCACACGCCGCGTCTGCCGGGTGCCCCATCCTCGTTTTTTGAGGGTGGGTCTTGGGTTCCTCTTGTGGCACAGTCATTCCTGACTGTGCTCTTGGGTTCATCTTCTCTGCGCCTTCAGCGTCGGCGTTTACCCCGACCCGGTCGGGCTGTTTCGCTTTTCTCTTCCTGCCGGGTGCCCCATCCTCGTTTTTGGAGGGTGGGTCTTGGGTTCTTCTTCTCTGCGAACTCTGTGCTGTCAGTGAACTCCGTGTAAGTCTTCCGCTTTCCGCCGGGTGCCCCACACGCCGCGTCTGCCGGGTGCCCCATCCTCGTTTTTTGAGGGTGGGTCTTGGGTTCTTCTTCTCTGCGAACTCTGCGGCCCCTCTGTTATCTCTGTGTTCCGCCGGGTGCCCCATACGCCGGGTTTGCGTGTGGGTCTTGGGTTCCTCTTCTCTGCGAATCTCTGCGTCCTCAGCGCCTCTGCGTTAGATTTTTTCTTTTCTCTCTTCTCTTCCTCTGAAACTGCAAACTGTCGACTGTCAACCGTGAACTCTCTCTGTGTTACCGTCCCTCTTCTCTTCCTCCGAAACTGTGAACTGTAAACTTCCTCCCCCCTCACTTCTTCCCAATAAACCGCAGCCTCCCCGTGAACGCTCTCCCCTGCCCGCCGGTAAACGCCAAAAAATTCGGCGCATCCACGTTGTTCACCACCACATTCGGGTTCGCCCGCCCCATCACATTGATCGCCGACCCGCGTACCGCAAACAAATATCCCCGGAACCGAAACTTCTTCTCCAAACTGATGTTCAAACTCGCGTAATCCGGAAACCGCTGCGAGTTCGCCTCTCCAATCAAAAACTGCTGCTGGTTCACCACGCTGAACGGATACCCCGTCCGGTACTCCAATAAGCAACTGAACAAAATCTCCCACAACGGCGTCGGCACACTCGCCCACCCCAAAAACCGGTTCGGCGCATCCCACAACAGCGGCCCGCTCTGCTGCGGCGCAAAATAGAGCGCCCCCAGCACCGGGTCGAGCACCTGATCGCTATTCGCCCGCGATCGCGTGTAGCTCCCAAACACCTCCGCGCCCCCGCCAAACGAATGCCGCGCCGAAATCGTTGCCCCGCGGTACTTGTCCCGCCGCGTCGATTGCAGCAAAAACTCGCTGCCAATCTGCCCCGGCGTCTGCGTCTCGAACACCAGCCCGCGGTGCTGGTTCCGCGCCAGCAGCTCCACCGAAACGATGGTCTTCTCCCCGAACCGCTGCTGCCACCCCGCGCTCGCAATATCGAAATACGGCTGCCGCAACGCCCCCGGCTGCAGCACAAACGTGCTCGTCGCCGGCCCCGCCAACACTTTCCCCGTCGCGTCGTACAACGTGTCCACCTGCTGCTGGTCTGCCGTCTGCCCAATCACCGAAAGGTTCAGCGGAATATCGTAAATCCCCCAGCCAATGGAAAACTTCGCCGTCTTCTTCGCGAACGGCATCCAGTTCAGCGACGCCCGCGGCTCCGCCATCGCCGATTGCACCAACCGGTCCCAATCCGCCCGCAACCCGGCCGTGGCAATAAAGTGCGAGCTAATCGTCCACGTATCCTGCACGAACGCCCCCGCCAGCGTGTTGGACACGCGAAAGTCCGCCGGCCCCGTGAACGTCGTCAGCCGGCTCAGGGTCGTGTTGTCGCTGTACAGCGCCTGAATCTCCCCGCGCACGCTCGATTGAATCATCCGCACGCTCGAAAGATTCGCCCCGCCGGAAACCGTGTGCGTCCCGTGCCAGTGCAGCGAAGCGCGCGTCGCATCCACAAATCCCTGGTACCGCCGCCCCTCCTGCTCTTGGCTCTGGAAGAAATTCCCCGTCGCGCCATCCACCTGCAGCACATACGGCGCGCTGCCCTGCGGCTGCGAATTGTCGTAGCTCTGGTGCCCCGCAAACCCAAACTCCACCAGCGTGTCGTGGAACCAGTATTGATCCTTCACCGAGCCGAACACCTCATGCGTACCCAGCGTGGTCGTCGTGGGCTGCGGGTGCAATGCGTCCAACCCCAGGTTGAAATTATCCGCGTCGTTGTACAGAAAGCTCAGCACCAGGCTGTGCCGCGACGAGATGTGCCACAACAGCCGCGACAAACTGTCCCCCGCCCACACCGTCGAGGTATCCGGCTCCCCCGGCGCCAGCCCCTTCATCACGCTCAGCGAGTGCTGCACGCTGAACGCCTGCGAAAACCACAGCTTTCCGCTCACGAGCGGCCCGGAAAACTCCACCCGCGGATAAAAATTCCCCAGTTGCACGCCCTGTTGCACATTAATACCGGGAATGAAATCCGTGGCGTTGAACCGCCAATGGTCGTCGCCGTCCGGCGTATCAAGGCTCAGCACCGCCGCGCCCGGATGCGCATATTCCGCCCCAAACCGCCCCGTCTGCACCTCCACCGAACGCACCGCATCCACGCTGAACCGCGCGTCCAGCGAATTGTTCACCGGCTCCCCGATCTCAAAGCCGTTCAGGAGGTACTGCGCCTGCGTGGCGCGCGACCCTGCAAGGTGCAGCAACGACTGGTTGTCCAGCAGCACCTGGGGCAGCGCAATCAGGCTTTCCTGCAGGTAATGGTCGCTGGGCACGGGAATGTCGCGAATCTCCACGGCCGTCAGCGTGGTCTTCTGCGGGGTTTCGGAGGTCTCCACCTGGTTGGCGGGCGCGGTAACATCCACCTTCTCCCGCAACTCCTCCGCGTGATTCAGCGTAAACGAAATTTCCCCAGAGTCCGCCGCCAACTCGAACTTCTGCCCCTCCAGGATAAAGAACCCCGGCTTCGTGATCTGCGCGGTGTATTCTCCGGCGGCAAGATTCTCGATCGCGAACGCCCCGGCGTCGTCCGTCGTCCCCAAAAAAGTCTGCCCGCCGGCCATCTCAAGCTTTACTTGAGCTTCACCGACGGGCAATCCATTCTCATCCAGTACGCGGCCCCGCAGCGTAATCGGGCTATCCGCCGCAAAGCAAGCGCCCGCCACAAACAGCAGCGCCGCCATTCCGGCAATCCAGATGCGAGGTCGTTTCACCGAAGCCCACCCCGGAGCGGGAGAATGACTTCAAGTCTTACTTTCCATCAACCCAATTCAGCCAACCACCCCTTGGAGTGCGGGAGCTTGCTCCCGCTTTCACGGTGCATATCCCTACCTCCAAACGAGAGTTCATTCTACGTCCTGAATCCGTAGCTCAGGCCTTCGAGGCCTGCGGCTTTCCCCCGCCACGAAGCACCCAGCCAACTAAACCAACTCGGTTTCCGCAACGACAGCTACTTCTTCTTCCTCTTCGCCTTCCGCTTGTTTTCCACGACTACCTGCGCCGCCGCCAATCGCGAAATCGGCACGCGGAACGGCGAAGCGCTCACATAGTCCATGCCAATCTGGTGGCAGAACTTGACGCTCTCCGCATCGCCGCCGTGTTCTCCGCAGATGCCCACCTTCAGCTTTGGACGCGTCTCGCGCCCCTTTTCGATGGCCCAGCGCATCAACATTCCCACGCCCTTGATGTCCAGCGTCTGGAACGGGTCGCCGTGGAATACCGCGGCCTTCTTTTCGTCCACATAGTCGGGCAGGAAGCGCCCCGCGTCGTCGCGGGAGAGCCCCATGGTGGTCTGTGTCAAGTCGTTGGTGCCGAACGAGAAAAATTCCGCCACTTCGGCGATCTCGTTCGCAAGCAACGCGGCGCGCGGCAACTCAATCATCGTGCCGACCATATACGGCAGCTTCACGCCAGCCTTCTTGATCAGCTCATCCGCAACGCGGCGCGTCGCATCCACCAGGATTCCCAGCTCCTTCTTGTCCAGAGTGAGCGGAATCATGATCTCAGGTAATACTTTAACTTTGGCCTTGTGGCATTCGATCGCCGCTTCGATGATCGCCTTCACCTGCATCTCCAGAATTTCCGGATAGGTGATGGACAGGCGACACCCGCGGTGCCCCAGCATCGGGTTGGCTTCGTGCAGTTGCGCCACGCGGCGCTCCACGGTCTCCACGGAAATGCCCAGTTCCTTGGCCAGTTCCGCTTGCTTGGCGTGATCGTGCGGCACGAACTCGTGCAGCGGCGGATCGATCAGGCGAATCGTAACCGGGAAGCCATCCATCGCTTTAAAGATGCCGATGAAGTCGCGGCGCTGGAACGGCAGCAGCTTGTCCAGTGCCTTGACGCGCGCTTCCTTGTCATTCGCCAGGATCATCTCCTGAATCGCCAGTTGCCGCTCGTGGCTCTTCTCCGGATGCTCGAAGTCGGTGAAGAACATGTGCTCGGTGCGGCACAGCCCAATGCCCTGCGCGCCGAACTCGATGGCCTTGCGCGCATCCTGCGGCGTATCCGCATTCGTGCGCACTTTCAAGTGGCGTATCTCGTCGGCCCACTTCATGATCGTGTAGTACGCCTTCGGCAGCTCCGGCGTGACCAGCGGCATTTGCCCCTCGTACACAATGCCTTCGCTGCCGTCCAGCGTGATCCACTCGCCTTCCTTCAGCGTCTTGCCGCTCTTCCCATCGGTCATGATCTTGGTCTTGTAGTCGATGTCCAGGGTTTCCGCCCCGGCCACGCAGCACTTGCCCCAGCCGCGCGCCACCACGGCCGCGTGGCTCGTCTTGCCGCCCGTAGCCGTCAGGATGCCCTGCGCCACGGCCATTCCGCCCACGTCTTCCGGGCTGGTTTCGCGCCGCACCAGGATCACCTTCTCTCCCCTCGCGGCCCACTCTTCCGTCTCGTTCGCGGAGAAGCACATCTTCCCGACCGCCGCGCCGGGCACCGCGTTAATCCCGTGCGCCAGGATCTTCGACTCCAGCGTCTTGCGGTCCACCTTGCTGTCAATCACCGGATAAAAAAGCCGCTCGATGTCTTCGGGCTTGATGCGCAGCACCGCTTCTTCCTTGGTAATCAACTTCTCGTTGGCCATGTCCATGGCCATGCGGAACGTCGCGGCGGGCGTGCGCTTGCCGGTGCGCGTCTGCAGCATGTACAGCGTGCCTTCCTCCAGCGTGAATTCCATGTCCTGCATGTCGCGGTAGTGTTTCTCAAGTGTTACTCGAACCTTCTCGAGCTGCGCGTATGCCTTGGGCATGATCTTCGCCAGTTCGCTCAGGTGCACCGGGGTGCGGATGCCCGCCACCACGTCCTCGCCCTGCGCGTTGGTCAAATAATCGCCGTAGAAAATTTTTTCGCCGTCACTCGGGTCGCGCGTGAAGCACACGCCCGTTCCCGAATTGTCGCCGGTGTTCCCGAACACCATCTGCTGCACGTTGACGGCGGTGCCCAGCAGTCCGGTGATCTTTTCCACCCGGCGATAGGTGACCGCCTTTTCCGCCATCCAGGATCCAAACACCGCTCCAATCGCGCCCCACAACTGCTCCAGTGGATCTTCCGGAAAGGGCTGTCCGGCCTTTTCCAGGTAGTAGGCCTTGTACTCCCCGACCAGTTCTTTCCAGCCGCTGGCCGGCACCGCGGTATCTTCCTTCACGCCCATCCGCTGCTTCATCGCCCGCAGCTTGTGCTCCAGGTCTTCCTTGGGCATACCCATCGCCACGGTCGAGAACATCTGCACGAAGCGGCGATACGCATCGTAGGCAAAGCGCTCGTTGCCGGTCACCTTGGCGATGCCCTCCACGGATTTGTCATTCAATCCCAGGTTCAGGATCGTTTCCATCATGCCCGGCATGGAGCGCGCCGAGCCCGAACGCACGCTGACCAGCAGCGGGTTGTCCGGATCGCCGAGCTTCTTCTTGGTCACCTTTTCCAGCCTGGCGACGTTGTCAATCACCTGCTTCTTGAGTTCCGCCGGGTACTTCTTGTTGTTCTTGTAGAAGTGATCGCAGGCTTCCGTCGAGATGGTGAAACCCGCGGGGACGGGCAGACCGATTTTGGTCATCTCGGCCAAACCTGCTCCCTTGCCGCCGAGCAGATCGCGCCATTCGCCGTCGCCTTCCGCTTTTCCTGCACCAAAGAAATAGACCCACTTTTTCACGGTACGCCTCACTTGTTTTTCACTGCGGTTACTGGCGCGCTACGCATCGCACTCATTTGGGTTTGGAATGCATAATGTCGGCGCGCCGACAATTTTCAAAAGAAAACTGCCGCAAAACTCGAAACTCTCCACTTCAAGTAAAACTTTAACCTTTTGGAGTGCGGCGGCTTGCCGCCGCTCTTACGGTCTATGCCCTACCTCCCACTCCCTCTCCCGTGAAGGGTGCCCCAGGTTTGATTTTCTACCTGGGTCTTGGGGTTCTCCTCTCCAATCTTCAATTCCAGATCTCCACTTTCCAAGTCTCTTTCTGTTCTCCGCGACCTCTGTGTTCCTACCTCTGTGAACTCTGTGTTACCGTCCCTCTTGCTTTTCTCCGTGGCTGTTGACTGTGGGCTGTAGACTGTTGGCTCGCTGTCGGCTACTTCCCCTCTTCCCCTCCCAATTCCGAAAAATCCGCAATTGTGGTGAACTCGCGCAACAACTCCGCCAGCAGCGTCAGCCGGTTCTTTCGCACCGCCTCGTCTTCCGCCATCACCATCACTTCCACAAAAAACTGGTCCACCACCTTGCGCAATCCCGCGATCTCGTCCAGCGCCTCCTGGTACTTCCCCGCGCGCTTGTCTTCGCTCACCTTCCCCGCCGCCTTGCGCACCGCCGCGTACAATGCTTTCTCCGCATCCTTCTCGAAGAGGTTCACATCCACGTGCTGCGGCGTCTCAACCGGAAGATTCGCCTTTTCCAAAATCTTGCGGATGCGCTTGAACGACACGGCCAGCGGCTCGAAGTTCTTCGTCTTGCGCACCGCCTTCAGCGCTTTCAAGCGCTTCTCCACGTCCACCAAATCCTCGTAGCCCGCGCGGAACACCGCGTTCACCTCGTCGTACGCGTAGCCATGCTTCTCCCGCAGCACGAACCGCGCGCGGTCCAGGATGAACTCCAAGACCTGCGCTTCCTGCGCCGGCGTCACCGCCTTCTTCGGCGAGTGCGTGAGCAGCGCCTTCGACGCCGCGCCAATCGCCAGAGATAACGACACAGGCAATTTCCGGTCGAGGATGATCTTCACGATGCCCAGCGCCGCGCGCCGCAACGCATACGGATCGCTCGAGCCCGTGGGAATCACCCCCACGCTGAAGCAGCCCACAATGGAGTCCAACTTGTCCGCCAGCGCCACCGCGCACCCGGTAAGATTTCGAGGGATGGGATCGTCCAACCCAACGGGACGGTAATGATCGTAAACCGCGTCCGCCACATCTTCCGCTTCGCCCTGCGCCTTCGCATACAGCCCGCCCACCACGCCCTGCAATTCCGTGAACTCGCGCACCATCTCCGTGGCCAGGTCGCACTTCGCCAACTCGGCGGCGCGGTCCGCATCCGCCACGTGCGCTTGCACCATGCCCAGGTTAAACCACTGCGCCGCCAGCCACCGCGCAATGGCGCGCATGCGCTCGACCTTGTCGTGGTAGCTGCCCAGCCGCGACTCGTAGGTGACCCGCTGCAGCTTCGGCAAATAGTCGGCCAGCTTGCACTTCTGGTCGGACTCCCAGAAAAACCGCGCATCCGCAAAGCGCGCGCGCAGCACGCGTTCGTGCCCGGCGCGCACCAACCCCTGCGAATCCTTCGCCAGATTGATGACCGCCAGGAAGTGCGGCGCCAGTTCCCCTCCGCGCTTTTCCACGGCAAAGTATTTCTGGTGATCGCGCATCACGGTGATCAGGATCTCGTCGGGGAGTTCCAGAAACGCGGGATCGAAATCGCCTTGAATCACCGTGGGAAATTCGTTCAGGTAGCTGACCAGTTGCAGCAAGCCCGCATCCTCGTGAACCTGGTAGCCGCCGCGCTTCGCGTGGCTCGCCAGTTCGTTCTGGATGCGCTCCAGGCGATGCCCCGGGCGCACGATCACGCCATTGGCGCGTAGCTTCTTCTCGTAGTCCGCGAAATTGCGCACGCGAATTTCCGGTTTGCCCAGGAAACGGTGCCCCGCGGTAACGTCCCCGGCGGTGATTCCCCCAAACGAAAACTTCAGCGGCTTGCCATCGAGCACCCCGACCAGCCAGCGCACCGGGCGGATGAACCGCGCGCCTTCCAGGCCCGTCCAGGTCATCGTGCGCGGCCAGGAAAGATCGTGGATCACGCGCGGCAGAATCTCCGTCAGAAGCTCGTGGGCCGTGCGCCCGCGCTTCACCACTTTCGCGGCGATGTACTCGCCCTTGGGCGCCTGCACGATGAACAGATCGTGGAGGGCCACGCCCTGCTTCTCGGCAAAACTGACCGCCGCTCTTGTCGGCGCGCCGGCATTGTCGTAGGCCACCGACTTCGGCGGCCCGGTCACTTCATTCTCCACGTCCGCCTGCTTGGCGATCAGCCCGCGTGCCCAGGCCGTCAGGCGCCGCGGCCCGCCAAAGGTTTCCACGGTGACGCCTTCGTTCAGGCTCTCCGCGGCCAGGTGCTTCTCCAGAATGGTTTTAAGCTCGCCCACGGCGCGCGGCAATATCCCCGCCGGAATCTCCTCCGCCCCAATTTCGAAAAGCAACTCCACCCGCCGCGCGGGTTTCGAAGAAGCGCCCGCCTTCCCCGCGGTAGCGGTGGCTTTCCCGGCGCCCGCCCGCACCTTCTTCAGAGATGTCTTCTTCACCGCGCTCATCCCACCACCTCAAACCCCGCGCTCCAAATCGAGAATGTCGGCGCGCCGACATTTTTGGCTCCACCATCCATCCCGCGCTCTATGATCCTGGCCCTGCTACTCATCCGGGCACCGCAAAGACCATCTTCCAGTTTTTGGAATTGTCGGCGCGCCGACAATTTTGCTCCGCCCACGACCGCCCCAACCAAAGCTCCGTCATTCCGAACGGAGTCTGCGAAGTGAGGAATCCCTCTTCGATTCGGGCTAATAACAACAGAGGGATTTCTCGGGCAAAAACCGCCCTCGAAATGACGGGACACGGCAAGAAGGTGCGAACGCACAAGGTTCCTCAGTGCGATTTGTGATGGACGTCGGCTGTCCCCGAAAAATGTCGGCGCGCCGACATTTTTGCGTCGGCACGAACGCGTCGCCCCCTGTAGTGGCCGACCTTCAGGTCGGTCAAGCACGACCTGCAAAGCCAGCGCTTGACCAGTCTGAAGACTGGGCACTACGAAAGAGCTTCGCTTTGCCGGTCTAACCGATTCCAAAAACAATATTGTCGGCGCGCCGACAATTTTGATTCCGACACCCATCCGGCGCTGGCGATCCTGAGCGCCGCCACCCCGCTGCTTGTGTTCCAATTCGGGAATGTCGGCGCGCCGACATTTTGGAGTGCGGCGGCTCGCCGCCGCTTTTGCGATTGCAGCCCCACCTCCCAATCGATCGCTCGGGCACCGCGGCCTACACCGTAAAAGCGGGAGCAATCTCCCGCACTCCCTACGCACTCTTGCCATTTCGGAAATGTCGGCGCGCCGACAATTTTCGCCCCGGCACTCTTCCCTGCCGCCGCCCCTCATCCCCGCACCCCACTCTTCGCCCCGCCCGTCTGCTCCAGGTACGCCCCCGCCGTCCGGCACGCCAGCGTGCGCACGCGTGCCATCAGCGCCGCGCGCTCCGTCGTCGAGATCACCCCGCGCGCATCCATCAAATTGAACAGGTGCGAACACTTCAAGCAGTGGTCGTACGCCGCCAGCAGTGGGTACCGCACGCGCTCGATTGTCGGCGCGCCGACATTTCCCTCCAGGTGCTTCCACCCTTCCAGCAGCTCCCTCGATTCCTTCTCGTGTAATTCAAACTCGGCCCGCAGCGCTTGCGGGTCGCTCCGGTCGAAACTGTATTCCGAGAGTTGCTGCTCTTCCGCAAGCCGGATGTCGCCGTAGCTCTTATCTTCCGTCCAGCGAATCTCGTACACGCTCTCCACATCCTGCAGAAAGGCGCAGATGCGTTCCAGCCCATACGTGATCTCCACGGAAATGGGATCGAGTTCGATGCCGCCGCTCTGCTGGAAGTAGGTGAACTGGGTAATCTCCAATCCATCCAGCATCACTTGCCAGCCGATACCCCAGGCTCCCAGCGTGGGCGCTTCCCAATTGTCTTCTTCAAAACGAACATCGTGCGCGCGAAGATCGATGCCGATGGCTTCCAGGCTCTTCAGGTACATGTCCTGAATCTCCGCGGGCGCGGGCTTCAGGATCACTTGATACTGAAAATGTTTGTAAAGGCGATTGGGATTTTCGCCGTAGCGCCCATCGGCGGGACGCCGCGACGGCTGCACATACGCAACGCGATACAGGGAAGGGCCGAGCACCCGCAGAAAAGTTTCCGGGGCCATGGTGCCCGCGCCAACTTCCGTATCATAGGGCTGCTGCAGCACGCAGCCCTGTTTTCCCCAGAAGTGCGCCAGCTTGAGAAATAAGTCTTGAAAGGTCAAGCCTTTGCGCTTCACTTCAAGTTTTGCTTTAACTCTCAAGGCGTCTCTCCGAATTCGCTGCTGCCGTGGTCGCGTGAAAAATGTCGGCGCGCCGACATTTTGGAGTGCGGCGGCTCGCCGCCGCTTTTGCGACTGCAGCCCCACTTCCCAGGGGATCATTTGGGCGCGAACCCATCACCCGTAAAAGCGGGAGCAAGCTCCCGCACTCCCTACTCTGGCTTGCCGCTCCAGAATTGTCGGCGCGCCGACATTTTGCGTTTTGCTGTTCCCTGCTCAAGGCGTCTCCAGAAATTGCCGAGTTTTCAACTCCCGCTCGGTGTGATGCTCGATCCAATTCAAGCCCGCTTCACGCAACTCCTTCACCGCGGGTAATGCTTCGATCACCGTCTCGAACCGGTCCAGGCGTTCGCCCGCAAAACGCTCCGCGAGTTCCCTGCCCTCGAACGAAACCGGCTTCATTCCGGAACGGCGATGCTCTTCGCAGAGCAGCCCGGGATGCGAAGCGGCCTGAAACGCAGCCTGCTTCCCGAAAGGCTTGCCGCAGGTGGCGCAGGCATCGAAGCGCGGCAGCCAGCCCGCCAGCCGCACCGTCCAGAACGCGAAGTAACTCAGGGGCAGCGCCCCGCTGTTGCGCCGTTCGATTTCCCGCACGGCCAGCAGGATCAGCCGGAACATCGGCTCGGACACTTCCCGCTCGGGCAGAACCTGCTCGGCGATTTCGCTGACCAGCGCCAGGCCGGTGCTGAGGCCGTAATCGCTCTGGACCTTGTGGAAGGACTCGAGCAATTCGGCCTGCTGGATCCGTACGAGGTCGCGCGTCTCGCGCTCGATGTACCAGATCTGCGCGTGCGAGAGCAGCTCCAGGGTCGAGCCATAGCGGTTGTTCAGGCGGCGAGCACCTGCGGCTACACCCCGCATGCGGCCCGACGAACGTCCTAGGAAACTGACCAGGCGATCCGCCTCACCCAGCGGAAAGGTCTTCAGGATGATGGCTTCCGTTTCGCGGGCAGGCATCGGTTGTCGGCGCGCCGACCACGAACTGCGGCACAGGCGTCACCTGCGTCCATTGCGCGCACCTGCAGGACTTACTTACTTACCATACACCGCGAAACATCGCAATGATTTGCAAACAAAGGGAGTGGAAAAACAGGGCTAGGCCCGCGTGGGCGGCGCGCGCCCGCGAGGAAACAAGAATGTCGGCGCGCCGACATTTCTCGAAACGGAACACCCCCGATGGCGTGCTCCAACGCTCAGAACTTGCCCTGGAGCAATCGAAGAGGGATTCCTCACTTCGCGGACTCCGTTCGGAATGACGGGCCACGGAGATGGCGGGGAAGGAATTGGCAGACTCAACTCAACTTAGACTTGGATCCTTCCACGTGGGGTTGTGTTCCTCGATGAGTTTCACCTTTTTGATGCGGCTCCAGCCCTTGATTTCCTTCTCCCTGGAGATTGCCGCCCTGACGCTCGAGTGAGCCCCGAACCAGATCAGCTTCGTTACATTGTATTTCTGTGTGAAGCCCGGAATAAGCTTCGACTTGTGCTGCATCACCCGGCTAACGAGACCGCTTGTCGCCCCGACATAGAGCACTCCAGACTCGCTCGCCATGATGTATGTCCAAAAGGTCTTTGGCCGCGCCATAGCTTCTCGGACTCTCGTTCTCTTTCAGGCCTGCAAGTACATTACTGCTCGGAGTCTACCCCCAAATCCATCCTGTCGGAGCGACAACCCCACCACCGGTCATTCCGAACGGAGTCTGCGAAGTGAGGAATCCCCCTTGCGGCGCGCAATGTAAGCAACAATTCAACCCAAAACACGTCAAATCATTGGGGAAAACGCCATTTTTGGAAGGCCCCAGATTCTGTTAACCAGAGTCCTGGCGGGGCAACATTATAGGACACACTTCCCTGCCCGGCGGCGCTCCGGGGCGGGCCTTTTCGTTTGGCGCCCTTTCGGCTACGCTGTCCGCATCCTCATGCGCAGGGCATCCAATCGAGCGCGCTTCCTCGCCGGCTAATGATTCCGCTGAAGGACATCAACCCGACGCGCACCACGCCATTCGTCAACATCGCGTTGATTCTGGCGAATGTGCTGGTCTTCTTTTACCAGTTGGGCTTGCCGGCGCGGGCGGAGCATGCTTTTGTGATGGCCAACGCCACCATCCCTTCGCACGTCTCGCAATTCCTGACTGGGCATGCGGGGTTTCAGGCGGCCTTCGAGCCGCTCTTCACCAGCATGTTTTTGCATGGCGGGTTGCTGCACCTGCTGGGAAACATGCTGTTCCTGTGGATCTTCGGGGATAACGTCGAGGACTACTTCGGGCACGTGGGGTATCTCCTCTTTTATGTTGTGTGCGGGATCGGGTCGGGGTTGGTGCACGTGCTCTTCAATCTGGGTTCACCCTATCCGGTGATCGGGGCCAGCGGAGCGATCAGCGGGGTGATGGGCGCGTACATACTGCTCTTCCCCCGGCACCGCATCCTGACGTTCTTCTTTATCTTTCTGATTCCCGTGCCGGCATTCCTGTTGTTGGGGTATTGGTTTGTGCTGCAGTTTTTGGAGGGAGTCGGGACGGTGGGCGGGCGCGCATCTGGTGGAGTGGCGTGGTGGGCGCACATCGGGGGGTTCTTGTTAGGGATGGCGATCACGACGATGGTGAGGAAGAGGTGAGCACGCCGACATTTTGGAGTGCGGCGGCTCGCCGCCGCTTTTGCGATTGCCACTTGACCTCTCAATCGATCGTTTGGGCGCAGGGGTTTCCACCGCAAAAGCGAGAGCAAGCTCTCGCACTCCAAAGCGGATCCCCTACGTGTGGAGCACACGCAAAAACGTGCCCCGGAGTCATCTCAAGTAATAATTGAGGTGAATTAGGAGTGGGTGGCGACATAGTTTGACAGGTAGTCGGCGACTTCGAGTGTTGATTTAGATCCGCCGAGGTCGGGAGTGGTTACGTTTTCCGCCAGGGCGGACTTCACGGATTGCTTTAATACTGCGGATTCTTCGTTCCAGCCCAAAAACTCGAGGAGCATGCCGGAGGCTAAGACCGCGCCGAAGGGATTGGCGATGCCCTTCCCGGCGATGTTGGGTGCGGAGCCGTGGACGGGCTCGAAGAGCGAAGTGCGACCGGGATGGATGTTGGCGGAGGGGGCGAGGCCGAGTCCACCGGCGAGTTGCGCGGCGAGGTCGCTGATGATGTCGCCGAAAAGATTGCAGGTGACGATGACGTCGAACTGGCTGGGGTCGCGGACGAGTTCCATGGCGAGGGTGTCAATGTACAGGTGGCGGGAATCGATGTCCGGGTATTCGGCGCGGACGGATTGGAAGACGCGCTGCCAGAGGTCGTGGGCAAAGGTCAGGGCGTTGGACTTGTCCGACATGCAGACGCGCAGGGGCTTCTGCGAACCCGAAGAGGCCGGCTGGAAGCCGGCGCTACCACGGGAGTGCGAGCGGGCGAAGTCGAAGGCATGGCGGATGATGCGCTCGACGCCTTTGCGGGAGTTGATGTCCTCCTGGACGGCGATCTCGTCGGGAGTGCCCTTCTTGAAGAAGCCGCCGACGCCGACATAGAGGCCTTCGGTGTTTTCGCGGAAGACCATGAGGCGGATGTCGGCGGGGGTGCGATCGCGGAGCGGGGTGAGGCGCGGGTGGAGAAGCTCGGTGGGGCGGGCGTTGACGTAGAGGTCGAGCTTGAAGCGCAGGCCGAGGAGGATGTCCGCGGCGTGCTGGTTGGAGAGGACGCGGGGATCGCCGAGAGCGCCAAAGAGAATGGCGTCAAATTCGTCGCGCAGCATTTCGACCGCGCCTTCGGGGAGGGCGACGTTTTCGCGGAAGTATTTGTCGGCGCCCCAATCGAACTCGACGAATTCGAGCGGGCGATTGCGCCTGGCGGTGGCGGCACGGATGACCTGGACGGCTACGGGGGTCACTTCCCTGCCGATGCCGTCGCCGGGGATGACGGCGATGCGCGCTTTGGGGCCGCCGTTGCGGAGGGGGATGTTAGGCATGTACTGACTCCAGTGTGTGAGGTAGGGGCTAAGTTAGCACAAGCGCGGCGGGATGGCAGGGGGCACTGGGCGGCCATCAGCGATCAGGAAACGAAGAGAAAGAGAAAGGCTTAAGCAGAAGGCACAGACTTCGCACAGAAGTGGGAGAAGCGAAAGGCGGCGGAGGGATCCCTCGACTGCGCGGCCCGACGCGCCAGACTACGGCGCGAAGGAAAAAGTCGGGCCGCTCCGCTCGGGATGACAATTCTGGTTTTTGGCGCAGTAGGCGTGATGGTCAGGAGAGGCGGAGGCCGTGGGGGACGAGAAGTGGGGCTAGCGGCAGGGAGCGCAAGCGAATTCCCGTGGCATCGAAGATGGCGTTGCTGATGGCCGGGGCTACGCCCACGATCGGCGCCTCCCCCGCTCCCACCGGTGGTTGATCTTTGCGGTCAATCAGGAATGTCTCCAGCGGAGGAATATCGCCGAAGCGGGGTACCCGGTATTTTGAAAACAAATTGTTCAACACACGCCCATTTTCAAATTGGACGGCTTCAAAGAGCGCCCCGCCAATTCCCATGATATTGGCGCCGATAACCTGATTGCGCAGCCCATCCGGATTGACGATCGCGCCGCAGTCGAAAGCGGTGAAAATGCGCACGATCTTAATGTCGCCGGAGCTCCGGCTCACGGCAACTTCCACGAAGGTGGCGACGTAGCCGAGTTTTTCGTAGCCGCCCCCCAAGCCAAAACCGTGGTTGGCGGCCTTCGTTCCGGCCCAGCCAAACTTTTTCGCGCCTTCTTCAAACACGGCGCGCAAGCGTTCCTCTTTCAGATTCTTGATGCGAAATTCCAGCGGATCCATCTTGATCGAGTGAGCGATTTCATCCATGTGCACTTCGCGCGCGAAATGATTTGCGGTGGCCGCCAGTCCCCGATAGGAGCCCTGCCGCAACGGAGAATTCACGGGATGGAACTCGATGCGCTGGTTGGGAACTTCGTAGTACGTGGGAATGCCAGCAGCACCGGAATTGTAGTTGTGAAATTCCCACGCGGTGATTTTTCCATCGTCGCCAACGGCGCTGCGGACGTCGATGACTCCGGCGGGCCTAAAATAGGCCCAAGTGAATTCCTCTTCCCGTGTCCAGACAACCTTTACCGGGCGCTTGGCCGCGCGTGCCAGCCGCGCCGCCTCGATGGCGCACTCGCCGGAGTGCTTGCCGCCGTAGCCGGATCCCGTATCCGGCATCATGACGTGAACTTTTTCTTCCGGCAGATGAAAGGCCGTGGCCAGTTCACTGCGAACCCCAAAAGGCCGCTGTGTGCCGGTCCATACAGTCAGTTGATCCTCGCTCCATTGAGCCAACGCGGCGCGAGGTTCGAGCGGGGCATGGGCGATGTAGTTCACGTTGTAGGTTTGCTGCAACTGTCGCGTAGCTGACGCCAGGACGGTATCCACATTCCCGCTCTCGAAGCGGGAATTGTCGTTTTGCTCGCCGCGCGGCAACTGGTTCTGCTTCAGGTAGTCAAACAGTTCCTTACTCGAAGGTTGCGGCTCGGCCTTCCATTCCGCCCGCACCAACGAAGCCGCCCTCTCTGCAAGTGCGGAGCTCGGCGCCGCCACTCCCAGAAAATTGCCATCGCGTACAACAATGACTCCCGGAAGCTTCTCTGCCTCCGTGGTGTCCGCTGATACCAGCGTGGCGTTGAATGCACCGGGCCGCACAACTTTTCCATAAAACATCTCTGGAAGTTGTTGATCGGACGGATAGCGATGCTTTCCGGTGACAAAATCGCGCCCAGCGACCTTCGGCAGCGATTGCCCGGCAGTGGTCCATTCGCGCGGGGGTAGCAAGGGACCTTCCGGCGGAACAACCTGGGCGATCTGTTGGCCTTTCACCAGTTGGGCGTAGCTCAAAGAGCGTTTCGTTTGCGGGTCGGCAATTTTGCCGTCCTTGGCGTGCAATCGCGCTGGATCCACGTTCCATTGCTTTGCCGCCATGGCCAGCAAGACGTTGCGTGCCGCGGAGGAAACGCGCCGCAATTGCAGATTCATGATCGGGGTGGTGCGGCTGCCGAATGTGCCCATGTCAAAGGGCACCAACTGGGTATCACCCATGACCAGGCGAATCGACTGAACCGGCGCCTTCAGCTCTTCCGCGACCGCCTGCGTCAGAGAAGTGCGGATGTTTTGCCCCACTTCCACTTTCCCCGTGAACACCGTTACGGTTCCGTCTTCCCCGATATGCAGCCACGCACTGATTTCCTGCGGCAGGGAATCTTCCGGGTTTCTCCTGGCAGCGCCCGATTCCTGAAACGCTTCCGCTTTTGAAAAAGCGCAGGCGATGAAGAGTCCCGCTCCCAGAAACTTGAAGAATTCGCGGCGGCCGCTCTGAAACACGTAGGAAGCTGGAGCCGTGAGCTCGTAGCGCTCCGGCTCAATGGGGAATGGTATATGCGCTTTCGGAGTCATGACTGCGCCCCTTGTAGAAGGGTGGCAGCTTTGCGGATGGCGGCAACAATGCGCGGGTACGTGCCGCAGCGGCAGATGTTTCCCTGCATGGCCGTCTGAATCTCCACCTCTGAAGGGTTTCGCGTGGCGTTCAGCAGGGAAACCGCGGACATGATCATGCCCGACGTGCAGAACGCGCACTGCATCGCGCCTTCTTCGAGAAACGCCTGCTGGACGGGATGAAGCTGCTCACCCTTGGCCAGACCTTCAATGGTCGTAATCTGCTTGCCTGCGGCTGCCCAAACGGGAACCATGCAGGAACGCCGCGCCTTCCCATCAATCAGCACGGTGCACGAACCGCATTGACCTTCGCCGCAACCATACTTGCTTCCTGTCAAATCGAGGAGTTCCCGGAGGACGGTGAGGAGGGGGGTCTCCTTGTCCGCCGCAAACTGGTATTGTCGGCCGTTGATTTGAAGGGTCGTTTCGCCCACTTGCGCACTCCTGCCAGCCATTCATTCTCGCATGAATCGTGAAAGGAGGGATATCAGCGATCGGCGACCAGCGATCAGGAAACTAAGAGCAAGACTTACGCAGAGGACGCCCCGACCGGGTCGGGGCAGGCGCCGGTCACAGTGGGAAGAACACAGAGAGCACAGAGGTAAGAAAGAAAAGAGAAGAGATAACGCAGAGACGCGGAGTTTTGCGGGGACGCGGGGCGGGGGAGAAATTAGGGTTTGTCGGCGGGGCTGCAGTTGTAAAAGCGGCGGCAAGCCGCCGCACTCCAAGAAGGAGCTAAGACGCAGAGGTCGCAGACTTCGCGAAGGATGGGGTACTCCCAAGTACGTCGTTGGGCGGCGTAACAGGGGAAGCCGAAGGAAAGGCGGCGGGGGGATCCCTCCCCGGCGCGCCGGCTGAGAAGCGCTGGCGCGCCGGGCGGGATGGCATTGCCTCTTGGCGGGACGTCGTGTTGCGTGGGGGATCGCGATGAAGTGGTTTCCGGATGAAGGGCAGCTTGCCGGGATGAGAGTATCCCGGCAAGCTGGTAACGCAGCTACTTGTGCGCCGGATCCGCAAGCAGCCCCTTGCCAGGAGGGATGGAGTTGGAGTATTTTCTGGATATACTTGACAATGCGTGGCTAGCAAGACTTGTTCGACCATCTGGTATATCAAGTATGCCTAAAGCGACCGCCAAAAAGACCAAACCAGCTCCCCCGAGGAAGTTCCCATTCGATTTGCGCGTTTTCCTGGAAACGGCCGGGGTGGAGCGGCAAATCGTGAAATTCCGGAGATCCGAGAAGATCTACTCGCAAGGAGATCCCACCAAGGGTGTGAAGTACATTCAAGAAGGCGGGGTGCAACTCTCCGTAATCAATGAGGATGGCAAAGAGGCGGTGGTGGCGATGCTGGGACCGGGAGATTTTTTGGGCGAGGGATGCCTGGCGGGCCAGACCGTTTGCATGGGGACGGCGACGGCGATGGTGCCCACCTCCGTACTATTCATTGAAAAAAACGAGATGATGCGCGTGCTGCGCACGGAACACGCGTTCTCCGACCTGTTCATCGCGCATATGCTGACCAGGAACATCCGCGTCGAGGAGGACCTCGTTGATCAGCTTTTTAACTCCAGCGAGAAACGCCTGGCGCGGACACTGCTGTTGCTGGCGCGTTACGGCAAGGAGGACGAACCGCAAGGGGTGCTCCCCAAAATATCGCAGGAAACGCTGGCGGGGATGGTCGGGACGACGAGGTCGCGCGTGAATTTTTTCATGAACAAATTCAAGAAGCTGGGGTTCATCAAGTACAACGGGGGGCTGCAGGTGAACACTTCGCTGTTGAGCGTGGTGCTGCACGATTAGAGTAGTTCACAGTTGACAGTTTTCGGAGAGAAGCAAACCCAAGAGAGAAGAGAAGAAGTTGCGTGGCGTTCGATGGTAAGAGCCCATCCTTCGCAAAAGATGCGAAGGATGGGGCACCCTCAAGTACTTCGTTGGGCGGCGTAACGAAGCAAACCCAAGAACAAAGAGAAGAAGTTGCGTGGCGTTCGATGGTCAGAGCCCACCCTTCGCAAAAGACGCGAAGGATGGGGCAGAGTTCATCGCACGGAGGACGAGCGATGGAGAAGAGTTTTTGGGTGAGAGCGTAAGGGCGGGAGATGAATTACGGTTTGTCGGGGGCGGCTGCAGTTGTAAAAGCGGCGGCAAGCCGCCGCACTCCAAATGAGCGGAGAAGGCAGGACGCTAAGGGAGCAGAGTTCAGAGAGAAGTGCGGAGGGAAGAAACCCAAGAGCACAGTCAAGAGTGACTGTGCCACAGAGGTCACAGAGAAAGAGCGGAGAAGAGGGGAAACATCGGGGGGCGCAAAGCACTGGCGGGGGCAAAGATTCGCGGGTTTTGGTTGGGGGATTGTTCGCTATAATTGGCAACTGAGCGCCGGTGCCGCTAAATTCCGGCGGAAGCCCTGGAACATTTGAAACCGATGAGCCTGCTGCAAAACCTGAGAACGCAATGGAGTGCGAAGTATAGCGCCTGGCTCATCCGGCGCAGCACCATGCTCGGCCCCGAGCGCATCCAAAACCTCTCGCGCCTGGCGCAGCGGATCGAGGACGAGCAGATTCCCGGGGACGTGGTGGAATGCGGGGTGTACCGCGGCGGGAGCGCGGCGATCCTGGCGCGGCGGGCGACGCACTCGCGACTGGGGCGCACCGTGTGGCTTTTCGATACCTTTCAGGGCATGCCTCCCGCGACGGCCAGCGATGGCCCGGAAGCGGACAGTTGGGTGGGGAATCTCAGGTCCAGCCCGAGGCGAGTGGAGCGGTTGCTGCGGCGGACGGGGGCAGACGTGTCTCGCGTGCGCATCGTTCCGGGGCTGTTCCAGGACACCTTTCGCGCGACGCACATACGAGAGATAGCGCTTTTGAACATTGATGCCGACTGGTACGAGTCGGTCAAGTTGTGCCTGGAGACGTTCTACGATGCGGTGGCGCGGGGCGGAATTGTCTCCATAGACGACTATGGGCTGTGGCCGGGTTGCCGGCAGGCCGTGGATGAGTTTATCCAGAATCGCCAGCTTGCGATTCGGATGCAGCGGGTGGACGAGAGTGCCCGCTGGTTTCAGAAGAGCTGAGCGGCGGCTTTCGCGGCCGAGAGCAAAGTTGCTTCTTCACGCGAGGCCGTGGCTTCCTTCGAGGGGGCCGCGGATCACCGGAATGTCACTAAACCTTTTCCGCAGACACCTTACGGGCTTCTCCAAGAGGGCACGTAGATCGCATACAACTGGCTGTTCAGCTTGAAATGCGTGCGGGGCACCGGCCTCACGGTGGCAAGCAGAGTGGGCCCACCCGAGTGGCGGCCGCCACATCCTCCTGAGAAAGACACTTTCGCGGAGCTACTTACTGCGTAAAAGCGGCGGCAAGCCGCCGCACTCCAAGATACTCGGCCGCGCCTAGCGCATGTTTGCCATGAAAACGGAGTCGCCCGCCGCTAACCCATTGAAAAATAGAGACGCGACATCGCGCGGAGTGGGAAATGTAGTGCCAAAGTATTTTGCCAGTATTCATAAGTAGCGCTTT
>Ga0208189_1000153_pt1 | contig 43845 bp, 36 predicted proteins | sample June2015DPH_10_5_FD_184702 | JGI IMG/M metagenome (GOLD analysis project Ga0208189, IMG submission 184702) | Peatland microbial communities from SPRUCE experiment site at the Marcell Experimental Forest, Minnesota, USA - June2015DPH_10_40... | ecosystem: Environmental > Terrestrial > Soil >... | reverse complement strand
GGATGATTCGAATGTCAAGGAAGGGCGCGTGGATGGGCGCGTGGATGCGGGTTGTTTGCGGGCCAGGGCGGATGTTGGGGGATGTGAAGGTTTGGTGCAAATCGGAAGCAGGGAGGCTGTTGCACCGCCGAGTGGGGTAGGATGCGGGTAAGGGGTTTTGTGCGCGTGAGCGGGGTCGAAGTGTGCCTATGACAAAACATGCGAGCCAGAGGACGAGCGTCTCCGCGCTGATGGGCGCGCCGGTGGCCGATGCCAGCGGGCGGACGGTGGGGCATGTGCGCGAGTTTGCCGTGTCTCCGCCGGTGGATGCGAACCATGTGCAGGGACTGGTGTTACGGCTTGCGGGCGCGGGGCGCGGGGAGCGGATGTCGATGGTGGCGGTGGGCGATCTGGAGATGACCGCGGCGGGCGGGCTGCGGATGCGCGGGCAGGCGAAGGCCACGCCGATGGCGGAGGAGGAGTCGTTCCTGCTGCTGGAGCGCGATCTGCTGGACCAGCAGATTATCGACGTGCATGGGCACAAGGTGGTGCGCGTGAACGATGTGGACCTGGTGTGGGAGCCGGTGGCGGACGCGGGCGCCGCAGCTGCCTCCGAACCGATGCCGGGCGGGGCCGAAGGGCCGCTCGAAGGGCATGGGCTGAAGTTGCGCATCGCCGAGGTTGAGGTGGGGACGCGGGGCGCGATCCGGCGGCTGCTGAAGGGGCTCTCCGCGGCGACGGTGGATCGGGTGGCCGGGCGCTTTGGGACGAGCGCGATTCCGTGGGACTTTGTGGACCTGATCGACCGCGACCCGTCGCGCCGGGTGCGGCTGAAGATCGAGCAGGAAAAGCTGGCGAAGATGCATCCGTCGGACTTGGCGGACATTCTGGAGGACCTGGCGCCGGCGGAGCGGCAGGCGATCTTTACCTCGCTGGAAGAGGACGTGGCGGCCGAGGCGCTGGAAGAGGTCGAGCCGAAGATGCAGAAGTCGCTGACCGAAGAGCTCGACTCGGAGCAAGTGGCTGGGATTGTGGAGGAGATGGACCCGGCGGCGGCGGCGGACTTTCTGGCGGAGCTGCCAGAGGAGCGGTCGGAGGCGATCCTGGAAGAGATGGCCCCGGAGGAGCGGCAGGAGGTGGAGGAGCTGCTGGAGTTCTCCGGCGACTCGGCTGCGGGGCAGATGACGACGGACTACATTGCGCTGGGCGAGGGCGCGCTGGCCAGCGACGCGGTGGCCGCGCTGCGCGAGTTCGGCGACGACATGGAGATACTGACGCACATCTTCCTGGTGGACGACAAGGAGGTGCTGCGCGGCGTGGTTCCGCTGTTGAAGGCGCTGCTGGCTCCGCCGGGAAGCGTGCTGGCCAGCCTGGCGGACGACCACATCGTTTCCTGCGACGTACATGCCAACTGGAAGAAGGTTGCGGAGCTGTTCGACAAGTACAACCTGCGCGCGCTGCCGGTGGTGGACGCGGAGAAGAAGATGGCGGGCGTGATCTACGCGGAACAGGTGATTGCGCAGTTGCGGACGTTGAATTAACCGGATTGGCGAAGGACTTTACAGGGTGGGTATGAAATTATTGGGCACGAATCCGTTGGGCAGAGGACTGGGCTTTGCGCCGGGCGCAGGGCCGGTTGCGGCTGGGGCGCGGGCGGAGACGCGCGCCGGAACGGGGCGGCGATGAAGCTGTGGCGGCATTGGCGGCTGCGCGTCCTGCTGTTCCTGGCGGTGCTGGGGCCGGGGTTTATCACGGCCAATGTGGACAACGACACGGGCGGCATCTTCACCTACTCGCAGGCGGGCGCGCAGTACGGATTTCTGCTGCTGTGGACGATCCTGCCGATCACGCTGGCTCTGATTGTGGTGCAGGAGATGAGCGCGCGCATGGGGGTGGTGACTGGCAAGGGGCTGAGCGACCTGATCCGCGAGGAGTTCGGGCTGCGCATGACGTTTGTGATGATGATCCTGCTGGTGATTGTGAACTACGGCAACGTGGTGTCGGAGTTCAGCGGCATTGCGGGGTCGATGCAGCTCTTCCACGTGAGCAAATATCTGAGCGTGCCGATCTGCGCGGCGATTGTGTGGGTGCTGGTGGTGAAGGGCGACTACAAGAGCGTGGAGAAGGTGTTTTTGGTAGCGAGCGTCTTCTACATTGCGTACGTTGCGGCGGGCGTGGTGAGCCATCCCAACTGGCATGAGGCGCTGATGGCGACGGTGACGCTGCCGCCGCGCTCGGTGTGGAGCGACAAAAACTACATCTATCTGACGATCGGAGTGATTGGAACGACGATTGCGCCGTGGATGCAGTTCTATCTTCAGGCGTCGGTGGTGGACAAGGGGATCACGGTGCGGCAGTACAAGGCCTCGCGGCTGGATGTGATTGTGGGCTGCATCTTCACCGACATCGTGGCGTGGTTCATTATTGTTGCCTGCGCGGCGACGCTGTACGTGCATGGGATGCGCGACATCAAGGTGGCGTCGGACGCGGCGGGCGCGATGAAGCCACTGGCGGGGGACTTTGCCTTCATCCTGTTTGCGGCGGGACTGTTCAATGCGTCGGTGTTTTCGGCGTCGATTCTGCCGCTGTCGACCGCGTATACGGTGTGCGAGGGGATGGGCGTGGAGAGCGGGCTGGACAAAAACTTCAAGGAGGCGCCGTTCTTCTACTGGTTTTACACAGCGCTGATCGTGCTGGGCGCGGGCCTGGTGCTGTGGCCAGATTTTCCGCTGGTGAAGGTGATCATTCTGTCGCAGGTGCTGAACGGAGTGCTGCTGCCGGTGATCATGATCTTCATGCTGCGGCTGATCAACAAGACGGAGCTGATGGGAGAACACACCAACTCGACGTGGTTCAACTGGGTGGCATGGATTACGGCGGCGATTGTGATCGGGCTGTCGCTGGTGATGGTGTGGAACCAGATGACTGGCGGGTAGGGGGACAGGGAACAGGAAACAGAAAACAGGGAACAGGAGGGCGGGATGAGCGAGCTGGTATTGGAGGCGCGGCGGACGGCGGTGGTGGTGATCGATCTGCAAAAGGGGATTGTGGGGGTGGAGGGCGATCCGCATCCGACGGCGACGGTGATTGCGAACACGGTGCGGTTGCTGAAGGCCGCGCGCAGCAAGGGGGCGCTGGTTGTGCTGGTGCATGTGGGAGGCGCGGCGGATGGGGCGGACCGGCTGCATACGACGGTTGACCAGCCGATGCGAGGAGCAGCGCCGCCGGCGGCGGACTGGAGCGAATTGATTTCCGAGCTGGACCGGCAGCCGGGCGACGTTGCGATCCTGAAACGGCAGTGGGGCGCGTTCTACGGGACGGACCTCGATTTGCAACTGCGCCGGAGGGGGCTGACGACGATTGTGCTGTGCGGGATTGCGACGGAGTTCGGAGTGGAGAGCACGGCGAGGGATGCGTATGAACGCGGCTACGAGATTGTGTTTGCGGAGGACGCGATGACGGGCCGCAGCGCCCAGAGCCACAGCAATGCGGTGGAGCGGATCTTTCCGCGGATTGGGCGGGTGCGGCGGACGGAGGAGATAGTGGCGGCGCTGGGTTAGAGGAGTTTGCCTGCGGCGAGGTCGCGGACGAGGGTGTGGTCGGCGGCGAGGAAGTCGTAGGTGGGGAGCTGGCTGAGGGGGCACCAGCAGATGGCGTTGAAGATGTGGTTGTCCAACTCACCGGTGAAGTGGTCTACCACGAAGAACTGAAGGTCGACGGCGGCGCCGTTGCGATAGCGATGGCGGACCTGCGCAACCCTGCGGCCGATGACGGCATGGATGCCGAGTTCCTCCTGGAGCTCACGGGCGAGGGCCTGCTCGGCGGACTCGCCGGGCTCGATCTTGCCGCCGGGAAACTCCCATTTGAGGCCCATCGGCTGGTCTGGACGGCACTGGCAGACGAGAACTTCGGTGCCGCCGGGCTGGCCGGCGGGCTGATCGGCGGAGGGGCGCAGGATCAGCGCCGCGGCCACCATGCGAAGCGGCTTGCGGTTTGCGCTGCCGTGTCCAACCAGTTTGCGAATGCGCTCTTTCACGCGGGGGTCTGACTCTCCTGCATCGTGCGTTCAGCATAGATGCGGCTCAGCTTCTATAGCTTAAACGCATTTCACGGAGGATGGAGCCAGAAAAGTGCAGGAACAGGCAAAGGCGAAATGCGGGGATTCTTCCCCTTCCCCTTCGACTGCGCTCAGGGGCAGGGTCAGAATGACAAACAGAAAGCAGATTCCCTTCGGGAGTGACAAACAAAGGGGAATGACAAACAAAAACGATGCGGAGGCGTTACTGGGTGGGGCGGCGGGGAGTGATGGGGACGCCCATGCCGTTGAGCTTGCTGCGCGCCTGAGTGGCCTCGGTAGAGGCAGGAAAGCGCGAGATGATGGTGCGCAGCTCGGTGATGCCGGCCTCGCGCTTGCCGGTCTCGAAGAGGGCCTGTGCCTTGTGCAGGTGCGAGACGGGGACCTTGGTGTTGTTGGGGAACTGCTCGAGGACGCGGTCGTAGTCCTTGATGGCGGCGGTGTACTTGCCGGCGCGGTAGTCGATCTCGCCCAGGTAGTAGAAGGAGTTTCCGGCGAGGGGGTCGCTGGGGCTGGTGCGGGCGACCTCGGCGAACTCGGAGGAGGCCAGCGGGTAGCGGGCGGCCATGTAGTCGTTGAGGGCGGTCTTGTAGAGGGCGGATGGGGCGGGTGCGGCCAGTTTGGACGGCGTGGAGGCCGAGGGGCCCGGCGTGGCTGCCGCGTAGGTTGGCGGAACTGCGGCGGGCGGGTTGCCCTGGCGGGCGGCGACCGGAGCGGGCTCGACGGGCGGCGTGAGGGTGGAGGAGGCGTCGGGAGGCGGCGTTGCCGCGCCCGATGCATTGGGTGCGGCGGGGGCAGGGGCGGGAGGGGTGAGATTTTGCAGGGCGGCGTTGATGGACTGCTGCTGGTCCTGGACGGATTGCATGGCTTTTTCCAGGTTGTTGAGGCGTGCCTTGACCTCGTCGAGCGAGTCGCTGAGGGTCTGCATCTGGCTGGAGAACTGGTCGAGCTTGGCGCTGGTGGTATCGTGCTGTGCGCGAATCTGTTGCTGCATGGCGTCGATGGCGGCCGACATCTTGTTGACCGAATCTGCGCCCTGCTGGACGAGGTCCTTGAGGACTCCCATGCGCTCGTCATTGGACTGCTGGAGGCGAGCGACGGCGGTCTGCAGCTCCTGGACTTGGGTCTGTAGCTGGACCATGTCCTTGTTGGCGGCGAAGGCGGGCGGAGCGGCGAGTGCGAGTGCGAAGAGGACGACGATCGTGAGAGCGGCTCGCGTGGCTGAGAGATCTCTCGTCATAGGCATGGTTTGCGCAGCTTTCGATGAAATATCTCTAGGCATGGGAAGTCTCCCTTGGCGGCTAAAGCCGCTGTTCAATGTTGTGGCCGATGGCGCGACTGAAGTCGCGCCCCTTCAAAGCGGCAAGCTCTAGCGGTCGAGGGCGAACTGGGCGCGGCGGTTCTGTTGCCAGCAGGACTCGCTCTCGTCGGTGCAGAACTGTTTTTCCTTGCCGTAGCTGACGACGCGGATGCGCGCCGGGGCGACGCCGGCGTTGACCAGCGCGGTTTTGGCGGCATTGGCGCGGTTCTCACCCAGGGCCAGGTTGTACTCTGCGGAGCCGCGGTCGTCGCAGTATCCTCCGATGACGATGCGGATGTCGGGGTGGGCGACGAGGTAAGAAGCGGCCTTGACGGTGGCTGCCTGGGCGTCGGCGCGCAGATCGTAGCTGTCGTAGTCGAAGTAGATGTCCTGGACGTTGTCGTGGAAGTCGGCCTCGGAGCCCATGTCGGCGGATGCGGTGTTGTCGGCGGGGACGGTGGGCGCGACGGGAACGCGGACGGTGACGCGGACGCTGGCCTCGGTGGTTCCTCCGTCGCCCTTGGCGACGATGTGGAAGTTGGTGGAGGCGGTGGGCGAGACGGTCTGGGTGCCGTTGGGATTGACCGCGCCGATGCCTTCGATGGTGACGTTGGAGGCATCGGTGGTGCGCCAGTTGAGGACGACGGACTGGCCGAGGTCGATGAGCAGCGGATCGGCGGTGAGCGTAGCGGTGGGGATGGGCGGCAGCGGCGCGGGCGTGGGCGCTGTGCTTTCGGGGTTCACGCTGGTGGCGGCGTTCTTGTGGCAGCCGGAGACGGCGGCCAGCGCGACCGCCAGGAAGAGGGCGGCGCGAAGCGGCCTGGGAAGAAACGACTTCGGCTGAGACGATTGCATGTGGGTCATCGGTTTCTCCTGCACTGTCAATGCTACATCCAACGGTGTTTGCAATGGTCCATCCATTCCATGTTACTGAAAATCAAGATTGCCGGCAGAGATGTTTTTTGCAATTGCACGGGATGGGGAGCTGCGGGGGAGTTATTTCCAGCTCCAGTTGGGCATATCGGCGCCGGGGCCGGTGAGCGGACGGCGCTGGGTGCCATCGGTGAGCATGGTCCAGATGCGCCAGTGATCGGGGCGGCCGTCGGCGGAGTTGGCGTAGACGATGTGTCGGCTGTCTGGCGACCAGGAGGGAAAGTCGCAACGGCCCCCGTCGCGGGTGAGCTGGGTCCAGAATTTGGTGGCGACGTTCATGACGTAGATGTCCTGACCGCCGGGAGCGCCGGGGCCGTACTTGCGGTCCCATGCGAAGGCGATGAACTTTCCGTCAGGCGACCAAGAGGGCGAGGAGACATAACCTCCGTCGGTCATCATCTGCACGCCGGAGCCGTCGGAGTTCATGATGTAGAGCTGGGGCAGGCCTGTGCGGTCGCTGATGAAGGCGATCTGGGCGCCCGTTTTTGGGTTGTAGGTGGGCGAGACGTTGCCTCCGCGGAAGCTGGTGATACGGCGGCCGAGGTTGCCGTTGGCGTCGGCGACCCAGATCTCGAAGGAGCCACTGGGAGCGGCGGCGTAGGCCAGCTCGTTGCCGCTGGGCGCCCAGGCGGGCGACTCGGTGCTGCCGTTGCCGATGGGAAAGGCGACGTAACGGTTGAGCAGGAGCGAGTACATCTTGAGCTGAAAGCCGTATCGGCCGAGCGATGCGAAGGCGAGGCGGGTGTTGTCGGGCGAGACGCGGGGCGAGATGGAGATGGTGCCGAGGTGGGTGATGGGGTGCTGGTTGGCGCCGTCGTAGTCCATCTGCCAGATCTCCTTGCTGGCGTCGCGGGTGAGGTCGCCGGACATCTGGACGTAAAAGATCTTGGTCTCGGCGATGCCTGGGGTGCCACCGCCCAGGCTCAGGATGATCTCATCGGCAAACTGGTGCGCAGTCTGGCGCGCGGAGTCGTCGGTGGGGTCCTGGCTGTACTGCCTGGCATGCACCTGCGGGTACTGCAGGTTCTTGGCGTCGAAGAGGAAGCCGTTAGTGATCAGCTTGCCGTTGACCACGCCGATCGATCCGAATACGACATAGGCGGCGCTGGCGGGCGCGTTGGAGTAGCTTTGCAGCTGGATTTCAGCGGGAGCGCCGGGATTGCCGGGCGGTAACAGGCTCTTGGAGACGATGTCGAAGATGCCGGCCGAGGCAAGATCGGCGTAGAGGGTGGCATCGAAGGTCTGCTTGAGAGCGGCGGTCTGGGGGTCGGCGGCGAGCGGCTTGAAGTCTGCGACGGCGATGCGCGTGATGGTGACTCCGGAGCTGGTCCCGGTGAGGACGTTGTCCTGGGCGCGAGCGGGCAGGGCGAACAGGGCGGCCAGCGCCAGCAGCAGGATGGCGCCAGTGGATCGGAATGGGGCGGTGCGCGTGCGGGATGTGCGGGTGGTGCGATCCATGCTCTCTATGGTAGACGGTCGCGATGAATCTTTGGTTGTAACCGGCGGGGCGGGAACATTGTGAGTGAAGGGGGGAGTTGGTTGACTCAAACAAAATACGGGGATTCTTCGCTGCGCTCAGAATGACAAGCGATAGCTCTGCGGAATGACAGACGGGCTATGGGCGGGGTGGGGGATCGAAGTAGTAGGTGACATTGATGTGGCTGCCGGTGTATGCGTCGGGCAGGGGGCCGAAGGTGTCGATGTGGCGGACGGCGTTGAGAGCAGTCTGGTCGAGCGTGGGGTCGCCGCTGCGCTGGGAGATCTTGATGTTGGTGAGGGAGCCGTCGCGCTCCACCTGAAAGACGATGTAGACGCGATGGCCGGCGGCCTGTGGGTCGAGCATGTTGGTGTACCACTGCGCGGCGACCTTCTGCTGGATCTGCTGGACGTAGTAAGCGAAACGGGTGCTGAAGGCGGCGTCGGTTGTGCCGACGTTGAATGTGCCGGCGCTGGTCTGGGTGGCGCTCATGGCGAGGTTGAAGCCGCCGGCTTCGCCGGTCTGGACCTTGTTGGGGTCAACCTTGCCGGGTTGGGGATGGAGAGGCGGGGCCGGAGTGGCCTGGTCGGCGGTCTTGAGCGGCTTGGCGGACTTGGCGGGGATGGCGATGGCGTCGGGCTGGGGCACATCCACGGTGTGCGCTGTGGAGGTGATGGGCGCGGGCGAGGGCGCGTCGGTGGCAAGGACGTTGTTGGTATCCATGGGCTGGCGGGGCGGCAGCGGGATGGCGTCGACCATGGTGGCCTGGATGGCGCCGGAAGTGGCTCCAGAGTCGCCCCAGTTGCTGCCAGAGTGGAAGATCCAGGCCCAGGACAGGAGCAGCAGGAGGAGCGCGGCGTGCAGCATGAACGAGCCCATGAAGCCGCCGCCGAGCTGGTCGTTGCCGGGTGCGATGCCTGCGCGAGTTGTGAGCCGGGTTTCCATGGGGGGCGGACGTTCGTGCGGTGAAAAACAATCAACGAACAAGAACAAACAAAAGCGAAATACTGAGATTCTGGCTCCGCCAGAATGACGACTCTTGTGTTGCTGCGCTCAGAATGACAAACACGAACGGAGTTGCGGGTTACTTGGTTGCGGTGTCAGCCGCCGGGGTGGACTCCAGCGGCTGGGTGACGATGCTGATGTTGGTGATGCCTGCCCGTTTGACGGCGTCCATGACGGAGGCGAAAGCGCCGAAGGGAACTTTTTCATCGGCGCGGAGATAGATGGTGCGCTTGGCCGGATCGCCGCGGGCGCTGCTGCGCAGGCGGGAGGTGAGGTCGGATAAGGTGATGGGTATGTCGGGGCCACCGGCCTGGAGGAAGACGTTCTGGTCCTTGTCGATGGTGACCACGATGCGCTGCTCGGTGATCTGGTTGACGGTGCGGGTGTGGGGCACGGCGACGACGATGCCGGATTGCAGCACCGGGGCGGTGAGCATGAAGATGATGAGAAGCACCAGGACGACGTCGACCAGGGGCGTGATGTTGATCTCTGCCAGCGCGGTCTGGGTGCGTATCTGGCCGCCGTTTTGGGTGGAGAAGGCCATAAATCAGAAGGTCCTTCGGAGAGGCTGTGGGGCGAGGTCGCCAGGCGGCGGCGGGGCCGGCGGCGGCTGCGGCGTAAGCAGGGCTGCGTTCTCGATGGCGTTGAGCAACTCGCGGCCGAAGTCGTCCATGCGCGAGGCGAAGTCGCGCAACTGCGAGGTGAGCTGGTTGTATCCGACCAGCGCGGGGATGGCGACAGCCAGGCCCGCGGCGGTGGTGATGAGCGCCTCGGAGATGCCGGGGGCGACGGAGCGCAGGGTTGCGGCGCCGGAGGTTCCCAGGCCGTGGAAGGCGTCGATGATGCCCCAGACGGTGCCGAAGAGGCCGACGAAGGTGGCGCCATTGGCGATGGTGGCCAGCCAGGTCATGCGCGACTCCATGGCGGTGAGGGCCTCGGAGGAAGCGGTCTGGGCGGCGCGCTCCATGGCGATGGGGTTGCGCGGGGTTCCGCGGCCTCCGCTCTGGCGCTGGTACTCGTCGTTGATCTCGTTGAAGACGGAGACCAGCGGGCTGGGCTGGAAGTTGCTTGCGATGGCGGCGATCTCGGAGAGGCGGCCGGACTTGCGGAAGGCGCGGATGAAGAGCTGGCTCTGGCGTCGCGCGCGGCCAAAGCGGCGCCACTTGGAGATCATGATGGCCCAGGAGCAGATGCTGGCGATCAACAGGATGACGAGGACGGCGAAGGCGACAGGGCCGGAGTTGCGCACCATCTCCATGATGGCCCCGCCGGAGGCGCCAACCGGCGGAAGCGTGGCGTCATCCTGAAAGAGGCAGAGCGCAAGGGCAGCGGGCGAGGCTAAAGGAGGCAACATCATTAGCACCATTGTAAGGCGTGGCGCGGTGTGGAGTGGATGCGCGCGTATACGGGATGGTTCGGGGAATTAACTTGATCCTTGCACAGGGGGCGACCTAGATTGGTGGGGATCGTATGGGACTCACGGAGGCGGTATGAACTTATTGAAGGATGTGAACGGGAACAATGGGCTGGCTGGTTGGGGTTGGCGGGGAGTTGGGTTGGTGCTGGTGATGCTGGTGGCGCTGACGGGGACGGTTTGGGCGCAGGGACGCGGGCAGGGTGGCGGGATGCAGGGTGGCGGGATGCAGGGTGGCGGGATGCAGGGACGGGGGCCGGGAGGGATGCAGGGCGGAGCGCAGGCACCGGCGCAGGCCATTCCACCGCCGAGCGGAGGGACTGAGGCAAACCCATCTGGGCTGCCGCGCGCAATGGGGGATGACACCCTTACCCAGGCCGTGCAGCGGATGTGGGTTGCAACGTCGATAACGAATGCGAAGGGAGAACTAGTGACTCCCCTGCACCTGCGCTACGAGCTGAAGATAACGGACTACAAGAACAAGCCGCACACCGGCACCTACGAGACGTGGATCAGCAAAGACGGGGTGCGCACCGCGATCCATACAGACGCCTACGACGAGAGCGATCTGACGAAGGGCGATAGTGTCTGGGCGATGGAAAAGGGCCTGCGGCCACTGCGGATCATGGAATTTGCGGAAGTGCATATGATGTATCGCAGTGTGCTGATGACGGCCATGCGCGGAGACCAGAAGATGAAGCCGCGCACGGTGGATGGCGTCTCGCTGATGTGTGGGGGGGAGGACGCGAGAGGAGCTGTCTGCTTCGACCCGGCGACCGGGTACGTCGCGCTGGTCGTCAGGGACGAGGAGAAGGTTGCGTACGAGGACTGGAAGCAGGTTGGCCCACTGCATCTGGCTACCACTGTCCGCAAGACCTATGGGAAACATGAGCTATTTGAGGCGAAGTTGACGGACGCGTCGGAAGCGGTATCGGCGGATGCGCTGGCCGTTCCGGCTGGGGCGACCGAAGAGCCCGCAGGCACGAGGATCGATGAGCAGCGCGGGATCGTATTGCGCGCGGAAGCGCATCCACAGCTGCCGATGAATATGAGGAAACCGGGTGCGCCGCAGCCCACCCCGTATAACGCCAGCGGCCAGGCCCAACTGAGAGTTTGGGTGGATGAAAAGGGGATCGTGTCGAAGGCCGTGGTGGAGGACGCCGACGATAAAGAAGCCGCGGACGCGGGCTACTCCCGGGCAACGTTGCTGGTCTTTATTCCGAATGTGGAGAACGGAAAACCTGCCAGCTTCGAAACCAGCTACCTCATGCGTGGCATGCCTGGCGGCGGCGGAATGGGGATGCGAGGGATGGGGGGAAGAGGCGGTGGAGGCGGAATGGGTGAGGGCGGCGGCGGTGAGGCGCCGGGAGGGCCGGGAGGAGGAGCGCCGGAAGGGCAGTGAGTATGGAGACGCTGTTCGTATTGCTGTACTGGCCGGTGGTTGGATTGCTGATTCTGTTTGTGTCCCGAGCGCTGCTTCGAAAGGGCGTTGGGCCGTGGTGGAATTTTCTGCTGATTTGTCTACCGCTCTGGGCTTTGTCTATCGGTGCTTTCTTTTCCGTTAAAGGTTTTCTGCATCTGCATGGCCTTCTTTTGCAGATAGTAGGACTCGTCCCCAGTCAACGCGTGAATGGTTTTTACGGGACCCTATATCAGTTCTGGATAGCAAATTGCTTATATTGGTCGACTGAACCTGTCTTTCGAAGGCTCCGCGAGGATTGGCGAAAGAAAAAGGTGGCTAAGGCGGCGCCCGCTGTCGGTGAGTGACGACGGAGTGCATCCTGCACCAACAGATTGCGGTGACGTGCTAGGCTTTTCGCAACGAGGATGAGGCGCGGGCGGACATGCTGCTGGAGCTGCGGGCGGAAAACTATGCGGTGATCGACCAGGCGGTGGCCAGCTTTGGGCCGGGGTTGAACCTGTTGACGGGCGAGACGGGCGCGGGTAAGTCGATCCTGATCGACGCGCTTGCGCTCTTGCTGGGCGGGAAGGCTTCGGCAGATGTGGTGCGGCATGGCGCGGAGAAGGCGGTGCTGGGGTGCGTCTTCGAGGGGACGCAGGGTGCGGCGGCGATTCTGGAGGCGAATGGGATCGACGCGGGGGCCTTCAGCGACGACATTTTGCTGCGGCGGGAGATTGCGGCGGGAGGCAAGGGGCGCGTCTTCGTCAACAACCAGCCGGCGACGGTGGCTGTGCTGCGGGAGCTGGCCCCGGAGCTGGGGCTGATCCATACACAGGGTGAGACGCTGGGCTCGTTCGACCAGGCGCAGCAGCGAGGGCTGCTGGATCGCTTCGGTGGGATTGCGACCGAGGACGTGGCTGCGGCGTTTGCGGCGTGGCGGACGACGACGGAGCGGCTCACGGAGTTGCAGGCCTCCGAGCAGGACCGGATGCGCATGGCGGACCTGTGGAGGTTCCAGGCGAAGGAGATTGCCGACGCGCAGCTTGCGGCCGAGGACGAGGACGCGCAGTTGGAGGCGGAGAAGCGCGTGCTGGCCAATGCGGAGAAGCTGTATACGGCGGCGAAGACGGCGCATGAACTGCTGTATGAGTCGGAAGGAGCCGCGGAGACGACGCTGACGGCGGCGCTGAAGCAGGTGGAGGAGCTGGCGAAGTTCGACGCGCGATTCGCCGAGCCGGCGCAGCAGCTTGCGGCGGCCAAGGCAGCGGTGGAGGATGTGAGCGCGCAGGTTCGGGACTTTGCCGAGAAGGTCCACGCATCGCCGGAGCGGCTGGCGGAGATCGAGGACCGGCTGGCGGTGCTGGACCGGCTGAAGCGGAAGTACGGCGGGGCCGGCGGGAGTCAGACGCTGGCGGAGGTGATGCGCTTCGGCGAGGAGGCGGCGCGGCGGCTGGCTGAGGTGGAGAACCGCGACGAGCTGCTGGCGGAGCTGCAAGTGCAACTGGAGCGGGACCGCGCGGCGTACCGCGCGGCGGCGGAGAGACTGACGGCGGAGCGGACGGCGGCGGCGGCGCGGCTGGAGAGGCTGGCGACGGCGGAGATCAACGACCTGGCGATGACGGCGCGGTTCCGGGTGCAGGTGACGGCTGAGCAGGAGGCGGCGAACTGGACGGCGCACGGGTGGGACCGGGTGGAGTGCCTGATTGCAACCAATGCGGGTGAGCCGCTGAAGCCGCTGGATGAGATTGCGTCGGGCGGAGAGATGTCTCGCGTGCTGCTGGCGCTGAAGGTGACGGTGGAGGAAAGCTTTGCCGCTGCCGGAGCGGGGCACGGCAAGAAAAAGAGTGCGCTGCCGACGCCGCGAATGCTGGTCTTCGACGAGATCGACATCGGGATTGGCGGGAGGGCGGCGGAGGCGGTGGGGCGGAAGCTGAAGGCGCTGGCCCGGCGACAGCAGGTGGTGTGCATCACGCATCTGCCGCAGATTGCGGCGTTTGCCGACCAGCATTTTCTGATCGAGAAGGCGGAGAAGGGCGGGCGGACGCGCACCAGCGTGCGGCGGATGGAGGAGGGCGAGCGGACGCAGGAGATTGCGCGGATGCTGAGCGGGGCGAAGCTGACCCAGAGCAGCGTGGAGCACGCGCGGAGCCTGTTGAAGTCGAGCCGGTAGGGGCCCTCCCACTCATCGCGTGAGACAAAGGCACGATGAATGGGGCACCCGGCGACGTTATCGAATTAAATAGCATCTCATCATCAGAACTTGCGAGTACAATATTGGCTCTCCTGGACGATCGGAGCTTCGCCACTTCTAAGGAGGACGTATGTCAACCACACCTGCAGCACCCACCAAATGCGCCCATATGGCTTGTACCTGCATGGCCCCCCCGGGCAAGAAGTATTGTTCGTCGCACTGCGAGGACACCAAGAAGATGATGACGCTGAGCTGCCATTGCGGCCACGTTGGCTGCGATGAGAAGGCAGTGGCAGCGGCGTAGATGCGGACCGGGCGGAGACGTGGAACGGGGCGGCGTTCATTGGATTGAAATTCGTGGGCTGAAGTTCTGCGCGGTTTACCGAAGCTGAAGGTGGATTTGTGTATCTGCCATGAACTATGAACTTTGAGCCATGAGCGAACCGCCGAAGGAGGTCTGGGGCTCCTGAGCGGTGTTGCGGCGGGGCGAGACACGGTATACTTGAATTTGTGACTACGACCACACTGGACTCACCCAGTCTCGGCCAGAGCGACACGGCGATTGCCACCAAGCGGGTACTTCTGTTGAAGCCGCGGGGCTTCTGCGCGGGGGTGGTGCGGGCGATCGACATTGTGCAGATTGCGCTGGAGACGTTTGGCGCCCCGATCTATGTGCGCAAGGAGATCGTGCATAACAGCTATGTGGTGACCGACCTGGCGAAGAAGGGCGCGATCTTCGTCAACGAGCTGGACGAGGTGCCGGAGGGGGCGCGGGTGATCTTCTCGGCGCATGGCGTATCGCCGGCTGTGCGGGAGCGCGCGCTGGAGCGGAAGCTGAAGGTGATTGACGCGACCTGCCCGCTGGTAACGAAGGTGCATCAGGAGGCGATCAAGTTCTCCAAGCGGGGCTATTCGCTGGTGCTGGTGGGGCATCGCGACCACGAGGAGGTGGAGGGGACGCAGGGCGAGGCACCGGCGGTGACGCAGGTGGTTTCGACCGTGAAGGAGGTCGATGCGCTGGTGGTTCCCGACCCCAACAAGGTTGCGTATCTTACGCAAACCACACTTTCTTTGGATGAAGCGCGGTACATGATTGACGCGCTGAAGAGGAAGTTTCCGAATATTGCCGGGCCCCATGCGCAGGACATCTGCTACGCGACGGAGAACCGCCAGGTTGCGGTGAAGAATGTGGCGCACGGCGCGGACGTGGTGCTGGTGGTGGGGTCGAAGAACAGCTCGAACTCCAACCGGCTGGTGGAGGTATCGAAGAAACTGGATACGAAGTCCTACCTGATCGACTCGGCGGAGGCAATCCAGCCGGAGTGGCTGGAGGGCGTGAATACAGTTGCCGTGACGGCTGGCGCGTCGGCGCCGGAGGTGCTGGTCCAGGATGTGGTTGATGTTCTGCAGAACATGGGGTACGGGTCGGTTGACGAGGTTGAGGTGATGCCTGAGAATGTGCGCTTCGGACTTCCTCCGGAGATTGTTCAGGCGATTGCGTCGGCCCCGCCGGTCCAGCAGTAGAACGCAATCCTACGCAGGCCGGGTTGGAGAGAAGCCTGCGAGTTGCAATTCCAGATTGGCCAGACAGAGTAGGATCGGCAGAGCACGATCGAATGGCTGGCGATCCAGAGAGTTTGAAATCGATGAGCACATCTCCACGGAATCCGATGGCGGCGACCACGATACCTGTGCGGCCGCGCTATGGCCGGATGGACATTGGGCTGGACCGGGTCACGGAGGGCATTGCGCGGGCCACGGAGTGGCTGCTCGGCCTGCAACACCCGGAGGGCCACTGGTGCGGCGAGCTGGAGGCCGATTCCATGCTGGAGTCGGACTACATCTTCCTGCACACCATGCTGGGGACGGGCGACCGCGGCAAGATGGAGCGCGCGATCAATGAGATCCTGCGCCACCAGAACGCGGATGGAGGATGGAGCATCTACCCCAACGGGCCGTCGAACATCTCGCTGGGGGTGAAGGCGTACCTGGCGCTGAAGCTGATGGGATGGCCGGCGGAGCACCCGGTGCTGGTGAAGGCGCGGGAGTGGATACTGGCCCACGGGGGCGTGACTGAGGTGAATACGTTCACCAAGATCTACCTGTGCACGCTGGGGCAGTACGACTACAACGCCGTGCCCGCTGTGCCGCCCGAGATCATTCTGTTTCCCAACTGGTTCTATTTCAATATCTACGAGATCTCGTCGTGGTCGCGCGCGATCCTGGTTCCGCTGTCGGTTGCGTACGCCAAGAAGCCGTTCAAGAAGATTCCGCCGGAGCAGGGGATCAGCGAACTGTTTGTGGGGGGGCGCAAGAAGGCGAACCTGCACCTGAAGTGGGACCGCAAGCACCCCATCGGCTGGCGCAACTTCTTCCTGGCGCTGGACCGCATCACTCACTGGTTCGAGCGCATCCACATTCGGCCGCTGCGCAAGATGGCGTTGAAGAAGGCGGAGAAGTGGCTGCTGGAGCGGTTGGAGATGTCGGACGGGCTGGGCGCAATCTATCCGGCGATGCTGAATGCGATTGTGGCGCTGGCCTGCCTGGGATACACCCAGGACGATCCGCAGTTCATCCGCGCGATGGACGAGTTCGAGCGGCTGGGGATCGACAAGCCGAACGGCGATCCGGGCTACCCCACGCCGACCTTCCGTATGCAGCCGTGCATGTCGCCGGTGTGGGACACGGCGCAGGCGGTGTACGCGCTGGGCGAGGCGGGAGTGGCCAAGAACGACCCCCGGCTGCTGAAGGCGGCGGACTGGCTGCTGTCGAAGGAGGTGCGCCACAAGGGGGACTGGGCGAAGAGCATCAAGGATGTGGCCCCGGGCGGCTGGTACTTCGAGTTCAACAATGAGTTTTATCCGGACGTGGACGACTCGGCGCAGGTGCTGCTGGCGCTGAATTGCGTGCGCAATCCGCGGGAGCGGTATCAGCATGAGGTGTCGCAGCGCGCGCTGGACTGGATCTTCGCCATGCAGTGCAAGAACGGCGGATGGGCCAGCTTCGACCGCGACAATACCAAGATGATCTTCCAGTACATTCCGTTTGCCGACCACAACGCGATGCTTGACCCGCCGACGGTGGACGTTACGGGGCGGATCCTGGAGATGCTGGCGAGCTACGGCTACACCCGGCGCGACAAGCGAGTGGAGCATGCGGTGCAGTTTGTGCTCAAGCAGCAGGAGCCCGACGGAAGCTGGTTCGGGCGCTGGGGCGTGAATTATCTGTATGGGACGTTTCTGGTGCTGCGCGGGCTGGAGGCGATGGGGATGTGGAGCCACGAGCCGCCGATTGTGCAGGCGGCGGAGTGGATTCGCATGGTGCAGAACGCGGACGGCGGGTGGGGCGAGACCTGCGCGAGCTACGACGATCCGATGCAGCGCGGCATCGGGCCAAGCACACCCTCGCAGACCGCATGGGCGGTGCTGGGGCTGCTGGCGGCGGGCGACACGCGCTCGGACTCGGTGGCCAAGGGGATACGGTGGCTGGTGTCGAAGCAGTTGCCCAGCGGGACGTGGGACGAGTCGGCGGAGGGACGCAACGGCGAGGCAATCTACACCGGGACGGGATTTCCGCGCGTCTTCTACCTGGCGTACCACCTGTATCGCGACTACTTCCCGCTGCTGGCGCTGACAACCTACAAGCGCGTGATGGAGCGGGAGGTAGGGGCGGCGTAGGCTGTACCTGCGTCATGGAAGATGGTGAGCCGTTTCGGTGGTTAGGAAGGAACATAATATGCATCGCTGTCTGGTCGTTGTCGCTTTGTTTGCCGTTACGGGTTCCATCTGGGCGCAGAGCGAGAATGATCCGCTCAAGCTGCTGCAAGAGACGGCGCAACGGTATGCCGATGCGAAGAGTTACCAGATCGAGAAGGTAACGGAATATAAAGCCCACAGCGAACTGAGCGATTCATCGAACAAAGTATTTACCGATGCAGCCGTTGATGGAAACGGCAAGTATCGCTTTGAATCTCGAAACGAGACCGGGTCGGCGCTTGCCGTTTCGGATGGCGTGTCGGAGTGGGACCTGCACAGGAGTTATGCGGAGTATGTGAAACGCGCCAGCGAGGCAGTGATGCAGCCGCTAGAAGTGGAAGATATGCGACAACAGGAAGATGCGTTTCCTCTTTCTGCCGCGACTTCTCTGCATCGGGGACTGATGGCAATCGGATTTTCATTGAAGTCGGCGCACTTTTTGCCGGATGAAAGTATTACGGTGAACGGGAAAAATGTCGGTTGCCGGGTGGTGACATTCACAGGCGATGACTATTTGAAGCCCCAGACAGACAACAGCAAGGAGACGCTGTGGATCGATCGACAGACAGGCTTGCTGGTAAAGGATGTCAGCGAGAGCGACTCCCGGGCACCTATGACGAGCAAAGGACCTGCGCCGGGGGCTGTTCTGACGCACCATGTGAACGTGACTCTTTACACCTTGACGCGACTGAATCAAACGATCGATCCTGAGCTATTTCATTTCACTCCTCCGGCTGGCGTGACGCAGGTCGAGAAGTTTTCAAATCCGCATGCAACTCCGACACCTACGCAGCTTAGCAGTCCAGCGAAGGATGCAGGACCTCTTCCGGTCTCCTCGCTGACGATGCTGAAGCTGGATGGGAGCAAGTTCGACATCACAAGTTTGCGTGGCCATCCTGTTCTTATAGACCTTTGGGCGACATGGTGCGTGCCGTGTGTCTCGGAGATGCCGTTCATTGCGCGAATCGCTGCAAAGACAAAGGCTGCCGGCCTTACTGTAGTTGGCCTGGACTACAGCGAAGACCTGGTGGCTGGTTCTATGTGGCTCAAGGAACATGGCTATCTGTGGAATGACTATCAGGGCGATATGAACGCTCGTACTGCTATTCCTGTTGTTTACCTGATCGATGCGCAGGGCAATACCGTGTATACGCAGACGGGAGTGAAACATGGTGACGATCTGATCAAGGCCATCAAGGCTTTGGGCCCGGATTTCGCATCGGCACTTGCGGGCGAAGTTGCTGCACAGGAGCCGGTGGCAAGGTAAACTAGAGGGGATGCAAGGCGCCGGTTAATATGCGCCTGACGGGGAACTGAGAACGCGTGTAGAAATGCCTGTGTTCGGTGTTTCAGTGCAGATGCCAGTGGGGCCCTCTCAATATTGTCGCAAGTTCCCAAATCACAGCGCGCAATTTGGAAACAAGGAGAACACCGGATGGCAGTGCCGATCTCACAAATGTGGACCGTTGCAACCTATGTGCTGAAGCAGAAGCTCAAGGGGCGCAGGCGGTACCCACTGGTGCTAATGCTGGAGCCTCTGTTCCGCTGCAACCTGGCCTGCGCCGGGTGCGGCAAGATCCAGTATCCCGCGCACATTTTGAAGGCGGAGCTGACGCCGGAGGAGTGCTTCCGCGCGGTGGAGGAGTGTGGCGTGCCGATGGTCTCCATTCCCGGCGGAGAGCCGCTGCTGCACCCGCGGATGCCAGAGATTGTGGCCGGGCTGGTGGCGCGCAGGAAGTACGTCTACCTGTGCACCAACGCGCTGCTGCTGAAGGAAAAGCTGCACCTGTTCACGCCGAGCAAGTACCTCTCATTCAGCGTGCATCTGGATGGCCAGCGCGAGCACCACGACTTTTCGGTGTGCCGCGAGGGAGGGTACGACATTGCCATGGAGGGTGTGCGGGCCGCGGTGGCGGCGGGTTTCCGCGTGACGACCAACACGACGCTGTTCGACGGGGCCGACCCGGCGAGCGTGCGCGCACACTTCGACGAGATGATGGCTGCGGGCGTGGAGAGCATGATGGTGTCGCCGGGCTATACCTACGAGAAGGCGCCGGACCAGAACCACTTTCTGGGCAAGGCGCGCTCGCGCAGGCTGTTTCGCGCCATCCTGTCGAACCGCAAGAAGAGCTGGCACTTCAATACGCACCCGCTGTTTTCGGAGTATCTGATGGGGAAGCGGAACTTCGAGTGCACGCCGTGGGGGATGCCGACGTTCTCGATCTTCGGCTGGCAGAAGCCGTGCTACCTGCTGCAGGACGGCTACGCCGACACCTTCCAGGAGCTGCTGGACTCGGTGGAGTGGGAGAAGTACGGAGCGAAGAGCGGGAACCCGAAGTGCGCCAACTGCATGGTGCACTCCGGCCACGAGGCCTCGGCGGTGGACTACAACTTCAGCTCGCTGAAGGGATTTCTGGTGACGGCGAAGAAGTACATCTTCCCGCCGCGGTATGAGGACGAGGAGGCGCTGAAGCTGCTGAACGAGTGGCCCAAGGCGCAGCACGGGCCGCTGGTGCAGATTGCGGAGCCTGTTGCGGAGGCGAAGGAAGAGACGGCGGAGCTACAGGGGGTCGCGCGTGAGTAGCATGACGCAGGAAGCAGCGAAGACGGCGCGGGTGAGTGCGGACGAGATGGAGATTGCGGCGGGGCGCGAGCGCGAGCAGCTTGAGGGCTGGGTGCCCCAGCTGGCCGGCGAGGACGAGTTGCGCGAGGCGCTGGAGAAGGCCTTCGACTATCGCGGCGACATCACGCTGACGCGCAAGGATGGCAGCCGGGTGCAGGGCTATCTCTTCGACCGTCGCACGGGCGCCACGCTGGCGGATTCTTTTGTTCGCATTATTCCGGTGAACGAGAAGACAAGGGTGAACGTTGCCTACTCGGAGATTGCGGCGCTGGCATTTACCGGGCGCGACAATGCCGCGGGCAAGAGCTTCGATGCCTGGGTGAAGAAGTACTGGGAGAAGAAGGCGGCGGGGGAAAAGAATATCCAGATTGAGCCGGAGAGGCTGGACTAAGGAAGGCCTGAACAAGCGTCAGGTGTCCCTCGGCGGCCAAGGCCGCGACGCAATTGCGATACTCATGGCGGGACTTTAGTCCCCCCTCTCAAAACATGACCCATTCAGAGATTCACGTAAGATAGGCTTCATCGACATGAAGGTATTTCTTACGGGGTCCACGGGGTTTGTCGGCAGTCATGTGGCGCGGGCCTACGCCGCGGCAGGGGCGGAGTTGCGGCTGCTGACGCGCAAGACCAGCCGGCTGGCGGCGATTGAGGGAATTGCCGCAGATGTAATTGTCGGGGACCTGCGGCAGCCGGAGTCGCTGCGTACGGCGCTGGCCGGGTGCGATGCGCTGGTGCATGTGGCGGCGGACTACCGGCTGTGGGTGCGCGATCCGAAGGAGATGTACGCGGCCAATGTGGACGGTACGCGGGAGCTGCTGCGGTTGGCGCGCGAAGAGGGTGTGGCAAAGGTCGTTTACACGTCGAGCGTGGCGACGATGGGCTTCAAGGTGGACGGGACGATTGTGGATGAGACGACGCCGGTCTCGCTGGAGGAGATGATTGGGCCGTACAAGCGGTCGAAGTTCATGGCTGAGCAGGAGGCAATCAAGGCGGCGCGCGCGGGGCAGCATGTAATGATCCTGAATCCGACGACGCCGATTGGCGCGGGCGACGCCAAGCCGACGCCGACGGGACGGATCGTAGTGGACTTTCTGAACCGCAAATTTCCCGCGTATGTGGATACGGGGTTGAACCTGGTGGATGTCTCCGAGGTGGCGCGCATGCATGTTGTCGCGTTGGAGCGCGGGAGGCCGGACGAGCGCTATATATTGGGCGGGGAAAACCTGACGCTGAAGCAGATTCTGGACCGCATGTCGGCGATCACGGGGCTGCCTTCGCCGACGATGAAGGTGCCGCACGCAGTGGCGCTGGCGTTTGCGTTCTTCGACGAGACGATTATGGGCAAGCTGCTGGGCAGGGAACCGAGGGCGACGGTGGAGGAGGTGCGGCTGGCGCGCAAGCAGATGTTTGCGTCGTCGGCGAAGGCGGAGCGCGAGCTGGGGTTCCGCGTACTGCCAGTCTACAACGCGCTGCGCGCCGCGATCGAGTGGTTCCTGGCGAATGGCTACGCGCCGCAACCGGCGAGTATGCCGCAAAGTGAGGCGCGATGAGGATCGGCATTATTGCGGCGCTGCCGCGCGAGGTGAGCGCTCTGGTGAAGGGGTGGGAACCGCGGGCTGCTGGCAAGAACGTTGCGGTCTATACCAACGGCCAGGCAGTGGTTGCCTGCGCGGGGATGGGTGCGGCGCGCGCGGCGCTGGCAGTGCAGGCGGCGATGGCTGCGATGCCGGTGACAGAGTTGATCTCAGCGGGGCTTGCGGGGGCGTGCGATCCGGCGCTGGGCGTGGGAGCAATTGTGCGCGCGGGCGTGGTGGTGGATGCGCGGACCGGAGAAAGATTTGAAGATGCGCGGTGCGAACAGGTGCTGGTGAGTACAAATGCGATTGCGAGCGTGCGGGAAAAGGCACGGCTGCACTCGTCCTACCATGCCGATGCGGTGGACATGGAGGCTGCGGCCGTGGCCCGATTGGCGCGGGCACACGGGCTTGGTTTCCACGCGATCAAGGCGATCTCGGACGAAGCGGGCTTTGAGATGGAGGGGCTGGGGCGCTTCTCGACCGAGGAGGGGTGGTTCCGCGAAGGAGCGTTCGCGCTGCACACGGCGCTGCGACCGGTGCTGTGGAGCAAGGCGATCGCACTGGGGCGGAACAGCAGCAAGGCCATCGGCGCACTGACCGAGGCGCTGCGCGGAGAGCTAGACTGGTACAGGAAAAACGTCTGAAGACAGTTCGAACTATACGGTTCTGTTATTGCTGTCGAGAGAATTGGCAACAGAATGAAACAAGCAACAACACAATACGGAGATTCTGGCCTTCGACAAGCTCAGGCCAGAATGACGAACAAAAGCGAAGGCGCCTCATCGCCGAGCAGTGCGCGGCCAATTGTTGCGCCGCCGGTGATTCCGGCGACGATGCGCGCGGCGGTCTATCGCGGCGTGAACGACGTGCGGGTGGAGACGGTGCCGGCGCCAGTGAACGCGGATGGGGGGATTGGCGCGGGCGAGGTTCTGGTGCGCATCGATACGTGCGGGATCTGCGGGACGGACCTGAAGAAGATCCATTCGGGGTCGCACTCGGCGCCGAGAATCTTCGGGCATGAGATGGCAGGGACGATTGCGATGGTGGGCGCGGGCGTCTCGCACTTCGCGATTGGAGACCGCGTGATGGCGTACCACCATATTCCGTGCGGGCGGTGCTACTACTGCCGCAAGCGGACCTTCGCGCAGTGCGAGACCTACAAGAAGGTGGGATGCACGGCGGGATTTGCGCCGGCGGGCGGAGGGTTCGCAGAGTACATCCGCGTGGCGGATTGGATCGTCGGCGGGGCGGGGAAGACAGCGGGGCTGATCCGGATTCCCGACGACATTCCGCTGGAGCAGGCTTCGTTTATTGAGCCGGTGAATACCTGCTTCAAGGCGGTGCGGCTGCTGGGATTGCAGTCGGATGAGACGGTGCTGGTGATTGGGCAGGGGCCGATTGGGATTCTGCTGGCGGCCTTGGCGCGGCGGACTGGGGCGACTGTGCTGACCAGTGACTTGTATGCCGAGCGGCACGCGATTGCGGCGACGTTTGGGCTGGACCGGCCGCTGGACGCGCGAGGTGATGTGGTGGCTGCGGCGAAGGCTGCGACGGAAGGGCGCGGCGCGGACGTGGCACTGGTCGCAGTGGGCGCGGACGCGCTGATCCGCACGGCGATGGACGCGATTCGACCGGGCGGGCGCGTGATGCTGTTTGCCTCGACGCAGCACGGCGAGACGCCGTTCGATCCTGCGGCGGTGTGCATGGACGAGAAGACGCTGATGGGGTCGTACTCGTCGTCGGTGACGATAAACGATGAGGTGGCGCGGCTGGTGTTCGAGGGGTATCGCGACGGGAGCTTCGATTTGACGCGGCTGATCTCGCACCGATTTTCGCTGGAGGACGCAGCGGAGGCGATCGACCTGGCGTCGCACCCGCAGGCCGGCTCGATGAAGATTGTGATCCAGCCGTAACTGCCTACATGCCGGAAAGAGCCATTGACTGGCGTTCGCTGCGCGTGGAATGATTCCCGCGGACTTAATGCGCCGGGGGATGAAACCATGAAGACTGTTTATTCGCTGTGTATTGCCGTATGCGTACTGGCTATGGCGGGGGCAAGGCCGTCGGCCCTCGGCCAGAATTCGCAGCCCAATCCCTCCGCAGCAGCTTCTCCGAAGCAGTTCATTGCGCCAGCACGGCTTATCCAGCGGATTGACCCGATCTATCCCCTGGAAGCGAGACAGAGAGTCGTGCAAGGAGCGGTTGTGATGAAGGCGACGATCGCGGCGGATGGAACGGTGAAGAACTTTAAAATCACCAACGGGGACCCGATACTGAGGAATGCCGCCAGGGATGCAGTGACCCAGTGGCGATACGAGCCGGCCCGGGTTGAGGGTGTCGCGTTCGCGGTGGACACGACGATCACGCTGAATTTTTCCATGGGAGAAACTCTGAAACAAACGGTCTTTAATTTGACGCAGACCCAGACCGGCGCGGATGGAGTGGAAATTGCCGCTCCTGCGCCGTTGCCTGCGCCGCCAGCGGGAGTGACGAGGGTTTCCGGCCGGGTGATGGCGAGCCAGTTGGAGAAGAAGGTCGATCCGGTGTACCCGGCGGATGCGATTGCGGCGGACGCGCGAGGCGATGTGGTCCTGCTGGCGACCATTACGAAGACAGGCGAGGTGAGCGACGTGCAGGCTGTCTCCGGGCCGTATCGATTTCGGGACGCAGCCGTGAACGCGGTGAAGCAATGGAGATACGGTCCGTACGTGGTTGACGGCGCTGCTGTGGACGTACAGACCACGATTAAGTTGAGCTTCGCGCCGCCGCAGGCAAACGGTGGGGTCCGCTGAACGAGAGATTGACCCAATCATTGTGGTGAAGTTGGTTGGACTGTGCGGCAGCGGACTGCTTGCATTAGCGGGAGTCCGGCCAGCAGGCGGGACTATACTATTTCTGACAGTCAATTGATTCGTATGTGCGTACTCCGGAGGATGGGGAACGGACGTTCGCCCGGTCGAAGACAGCGACGAGCGCCAAGCCCAGTGCCGCCAGGACCACGCACAGCCAAGACCACAGAGCCAAAGTAAGAGGAGTTAGGGACCCATGCTGGATGCAAAGCGGCTATTTCCTGCCGAAGCCACCGCCCGCGCCGTTGCCGTGAAGTTGTATGAGACGGTCCGCGACCTGCCAATCATCTCTCCGCACGGCCACACCGATCCGCGCTGGTTCGCCGAGAACAAGCCGTTTCCCAATCCGGCGGCGCTGTTCATTCAGCCCGACCACTACATCTTTCGCATGCTTTATTCGCAGGGAATCCGGCTGGAACCACTGGGAATCCCGCAGGAGGACGGCAAGGAGAGCGCCGATCCGCGCGAGGTGTGGCGCATCTTCGCCAGGAACTACTATCTGTTTCGCGGCACGCCCACGCGGCTGTGGATGGACTACGCGCTGGAGAATGTCTTTGGCCTGACGGAGCGATTGTCGGCCGCCAACGCCGACCAATTTTATGAGGTGATTGAGAAGAAGCTGCAGACGCCGGAGTTCCTGCCGCGCGCGCTGTTTGAGAGGTTCAACATCGAGGTGCTGGCGACCACGGACTCAGCGTGCGATACGCTGGAGTACCACCAGGCGATCAAGGCCTCGGGCTGGAAGGGCCGCGTGCTGCCTACGTTCCGCCCCGATGCGGTGGTGGATGCGGAGTTTCTGGACTTCCAGGAGAACCTGAAGAAGCTGGGCGAAGTCTCCGGCGAGGACGTGTCGAACTGGAAGGGATACCTTGCCGCGCTGCGTTTGCGCCGGGCTTATTTCAAGAAGAACGGAGCGACGGCGACCGACCACGGCCACCTGACCGCGCAGACCGCCGACCTGCCGCTGGCGGAGGCCGAGCGGCTTTATCAGCGCATCTTTACTGGTAAGCTGCAACCGGGCGATGTGGAGCTGTTCCAGGCCCAGATGCTGACGGAGATGGCCGGCATGAGCGTTGAGGACGGGCTCACGATGCAGCTTCACGCCGGCGCCATCCGCAACTACAACGCGGCGGTGTACGAGAAGTTTGGACGCGACAAGGGAGCCGACATTCCCTCGCCCGCCGAGTATGTGCATGCGCTGCGTCCGTTGCTGTCGAAGTACGGCAACGAGCCGAACTTTACCTTGATTCTGTTCACCCTGGACGAGACGGCGTTCTCGCGCGAGCTCGCTCCCATTGCCGGCCACTTCCCGTCGGTCAAGCTGGGCCCGCCATGGTGGTTCCTCGACTCGCCGGAGGGCATGATGCGCTTCCGCGAGGCCGCGACCGAGACGGCAGGCTTCTACAACACGGTCGGCTTCAACGACGACACGCGCGCGTTTCTGTCGATCCCCGCGCGGCACGACGTGGCCCGCCGCGTGGACTGCGCGTTCCTGGCGCGGCTGGTGGCCGAACACCGCCTGGACGAAGCCGAGGCGTTCGAGGTGGTGAAGGACCTGACCGTCAACCTGGTGCGCAAGGCCTACAAGCTCTGAGGAGTGGAACGGATTCGCCTGGAACGCAGACGGCAGGGCATGACATTCAGGTCTTGACAACGGGCCCATGTATAATTATACATATAGAGTGCATGTTTATGCATCAGACGTTTCAGCTTCGGTTGAAACGCATCGACGAGCAGCAACAGACGGGCCACGATGAAACAACAGCGTCATGCAGCGATTCGCGAAGTTCTCAATCAGGCCACGGTGCCGAGCCAGGACGAGCTGCGCCGCAGGCTTGCGCGGCGCGGATTTCACGTGACGCAGGCGACGCTGTCGCGGGACATTCACGAGCTGCGGCTGTCGAAGGGGCCGGCGGGCTATGCGCTGCCGGGCAATGGGACGGAAGAGGATGAGGACAGCCTGCCGGGAATTCGCGAGGTGCTGAGCAGCTTTGGCATTGAGGTCCGCCAGGCCATGAACCAGTTGGTGCTGATTACGACGACCAGCGCGGCGCAGCCTGTGGCCGCAGGGATCGACTACGAGGACTGGCCGGAGGTGGTGGGCACCATCGCCGGTGACGACACGGTCTTTATTATTTGCCCGGACGAACGGCAAGCTCGCATATTGAAGGCCCGCATCGAAGGATATATTGGCTGAGTTGATCGGAGTTCAAGGGAGCGAAGAACAAATACGGAGATTCCGCCCATTCGACTTCGCTCAGGGCGGAATGACGACTTGAACCCGAATGACGGCTCGAGCTAGGAATGACGACTTAAGGAATTGGTTGGTTGCCATGCAGGGTGCAAGCACGAAACTCGAAGCAGCGACAAAGACGCGGGGCAAAGAGCCGCCGGCGACGGTGCGCACGGCTGTGGCCGGAGTTGGCGGATATGCGGGCGGGGAGCTGGCACGGCTGTTGCTGGCGCATCCGCGGCTGGCCGGGGCCAAACCGCTCTTTTTGGGGCGCGTGGCCGACGACGCTGCGGGAGGGCGGATTCCGCTGGAGCAGATTCATCCGCAACTTGCTCTGGGCGAGGGCAAGCTGCAGCCGGAGGTGCGCGCGTTTAGCTGGGAGCTGATTCGCGAGGCGGGCACGGAGATTGTGTTTCTGGCGCTGCCGCACGAGAACTCGCGCGAGTGGGCCCCGGAGTGGCTGGAGCATGGGGTGCGCGTGATCGACCTGAGCGGTGCGTGGCGGCTGAACGACGCGGCGAACCGCGCGGTGTACAAGTTGCACGATGCGGACGCGGCGCTGGCGGAGAAGCTGCAGGCGGAGGCTGTCTTTGGCGCGCCGGAGCTGCATCGCGAGGCGATTGCCGCGGCGCGGCTGGTGGCGAACCCCGGGTGCTACGCCACGTCGATTATTCTGGCGCTGGCTCCGCTGCTGCGCGCGGGGCTGGTGGACGTGGAGCACGGGATCGTGTGCGATGCGAAGAGCGGCGTGAGCGGCGCGGGGAAAGCTGCGACCGCGAAGACGCACTTCATGTATGCGGCGGACAATCATTCGGCTTACGCGGTCTTCGGGCATCGCCATGTGGGCGAGATGCTGGAGCAGCTTGGGCTAAAGGCGGAGCAGCTTCAGTTCACGCCGCACCTGCTGCCGATTCCGCGCGGCATTCTTTCGACGATCTATGTGCGGCTGGCGGAGCGCATGGAGCCGGAGCAGATTGAGGCGTGCCTGCGCGCGTTCTACGCGGCGAGTCCAATGGTGCGCGTGCACGCGACGCCGGAGCTGCCGCAGATCCAGCATGTGGTGCGCACCAATTACATTGATTTGGGATTTGAGTTGAACAAGGACGGCCGGCGGCTGGTGGTGGTGTCGTGCCTGGACAATCTGCTGAAGGGCGCAGCGGGCCAAGCGGTGCAGAACATGAACGTGATGTGCGGCTGGGACGAAGCGGAGGGCCTGCGGTGAAATACGTGGTCAAGCTGGGCGGCGCCGCCATCGAGGACAAGGACCTGCTGCACGCCTGCGGCAAGGCGATCTTCGAACTGGTGCGCGACGGCAACCAGGTTGCGGTGGTGCATGGCGGAGGCGTGCAGTTGACGCGCGTGCTGGCGCAGATGGGCAAGAAGAGCGAGTTCGTCAGCGGGTTGCGGGTGACGGATGCGGAGACGCGCGACGCCGCGCTGATGGTATTGGCCGGGCGCGTGAACAAGTCGCTGGTGGCCGCGCTGCGCACGCATGGGCAGTCGGCGATGGGATTGGCGGGCGGCGACGGCAACGTGTTTCGCGCGCGCAAGAAGAAGACGGTGCCGGACCTGGGATTCGTGGGCGAGATTGCGGCGACCGATCCGCTGTGGCTGGAAGCGATCTGGAAGATGGACGCGGTGCCTGTGATCTCGTCGATTGCGCTGGGCTTCGACGGCGAGTACTACAACATCAACGCCGACGAGATGGCGGCGGCGTGCGCGATCTGCACCAAGGCCGACGCGCTGGTGTTTCTGACCGACGTTCCCGGCGTGAAGGGAGCGGACGGCGAGGTGATGCGCTGGCTCTCGCTGAAGGACGTGCCGGAGTTGGAGCGCAAGGGGGTTGTTACTGGCGGAATGCTGCCCAAATTGAACGCATGCCGCGACGCGCTGACCCACGGCGTGAAGCGGGTGCGCATTCTACCCGCGGAGTCGGTGAATCTATTGCCGGACCTTTGCTCGACCAAGGTCAACGACGGAACGGAGGTCATGGTCGCATGAGTGGTCCCATGAAGGATGGTGCGATGAAGCTGGCGTCGATCCAGGCGGCGGAGCAGAAGCTGATGTTGAATACGTATCAACGCAACCCGGTGCTGTTTGTGGGTGGCAGTGGAGTCTATCTGCGCGACGAGCAGGGCGGCGAGTATCTCGACCTGCTGAGCGGAATTGGCGTGTCGGCGCTGGGCTACGCGCATCCCGCGGTGGAGGCGGCGATTGCTGCACAGAGCAAACGGCTGCTGCACACCTCGAACCTCTTCTATCACGAGCACACGGCGGAGCTGGCGCTGCGGCTGACCGAGATCAGCGGGATGGACCGGGTCTTCTTCTGCAACTCCGGTACGGAGGCGTGGGAGACTGCGCTGAAGCTGGCGCGGGCGCACGCGGGATTGCTGCGTTCGGAAGGGAAACGGGTTGGGACGCGATTTCTGGCGGTGGAACAGAGCTTCCACGGGCGGACGATGGGCGCGGTGGCGACCACGCACAAGGAGAAGTACCGCGAGCCGTTTGAGCCGGTGATGGGAGGCGTGGAGTTCGTGCGCTTCGACGACGTGGCGGACCTGCGCGCGAAGTTCAACGATGAGGTTTGCGGAATCTGCATCGAGGCGGTGCAGGGCGAGGGCGGGGTGCGTCCGGTGAGCAAGGAATTTTTTGCGGCGGCGCGCGAGCTGTGCGACGCGACCGGCGCGCTGCTGCTGGCCGACGAGATCCAGTCGGGGCTAGGGCGCACGGGCGAGTGGTTCGCCTACCAGCACTACGGGATTCTGCCGGACATTACGACCGTGGCCAAACCAATCGCGAATGGGTTGCCGATGGGCGCGATGCTGTGCACCGACGAGGCAGCGCGCGCCTTTGCGCCGGGCATGCATGGGTCGACGTTTGGCGGCGGGCCGCTGCTGTGCGCGGTTGCCATCGCGGTGATCGACACCATGAAGCAGACCAACCTGCTGGCGCACGTGCGCGACGTGGGCGGATATTTTAAGGAACGGCTGGAGTGGCTGCGCGAGCGGCACGACTGCATTACTGCGGTGCGCGGCATGGGGCTGATGCTGGGCATCGAGCTGGACTCGGAGGAACTGGCCAAGCGCGCGGCCGCCGAGATGATGGACCAGCACATTGTTATCAATCGCACCAGCGAGACCGTGCTGCGATTTCTTCCTCCGTACATCCTTGAGCGCGCGCACGTAGACCGGGCCATTGCGGCGCTGGATGGAATCCTCACTACACAACCTTTGAACAGTGCAGCATTGGCCGGCCGAGCGCCGTCAGGAGAAGATTCCCATGGATAGTAAAACCGTCACGATGAACCCGAAGCCGGACGCCACTGCGGAGCCGGCGCGAACCGCCAAGCAGCTCGGCATCCAGTCCGACAGCGCATTTGCCGAGGCATCCAAGCGTCTAGCTGGGCGCGACCTGTGCTCCGTCGCCGACCTGTCGGTGGATGAGATGGCGGCCATCATGGAGCTTTCGCATGCGGTGAAGAGCAATCCCGAGGACTTTCGCCACTCGCTGGACGGGAAGCAGATGGTGCTGTTCTTCGAGAAGGCATCGCTGCGCACGCGGCTGACCTTTGAAGCGGCGATCAACACGCTGGGCGGCAACGCGATCTTTGTGGACCAGACGCAGTCGCCGCTGGGCGAGCGCGAATCGCTGCCCGACATGGCGCACAACATCGAACGCTGGATGAACGTGATTGTTCTGCGCACCTACTCGCACGAGACCATCACGGAGATGGCCGCGTGCTCACGCATCCCGGTGATCAATGCGTTGTCCGACTTCGAGCATCCCTGCCAGGCGATTGCGGACTTCTTCACCCTGGAGGAACGCTTCGGCTCGGCGGAGGGACTGCACTTCACCTATGTGGGCGATGGCAACAATGTGTGCCACTCGCTGATGCTGACGGCGGCGCAACTGGGCGTGCACTGCACGGTTGCCAGCCCCAAGGGGTTCGCGCCCAAGCTGGAGATCATCCACAAGGCGATCGAGATCAGCGAGCAGACGGGCGGCAGCATCACGCTGATGCAGGACCCGGTGAAGGCTGTGACCGGCGCGGACGCGGTGTACACGGATGTGTGCACCAGCATGGGATTTGAGCATGAGGCGACGCGGAGGGCGCCGATCTTCAAGCCCTACCAGGTGAACGAGGCGCTGATGGCACGCGCGCAGCAGGACGCGGTGTTCATGCACTGCCTGCCGGCGCACCGCAACGCCGAGGTGACCGATGCAGTGTTCGATGGGCCGCAGTCGATTGTCTTCGACCAGGCGGAGAACCGGATGCACGCGCAGAAGGCGCTGCTGCTGATGCTGCTGGGCGGAGCCAAGAGGATTTCCAATGCTCGCGACCGCGGCTTGCAGGCGAGGAAGCGAAGCTAAGGCGTCCAGGTGTGCGGGATTGAAGAACAAGCAATGGCAAGTGCCAAATACAGAGATTCTGGCCTTGCCAGAATGACGACATTTGTTTTGACGGAAAGAAGGAAATTGAGATGGCGGAAAAAATTGTTCTTGCATACTCCGGCGGCCTGGACACGTCGATCATCATTCCCTGGTTGAACGACAACTACGGCTACGACGTGATTGCATTCATCGCCGACGTGGGACAGGGCGACGACCTGGTAGCGGTTGCCGAGAAGGCAGAACGGACCGGCGCAAAGAAGGCGATTGTGAAAGACCTGCGCGAAGAGTTCCTCACGGAGTACGTATTTCCCGCGGTGCGCGCGGGCGCGGTGTACGAGCACAAGTACATGCTGGGCACGTCGATTGCGCGGCCGGTGATTGCCAAGCACCAGGTGGAGGTGGCGCTGGCCGAGGGCGCGACGGCGCTGGCCCACGGATCGACCGGCAAGGGCAACGACCAGGTGCGCTTCGAGCACGCGTTTCAGGCGCTGGCGCCGCAACTGAAGGTGATTGTGCCGTGGCGCGAGTGGAAGCTGGTGTCGCGCGAGGACTGCCTGGATTACGCGGCGGCCCACGGAGTGGAGGTTGAGGCGTCGCGGACGAAGATCCACTCGCGCGACCGCAATCTGTGGCATGTGTCGCACGAGGGCGGCGAGCTGGAAGGGACGGACAAGCCGGTGAATGCGAGTACATGGCGAATGAGCCAATCGCCGCAGGAGGCGCCCGACCGCGTGGAGCAGGTGGAGATTGGGTTCGAGCGCGGCACGCCGGTCGCGGTGAACGGGCAGAGAATGCCCGCGGTGCAACTGGTGGAGCTGCTGAACGAGATTGGCGGACGCAATGCGATTGGGCGCATCGATATTGTGGAGAACCGCTTCGTCGGGATGAAGTCGCGCGGGGCGTACGAGACGCCGGGCGGAACGCTGATCCTGGAGGCGATCCGGCAGATCGAGTCACTGACGCTGGACCGCGAGACGGAGCACTTCAAGGAGACGCTGGCGCTGAAGTACGCCGAGCTGGTCTACTTCGGACTGTGGTTCACGCCGCTGCGCGAGGCCCTGGACGCGTTCTTCACCAAGGCGGAGGAGAATGTGACCGGATCGGTGCAGATGGCGCTGTACAAGGGAAACATCTCGTTCGTCAGCCGCAGCTCGCCGGTCTCGCTCTACAATGTCGATCTGTCGTCGTTCACCATGGGCGAGAGTTACGATCAGAAGGACGCGGCGGGATTCATCAAGATCCTTGGGCTGCCAGCCCGCGTACGCGCGCAGGTGATGGGCCGGCAGAAAGAAATGGAAAAGGAAGTCGCCAAGTGAGCGAGCAACAGGCCAAAACGAAGCAGGCGGCTGGCGGCAAGATGTGGGCCGGGCGCTTTCGCGAGCCGCTGGACGCTGTCTTTGAGCAGTGGCAGCGGTCGTTTCCGTTCGATGTGCGGCTGCTGCCGCAGGAGGTGGCTGCGTCGAAGGCGCACGCGCAGATGATTGCGGCGGCCGGCATCCTGACCGATGCCGAGCTGGAACGGATGATCGACGGCCTCGACCAGGTTGGGGACATCACGCCCGAGTTCGCGCCGATTGAGCCGGGCTTCGTCAATCCCAGGCTGCTGGGTGCGGAGCTGGGCACGACGCCGCGCTCCATCCGGCGCTGGCTGAGCAGGCAGCCGGAGTTTTGCGAAATCCATGTGAAACACACGCGGATCGCGCTGGCGAAGGACGATCCCCTGCTGCTGCGGATGAAGAACCACTTTGCCATCCAGGCAAATCTCGACCTGGACGGGGAAGGTGCGTGCGAGGAGTTCCCGGCCACGACGGAGGCCGATCTGGCCGCGTCGATGGCGCGCGCCGAGGACGTTCACCACTTCGTCGAGCTTCAACTCACCCGGGTGATTGGCCCGCTGGCGCTGAAGCTGCACACGGGACGCAGCCGCAACGAGCAGATTGCGACCGACATGCGGCTGTTTGTGCGCGAGGCCATCGACACGACGGTGAAGGGGTTGCGCAGGTGGGGGTTGGCGCTGGTTGAACTCGCGGAGCAGGCGAAGGAAGCGGCGATGCCATCGTACACGCACATGCAGCGGGCGGAGCCGGTGCTGGCGGCGCACTGGCTACTGGCGTACGTGGCAATGATTGAACGCGACATTGCGCGGCTGGCGGACGCGCGCAGGCGGATGAACCTGTGCCCGCTGGGATCGGGCGCGGTTGCGGGCGCGACGCTTGCGCTGGACCGGGCTATAGCGGCGCGGGAGTTGGGCTTCGACGGGCCTACGCTCAACAGCATGGACGCGACCAGCGACCGCGACTTTCTGCTCGAGTTCACGCAGGCGCTGGCTACACTGGGCGGTCACATCTCGCGGTTTGCGGAGGAGATGACGCTTTATGCAACGGCGGAGTTTGGATTTCTCGATCTGCCGGAGGCTTTCTCAACGGGATCGAGCGCAATGCCGCAGAAGAAGAACCCGGACTTCACGGAGCTGATGCGGGGCAAGAGCGCGCGGCTGGCGGGCGCGGCGACGACGCTGGCTGTGCTGCTGAAGGGGCTGCCGCTGGCGTACAACAAGGACCTGCAGGAGGGGCAGGAGCCGGTCTTCGACGCGGCGGACACGGTGCGCGGGATTCTGGGGATTCTGCCTGGCTTCACGCGCTCGCTGAAGTTTAATTTTGCGCGGATGAAGACGTCTGCGACGACCGGCTATCTGAACGCGATGGCTGCGGCGACGTATCTCTCGAACAAGGGCGTGGCGTTCCGCAGGGCGCACGAGATTGTGGGCAACGCGGTGCGGCTGGGGCTGGAGAGCGGGCGCGAGCTGGATGCGATCCCGCTGGCGGAGCTGCAGGAGCTGAGTCCGGCCTTCGGCGAAGATTTCCATGCGGCGATTGGGCTGGAGGCCACGCTGGATTGCCACGACGTGGTTGGCGGGACGGCGCGCGCGCGGGTCCATGCGGCGCTGACGGAGGCCCGCCAGCGGCTGAGTTCGGACGCGTGGGCGCAACTCTGAGAAGATAGAGAGAGGAGCTTCATCAATTGTCCAGCTCGTCCCTGATGGCCGCCAGCGAATCCACCTCATCCACGCGCGCACGCGCGGGTGGCGCGATGGTGCGCAAGGCGCGGCTGCAGGACGCGGTCAACATCTTCGAGCTGGTCAACTCGCTCTCGGGCGATGGAACTCTGCTGCGGCGCAGCTACGCGGACATCTGCGAGAACGTGCGCGACTTCGCGGTGGCCGAGTCGGAGAGCGGAATCTTTCTGGGCTGTGGCGCGCTGCACCTGTATGGGCCTCACCTGGCCGAGGTGCGGTCGATCGTGGTGAAACCGGAGGCCAAGGGGCAGGGCGCGGGCGGGCGGATTCTGCTTGCGCTGCTGGAGGAGGCCGAGCAGCAGGGCGTCGCATCGGTGTGCATGTTCACGCGGATTCCCGACTTCTTCTTCCACTTCGGCTTCCGGCTGGCCGACCGGACGACGCTGCCGGACAAGATATACAAGGACTGCCAGGCCTGTCCGCGGCTGTATGCGTGCGACGAGGTGGCGATGGTGCGCGGGCCGCTGCCGCGGATCGCGGTGCTGGGGCCGACGCGGATCGCGCAGCCGGAGCTGGTGAAGCTGCAGGTCGGCCACATTGCTCATCCTGTGGAAGATGTGGCCGAAGGGGATGGCGTGATCGTGCCCAAGACGGCGACAGAAGGCTGAACGAGACTGCCTGGCGCCGGACCGGAATCGGGAGCTGCGGCGACAACTTTGCCTCCATATTGGCGTCTAATTCTATTAATGCGTACTTTCGCGGGAGTGTATTCTTGAGGTGTACCCGCAGGAGGGTTCCGGTGCGTCGTCCAATCCAGTCGCGTTGGTTTCAGGCAGTTCTTGCATTTGCGTTAGCCACAGTGTTTCTTGCCTTCGGGATGCACGGCCAGACGGGACCGTCGGGGCCACAGGCCTCTTCAGGAGCGGCGTCGGTGCCAAATGGACCGCAGCCGCAGCCGACGAGCGGGATTGCGACGATCCATGCGCGCAGCAACCTGGTGGTGGTGGATGTGGTGGTCACCGACTCGAAGAAGGACCCGGTGCATGGGCTAAAGGCATCGGACTTTACGCTGACGGAAGACGGCAAGCCGCAGGCGATCCGGAACTTCGAGGAGCATACCGCGGTGTCGCTGTCGGAGATCAAGGTTGCGCCTGCGCCGAAGATGCCTCCCGGCCTGTTTTCCAATAGGGCGGACGCCCTGGTAAATGGGCCGGTGAATGTGCTTCTGCTGGATTATCTGAACACGCCATTGACCTCGCAGGCCAGCGCGAAAAGGCAGCTGTTCGATTATCTGGACAAGGCGCCTGCGGGAACGCGCATCGCCATCTTCGGCCTGACGACGCATTTGGTCATGCTGCAGGGGTTTACGTCGGACATGACGAAGTTGAAGGCTACGCTGATGTCGAAGAAGGGTGCGTCGCCGGTGTCGGACATCATGACGGACGCGGTCAACGGCGGGGTGCAGGGAAATACTGCGTTCGAGGACGCCGCTGGGCCGGTTAGCGACACGATCACGCAGGAGATGCTTGACGACATGGCACGAGTCGATGCGCAACTGACCTCGGAGGAGCTGAACAACCGGGCGATGTACACGCTGAGCGCCTTCGACCAACTGGCGCGGTACCTGGTGGGGATTCCGGGGCGGAAGAACGTGATCTGGTTCTCCGGCAGTTTTCCGCTGGACGTCCTGCCCAATCTCAACGAAAGAGATGAGAACGACTCGGTGATCCGTAACGACGATGCGGTGCGCAAGACGGACAACATGCTGACGCGCGCCCAGGTGGCGATGTATCCGGTGGACGCGCGGGGCTTGCAAACCGATCCGTCCAACAGTGTGGTGAACGAGACCATAGCCGACGGCCCCATGACCTTCATGCAGCAGACGGCGCAGGAGCACGAGACGATGGATGCGATGGCGGAGGACACCGGCGGCGCGGCGTTCTATAACACCAACGGACTGACGCAGGCGGTGTCGAAGGCGATCGAGCAGGGCTCGAACTACTACACGCTGACCTATACGCCGGCCAACCTGCAGTGGGACGCAAGGTTCCGGACGATCAAGGTCAAGGTGGACGATCCGAATGCGAAACAGCTCACCTACCGCAACGGCTACTATGCCATCGACCCTTACGACCGAAACAAAGTGAACGCGCAGAGCGCGGCGACAATGTCGCTTCAGACGAACACCATGGCTTCGGCGATGATGTTCGGCGGGCCGAACCCGGCGGAGATCCTGTTCAAGGCGAGGGTCCGTCCGTCGAGCGCGCCTCCGGATGCGGCGGTATTGAAGACCAACCAGTCCAATCCCGATCCCAAGTTGAAGGGGATGCTTGGGGGACCATTCAAGCAGTATGGAGTGGACCTTGTGCCTGACCCGCGCGCGGTCACCTGCCGCCTGGGCGCCGATGGCAATCACCACTGCGCGCTGGAGATGTGGACCTTCGTCTACGACCGCAATGGAGACAAGCTGATTACCGCGAGCAACCGCCTGCATCAATTGCTGACGCCGGCGGAGTACGCCAGGTTGCAGAGCGGGGAGCTGGCGTTCCACCAGCAGATCAGCGTTCCGGTGAAGGGGCAGTACTGGCTGCGCACGGCGATCCACGATATGGTTTCGGACAATGTGGGTACGGTTGAGATTCCGGTTGGGGTGGTAGCGCAACTGGACCCGCTGCAGCAGGTTGCGGCAGCGCCTGCACCTGCGCCGGATGCGGCCGGGAAGCCCGCGGTCCCGGCCACGCAGGCCCCGGTACCGGCGGGCGGGGTGGTGACGCCGTAGTAATCTGGGACTCAGCGTGTCGACCGCACTGAACGAAATCTTTGAGCAGGAGTATCGCGAGCTTCGCCCGCGCGCGCCGATTCCTGCGCTGGAGGTGCGCTTTCGCCGCTTCACGTCGCTGAATACGACGATCCGGCTGCGCGAAGGGCGGCTGCTGGTGCGGCTGTCGGACCTGCTGGAGTCTGCTCCGGAGTCCGTGCACCACGCGATTGCGCACATCCTGCTGGCCAAGCTGTACAAGAAGCCGATTGCGCGCGCGCATGCGGACCGCTATCGGCGGTATGTGTCGTCGGAGGCGGTGGCGCGGCGGGCGGAGCAGATCCGGCAGACGCGCGGGCGCAAGACGGTGCTGCCGGCGCAGGGGCGTTGCTACGACCTGGACGAGGTCTTCGAGAGCCTGAACGCGCGGTTCTTTCACGGTCTGCTGGGGCGGCCCACGCTGACCTGGAGCGCGCACCATGCGCGGCGGATGCTGGGCCACTACGACGCGGCGCACAACACGATCATGGTGAGCCGCGTCTTCGACCGGGCGGAGACGCCACGCTGCGCGGTGGAGTATCTGCTGTACCACGAGATGCTGCATTTGAAGCATCCGGTACGGGTGAGGGCGGGACGGAGGTGCGTGCACTCCAGGGCGTTCCAGGCGGAGGAGCGGCTGTTTCCCGAGCTGGAGGCGGCGAAGGCGTATCTGAAGCGGCTGTAGCTCGGGTGGACTAAAGACTTAACACCGATTGACACCGATCTGACCGATCAAGAAAAGATACGGAGATTCTGGCTGCGCCAGAATTACGAGCGAAACAAGCAACCGCGGGTCCTTCGACTCGTCGCTTTGCTCCTCGCTCAGGATGACAATATCATCCCACCCATTCCGCAAAGAAGCGGAATGGATGGGGCACCCGGCGGGTCAGACGGTGCGGTGGGTTTGTTTGGAGCCGCCGGTGGCGAGGCGTTGGGAGGGGCGGTCGCTGGAGATGACGCCATCGTGGAGGGTGACAATGCGGTTGGCGTATTCGGCGATGTCGGGCTCGTGGGTGACGATGAGGATGGTGTTGCCCTGGGCGTGGAGCTGGTCGAAGAGGGCCATGATCTCGTCTCCGGTCTTGGAGTCGAGGTTTCCGGTGGGCTCGTCGGCGAGGATGATGGAGGGGTGGTTGACCAGGGCGCGGGCGATGGCGACTCGCTGGCGCTGGCCGCCGGAGAGCTCGTTTGGCTTGTGGGTCATGCGCGAGCCGAGGCTGACCGACTCGAGGACCTCCTTGGCGCGGGCGATGCGTTCGGCCGAGGCGGTGCCGTTGTAGATGAGCGGCAGCTCGACGTTGTGCAGGGCGGTGGCGCGGGCCAGCAGGTTGAAGGTCTGAAAGACGAAGCCGATCTCCTTGTTGCGGATACGGGCCAGTTCGTCGTCGTTGAGCGCGGAGACGTCGTGTCCGTTGAGCCAGTAGCGGCCCTGGGTGGGCGAATCGAGGCAGCCAATGAGGTTCATGAGGGTGGATTTGCCGGAGCCGGAGGGGCCCATGATGGCGACGTACTCGTTGTGGCGGATGCGCAGATTGATGCCGCACAGGGCGTTGACCTGCTGCTCGCCCATCTCGTAGGTCTTCCACAGATTGCTGGTGACGATGACCTCGCCGTCGATGGGGCCATCAGCGGATTCTGGCGTGGTGTCGAGTTCGGTTGGTTCGGTTTCAAGGGGCATCGTTTGCTCCGGGTGGTGCTGTTCCAAGGATAGTTCCAATTTCAGCGATGGGCTATGACGTGCCTCATGTAACAAGAACAAACAACAAATGCGGGGATTCTTCGCTTCGCTCAGAATGACAATTTCTATAGTGTCTTCGTTCAGAATGACGCCGTAAAACGAACGGCGACGGAATACAACGTCAGGAGCTGCTGCTGTTGTCGTCGGTGGTGGTGACGGGGGTGGAGTTGTCGCGCTTGACCAGGGTCCCGCTCTTGAGTGCGCGCAGGACCTGGTATCGGCCGATGACGATCTCGTCACCCTCCTTGAGGCCGGAGAGGACTTCGATCTCCGTAGTCCCGGTGACTCCGGTGGTGACGGGGACGAAGTTGGCGCGGAGTTTTCCTTTGCTGGTGGTGAGCAGGTAGACTCCCTGGGCGAGATTGGGCTTGGGCGGCACGCCGGAGCTGGAGGCGGCGGAGACGGCGACGGTGGAGGGCTTGCCGGCGTGGTCGGCGAGGTCCTTTTCGAGGGCGGGGTCGCGCTGCACCAGGGCCTGGATGGGGAGGGTGAGGGTGTTGGGCTTGTCGGCGACGGTGATTTTGGCGGTGGTGGAGAGACCGGGGCGGAGGTCTTCGAGGTGGGCTACGGGGGTCTGGTCGAGGGTGACGACGACCTTGAAGTCCTTGGCCTCCTCGGTCCCGGTGGTGGACTGCGAGGTGGCGACGCCGGTGGTGCGCAGCAGTGCCTGATCGCCGACCTCGGTGACATGGCCCTTGAAGGTGCGGCCGGGCAGCGCGTCGACGGTGACGTCGGCGGACTGGCCGAGGCGGAGATTGACGATGTCGGTCTCGTCGACCTTGATCTCGGCGGTGATGACGGACATGTCGGCGAGGGTCATCAGGGTGGAACCCTCGGCGTTCTGGATGCCGACGACGACGGTCTCGCCCTCGCGCACGGGGACGTTGGTGACGAGGCCGTCGAAGGGGGCGCGGCTGATGGTCTTGTCGAGGGCGTCGAAGTTGGCGCGCTGGCTGGCGACGGCCTGGTCGAGGTGGGCGCGCTGGGACGCGGTCTGCGCCTTGGCCTGGGCGAGGGCGGCGACGCGCTGGTCGAGGGTGGCGGCGGAGACGTCGTAGGCGGCTTTTTTGGCGTCGAAGTCCTGCTTGGCGATGAGCTGTGCGTTGTAGAGGGCCTGGGCGCGGTCGAAGTCGAATTTTTTCTGCTCCAGGTCGGCCTGGGCCTGGGCGATGTTGGCCTGGGCGGTGTTCTCGGCTGCGACGTAGGAGGCGATGTCGGTCCTGGAGCTGGCGATGGCGGCCTGCTGGGCGTCGACGGTGGACTCGGGCTGGACGCTCTCGACGCGGGCGAGGATGTCTCCCTTATGGACGCGGTCTCCCTCTTTGACATAGAGGTGGGTGATGCGTCCGAAGGCGGTTGCGCCGATATTGACGTAGTTCTTGGGCTTGATCTGGCCAGTGCCGCTGACGGTGGAGACGAGGTCCTCGCGCAGGACCTTGCCGGTGGCGACCTTGGTGATGCCGGCCTGGCCGTGCAGGATGGTGCCGGCGGTGATGCCCGCCAGAGCAAGGACAATGACGACGATGACGATGATTTTCTTCGTGCTCATGCAATCTTTCCTGACGCTGGTTCTTTCATTCCGGCCGCAGGGCCGGGGATGTGCTGCTGGTGCGGCGGGTGCGCGGCAGGCCGGCTTGGACTAGGTACGCGTGTGAGGAGACGTTGGTTCCGTTGCGGTTCGATACAGAGATTCGATACAGCGATTTGATACAGGGATTCGGTCTCAGGTTCGGGTTCAGAAAGAGGTCCCAGGGGACTGCTTTCGGCGGCTATTTGGGTGCGTACTCTCTACGCTTGATGATAGCAGGGACGGGGCGGCGGACGGCTTGTAACGGGGATGGGAGCGCACTACAATGGGGGCTAGGTCCAGTCCCGGCCCCGTCCGGTTTGCCAGCAGGGCCGGCGAGCGGTGCACAGGACAGAAGAATGCGGTTGAAGTTTGCATGGAACCGTGCAGGTAAACTTCCTCAAGCAGGAGTATTGCAGGCGATGAGAGCAGCGGGTGGATTGGTTCTGGGCGTGATGTTGTTATCGGCAGGGTGGGGCAGCGCTCGGGGGCAGCAGGCAGCGGCTCCCGCAACCCAGGCTACGGCTTCCGGTGGCGTGACCCAGACGGCGCCGACGGTGGAGAAGCCGAACCCTCTGAAGCGGCGAATGACGGACAAGGAAAAGATCACGCAGCAAAAGAACCTGAAAGAGGAGTTGAAGGGCCACTACAAGACGTGGGTGGAGCAGGATGTGCGGTGGATCATCACCGACACTGAGCTGCAGGCGTTCAAGCAACTGACCAACGACGAGGAGCGGGACCAGTTCGAAGAGGAGTTCTGGCAGCGGCGCAACCCCAACCCGGATGACCCGGACAACACGTACCGCGACGAGATCTACGCGCGGATTGCGTATGCGAATGAGCACTTTACGTCGGGCAAGCCGGGATGGATGACGGACCGCGGGCACATCTACATTGCCTACGGCAAGCCGGACGACATCGATGCGCACCCCAGCACCGGCTCGTATGACCGGCCGATGGACGAGGGCGGCGGCAACACGGTGGCCTACCCGTTCGAGGTGTGGCACTACCGGTATATCGAGGGGATCGGCGACAACATCGACCTGGAGTTTGTGGACACCTGCCAGTGCGGCGACTACCACTATACGATCGACCGCTCGGAGAAGGACGCGTTGAAGCACGTTCCGAACGCTGGATTGACCCAGGCTGAGGAGGAGGGACAGACCAAGAAAGAGGACCGCTTCAAGGGCGGCGGGCTGGAGCAGCTTGGCCTGAGCCCCGGCCTTATGTCGCAGCTGCAGGACAAGCAGTTCGACCGGCTGGATCTGGAAGCCAAGATCATGGCTCCCCCGCCGGTCAAGTACGCGGACATGGATGAGTTCATGGCGAGTTCCAAGATCCTGACCGGGCCGCCGTTCCTCTTTGATGTGCGCACGGACTATGTGAAGGTGACCAACGATACGGTGATTGTGCCGATCACGATTCAGGTGAAGAACTCGGACATCACGTTCGAGACCAAGGATGGGGTATCGGTGGGGAGGGTTGACATCGAGGGGCGCGTGTCCAACCTGACGCACAAGGTCGTGGACGGGGGATGGTTCGGGGACCCGGTGGAGGTGTCGACTCCGAGCGAACTTCTGGCGGCGAAGCAGAAGCAGTCGTCGGTCTACTGGAAGGCCCTTCCGCTGCGACCGGGGCTGTACAAGATCGATATTGTCATCAAGGACACGAACAACCCGGACCACGTTGGAAGATGGACGCGGAGCATCAACGTGCCGAAGTTCGACGACGACACGCTGGGGCACTCCTCGCTGATCCTGGCCGACCAGATGGAGCGCGTTCCATCGAAGGAGATCGGGGGAGGGAACTTCGTGATCGGCAACACGCGCATTCGTCCGCGCGTGGCGGCCAATGGGGCCGTGGCGACGCCGGTGCGGTTCAGCCGCGCGCAGAACCTGAACTTCTGGATGCAGGTGTATAACCTGGGAATCGACGAGAAGAGCAAGCAGAACAACGCGACGATCAGCTACGAGATCACCGACCTGGGCACGAACAAGCCGGTGCTGAATGCGCAGGAGTTGAGCAACAAGCTGAGCCCGAACGCGGACCAGTTGACGCTGGAGAAGAGCCTCTCGCTGGCTGGATTGCAGCCGGGCCAGTATCAGGTGAAGATCAAGGTGAACGATGCGGTGAGCAAGCAGCAGACGGAGGAGTCGGCAAAGTTTTCCGTGGACTGATTGCCAGGGTTGTATGCAGTGGGCTTGCATGGAGCGGGGCCGAAGCGCGGGGGTCGAAGAGCGCACGGCTGAAGCAGCTTGAGGACGGATGCGCGGAGATGCGGCGAGACGATTACGCGGATGGATTGCGATGATCGGTTGCCAGCGCAGAGCGTCCTGACGGGCCAGATTTTGGCGGCCCGCTTTTGAGGAGAAGGCCAACGACGCACAGGGGATGCGGACTGTGCAACGTTGCTGGATACGACTCGGGTTTGCGTTCGGCGCGCTGACGCTCTCACTGGCGCCGGGGATGAGTGCTGCGGCTTCGGCTGCCACGGTCTCCGGTGTGGTGCGCGATACCCAGGGCGTGGCGCAGATGGGCGCGCTGGTGGAGGTGCTCTCCGCCGGACCAGTGAGCGCGGGCACGGCATTCACGGACATGGGTGGGCAGTACCGGATCGCCAACCTGGCTGCGGGGCAGTATCAGGTGCGGGCGTCGGCGGCGTTGTTTGTTCCCACGACGCGGAGCAATCTGCGGCTGACTGCCGGGATGCGGGCGACGGTGAACCTGACGCTGGGGATGCTGAGCGACCCGGTGGCGTGGCTGCCGGCCCAGCGGCGCAGGGCGGATGAGCCGGGCGACGACTGGACATGGACGCTGCGCTCGGCAGCAAACCGGCCGATCCTGCGCATGATGGGCGATGGGAGTGTGGTGCTGGTGTCGTCGGGCGCGAGGGACGCTGCGCACGGCGCGCCGATGGAGGCGCGCGTCTCCACGATGAGCGGCGACGGCGGGTTTGGCGGGGGCGGCGTGCACGGTGTGGTCGCGCTGGACCGGGCAGGAAACAACGGTTCGGATGCGGCGATGCGGGCATCGGTTGCGACGGCTGGAATGGGCTATGGACAGGCGCCTGCCACCGAACTGGATGCGGGATATGAACGCCGGGGGATGATGGGGGGCGGGTCGCGGCTGGTGGTGAGCTACGCGTCGCATCCGGAGATGATGACCTCCGCCGGCGCTGGCAACGGCAACGTCATGGGCATGCAGACGATGCGCATGGCGAGCGCCGAGAAGGTGCAGTTGGGCGACAGTGTGGACGTGGAGGCCGGAGGCACGGTCTACGCGATCCGAACTGCGGGAGCAGCGTTGACGGCACAGCCGTTCCTGAACGTAACGGTGCATCCGGGCGAGGTGTGGGCGGTGCGCTACCGGATGGCGACCTCGCGCGACGTGCAGGACTTCGACGGACTGGACTCGATTGCGGCGGAGCTTCCAGTGGCTGCAATGTGTGGCGTGCGGATGTGTACGGAGAGCGGCATGCACCAGGAGATTGCGCTGAGCCGGAGGGCCGGAGGCGGGTTGCAA